>JADDYB010000382.1_pt1 | contig 14002 bp, 9 predicted proteins | sample 8641941 | NCBI WGS metagenome assembly JADDYB01 (sample SAMN16275377, study PRJNA637457) | freshwater sediment metagenome | isolation source: Lake Kineret sediment | place: Israel: Lake Kineret | collected 2013
CAGGCTTTATATTTTCCCTTAATCGTTATTTCGGCTGCCCTTATCGGAAGTTATTTCGCCCTTAAACAGACCACTTCGGACCCGGTTGCGGGGCACCTTAGTGTCGGAATAAGAAATCTAATTTTGCCGCTCATCATCATAATTCTTTTATTCGCAATTTCGGCGGTAAGATATAGATTTTATTCCCAAAGAATAAACACCCTTGCAGTTCTGGCAATTGCCGCTTTGGCGGTGGCGGAGCTTTTCAGATTTGGGTGGAAGTATACTCCTTTCTCCCGGGCCGACCTGGTGTTTCCCGAGACTCCCGTTATTTCTTATTTAACAAAGCAGCCCAGACCTTTCAGAGTTTCGGGGGGAGACGTCATGCCGATGAATATGTGGGTTCCCTATAATCTGGAATCCGTTTCCGGATACGACGCGGCTTTTCCCGGCAGATGGGCAAAGCTTATCTCCGCCATCAAGAGCGGAAAAGCGGAGATTGAGCCCTCGAGCCGTTACGCCGGTTTTGATGCCTACGACAGTCCCTGGTTTGATTTTCTGAATATCAAATACATTCTTGCTTTAAAAACCGAGATGAAGAAACCCGACACGGCCGGGCAAGTTTCCAAGGAATTTAGAAAAGAAAATTTCAAGGTCGTCTTTGAGGATAAGGAGGTTGCCGTCTTGGAAAATACCAATGCCTTCCCTCGGGCATTTTTCGTTACCCAATGGGAAAGCCTGCCTGAAGGAGAGGACATCAAGACCCTTTTGGACAAGGATTTTCCTTTCGCTAGAAAAATAATATTGCAGGAAAATTTCGATAGATTTTCCCAAACTCAAAAAGTAATTTCAGAGGTAAATTACCTGAGTTACCAAGCCAGCCGCCGCCAGATAAGAGTCAAATCCGATAAAGACGGGTTCTTGATTGTCTCGGAAATCTTTTATCCGGGGTGGAGGGCAATCGTTGACGGGAAGAGGGAGAAGATTTATTTGGCCAACTATGCCATGATGGCTGTTCCGGTTGAGGCTGGGGACCACAACGTCGAGTTTATTTATGAACCTGAATCGTTTAAAATAGGCAAGTGGATTTCAGCTTCCACCCTTATAGTTTTATTGGCAATCTTGATAAATGGACAATACAAAAAAATCGGCCGTCGAACTTCACGAGCAGGTTCCTCCTAACTGGTACTACCAATCTTTGCGCGTCGACCCGCTGCAGAAATATTGGCACAAAAGAAGATTTGAGGAGGTAAGCAGATTGATTGAAGCCACCGGAGGGAAAATTCTCGATATCGGCTGTGCCGACGGGATGTTCTCGAAAGTGATATTGGACAAGTCAAAGGCCGAAAAGCTTATCGGGATTGATGTTTTGAAAACTTCAATTGCTTGGGCAAATAAACACTGGGGGAAAACCGGAAAAATGAAATTTAGGGTGGGGGATGCCCACAAACTTCAGTTTCCGAGTGCATCATTTGACGCCGTGGTTGCTCTTGAGGTTTTGGAGCACGTCCACAAACCGGTTGAGGTCTTAAAAGAGATAAAGAGAGTGATGAAAAAAGGAGGCTACGGTATTTTTTTGGTGCCCTCCGACGATTTGTTGTTCAGAATCGTTTGGTTTTTGTGGCTGCATTTCTATCCCCGGGGTTGGGTCTGGAGGGAAACTCATATTCAGACATACAGAAACAGCTATCTTCCCAAAATCTGCAGGAAAGCGGGTTTTCAGGTCGAGGTGGACAAGAAATTTAATCTGGGAATGCTGCACTTGGTTAAAGTCAGAAAAATTAGATGAAAGTTTCAATTGTCATACCTTGCTATAATACGGCGGAGCTGATAAGAAAGAATTTACCCCTGGTTCAAGAAGCCTCTAAATATCCGGAAAATAATGTCCTCGAGATTATCGTGGTTGACGATGCCTCACCGGATATCAGTGCCGATGTGGTCAAGAAAGAATTTCCCGAGGTAAGATTGATTAGGCACCGGGTTAACCGCGGCTTTTCGGCGGCCGTCAACACAGGAGTTCGAATGGCCAAAGGAGAGCTTGTCTGTCTTCTTAATTCCGACGTTATCCCCGAAAAGAACTTTTTGGTCTCGGCTTTGCCTCATTTTAACCAAAAGGAAACCTTTGCCGTTTCTTTCCACGAAAAGGGCTACTCCTGGGCGAAGGGGGATTTCAAATCCGGATACTTAAGCCACAGTCTAGGGAAAGAAAGCGACACGACGCATATCTCTTTATGGGCCAGCGGGGGAAGCGCCCTTTTCAAAAGGGATTATTGGATGGCCCTTGGGGGAATGGATGAAAAACTTTTTTCTCCTTATTACTGGGAGGATATCGATTTGTCCTATCGGGCCCATAAAAGAGGCTATACAATCCTCTGGGAACCGAATGCCTTGGTGGTGCACAGACACGAAGCTACCATCGGGCAGCTTCCGAAGGGTCATACTCAAAGAATACGGGAACGCAACGAACTTTTCTTTGTTTGGAAGAATATCACCAGCCCAAACCTTTTCAGGAAACATTTGGCGGCACTTTTTTCCCGGATGTTTCGCCACCCGGGATATATCAGAATAGTTTTTGCGGCTGCCTTGAAGTCGGGAGCAATTTCTCGGGCAAGGAGGAAAGAGAAAAAAGAGGCAAAAGTATCGGACGAAACAATATTCGCCAGGTTTGCCAGAAGCTATTAATGCTAAAACTAACTAAGAAGTATTTGTTTTTGGCCTTGGTTGTTTTCTGCCTGATTATCGCTTTCGTTTACCGCAACAGGTTTTATTGGGAATTTCCTCCGATCGAGGACAATTTTGACGAGTTTGCTTACGGCTGGTTGGGGGCAAGCATTCTTCAAACCGGAATTCCCACCTCTTGGTCTTTTATTCCGGATTATGATAGGGGTTATAAGAAGGGAATGCTTCTTGAGGTTAAGGATTTCAGAATCGAGGCGGACGGGGTAGCTGCCGACAAAGACAACTATAAGAACTTTCCCAAACCGCTGACCTTGGCACAAAAGTTTACCCTGGACGGCTACACCAGCCATTTCAGAATCGTCAGCCCCTACCTTGAACAGCCTCCGTTGGGGGGATTAATAATCTCTCTCCCTCTTTTAGGAAAAGTGAATGATTTTCAGGATGTCAGCGTCAGGCTTTTAAGGTATCCGTTTGTGGTGTTGGGAACGGTTTCCGTACTGCTGGTTATCTGGCTTGGGAGTCTAATTTACAGCCGTCTTCACGGAATAACTGCCGGCTTTATCTATGCGACCGTCCCTACGGTGATTTTGGGCTCAAGGTTGGCCCTGCCCGAGAACCTTCTGACGCCTCTTATTTTGCTGGAAATAATTCTTCTCCATTATTACAGGAAAAGGAAAAAGAGTCTGTTTCTGGTCTTGGCCATTGCCATCTCCTTTATCGCTCCGCTTATCAAGCCGTTCGGGCTGGTCTGTGCCTTGATCGGTTTCGGCTATCTGGTTATTTTTATGAAAGATTACAAAAAGGCCCTGCTGTTTGTTCTTGTGGCCATTGTCTCGGCATTGACCTACGTGGTTTATGCCGTCAGTTACGATAAAAACACTTTCCTTTGGGTTTTTGCATTTCAGTCCGGGAGATTCTTTGCAGGCCCGAGCGCTTTTGTTTTGAAATTTATTGTTCCCAGAATTACCAAGATATTCTTAGACGGCTGGATATTATTCGGCTGGATCAGCCTTTTTGCAATTTGTTTTTCCAGAGGCGTAAAGAGGCATTTGGAGATTCTGATTCCGATTTTCTCCTATCTTCTTGTTCTGCTTTTCTTTGGGGGCGAGGATTACGGCTGGTACAGGTTTCCTCTTTACCCGTTCTTAACCCTTGCCGCTTCGGTAATGACCATTAAGATAATTGCCAAGCCTAACTTTTTCTCGGCCCTTGTCTTTCTTTTGATTGCGCCGGTAACCGGCTTTGCCTGGGGTTTGGGGATATATAACTGGACGAGCTACTTAATCTACTTCAGAATTTTCTTGGCCATCTCGCTTGTTTTTTGCGCAAGCCTTTTTCTGACAAAGAAAAAACAGGTTCTGCGGTTAACCTCCATCTTTTTGACCTTGGTATTTTTATCGTCCCTTTTCTTAAATACGCGGGTAATCAATAATATAAGAGAGATTTGGCCGCAGCTGGGGGACAGGAGCTCCTTAATTATCGACAGGCAATGAAATTTCTAACCAAAATAGCAAAAAAGGATTTCTTAATGGTTTTTCTGGTTATCCTTTTTATTATTCCCACCTTCTTTAGGTTGATAAGGCCGGGGTTTTTCCCCATGCAGGATGACCTCCAGGCGTTCAGGGTTCAGCAGATGGACAAGTGCTTTGACGACCTGCAAATTCCCTGCAGGTGGGTACCGGATGCGGGGTATCAATACGGCTACCCTCAATTTATTTACTATCCTCCGTCTGTTTATTATCTGGGGGCTATTCTGCACCGGATAGGATTTCAGTATATCGATGCGGTTAAGACCCTTTTCGTTTTGGGCTATATCGCCTCGGCCCTGGCAATGTTTGTTTTGATTAAATCCTTCCTGGGCAAGTGGCCGGCACTTGTGGGGACTTTGATGTACTCATATGTTCCTTATAAGGCGGTCGAGGTCTTTGTCCGGGGGGCTTTAAATGAATTTTGGACGCTCACCTTTTTACCCCTGGCGTTTTGGGCTGTTTATAGACTGATTAAGACGGGAAAAACCAAATATCTCATTTGGACTTCGGTGTCTATCCTGCTGCTTTTGACTACCCACAGCTTAATTTCCATGATTTTTGCACCGTTTCTGGTTATCTGGAGTCTTGTTTGGCTTTATTTGGAGAAAAAATGGAAGATGTTGCCCAAGCTTGTCTTATCCGCAATATTGGGGTTGGGTTTGGTGGCCTTTTACCTTCTTCCCCTTCTTTTTGAAAGAAAATATGCCCATTTGGAGACTTTACTGGTCGGCTACTTTGACTATCGGGCTCACTTTGTCAGCCTTTACAAGCTTTTTCTCTCCCTGGAGTGGGGTTATGGCTCTTCGGGATTTCCCCTGGAGAAGTTAAATCTTTCAACCGGGATTATTCAATGGATGGCGGGCCTGGCCGCAGGAGTTCTGGCGGTAGCAAGGTTTAAAAAGGAAAAGAGACTGGCGACTCTCACCCTTATTTTGGTGGGATGTGAGTTTGTCGTTCTTTTTATGATGCACCTTAAATCCAGTTTTATCTGGGCCGCCATTCCGGCTCTTTCCTGGCTGCAGTTTCCCTGGAGATTTTTGACGATTAGCATTTTCCTTCTTTCCATCCTCTCGGCCCTGGCGGTTTATTTTGCGGGAAAGTACAGATACCTGTTGGGAGTAGGAATTACCGCAGTCGCCTTTTTGCTTTACGCAGGTTTTTTTGTTCCTAAAAATTGGTTGCCGATTACCGATGCCGAGAAGTTTTCCGGGGAGAGTTGGGAGAAGCAGCTCACCATCAGTATTTTTGACTATCTTCCCATCTATGCCAAGCTTCCGCCGCCCTCGAAGGCTCCGGAGTTTCCCGAGGTTCTTGAAGGGGCAGCAACCTTCGAAAGCTACCAAAAGGGGAGTAACTTTCAGAAAGGGGAGGTAGAGGTGACGAAAGAGGCTCTTTTAAGAGCACCCATTTTTGATTTCCCGGGAATGGTAGTTAAAGTTGACGGACAAACAGTGGAGCATGTCAATAACGACTGCCGGGGAGAGAAATACTGCCTTGGCCTGATTACTTTTAAGGTTCCCGCCGGAAAACACAATCTGGAAATAAGGCTAACAAATACCTTGCCGAGAAAGCTGGGGGATATAATTAGTTTGGTGAGCCTTGGGGTAGCACTTGTGGTTATTTTCAGAAAAAAATGAAAGTACGTAGCTTCCTGACAAAGAATTGGCAAATTGTCCTTGTCATTGCCTTGGGTCTTTTTGTTGCCTGGCCTCTTTTTGTTCCTGGATATTTTTCTCACCACGACGATTTGCAGATAATGCGGATTTTCGAGATGAGAAGGTGCTTTTCCGACCTGCAGATTCCCTGCCGTTGGGTGCCGGACATGGGCTACGGCAACGGCTTTCCTCTATTTAATTTTTACGGGCCTTTTCCTTATTATCTCGGGGCGATTGTCAGCTTTCTTGGCAGTTATATTTTTTCGGCAAAAGTTCTCTTTTTCCTGGCAACGGCTGGCGGGGGAATAACCATGTACCTTCTCGTCAAGGAGTTTACCGACAAAAACTCGGCCATGGTTGCCTCAGCTCTTTTCCTGCTTGCTCCCTACCGGGCACTCGATGCTTATGTCCGGGGAGCCCTCTCCGAGCTTTTTTCCATCTCCCTGGTTCCTTTGGTATTATTTCTCTTTTACCGACTGATTAAAAAACCCAAACCTTTCTATTTTGCCGCCTCTTGTCTGGCCTTGGCGGGGTTTTTGACCACCCACAACATCATGACCATACTTTTTTTGCCGGTTATCGTGATTTGGTTTGTCTATTGGCTTTTTAGCCAAAGATTCAAAACCGCCAAGCATTTAATCTTGGCTTTTATCTTGGGAATTGTCGTGGCTGCCTTTTTTGTCCTGCCTGCGTTTTTGGAGAAGTCTCTGGTGCAGACGGAAGCCTTAACTAGATTTGAACTTGATTTCAGAGCCCACTTTGTCACCCTTGAGCAGCTTTTTCTGGACAGGGCGTGGGGATACGGGGCTTCCATCTTAGGACCCAAGGATGGAATTTCTTTTCAAATCGGTTGGCCCCAGTGGTGGCTGGGTTTATTGTCTTTGGTCGTCGTTTTTACGGCCAAAGACAGAAAACTTCGAATACTTACCCTCGGATTATTTGCCCTTTTGGTTTTTTCCCTCTTCATGACCCACAACCGGTCCGCTTTCATCTGGGAAAGAATCGGGATTTTGAAGTATTTCCAATTTCCCTGGAGGTTTTTGTCCCTTTCCATTTTCACCTCGTCGGTTTTGGGGGGAATCGTAGTTTTTAACCTTAATAAGAGGTGGAGAGTCCCGGCGACCGTTTTCATCATTGCCTTCAGCTTCCTTTTTAATTGGGAGTATTTTAAACCCAAGGAGTTTTACTATTCCCTTAAGGACAACGAAAAACTCGGGGGAACCCTCTGGGAAGAGCAGCAAAAAGGTGCCATTCTCGATTATCTTCCCAAGACCGCTCTCGAGCCGAGAGAGAAAGCTCCTCCCGGGCCCTACGTTGTGGCAGGAGCCGGAGTTTTGAAAAACTTTGTCAACAAATCCAACCAGTTCAGCTTTTCCGCGGAGGTTAAAAACTCGGCCCAAATTGAGGTCCCTGTTTTTTACTTTCCCGAATGGAGGGTTTTCGTAGACGGCAAGGAAGTTGCGGTTTCCTACCAAAACCATTTGGGAAGGATCGGTATTAGTCTTGAGGCGGGGAGCCATTCGGTTGAGGGGAGGCTGGGCAATACTCCGTTAAGAACCGTTGCCAATATCGTAAGCGGGGTAAGCTTAATAGCTTTGTTTGTTTTGTTATATGGAAAAAATAAGAAACTTTTTGCGTAAAAATATTTGGTTGTTGATTCTTCTTTTGTCGGCCTTTGCCGTTTGGTCTTTATTCGTGCCCGGTCTTTACGGCTTTTCCGATGATTCCCATATCGGCTGGCTCTATGAGATGGACAGGGTCGTTAAGATGTTGCAGCTTCCTCCAAGATTCGTTCCGGATTTAAGTTTCGGATTCGGCTATCCTCTTTTTAATTTTGTCTACCCGCTGCCCTTTTATGTAGGAGAAATTTTTCATCTCTTGGGATTTTCTTTGGTTGATGCTACCAAGTTGGTATTCGGGCTGACCATTCCTTTGTCGATGTGGGCGATGTACCTCCTGCTTAAGGAGTTTCTTGATTGGAAACTGGCCCTGGCCGGGGCGGTTTTGTATATTTTTGCCCCTTACCGGGCAACGGAGATTTTCGTTAGGGGAGCGATAGGGGAGATAGTCGCTTTTATCTTTCTGCCCTTAATCGCCCTGGCGCTTGTTAAATTAACAAAGAAAGAAACCGGCATCAAATGGATCGGAATCTTGGGCCTCTCCACCGCCGGACTTGTTATGTCGCACAATATATTGGCTTATATGTTTCTGCCCTTTGCGGTTATCCTTTTTGCCTTGCTTTTTATATTTCTTAAGGGTCGTAAACTCGCCTATCTGGCAAAGAGTTTAATCGGAATCTTTTTAGGGCTTTTGATATCGCTTTATTTTTGGCTTCCGGCGATAAAGGAGAGTGCCCTGGTAAAGTATTCCACCGTCTATAACTATTTCGACCATTTTCCTACCCTTAGACAGCTGATTACCCCCTATTTTGGCTACGGAGCATCCGTTCCCGGGCCATATGACGGAATTTCTTTCTATGTGGGCCTTGTCGGTTTTGGAGTGGTATTGACAGGAGCCTTTCTGGCAATCAGAAATTGGAAAAAATATTTAAGAAGTCAAAAGATTATTTTTTTCTGGGGAGTTTTAATTTTGGCGGTAAGCGTTTTTATGATGAACCACCGCTCGGATATCCTCTGGAGGCTTGTTCCTCTCTTGGGTTATTTTCAGTTTCCCTGGAGATTTTTGGTGCTGGTGGTTTTTGCCTCTCCCATATTCCTTCTCGGCTTAAACAAATTAAAGTCTTCAGGGCTAGTGGCCGCAATCGTTATTTTTTTGGCAATCGCTCTGAACTTTTCGTATTTTAAGCCGGAAAGATTTTTGGGGAGGGGCGATGAGTATTTCATCGACAGATACATTCCCTTTCCTGCGGCAAGTGAACAGTACCGACAAACTTCGGAGGAATATCTGAGGCTCCCCAAAGGAACGGAGACAAGACCGGACAGAAATTACCCCCGGGCTTATGCGGATGTCAGGGCCAACCTTTCAATACAAGAAATTAACGCCCTCGATGCTAAGATACAAACCGATTATCCGGTAGAATTTATCTTAAATTACAACAAGTATTTTTTCCCGGGTTGGATTGCTAGAATAGATGGGGAAGAGGCAGAGATAACAGCAGGAAAGCCGTTCGGGCAGGTATCTCTAAGAGTGCCCGGAGGGACCCATGAGGTTGTTGTTGAGTATAAAGAGACACCGTTTAGGAAGATTTTGGATTTGGTATCTTTAGGAGCTTTGGCGGGAACATTATTTTTAGTTTTTAGAAAGGAAAAATGAAGGGGAAAATAATCAAAATATTGATTATCGGGGCTATTCTTCGAATTATTTTATCCTTTTCCACATTTCACTCCGATATTGTTCCTTTTGATTTTGCGGGAACCGTTCTTGCCAAAGGAAACATTCTTTCTTTTTACGACTACATGTGGAATCTGCCCCAAGGGCACCCATTCCTTTCGGTTTATCCCAGGAATTTATTTAACTACCCCCCAGCCGTTTACTTTTTCCTGGGAGGAGTCTCGCGACTTTTTACCTGGATGGTGGATCCAGTGGTTCATTCGAACTTTGTTTTAAATTTCACTTCGACCCTGGGCAATTGGCAGCTTAATCTTCTCCTTTTACTCCTTAAGCTTCCTTATTTTATGTTTGATATCGCCATTGCTTACCTTCTCATGGCTCTATTTAAAACAGATAAACAGAAGGTTCTGGCATTTACATTTTGGATATTTAACCCTATCAACCTTTATGCAACTTATATGATGGGGCAGTTTGACATTGTCCCCACCTTTTTTACGATTGCCTGTCTTTATCTGGTAGTTAAAAATGCCGGAAAACTTGAGTCTCGGAGTCTGATTGTGGAATCGGTTCTTTTGGGAGTAGGCGGAGCTTTCAAAATTTTCCCCCTCATGTTCCTTGTCCCCCTGGCCGCCTTAAAAAGGAACTGGCTTGAAAGGATAATAATAGTGGCTGTGGGGATAGGAACTTATTTTTTGAGCATTCTGCCCTTTCTCACATCTAAAGGCTTTAGGCAAACAGCCTTATTGGCGGGCCAGACAACAAAAAGCCTGTATGCCCAAATTCCCCTATCTGGCGGAGAATCCATAATCCTCTTCGTGGTCGCTGTTATATTTTTCTATCTACTTTTCCTGATGAGGAAAACCGCTCCTGAGAATTTATGGAAAAGCTTTTTTATAATGTTGCTTATCTTTTTTATCTTCACCCATTACCATCCCCAATGGTTTTTGTGGATTACGCCATTTTTGATAATTGACCTGGTAATAAAGCCCAGACACTGGTTGCTTGTTGGCCTCTCCCTGGTAAGCTTCACTGGTTTGGTTAGTTTTTTTGACCCTGGACTTTCCGTTTGGCTTTTTTCACCAATTTGGCCATCTCTTTACGGGTTAGGGGGCGTGTGGGGAATGTCGAGACTTTCTCCCGATCTAATTCAAATGAGAAGCATTTTCCAGACCTTATTTGTGGGAGTAGCTGGCTACTATATCTATCTTCATATTCCGAAAGAATCGGAAGGGGGCTAGGTGGGGACTATCTTGGGTAGCGCCAGGTTTCTCCTTTTTCTCTTCTTTGGGATTTTTGTCCCGGGATATGTTCTGGTGAGCCGGATAAAACTTGAAGACTTCTCCTTTAAATTGTTTTTATCAATTGCCCTCGGCCTGGTTCTTTTGACCCTGGCGGCCTTCGTCAATTTTTATCTTGTCTACGGTCTTTTGGTCATATCTTTATTTTTCTTCTTTAAGGAGCTGAAACTTTCGGAGTTTGTTTCAAATAAATTCCCGAAATTAAATATTCAAAGAGCCTTAATTCTCTTTGTTATGCTTTTGGGAACTGTCTTTCAGAACGGAATAACCTCCCGCTCAGGTAGGCTATATGATTTCGGAATCGGCTATTGGGGTCCTTTGGGACACGACGGAGTTTGGCATCAGGCCTTGGTTAACCAAATTCTTAAAGGAATGCCGCCGGGAAATCCGGCCCTTTCCTCAACGGCACTTACTAATTACCATTATTTTTACGACCTTCTGGTAGCCGCCACAACAAAGCTTACCGCCATTGCGGCTCCGGAATTAATCTTCAGGTTCTATCCGATATTATTCTCTTTACTTTTAGGATTCGGAACCTACTTACTTTGTAAAATTCTCTTTAATAAATGGTACGTGGGGATTGCTTCTTTATTCTTTGTCTATTTCGGAGGCAGTTTCGGCTACATTGTCGAATGGGTAAAACAAAGAACCTTGGGGGGCGAGTCCGCTTTTTGGGCAAATCAGCCGGTGTCGATGAACCTCAATCCCCCTTTTGCGATTTCTTTGGTTTTGACGATTGCGTCTATTTTGGTTTTCCATTTGTTTTCCAAAAGAAAAGATTTAGTCTCGGGCTTTGTTCTAATAATTCTTATTGGTGCCCTCATCGAGTTTAAAGTATACGCTGGGTTAATTGTCCTTTTTTCCCTGGGAGTGTTTTCTCTTTATAAGCTTATTGCCCAAAAAGATTTTTTGTACCTTAAGGTTTTTATTCCTTCCTTAATTCTTTCGGTGTTGGTTTATCTTCCGAATAATTCCGGCTCCCAAAATCTGGTGGTGTTTTCTCCTTTTTGGCTTATCGACTCGATGATTGATTTTTCCGATAGGGTAGGTTGGGTCAAGTTGTCCCAAGCCAGAACAGCTTACCTTTCGGGAAGGCTCTGGCCCAAGTATGTTTTGGCCGAGATATTATCTTTGGGTATCTTTATCCTCGGCAATATCGGCACAAGAGTAATCGCCTTTTTAGGAATACCCGGTCTTGTCAAACGAAAAATCTGGAAAGATGAAACCTTTATGTTTCTTTCTTTCTTAATGGCCGCTTCCCTCATTCCGTCGCTTCTTTTTATCCAAAAAGGAAATCCTTGGAATTCGATCCAGTTTATCTACTATTTCCTTTATCTTTCCGCCGTTTTTGCCGGATTTGGGTTGGTTGTTCTGGTAAGGCTGTTGCCCCGGGCCATTTCGGTATTGGTTGTTTTTGTTATCATTCTGGCAAGCTCCATCAGCCCCTTTTCCACTTTTAGAAGCGCCTTTCAGGGAGCTCCTTCAAGGCTCACAGCCGGGGAATTGGAGGCTTTGACCTTTCTGACAAGTCAGCCCGAGGGAGTGGTTCTGACTCACCCCTTTGTGAAGGATTTGAGGAAAAGCTATAGTGCACCCTTTCCCTTAGCGGTTTATGAAACCAGCGCTTACGTCTCCGCCTATTCGGCGAAAGAGACTTTTGTCGAGGATGAATTTCAGCAGGAAATATTTCAGAACGATTATAAAAGCAGACTTACCGACGCCAACAAATTCTTTTATGGGAAAGATTATGTTTGGAGTAAAAACTTCCTTTCCGGGAGTAATATTGCCTACATTTATCTGCCCAAGCTTTATGGGGTAAGTCTGAATAAAGAATTAATTGGGGCAAAAGAGATATTTTCAAATTCGGAGGCGGAGGTCTACAAGGTAGAAAAATGAAGAAACTCCTGATTTTAGCAATCCTTTTAAGACTTCTGATTATCCCTTTCTTCTTTCACCCCGATATTAAGACCTATCACTTTCAGGCCTCCTTTTTGCGGCAGGGAGTGGTTGATATTTATCCCTATCTGATAGAAAACAGAGAAAAGCTGCCCTTAAAGGAAGAATTTGTTTATTTCCCCCTGACTTATTTTTTCCTGGGAGGTTATCAGGCTTTAGTCAGTCCTTTGCTTGGCAGTAATTTTACCGACTGGCTGGCGGACGCTTCGGGAAGGGCGGTTGAGTCTTCGGAAATATTCAGATACCTTTTCTTTCTCAAGCTGCCTTATCTTGTATTGGATATTCTTATCGCCTTTGTCTTAATGCAGTTTTTCAAAAAGAAGAAAGACCAAAAAAAAGTGTTTACTATTTGGCTCTTTAATCCATTTACACTAGTTCTCCTCTATTTTTTTAGTAATGTGGATATTATCCCTGTTTTTCTGGTGCTCCTTGGCCTTTTGGCGATGAAGAAGGAAAAACCGGCTTTTGCATCTTTCTTTTTGGCCTTGGCGGTTGGATTTAAAGCCTATCCGGTTCTCTTTCTGCCCCTTGTGTTGGCAAATACCCAAAAGTGGGCGGATAAGATTAAATCCTTGACAGTTTTTGTACTGACTTGCCTTGTCATTATTCTGCCTTTCTGGTCGCCGGCTTTTGCCGCCTCCTCGTTTGCTTCGGGCTTAACCAACAGGATTCTCGAGGCTGGGGTGAGTATTTCCGGTGGGGAGAAAATCCTGATTGTCCCCGTCGCCCTTCTTATTCTTTATCTTTTTGCCTGGTACAAGAAAGAAATTTCGCCTTGGAAGTACTTTTTTGCGGCACTTCTTCTTGTTATTCCTTTTATCCATTTCCATATCCAATGGCTTTTTTGGGCGGCTCCGTTTTTTGCAATTGTCTGGGTAAAACAAAATAAATGTTCCTGGCTTTTGCTTTTAGTAGCCGTTTCTGCATTTCTAATACCTTTTCTCTATAACGACAAATTCATGAGCGTTTCCCTTTTAACCCCAATAAGTACTTGGTTCTCCTTAATCCCTACCCCATTTGCCATGGTGCAGAAATTGGCCGACCCCCTTATCGTTCAAAGTATTATTCACAGCATTCTTGTCGGGACCTCTTTTGCATTAATCTGGCAAATGCTTGGAGGATACAAAAATGAAAAAAATTAAGGTCGTTTTTGTTATTTTTGCCCTCGCCATCCTTGGTTTGCCGGCAGTGTTGTCTTTCGGAATACGCTTTCTTCCTGTAAATGATCAACCCCCTCTTGGGTTAACACAAAAGTTATATGGGGATAAGGTTATGAAGGATACGCTAACCTTGCCTGAGAACAATTTTAACGGAATAGGATTAAGTTTCAAAAATCCGAACCTTATCAACAAGAAGGAAATTGTTCTTAAGCTATTTCAAAACGACGGCAAGATAATCAGAGCCGTTACCCTTAGCGGCTGGAATGTCCCCGACGGAGGTTTTGTCAGATTTATGTTTGCACCAATTACCGACTCTAACGGAAATGAATATCTTTATACGCTGTCTGCCCCGTCAAGCAGAGAAGAAGAGGCGCTCGAAATCTATTTGTCCGAAGGTTCGGAGGGTATTGCCTCAGTTGCCTATTACAAACCGCCACCGGCCCTGAGTCTTATTG
>JADDYB010000383.1_pt1 | contig 14001 bp, 16 predicted proteins | sample 8641941 | NCBI WGS metagenome assembly JADDYB01 (sample SAMN16275377, study PRJNA637457) | freshwater sediment metagenome | isolation source: Lake Kineret sediment | place: Israel: Lake Kineret | collected 2013
GATATTCTTAGGTGATCGAAAAGTTTAATGATCAAGAGCACCTAGTCATCTACAGTTAGTTTAAGAATTTCGCAAAAAACAAAAGCATAATGGAAAGTTTCTAAAGTAGGTAGCAACAATTATTACCCGCAGAGGTGAAGAAGTATGATCGGCTCGAGACCTCAGGTGAAATTTCTCCCCTTAGATTGTTGATCACGTCATTGAATTTTCATAGATTTCTTCATTTATCGAGAAGCCCCGATGGGTTCATCATGGAAGCTCACCCCAAGCTGCAGCCTTCAGAGACCAGAATAGCAGGCGTGTATCTGGCGGGTTGTGTCCAGTTCCCCAAGGACATCCCAGACACGGTGGCGCAGGCTGGGGCGACCGCTGCTGTGGCCTGCGAGATATTGACGAAGGATGAGATCGAGCTCGAGCCGGTGAGAGCTCACGTTCAGACCGACCTGTGCATTGGGTGCGGTCTGTGCGAGAAGCTGTGCAGTTATGGTGCCATACAGGTTGAAAGAACGGATGAAGGGCTAAAAGCGCAGGTCATTGGGGTGGCCTGCCAGGGATGTGGTGTGTGTGCAGCGAGCTATCCGCAGAGAGCAATTCAGATCCAGCACTTCACGGAGAACCAGTAATTATTCATCTAGGGCGATTGCTTTCATAAGGTTATTGATAAGTCATTAATGAAAGAGAAATCCACACTTCACTGCTCTTCTCTTAGAATTTGGAGCTCAGAAATAAGTGTTTTAAGATCACGAATACAACATTCAGCTTCTTTTTTATCTGCAGTATTCAGCCCCATGAGTCTCAAAAATACCTCCTTTGGTGCAGCTGGAATCCTCTCTAATAATCGTACATACCATTTTTGTTTAACATACAAATCTCCATGCCCTAACATAATCCCCGTCATCACCTGCAGTGCACCCAGTCGTGCCATATGAACAGAAGTAGCGTAATCCCCAGAAACTACGGCGCCCACAGCATCGTAATAATGGTTTAACCCCGCCTTTGAATACCAATCCATCAAGCTCTCAGAAGGCTTCACCTCTCTAACTTTTTCCACCAGTTTTTTCCCGCAATCCTCCTTATCAATTAGAATTACCGCATTCTTTAACCTACAAGTTATAGGTATTGCAGACCCAATCTTACTGGGTGAAAGAAGATTATCCAATGATTCTAGTTGTTTTAATATAGTTTCTTTATGAATAAAAGTAATATTCACCTCTATATCACAAACAACAATAACATCTTCTCGCTCTCGAACATCCTCTCCACACAGAACTAGCAGGTCAAAATCTGAGGTTTCATTTGCCAAACCCTCTGCATAGGAACCATGTGCTAACAGGCTCAAGAATTCTGTGTTTCTGAGGTATTCCAGCACAGCTTCTTTTATAATTTTCCAGATCTCAAGAAGTTCTTTCATCAACACCTTTTTATCGTCTAACCTTTTTTAAACGTTGAGGTGGTGCTCATGAAAATCAAACAGAAAGATATCGTCGTATTCAGCGTTATCAAAGAAAATGAGTGTGGGCTGCTCAATCCCTTAACGAGAAAGCTCCACAGAATCAATAAAATCGGCCGGTTCATCTGGGAAGCCTGCAAAGAACCCAGGACTATTGCTGAACTGGTCTCCATGGTAGTCAAGAACTTCCATATCCCTGAAGAAACTGCTCAGAGAGATGTTGAAGAGTTTGTGGATCGCATGATACAGTATCAACTCTTAGAGGAGTCATAACAGGATAAGGGCATCCCCCGGACCAGGGAAGAAGGTGCCTTCGTGGTGATGAAAAGACGTTGATTCTTTTTCCAGCACACTGCAGGTACTACTTCGTGGTTGGCCCCGATATACTGGATGCTGTTCACCGTATCTACGAGTTTACCTCCAAAATGAACATTCAGGAGAGGTTCTCCGATTTCACCTTTCTCTATGCGGTAGGAGACCGTGTTGGCAAAATACGTAATGTTTTCGGGGAAAATGGAACCTTGCCCTATCTGAGCTATATATACGCCATGATTAATCATTTCCAGCAATTCTTCTTCTTTATATTTTTCTACGTTTGTATCTATTTCAAGATTGCTTTGACGTGGAATTGGCTGGACATCAAACGAGCTGGCTCTTGCATTCCCTGTAGGTGTCCTGTCACCTGGCATAATTGTAGAGGTCAAACAGCCACAGACTATACCATTTGTGACAAGGATTGTATGGGAAGTTTTACACCCTTCTGAATCGTATGTATAGCCCCCTAGTCGTTCCGCTCCTGGATTATCTGATAATGAAATAGAGGGGGGAAACGTCATTCGTGGAATAGAACCTTCGAAAGAATGAGCTATTTCATGGAATATCATTCCTGTAACCTGTGGGGAAAGTACTACATCATATTGCCCAGAAGCTCCTGAATGAGCAGCTGAAAATTGGTGATCAGGACTCTCCAGCTGCTCTAGCTTTTTGATGACGTCCTCACCAGGATACGCGAAGGAATAGACGACGGTAAATCCCTTTTGGGGGGTGAAGAAAATCCTCACCAATAATTTTGAATTCCCATGGGAAACTTCAGTTCCCATATTCGTGTAGATATGCTCGTAAAAGGTCAAAGATTCCACACGGGCCTCTGCTAATCCATTGAATGTCTCTAGAGCATTTTCTACTGATTCTACAGGTAAACCAATAGGTTCAGGTTTTTTCTCGTGATAGTGTAGGGGGACGGGCGGTGTGAAGGTTGAAAGAGGAGACCACTCTGCAGAGTGGATCGCACTATCGATGATCCCTCTATCAGAGTATGCAAATTTGAGACGCTTCTTATCAATAACGCGCACAGAAATGCCTTCTCTGTAATTTTTCTGGATTTCATTTCCTTTTTGTGTCATTAAATTATAATATATTACAGAAGAATATCTTGCTTCCACATATTCTCCTCGAATCTTGTGCAGTATCCATTCAGGAGTTTCTATTATATCACCCATAAGAGACAAAGAAGAAAAGGATTCTACAGTGGCTTAGAATGTCCAAAAGCTACCGGAGACTCACCCTCCGTTACAGAAGGTTTTTCATATTCCACATTATCACCTCCCTTGTCGTGGGGGAAATTCCTTTATAAGTCTTTCGGTTTCCTTCTTATTATTTTGTGAGTTTGAATAGCTCAAAGATGTGGAGGCTAAGACACGGAATTGAAAAAACATGTTGTGTTGAATTGCCACTTTCTCTCGAGGATAGCTTTCATGAGAACTCTTCTATTCAAAATCAAAAGACAGTTAACCTGGCATGTTTTTTAAGGTTCTTTTCAATGGCTTTCAAAGAGTATACACCTATGGAGATCAGTATCACACCCATAACTATCAAAATAATGATCTCCTCCTGAAAATCAGATAGGGCTATTCCATTGCGAAAAGAACCCCGGATAATTCGCAGTCCATACGTGAGTGGTGATACCTTACTGACCAGCTGAGCCCATTCTGGCATCATCTCCAGCGGCACCACCACCCCGGAGAAGGTGTAGAGGACTGTCTGTAAGAAGTTGGCAGTATTTACCCTGTCTCTCAAGGTGAGAGTTACACCATTAACAACCAGCCCCAACCCAAATAGGGCAACGAGTGTTAGGATCAACCCAAAGAAGAACACAAGCACGTTTAAAGAGGAAAAATTTACACCAAAGACCGATCCTATCACAATGAGAACCAAGAAATCAAGGGTAGCATTAAGCATGCCCATGGATGTGGCACCCACCATGAAAGCAAATCTTGACATGGGAGTTAAAAATAGGAGATCTAAGACCCCTTCTAATCGACTGAAAAACAATGCTCTCCCTGTGGTAAACACACTGGCATATATGTAGACAAATACTGCATTCCCTACAATAACGAACGTCAGGTAGTCCGTATAGGCAACTTGCCCGAATTCTGAGGCTATCTGTCCGTGAAAAACTTTGTAGTAGAGAATCCAAGCTGTCCCTATACTCAATAAAGGCATGAAAAATCGTAACGCAAAACTCGATAATCTGAACACTCTATAGAAGCTGATAAAGCTGTATTTTGCAGTAGAACTCGCAACACGGAGAGCATGCATGATACCACCTCAAAATAGCTGGAGCTCGCCCTCCTTCCTCAGTTTAACATCGACTACCTGCATGAGGTACACGGTAACTATCACGTAGAGGACAGACAGCCCAGCCAGGAATATGAATATGTGGGAGAGTTCATAAAGACTGGCGCCTGCAAAGACTGATGCTCTGAAAGCCAGCACAGAATAGCTCAGGGGGACTGCTGAAGCCAACAACTGGATGAATCGGGGCGCATATTGCAAGGGGAATACGATGCCGCTGACAAAGACCACTGGTTCCTGCAGTACAGTACCCCACATGGTGCCCCTCCGGGATGAGATGAAAAAGACCTGAAATAACACTCCGATCACGAGAGTGCTGAACACAGTAAGCGTAATTGACAGGAATACAGCAGAAAAAGAATGGATGTGTGGGTTAATGTCCAAGAAGAATATGACTGAGGTTAACCCCAGGATGAACCACAGGTAGTTGACCAACCCTGCAAGGCTTCCTCCCAGTAATAATGCAAATCTGTTGCATGGTGTCAAGAAAATAGTCTCTAAAGTGCCCTGGAACCTTTCCTCAGCAAAATATGAGCCAATTAATATCATGTTGACGAACAGGAGATAGATGATCTGTCCTGCAAGAGTAAAATCTAAGAGTGGCATCTTGAATCCTTGTACATCCAGGATATCGTGAGGGAAAGGTAAATAAATGAAATAGTAGGTGAGACCAAGGCCAAATGGGAGCACTACATTGAAAAAAAGCATGAAATTGGTAAAAAAGCTGTACCTGAAGTCTTTGACTAGTTCTGCCCTCATGGCCCTGGATATTCCCATTCAATCACCCGAGGTCATTTCAATGAAGACATCATCGAGAGAGGATTCTCTCACATTCATGGAGAGTATTTTTGTGTGTGATTCAGTGAGTACTGTCATGATACGGGGGATAACCCCCTCTTCATCAATAGTGAGGATTATTCTTTCAGCAGGTGGCTCTGCAGAGAGGTCGTCGCTCTGGAGTGTGGACACATTTCTCACGCCATGTAAAGACATGAGGGAGGTGAGCGTGTCTTGATGGATAGAAGAGATCAGAATCTCTATGGAGATTCCTTGTTTTGACATTTTCTTGAGACTTTGTGGAGTGCCAACGGTGATGATTCTATCTTTGTGTAGGAAAGCTACTCTATGACAGATCTCTTCTGCTTCATAAAGGTAGTGTGTTGTTAAGAGTACTGTTTTCTTGCGTTTTTTAACTAATTCTTCCCGTATGAATCGTCTTATGCCACGAGCTATATGTACATCCAGCCCAAGAGTGGGTTCATCCAAGAAGAGGACATCTGGGTCATTGATGAGTCCCCGGGCAACTTGTAACCTTTGTTTCATGCCTTTGCTGAACTGCTCTACCGGTTCATTCTGGCGGTCTGAGAGGCCTACGAGTTCTAGTAGATCTTTAATTCGATAGTTTACTTCAGCTCTGGGCACGTTGTAGAGCTCGGCAAAGTATTCTAGATTTTCTCTGGCCGTCAATCTAAAGTAGAGCATTCGTTCGCCTCCTGCTACCATGTTCACTATTGTTTGTACGTCTCTGGCATTTTCTACCACGTCATAACCTAAGACATAGGCTGTTCCTGAGGTTGGAAGTAACAACGTGCATAGTATTCGGGTCATTGTTGTTTTTCCAGCTCCATTCGGACCTAATAATCCGAATAGCTCACCTTTGTTGACTGAGAAATTCACGTTGTTGAGGGCAACGATTTCCTGGGGTTTCTTAAGAGAGAATCTACTTTTGGGTACTGTAAAGGTGCGTCTTAGATTTTCACATTCTATAGCTTTCATAACATTGCACACTTCTGAAGAGTTACATTATAAAACTATTGTTTTGGAAACCATGCTGCTCTACACATCATGCAGGAATGGCGTGCAGCATCCAACTTTACTGCAACCGTAAAGGATTTAAATTCTGCCGTAAGAATACGGTCACATCCAATGCATCCCGTGATGCTTTGAGATTTCAAAAAAAATTGCAGAAATCATGAAGGTATGAATAGAGGAGATAGAGCAAATGGATGATCTGAAATTAACACATGCAACGATAGTGCCAATGACAAGTGAAAAAGCCTGTCTAAGAGATAGTACCCTATATATGAGCGAAAACAGAATAATGGCAATTGCCAAAGCAGGAGACACCCTATCCGAATATTCAGGAGAAGTAATAGATCTTGAAGGGAAACTAGTTACTCCTCCATTTCTCAATGCCCACCACCATTTATACCAGACAGGAATTACCAAACCACATTCTCATGATGATTTAGTGTCCTGGCTCAAAAACGTTCTTTTTAAAGAAGAACCTCTGCTAGACAAGAAAGTTGTTTACAAAAATGCGCTGAATGACATTAAAGGTTTTTTGAAATCTGGCATCGGCTACCTCATTCTCCAAGAATCAAATCTTTTTTACGATACAGTAGTCCAAGCAGTAGAATCATGCAAGATCAAAAGCCTTGTAGGCAGATATTGTGGAGATAACACAGAGACACTCCCAGATTCCCTCTCTGAATCACCTAGAGAAAGTCTAAGGGAACTATTATATTATCGTCACAAATATCGAAACAATACTTACATAAAAGTTTCCCTGTCTCCACGCTTCTTACCTGCAGTGACACCTGAATTCCTGGACTACCTCAAAAACCACATTTCTGAATTTGGTCCCTTCTTGCAAATTCATTTGAATGAAAGCCAGGGCGAAATCAATCTAACAAAACACGTACATCACAAAGATCCCGCATTGGTGCTCAATGATTATGGGTTATTAAACGACAGCACAATCCTCCCTCATTCAATCTATCTGACTGACGAGGAATTCGCTATTCTTTCACGGAAAAAACCCACTTTAACCACTTCACCCACCACCAACCTGTCCCTCTCTGGCGCTGTTGCCCCAGTTGCCACCTATCTGGCAAGTGGAATACCAGTAGGACTGGGACTTGATAGTTTTGCAACGTCAAAAAGCCAAACATATCACCAGGAGCTTCATGCGTTAGCTGGAATAGCCAAACTACCACGAAAAACGTTAATTCCAAGAATTTTATTATCTTCAGCAAATATCGCCTATAGAATCTTCGGTGGTGGGATAATAAAACGCGGGTCCTCAGCAGACCTCGCTGTTTTCAGTGTAAAGCCACATAACCCGTGGGATTATATTAGTAATCATCTAGTGCCCGAAGATTTGGAGTTTATGCTATTAAATGGAGGTACTGCCTATGGTGAAGTTCAACACTGAAAGACCGAGAATTGTCGTTAAAAGACTTCATAAATTCTTTTCAACAACAGACTCTTTAAAAGCCACTATAAGTCCTCCAGAAATAATAGAAAAAGGTTCAAGAGCACATTTCCTCTATCTCTTTTATGGATGTCTCCTCGATTATGGAATGAAATCTTCCGCTTACCATAAGAACTTAAAAAATGCTTATCAGAATGACCCAAATTTATTTGATCCCTTTCATGTTGCTAGGGAATACGAGGAAAACGTTCAAAATTTAGCGGTTGCTCTCAAAGAATTCTTAAAAGTACGTTTCCCAAATGAAGGAGCAAAGAAATGGCTATTACTGTCACAAATTCTACTCAAGGAGTATAAGGGAGATCCGAGAAATATTTTTAAACCGTTTATGAAGTTTGATGAAATTGAAGAGACTATTTTTAGTATCAAAGGCTTTGGACAAAAAACGGGGGGACTGCTCATACGTATCCTGTATGAGAATGGCCTAATCAAAACTCAGGATAGATTGACCCACATACCTATTGACCGGCATGATATGGAGATTAGCAAGATGCTCGGAATACTAGAAACAAAAAAGAGCGAGAAAATCGAGAATAATCGAATTGTGATTGAGCAGCTCTCTTCAATCTGGGTAGGAGCTTCGCTCACTGAGGATATTGACCCGTGTGAAACAGATAGGAACCTTTGGCTGCTTGGAAGTCTCTTGTGCTCTAAGAAGAAATGCTTTTCCTGTCCTGTCAATGACCTTTGTGTCAAAATCAAGGAGGATTCTCAATGAAAGACTTACGAATTTACCTGGCTGCCCCCATGTTCAGTGAAGGGGAGTTGGAGTACAACAAGAAAGTGACTGAATTTTTACGTAATCTTGGATTTTCTGTTTTTTTACCCCAAGAAGAAGGGTACAAACTTGCAGAACTCGTTGAAAAAACTGGTGATAGAAGAAAAGCACATGAAACAATATTCAATAGAGACTGGGAAGAAGTAGGAAAGTGCGATATTTTAGTCTTCATACTGGATGGACGTGTACCAGATGAGGGTGGCTGTATAGAACTTGGAGGTGCCTATGCCTTCGGGAAGGAATGTGTGGGACTTAAAACAGACCCTCGATCCCTCATAAAGGGAGAGGATAATCCTATGGTATTGGGCTGCCTAGAATTCAGGATTGCACGAAATTTAAACGAACTATCTTCGTACCTTAAGGAAATAAAGGAGAGGATAAGTGAGGAAAATGAAAGGTAAACATATATCACTTGTAGGAATTGATGGTGCTGGAAAAACGACGCAGGCTGAAAATCTCTCCTGCGAACTTCGGAAAAAGAATTATAATGTAGATATATATCGGCAATTTGAAACGACAATTGGACAGCAGTGCAGAGAAATCCTTTCGAGTACTACTGATCCTTATTTGCGTGCCTTTCTGTTCGCACTTGCTCATTATGCAGTAAAAGATAAGATTCTGAATTCACTTGAGGATAATGATTTTGTCATCAGTGATAGATCACCATATTGTGCTGTTGCCTACTTAGTTCCACAAGGAATACCGGAAGGATGGGTACTGTCCCTTTACCAGTATTTGGCTAAACCGGACATTGTTGTTTTTTTGGATGTGCCTGTTGATATAGCTGTAAAAAGAAAGCCTTTTGATGATCTCATTCCTGTCAAAACATTGAATTTCCTCGACCAGGTTAGGAGGTCGTATCTTAAATTAGTTGAAAAAGGATATTTGCTCAAGATTAACGGGAGTTTAACTGAGAAAGAGGTAACAGAGGAAATCCTCCAACTACTTATGGAAATAGGGGCGATAAAGAAATGAAAGTAGGAGTTATCGGCTTCTGTGAGTTGGATACTCTTGAATATATGGGAAATTCTATCTTCATCGGTGGAGGTGCTCTATCTACCTCCATCCAGATAGCATTATGGGGAGTTCACGTCAACCTTTTTTCATGCCTTGGGAGTGAGTTTCCTCTTCCTCTTCTCTATCAAAGATTGGAATCAGTGAGTCACTGTTTTATTCTGAGTAACATATCATCAGGGGATTCCATAGTGCGAATGTCAATCAAAAGAGAGAACAATGACTTTAGTTTTTCAATAATAGATTTAGGATGCTGGCCCGATACGACATTAATGAATTTTAACATCATGCGTGGACATTTCGGCATAGGTTACACGAAACTCCCCTATCAGATGACTTGTAGCTTCCTGGATTATGTGACAAGGAATGGCTGGACAAGTACAGCTGTAAATCCACAGGGATCTTATTCTTTTGAACAGTTAAAAGATCTCAAGGCTAACCTCTTATTTTTCAATGAAAAAGAAATATGTAACGCAGCTCGAAAGAAACTACCTGAAGTGTTGCAGGACATCTCTGAATTGAAGAGAGACGTTGTAATTACTCTCGGAACTCGTGGTGTCATCTTGTATAATTATTCAACCCACAACTATTATCATGCTCCTGCCAAGGATGTGCTTGCTATTGATACTCTGGGATGTGGGGATGCTTTTGCAGGTGGGTTTATTGCACTTCGAGCTAAAGGAAAAGGGGTCGAAGACCAGATTGCAGGTGGTATCTTATCTGCAGCCCTGGAAACGCAGTTATATGGAGCACTTCCTGATCCATCACTAATTTACAGTTCTGTAGAGGATACCTTGGACTCTATAAAATCTCGTATTCGAGTGGATGCTGATCCTTATTTGCTCATGCAGAACCTCAATTCGAATTGTAGCCACACACGTATAACCTCTCTTCCTGGGCTTTTGAAAGTGAAATCCGCCAAAGACGTGTGGAGAATTCATGATTCATCCTCGGAAAAGTGATTCTAGGGAGATGTCTTTCCTTGAAATCCATAACGAGGCTACCATTTGCTGAGGGAAAGATATATAATTGTGGAGGTGGTGGTGGCTTTATGAGCATGCCACCGTCGCTCAGTGAAAGCATCTCCTTGCGAGCTGATGAGATTTTGCAGAAATTCAAGACAGGTGAATTTCCCGATAAGACTTTTTCAAAGCTCTACGCAAAGTGGCTTGACATACCAACGCCTCCAGGAATCGTTCTAGAAATTCAGCACAAAAAAGTTACCAAGTGTTACCATATTGTACCAGAAGTTGAAGAGTTCTTAACCAGTTATGACACGTATGTTCTTCGATATGATTTCAGGGCTGATTTCAAAGAACTCGACAAGTGGATGGAAAAGAAAAAAATGCGCCCTGCACCGAATCGTTGTTCTAAAGAGGACGTGATAAAGTATATGGAAATGTCTGTTAATGCGGGATCTAGTTTTGCTGACCATTTTTTCCTTATTATAACTCCTTCTACTCCATATTATCCTTTTACAGTGAGCACTATTAATGAAGGACAGACATATATAGAATATTCAGACCATTTTGAGGCAATTAACGGCTTGGGAAATGTAAAGTTTTGCATTTTTGGGGGAAAAAACTCTATGGTTAATGAGACTGGCCTTTCCTTTGAATGTGTCATGGAGATTGCTCGAGTCACCAGAGAGTTTACTGCACTTATTGGCTATAACACAATATGCGAACTCTTTATAGTAGATGGCATGCCTTGTTTACTATCGGCGCAGAAAAGAAGCGACAGGAAAGTATGGTTTTCTACACCTTTTGGAGGTGACATGAAGATAGTATCCCCTGGACCGATACAGGGGACGGTCAAACGGGTAGATAAGACGTTTATTTCTGAGATAATCAAAAATTCATCTCAAAGAGGCAAAAAATACGTTTTTGTAGCAGAGAGACCATACTCTGAATTTTCAGATATTCTTAGATTCGCAGAAGGATTTGTATTCAATGAAGGAAGTATGTTATGTCATCTTGCTGTCCTCCTCCGTGAAAAGGAGATACCTGCACGAATAATCCCCCTCAGCACAATGAAGTATAATGAAGGTGAGAACATCGTTTTAAAATGATGAGACTTGGTTTCTCTGGTATATATGTTTTCACGTACACATAGAGTTCACCATAGGCATTTTCTATTATCAACGGAAAATGAAATAAGACTAATATCTGACAAGATTTTTTCACCAATCTCAGTGATCCAACTCTCCCAACAATGGTCAGGAGGTTCTTGGCTGCATCGACCATCGTTCTTCTGTGATATACGCAGAGACCACAGTGGTACCTGCCGCAATATGAGAGATAGATAACGCTTTTTCATCGGGTTTAGTGCTGATGCTCGAGAACTACTATCGCCTCACAGCACTCACTTGTGATTCCTTTCGCTTCCAGGGTTGAAACAATCTTGAGAATTTCTCTGGTCATATCCGAGCCTGGCAGACAGCAAGACACCATCAACTGATCTCCGAATTCCATGACAAGAGAGCTTGTTGGAAGGAAGCTAAAAATATCTTTTATCACCGATTCATAGCTTGACGAAAACACGAACCAATGGTTAGCGTAACTGCAATACCCCAGTGGATAGAATCTCGTCTGGATGGTGCAGTGAGCTTTGAGAGTCCTAGCCCATTCAACATAATCTTGTCGGTGAATTCTAGTTCTTTTCAAAATGGGAGAAGCCCTTCTTCTCAAGTCATCCTTAAAGGCATAGTACAATTTCCACTGCTTTTCGTTCCAATTAACAGCTGGCACGATCACGCGTCTTTTTTTCTCGATTCTTTCGGGGGCAAACTCCTCAATTTTCTTATACATCTTCTCAAAAGCTTCATTCCATAACAAATAGTTCACTTTGGGAGCGTAAGAGAACCCCCTGGCTCCAAAATACTTGACATTTTGAGATCCAATCAACTTGCGGAAATCCATCAGCATATCACTGATTATGAGGGTATTCCAGCTTCCAAAGGTCATGGCATGGTAAAGCACATGAGGAAATCTCTTCAAACCTTCGTAAACTTGAAAGGGATCTTTGAAATCCATAAGATAGACGTACTCTCTGTAGTTTTCAGCGGGTTGTATGCTGAGCTGGGGGCCTCTCATGATTTCATTGGTTGCCATTTCATGTAAGTAGGTGGCAATCGTGTTGCGCGAGAATCCGGTGGCCTTTGCTACTTCGAAGTTCGGCAGTTTTGGGTTGTCATATATCAATTCGTAGATTTCGTGATATCGTGACGACCTTTTCCCAATGGATATCTTTGTCATTTGCCATTTCACCTCCTAGCCCACAGATGCTGGTAGTGGGAGTGTTTTTTCCTTCAATTTCATCTCTTCATTTATATAGATTATTGTTCCATCTGCATCTGATGTTGGAAATATAGGAGTCTGTTTTTTTATAGAATTTCTTACATAGGCATGTGGCGGAAAGTTGCACTCATCTCCAATGCAAAAGTATAAATACTGTTTCAGTAGAAGATAGGGCATGACATTATTGCATCAGTATTACGAACATATCTGTCTGCAGCTTGCACGCTGCAATCTAACGGGAGGGACCTAAAATGGATGAGAGAGAAAATGAAATGGAAAGAATGAAAGAAGTCACGAGACTGATTGGTCTCACCAGTACCATAGATGTCCTTGAATTCCTTTCTCAAAGAGATGAAGGAACTTATAGCCAACTCCAGGAATTCGTCAACACCCACACATTGAATGTCCGTCTCAAGGGGCTGATTGAATACGGTTTTGTGGAGCATCATCTCGAAAAAACGGAGATCCGCAGAGAGTGGTATACCATTACGAAGAAGGGAAGGAAAGTATTGGAACTCTGTCGGGAACTCGGAAGTCTAGTTGGCTAGGAGAGATCTACATGGATGAGTTCACAATTGAGGAAGAAGATAGGCTGCTACTGAAGGTTTTGGGGCTGACTGGAGCGTGGGAAATTCTTTATTTCTTGTCCAGAAATAGCAAAGGAACCCACGGGGAGTTTCTTCAGATGATGAATATGAGCACACTTAATATGCGCCTTAGTGAGCTCATTGAGCACAAAATGATCGAGCATCACCTTGTGAGAAATCCCAGGCGTGAATGGTATGAAATAACTCCAAAGGGGAGGGAGATCTTCCAGTTTCTGCTCAAGATACTGCAAGTTCAACGCAGAGGGAGAGGAATCAGCTGACGAGGTTTCATCTCCTACACCGATGTCACAGCTTCTTGCATGGATGTCAATCGAAAGGTTTATATATTGCTGCAGTGGAAATGGGTTATAACATTGTTAGACAATTATAACAATGTGAAAAGTCTGTAATGTGCAGCGTCAATCTGCGACATCTGTAGGTGATGAATATGAATAAGAAGAAAAATCAACAGCAACCTCAAGGGCTGATAAGGCTGCTTGGGTTGTCCGGGACCTGGAATATCCTTCACCTCCTATTCAAGAACGGTAGGGGGACTTACAAGGAGTTCACGCAATCAACAAACACTCGTGCACTTAATATGCGCCTTAATGAGCTCATTGAGCACAATTTGATCGAGCACCGTCAGGTGAGAAATCCGAGGCGTGAGTGGTATGAAATAACTGAAAGGGGGAGGGAGATCTTCGGGCTTGTGTTGAAAATACTGGAAGTAAAAGACTGAAGACAGATCAAACAACCTCCTTCTGGTATCTTTTTTTTTGCCGCTTTCGAAACTCAGATTTGGCAACAATGATCTCAGTACGTAAAATCGTTTGAACATTGATAAGACCGAAACGTTTATATAGCAATGGTTTAAGTTTGTTACATTGAGCAGGTAACTGCCCTACAAGGTGATCGAACATGAGAAAAGATATTGTAGTTTTTGAGATGGAAACTAACGAGGAAGC
>JADDYB010000384.1_pt1 | contig 13991 bp, 13 predicted proteins | sample 8641941 | NCBI WGS metagenome assembly JADDYB01 (sample SAMN16275377, study PRJNA637457) | freshwater sediment metagenome | isolation source: Lake Kineret sediment | place: Israel: Lake Kineret | collected 2013
GATGATACCGAGTGCCGATCCGATCGTGCCGCCCTGCCGATTCGCCATCAGGATGCCCGCGGTGCCCGTTGGATCCAGCGCGTTCGCGCCCTTTATGAAGACGTCGCCGGCTGAGAGCTCCGCAAGAGCGGCTTCGAGGGTTTCCGCACTGATGCGACCTTTCTTGATAATCACCTCGTGAAGGCGATCGCTTTTCGGCACGACGCACAGGCCCGAGCTCGTAACTACACCCGCTGCGTATCGCCCCTTCTCCAGCTTGCTCTGGGCACCGGAGATCGCAGCTAACAGCTCCTCGGCTACAAAGGCATTGGTCGTTCCCAGCGCGATTACAATGGTTCCGTGCTTCAATGCCCGCTGCACCTCGGGTAACCGCGCCACACCCCGAGCAATGAGCCGCTTGGACGCCGCCGGGGTGAGCGCGATCAGCATCTTGCTCTTCTCTTCTCCCATCCGCCACGCACCTCGCTTCTGTACAGTCTTCGCGTATGTCGTGATTTAAAGCCTGAGTGTTCCGCACGCGTCAACCCGCTGCCAGTCCCTCCTTGAATCAGGTATAAATGCTCAGGATATCAGAGAGGATCGTGCTTGCCGCCTCGATGGGCCCCGCGCCCTTGCCAATGAGCGTGATATCACCGGCCAGATCTGTCCTGATCGTAGCGACGTTCAGCGTGCCGCTGACATTGAGGGGATCGTTCTTGGGCACCAGACGCGGTCGTACCTTTAAGCAGCCCGCTTTCGTTACCTCGCCGATCAATTTGATCACGTAGCCGGCATCGTCGGCCAGCTTCAGCGCGTCAGAAGTGATCGCCGTAATGCCTGCGACCTCGACATCCTTGTAGGTGGCATTCAGGCCGAAGACGGAGTTGGCCAGAATGACGAGCTTCACCGCGGTATCAGTCCCTTCGACGTCCTTTGCCGGATCTGCCTCGGCGATTCCGATCTCCTGCGCCTCCTTGAGCACATGCTCATACGGCAGCCCTTCTTCCGCCATCCGGGTGAGGATATAGTTGCACGTGCCGTTCAGGATGCCCTGGATTGAGAGCACCTCATTGCCTGCAAGGTTCTTCCGCATCAGGGAGATGAGCGGCATCGCACCGCCCACGGTGGCTCCAAACTTGAGCTCACGCTTACACTGCGCTGCGAGCTCCATCAAGGGTGCGTAGGCCAGAGCGAGCGGGCCTTTGTTTGAGGTGACCACGTGCCGGCCCGACTCCAGGGCAGTCGTGATATGCCCCAGACCTGGCTGGCCGGTCTCGATATTCGTCGGCGTTGTCTCGACCATCACCTCGTGCTCCACCTCCCTGATGAGATCCCTGCTCGTCATATTCCCCGGCCGCGCCCACTCCTTCTCGCCAGTCCGCAGTTTGAGCAGCTCCGCTTCGTCCAGCCCCTGCTCGTCGATGAAGACGCCATTGAGGTCCGCGATCCCGACGAGCTTGAGTCGTAAGCCGAACTTGCGCGCGATCTCCGCTCGCTTTCGGTGAATGACCTCTGTCACGCCGGCGCCGACGTAGCCAAATCCAATGATCGTGATTCTTACCGTTCGGTCCTTTTTCTCCATTCCCGATTCCCCCGCTCGCTTCCCCGTGCTCACTTCTCTTAGCTTAGATCGGCGAGATGAGCATGATCCCCTTCCGCTTCGCCGTCTGCTCCAGGATATTTAAAGCCTCGCGCAACTCAGTCTTGCCGATTGCACTGATCGTGACCGAGGCGGAAGATTCTTCATTCACACCGGGCATGGAGAGCGAAAGCGCAACGACTTCTGCAAAGCCCGTGCGGTCAATGCTATCGATCGTCTCCCGTAAATCGGAATGCACAATATGCCCGATGAGTAGCACCACCATTGACTCCTTCAGCCGCTCCTCTCCTGTTCGCACCACATTCACACCCCGCTCGACTAACAGCGCCAGCAACTTGTCCAGCCTGCGCTCATCCATCTCCACCACCAGGCGGACCGGTATTCGTCCGGCAGGCGTTTTTTTATCCCGTTGATGCACCACGCTGAGGATATTCCCCCCGAGATCGGAGACGGGCGTCAAGGCACGCACTAACTGGCCTGGAATGTCCTGCAACTCCATATCCATGGAGACTTTCATGAGCCTGCCACCTCTGTGTCTGTCTGGTAATGATAAGAAGAATGGACTAATAAAAGGATTGAGACACCGTGCCTGCAGCACCTCAACAACTCCATGTGGAGCTCTTCGAGAGAAGGCAAATGGCGTCTTAGTGATCTTCTTCGCTCACCTGATCAGAGCTCAACCTTCTCGAACAACCGCGTCGGCTCTCGTAACGGTCTGCCGGGCTCGAGAGGCACGAAAAGCTCATCGAGCTGGACCGAATGCAGATCGCGCTCCATCCCGAGCTGCTGCCACGCTTCTGCCATCTTTACGGGCATGACGGGCTCCAGGAGGATCGCAATCGCTTTGATGAGCTGGAGCACGTTCGTGACGATCTGCCCCGCACGATCTCGCCCCTGATCGCCCTGCTTGATCAGATGCCACGGCTCCTCGCGCTGGAAATAGCTGTTCCCGTAGTTCGCAAGGTTCATGACCGCATCGACAATCTTCTTGAATTCGTACTCCTCGAGTGCACTGAGCACCGCGGCCTTCGTCTTCTCGATCTCCGCCACGATCTCCGCGGCGAGCTCACCCGGAGGAACAGCGCCGAAATTCTTATGCGCAAAGGAGAGGACACGATAGATGAGGTTGCCCAGGATCGCGACCAGCTCCTTATCCACCCGCTGGGCGAACGCCTCCCAGGAGAAGTCCAGCTCCTTCGTATGGCTCGACTGCGCGATCAGATAGTACCGGAGCAGATCAGGGTGGAACCGCTGCAGCACCTCGGTTACCCAGACCACGTTCCCTCTACTCTTGGAGAACGGCTTCCCGTTCGCGGTGACCATGCCGGAAGCGACGACCGCGTTCGGCCGCGAATAGTTAGCCCCTTTGAGCAGCGCGGGCCAGAAGATACAGTGGTGGTAGACGATGTCCGTACCGATGAAATGCACGATGGTCGCCCCGTCATGCTTCCAGTACCGCTCCCATTCGTGCGCATCCTCGCCGCGCTCAGTGAGCGCCTCCTCAGTGAAGGCGATATAGCCGATGGGGGCATCGACCCAGACGTAGACGACGAGATCGTCCCGGCCGGGAAATTTCACGCCCCATTCCAAGTTCCGCGTGATGCACCAATCGATCAGCTCCTTCTTCACCCATTCCTTCGCGTAGTTACGCGCGTTCAGCGTGCCGTCCAGTCCATCGAGATAGTTGAGGAGGAACTCGGCGAACGAGGCGAGCTTGAAGAAGTAGTGCTCCTGATCCCGGAACTCCGAGCCGCAGCCGCAGATCTTGCACTTCGGCTCCTTGATCGCGCCCGGCTCGATGTGCCGCCCGCACCCCTGATCGCACTCATCGCCGCGGGCACTCTCGCCACAGTAGGGGCAGATGCCCTCCACGTAGCGATCGGGCAGGAATCGTGCGCAGTTCGGGCAGTACGCCTGCTTTATGCGCTCCTTATAGACATACCCGTTCTCAATGAGCTTCCTGACGATTTCCGTCGTCCGTCGATGGTTCGTCTCAGAATCGGTCTGTCCATAATAGTCGAAATCCACCTTGAGTGCCTGAAAGACACGCCTGAAATGATCATGATACAACGCGACGACCTCGGCCGGCCGCTTGCCCTGCGCCTCGGCGCTCAGCACGATTGGCGTCCCGTGGGTATCCGAGCCGCTGATGAATCGCACGTGGTAGCCCTGTTTTCGGAGCATCCGCACGAAGACATCCGCGGGCACGTAGGTCCTCAAATGGCCGATGTGGCAGTACCCATTCACGTAGGGCAGGGCCGAGGTTACTAAGACCGGCTTCTCAGGTGGGATCTTCATGCTTCTGGTTGCACGCTGCACAGCGCAGCAACTCGCGTGGACGAGTTGGCTGGATAAAGAGAGACTGCAGCCGTTATAAAAGCTTTTGAGCTGCGATGCATGCGCGCGCAGTAGGAAAAAAAGGAGAGAGAAAGAGAGGAGATCTTAGGGGCTTATTTCCTTAACCTCTCCTTCGCACGAGTAGCGCCACCACCGCCATGATGCCGAGAACCGCGAAGAGCAACTCGAAGCCCGGCGTCTTGCTGCCCTCATCTTCTGTGGGCGTCCCGTCGGTACCTCCTGTGGGCTGCGTCGTTGGTTGTGCCGTCGGCTGTGCCGCGGATCCTGGGCCGAGGGCCGCTATTCCTCTGTAATTGATCGCGTCGGCGAACTTATAGAGCGTATCTTTGTCGCTGTTCGTGTTCATGAAGACCAAGAACCGGTCGTTGACGGCAACGGACAAGCTGTAATCCCCGGAGTCCTTGCTGTGTACCTCCCAGGTCGGATATCCCTGAACAGTGACCGTCTTGGCATACCCTTCGGTGGACTCCCAGGCATAGTGGCTCTTCCATGCGTCCGTCCAGCCGGTGGTATACTGGGCATAATCGGTGATCATCACATTCGTGGTCACGTCCTCCGCGTCGGCCCTGGAATAATCCGAGGCTGCCATGCTCCACGTCCCTTCCTCGTGGGTGAACGTGAACCCCTGGGGCTCATCATCTGCCACCCAGCCAGAAGGAGCTTTCGGCAGGAATGGAATGAGCTTGCTGTACTCGACTGCCTGCGTGCCCTCGGCTCCACTGGCAATCGCTGCGCTCAGGATGCAGATGCTCACTATGCCCCCGACTAGCACTCCGATCAGTATCGATGACTCTATTCTGCCCTTTTTCATCATCGCTATCACCTCCTAGCACTTTTTCAGCCAGTACCACTTTCACTTCCCGATCGTGATTTATAAATCCCGCTCGGGCATCGCCCATCGTGCTGTCAGGATGGTAAAAAAGTGAGAGAAGGAAGGCTCGTGCCATGCCGTTCCCCCTCCTCGCAACTTTGCCGCGCCGCGAGTATTAGAGCTGTTTCTCTGCGAAATCGCCGACAATGGGTAATTTGTACTTCTCGCCCTGATACGCCTTGAACATCAGTACGAGCCACAAGATCAGCCAGAGTACCCCGAGTAGCCAGAGGATCGTCCCACCGATGAAGGGTACCCAGAAGAACCATTGAACGATCCAGATAATGATCATCAGTGGCAGGAAGGTGGCGATTGATTGCCATGCATGAAATCGCACGAATTTGTTCTCCTTCTCCAGTAGCAGGAAGACGATGCCCGATACCCAGAACAGCACGTAGCAGAGCACGCCCGCGAGATTCTCTTCCAACCCCATAGAGGTCTTTGCCATAGTATCACCCTACGTGTAGGTCGGGCACGCAGTATAATAAACCTACCGCTTTGCGCACCTCACTTCATACCTGCACCGCACCTATCGGCTTGCAGGATCCCGGTCTCGGGTGGCAACTTTTTTTTAGTGCCGCCTCACTACTGGTATGCAGCAGGTGACGAGCAAGGCAAGGGGAGTAACCTTTTAAGTGGATGAAAGGTGAAGGAGAGTAGCAGGAGAGGTGGAGGAGAAGAGATGGGCGAAGAGGGAGTGATAGACCGAATTGCAGGTCCCCTGGTTATCGCTGATAAGATGCGCGGCTGCGAGATGTACGAAGTGATCAAAGTGGGCAATGAGGGCTTAATGGGCGAGACAATACGCCTCGATGGCGCCCGCGCCTACATCCAAGTTTATGAGGATACCACGGGCTTGAAGCCCGGTGAACCGGTTATCAGGACCAAAGCACCCTTATCCGTGGAGCTGGGTCCCGGCATTCTCAAGAATTTCTACGATGGTGTCCAGCGGCCCCTGGAGGATATCAAACGCAAGGTGGGGGATTATATCACGCGGGGCATCACGGTCGATTCACTCAACCGTACGACGAAGTGGTCCTTTACGCCCACCGCTGCGGAAGGTAAGGAGGTGGTCGGGGGTGATGTCCTGGGCACGGTCCCCGAGACGAAGGTGATCACGCATAAGATCCTCGTACCGCCGGGATTCCACGGGAAACTCTTGGAGTTGAAGAAAGGTGAATTCACCGTGGACAGCACGATCGCGCGGCTCCAGACCGAAGCAGGCGATGTGAACTTGACGATGATGCAGCGGTGGCCGGTGCGCAAAGGTCGACCGTACAAGGAGAAATTGGACCCTGAAGAGCCCTTGCTCACCGGGCAGCGGATCAATGACACCTTCTTCCCCATCGCGAAGGGCGGAACCGGTGCGATCCCCGGCGGCTTCGGGACGGGCAAGACGGTGATGCAACACCAGCTGGCTCGCTGGGCGAACGCGCAGGTGATCGTGTACATCGGCTGCGGCGAGCGCGGGAACGAGATGACCGAGGTATTAGAGGACTTCCCGAAGCTGATCGATCCGTACAGTGGCGAGAAGTTGATGGAGCGGTCCACGCTCATCGCGAACACCTCGAATATGCCCGTGGCTGCACGGGAAGCATCCATTTACACCGGGATCACACTCGCGGAATATTATCGTGATATGGGTTATGACGCCGCGATCCAGGCTGACTCGACCTCGCGCTGGGCTGAAGCGCTGCGTGAGATCTCAGGGCGGCTGGAGGAGATGCCGGGCGAGGAAGGCTATCCCGCCTATCTCGCCTCGCGATTGTCCGATTTCTACGAACGCGCCGGCCGGGTCCGGACGTTATGCTCGGAGTCCGAGAAGCGCGTGGGCTCGGTTACGGTCGTCGGCGCGGTCTCACCACCGGGTGGTGATTTCTCTGAGCCCGTGACGCAGAATACGCTCCGCGTGGTAGGTGTCTTCTGGGCGCTTGATTCCACCTTAGCGGACCGGCGGCACTTCCCCGCGATTAGCTGGCTCCGGAGCTATTCCCTTTACCTCGCGAACCTGCGGCAATGGTACAATAAGCCGGAGACGCCTGATTTCATGGAGCAGCAAGTCGAGATGCTTGCGCTCCTGCAGAAGGAATCGGAGCTCCAGGAGATCGTGCAGCTCGTGGGTGCGGACGCATTGCCGCCGCGAGAACGCGGAACCCTGGAGGTAGCTCGGATGATCCGCGAGGATTTCCTGCAGCAGAACGCATACCATGAGATCGATTCCTTCTGCTCCCTGGAGAAGCAGTATCTGATGGCGCGCATTATCCTCCAGTGGTACAATCACCTGAATGAAGCGATCGAGCAGGGTATCAGGGTAGAGAAGGTCCAGGAGATGAAGATTAAGGACGTTATAGCGCGAATGAAATACGCCCAGAATGAAGGGTTCAGGACCAAGTACGAGGAGATCGCGAAGGTTATGACCGAGGAATTTGAGCAGCTCAAGAAGCAGCAGGCTGCGGCATAACGGAGAAGAAAAAAATGGCAATTGATACCTCTGCACGGGAATATACCACGATCCGAGAAGTTGCGGGCCCATTGATCGTGGTGGAGAACGTTGAGGGCGTTGCGTACGGCGAGGTGGTAAAGATCATTACACCGGCAGGCGAGGAGAAGAACGGGCAGGTCCTGGAGACCGGTGCGGGACTCGCCGTGGTGCAGGTCTTCGAAGGCACCTCGGGCATCGATACCGCAGGAACCCGGGTGCGGTTCACCGGTGATATTATGCGCGTAAGCGTCTCGCAGGATATGGTGGGTCGCTTCTTCGACGGCCTGGGTCGACCGCGGGACGGCGGCCCGGAAGTGATACCCGAAGAGCGCCTTTCGGTCATCGGTGCAGCGATCAATCCGACGGCGCGTGATTATCCACGGGAATTCATTCAGACGGGCATCTCGACGATCGATGGCATGAACACGCTGGTGCGCGGGCAGAAGTTGCCCATCTTCTCCGGCGCTGGGATGCCGCACAACGCGCTCGCCGCGCAAATCGCGCGTCAAGCGAAGGTATTAACCACGAGTGAGCCGTTCTCCGTCGTCTTTGCCGCGATGGGGATCACGCACGAGGAGGCATCCTTCTTCATGCACGATTTCGAACGCACGGGTGCGATCGAGCGCATCGTTGCCTTCCTCAACCTTGCAGACGACCCGGCGATCGAGCGCATCATCACGCCTCGCATGGCACTGACGACCGCGGAGTTCCTTGCCTATGAGTACGATATGCACATCCTCGTGATCCTCACGGACATGACCAATTACTGCGAAGCGCTCCGCGAGATTTCCGCGGCCCGTGAGGAAGTACCGGGACGGCGCGGCTATCCCGGGTACATGTATACGGACCTCTCCACGAACTACGAGCGTGCGGGCCGAGTCCGGGGCCGGAAAGGGTCGATTACGCAGATCCCGATCCTCAGCATGCCTGATGATGACATTACGCATCCGATACCGGACCTCACCGGGTATATCACCGAGGGGCAGTTCGTGCTCTCGCGCGACCTCCATCGCCGTGGCATCTTCCCACCGGTGGACGTGCTGCCGTCGCTCTCCCGGTTGATGCACGAAGGAATCGGGAAAGGGCGGACGAGAGAGGATCATTCGGGCGTTTCCAATCAGCTCTATGCGGGCTACGCCGAAGGGCGGGATATGCGCGATCTGGTCGCGGTGGTCGGCGAAGAGGCGCTGACAGCCAGAGATCGGCGGTTCCTGGAATTTGCCGATGAGTTCGAGAAGCGGTTCGTGACGCAGGCCAAGAACGAGGACCGGAGCATCGAAGAAACGCTCGACCTCGGCTGGGAGCTGCTCGCGACGCTGCCCGAAGGCGAGCTCAAGCGAATCGACGATCGCATCATCAAGACGTACCATCCGAAGTACCGGGCGAAAGCTTAGCTCGCTCGATGACGAGGCACGGAGCATCGAAGAGAAGTTGACCTCTAGAGCTGTTCCTTAAGGAGCTGAAAATCCTCGAGGAGGGTCTGCTTCATCCCGGGATTATACGTCGCCACTGCGGGATGGTAGAGCGGCACAATCGTCGTCACGCCGGTGATCGTGCAGACCTTGAAGACCTTCCCGTGGATCTTACTGATCTTATCCTTCTTCGCGTGCAGCCCGAACTTCTCGAAGATGTAGGTTAACGAGAAATTCCCCAGCGTCGCGATCACCGTTGGCTGGATGTGCTCGAGCTGCGCATCTAAATAGGGGGTGCAGGCGTCTATTTCCGCGGGTAAGGGGTCTCTATTCCCCGGTGGGCGGCACTTCAAGACGTTGGCAATATACACCTCGCTCCGGTGCAGCCCGATGGAGGCCAGGAGTTCGTCGAGCACCTTCCCGGCCTTGCCGACAAACGGCCTGCCCTGCTGATCTTCAGAGTAGCCCGGGGCTTCGCCGATGAAGATCAGGCGTGCGGATAATGAGCCTTGACCCACCACGGTATTCGTTCGCGTTCTCCACAGCGCGCAGTGCTGACACGCCCGGATTTCCGTGGCGATGCGCGCCATCTCCTCCTCACGACTCATGTGGCCCACTCTTTTTATCTCCCCTCCAGTACTAAAGACCGTGGAGATGCTATCACGAGCAGAAGCGCTGGAATTACTGGCATGTGAAATCGAGGCCGATGCGTTGCGAAAGCACATGCTGGCTGTTGCGGCGATCATGGCGGCGATCGCGGATAAGCTGGCCGTTCCGGAGGAGGAGCAAGAGAACTGGCTGCTCGCTGGCTTACTGCACGATCTGGATTACGAGCTGACCCAGCATGAGTTTGAGAAGCACGGGCTCATTACCGCAGAGCTGCTGGCGGGAAAGCTGCCGGCGGCGTGCTTGGAGGCGATAAAGGCGCACAATCCCCGCACGGGCTGCGCGCCCCGGAGCGAGATGGCCAGGGCATTAATCGCTGCGGACGCTCTCGCTGGCTTGATCATCCCCACCGCCCTGATGATGCCGTCCCGCAAACTGGCCGACGTCCGGGTGCAATCCTTGACGAAGAAGTTCAAGGACAAGTCCTTCGCGCGAACGGTGAGCAGGGATAAGATCATGAGCTGCGAGTCGCTGGGATTCACGCGGAACGAACTCTTCGCACTCGCGCTCGAGGCGCTGCAGCCGCTGAGTGATGAACTCGGCGTTTAGCCTCGCGTCACCGCTCGCCTTAGCGGTGTGCCAGCTCGTCGAGCCGGGCCACAAATGCCTGAGCGCGCTCGCTCATGCTCTGTGCCTGCTCGCTCATCTTCCTCAGCGTCTCCACGGAGCCTGAGACCAGGAACCTGAGCAGCTGATAGTTCTCAGCCCAGGATAATAACCGCTCCAGTTCGTCGTCCCCGAGCTCATGGTACCATTCGTCGTGCCGCCAGATGAGGATCGCGCCCAACATGCTCACCGCTTCCTCAGGTGTGAGATCTTCCACCGGTGCGAGCGAGAAGGGGAGCCCGCCGATGAGAAACCCCACCGGATCCTTGACCGCGGGCAACTCATCAAGCGTGAGGTGCACATGCTTCATGACGCCCGGGAGTGCAAGAAAGAGCTCGGCAGTGCTGACGCGTCCGCTGAAGTACGCGATGAGCGTCCCTTTCGGTGTGGCCACATACAATTCCGCGCCACGCTTGCCCTCGCCTATCTTCTGGACGAGATGTGCTCCTGCCATCTCGGGCAGCTTCCTCAAGAGGGTAGGATAGGGGATTGCTGTCCCTTTGGCGATGGCGTATTTGCTCGCGGTGCCATTCTTGATGAGGAACTCGAGGATTCGCTCATATTCAAGGCGTGCGCGTTTCATATTATGTTCTATTCGTACCTGGATATGATGATAAAAGGATATGTTTTTAAAGGCTGAGACGTAAATCGCGAACATGGCAGGAAAGAGGAGAGGGATAGGGATACTGATAGTAATCATGGTGCTGATCGTTGCAGGCGTTCCTGGCTGCCTGGAGCAGCAGGAGGAAGCAGGTGGTGAAGGGGCGGCCATCGCTATGAAGGTCGGCGCCATGCCGGACGAGGCGACGCTCCCGTATTACGTCGCGGAACGCGAAGGCATTTTTGCCGCGCACGGGTTAAATGTAACGGTGGTCCCCTTCATGAGCGCGCTGGAGCGCGACAGCGCGTTCATCGCGGGAGAGACCGATGCGGGTGAAAACGACCCGGTGGGCGTGCTCGTGCTCCGGAATGCGGGCTATGATATCAAAATCGTGAGCCGCGAGCTGGAAGAGACGCCGGAGAAGATGCGGTTCGCCATCCTTTCCAGTCCGCAGTCTGATATCCGTTCAGTCGCCGATTTGGAAGGTAAGCAGCTCGCTATTTCCAGCAATACCGTGATTGAATGGATCACGGATACGTTGCTCGGTGATGTCCAGGCGATTAAGATCGAGGAGAAGAAAGTGCCGATTCGAATGCAGCTGCTGCTCGAGGGCAAGTATGAAGCCGCGACACTGGCAGAGCCGTTGGCGAGTTATGCCATCTATAAGGGTGCGCACTTGATCAGCTCGGATTCGATGTTCAATGAGACCATTGGATACACTGTGATCGTGTTCCGGGGGGAGTTCATCGACGAGCATCCGGAGAGTGTGGCTAAATTCCTGGCGGCGTATGACGAAGCAGTTGACCGCATCAACGCTCATCCCGAGCAGTACCGCGAGCGGGTGGTGGAGATCGCGAAGGTGCCCGAAGAGATCGCGAGCACCTACCAGATGGCGACCTACATGAAGGCCGCACCGTATCCACAGGAGAGCTTCGACCAAGTACTGAGCTGGATGGAGCGCAAGGGCCTGGTGACTGAAGCTATATCATACGATGATGTGATGTATAATCGTGGATGATCGAAGCGAGGCACATCACCAAGATCTACGCCGATGGCACGAAAGCACTGCACGATGTCACCTTCGCTATCCCGTGCGGTGAGTGCTGCTCCATTATCGGGCCCTCGGGCTGCGGGAAGACGACGCTCCTCCTCATCTTCGCCGGTATCTTGAGATCCACGAACGGCATGGCGCTGATCGACGGCCGGGAGGTTATCTCAGCCTCGAAAGATTCCGCATTCATCTTTCAGGACTATGGCCTCTTCCCCTGGAAGACGGTCTACGAGAACGTCGCCCTGGGGTTAGAGCTGCGAGGCACGAGCAGGCAGGAGCAACGTAAGATCATCTCCTCGCTCCTGCGAGACCTCGGCTTACAGGGCTTTGAGCGGAATTATCCCAAGCAACTCTCCGGGGGGATGCAGCAGCGCGTGGCCTTTGCACGTGCACTCGCGCTGAAGCCCAAGATCCTGCTCATGGACGAGCCCTTGTCCTCCCTCGATGCGCTCACCCGGGAGACCCTGCAGAACCTGCTCCTGCAGCTCTGGATCCAGAAGCGCATGACCATGCTCCTCGTCACGCACAGCATCGAGGAGGCAGTCTTCTTCGGCCGGAAGGTGATTGTCCTCTCGCCGCGACCAGGCGCAGTGCTCAAGACGATCGACAACCCCGGGGTGGGCGAAGAAGCGTACCGCACGGAGGAAGTGTTCTTCGCGAAATGCAAGGAAGTACGACAGAGCCTCGATGGTGGAGCTACCTGATTACCGCGCTGGCGATCTACGGGATCTGGCACGCCTTATCCGTTTTACTCGATTCCATCGCCTTACCCACGCCGTGGACCGTGCTCTTTGCCCTGCTCGCGGCTCTGGGAGACGATCTCCTCTCGCACCTGATCATCAGCACGGTTCGCATCGTCTGCGGTATTACGCTCGCATTCTCGATCGCCGTGCCCGTCGGCTTGATCAGCTACGAGAAGCGCGTTGATAAGCTGGTTGCCCCGCTCATCTATATGCTCTACCCCATACCCCACATCGTGCTCCTGCCCGTGATTATCCTCCTCTTCGGTATTGGTGAGCTCTCGAAGATCATTATGATCGAACTCATCGTCTTCTTCCAGATACTCGTCACAACCCGCGACGCCTCACGGAGCATCAGCAGGAACTACCTCTATCCCCTGCTCAGTCTCGGCGCAAGCAAGCGCGCGATCTATAAGCATCTCATCGTACCGGTTTGCATCCCGAAGATCCTCACCGCGATGCGGATCAGCGTCGGCACGTCCATCGCGGTGCTCTTCTTCGTCGAATCGTTCGCCACAACACGCGGGCTCGGCTACCTGATCATGGATGCTTGGAGCCGCGCGAATTATCCCGATCTCTATGCCGCGATCGTGACGATGGCGCTGCTCGGGTTCGCCATTTATGTCGCGCTCGATCGTGTGGAGCGGCAGGTGTGCCGGTGGGTCTACGTGTAGCCCTGCCTGCTCAACTACGTGTGCTCGCGTGATATGTTCTGTGGTGCGGCGAGGCTGAACGGGAGTTGCGAGGTTTTTATGACACCAGAAGTAACAAGAAGATGTACCATGTCAGAGGACGACCTGAAATCGTGGATCACGAACCACGAAGCGGCGATCTTCGCGAACGATGCGGTTGGCACGGGCTGTTTCAGCTATTTGCCGGGTGAGATCATCTGGGCCGTGACGAAACGCTGCAACCTGCGGTGCAAGCACTGCTCGATCAGCGAAGAGGATCCCGAGGAGCTCAGCACTGAAGAAGGGTTCCAGCTCATTGAGGACGCTGCCAAGTTTGGGCCCGTCAAGTTCGGGTTCACGGGTGGCGAGCCGCTCCTGCGTGAGGACATCTACGACCTCATCGAATACGCTTCATCCTTTGATATGCAGATCGTAATGGCGACGAACGGGACGCTCATCACGAACGAAGTGGCGAGACGGTTGAGGAAAGCCGGGCTTGAACGAGCCGCGATCAGTATCGATGCGATCGGCGACGCCCACGACGCATTCCGCGGCGTGCACGGCGCGTTCCAGAAGACGATGCGCGGCATACAAGCGTGCAAAGAAGCGGGAGTGGCAACGCAGCTCTTCACCACCGTCACCCGGACCAATTACGCGGAGATCCCCAAGATCATTCAACTCGCTGACGAGCTCAAGCAATGGCGGATTTATCTCATCTATCTGATCGCTGTCGGCCGGGGACGCGAGATCGCGGACATCTGCTTAAGCGCTGCGGAGAATCAGCAGTTCTTTGAGGATATGATCCACCAGCAGATGGAGGCGAAAACGTGGCTCAAGCCGATCTGTAACCCGCAGTATTGGGCGTATCTGAAGGCGAAGGGCCTCATTGATCCCGAAGACGGCTTTGAAATCACCGGCTGTACCGCGGGGATCTCGCGATTCCATATCTTTCCC
>JADDYB010000385.1_pt1 | contig 13982 bp, 17 predicted proteins | sample 8641941 | NCBI WGS metagenome assembly JADDYB01 (sample SAMN16275377, study PRJNA637457) | freshwater sediment metagenome | isolation source: Lake Kineret sediment | place: Israel: Lake Kineret | collected 2013
TATCTTTGCCGCGCTGCGTGAGGGCGAAGATGGGGATTGCGGTGCCGGCCTGGAGCAGCGCGTACTCGCCTGCGAGCTCGCGAATGTGCGGTGATGCGCAGGCGGTGAGCAGGTCGACGAGCTCGAAGAGCGCTTCCGCGTCGGCGCGCGAAATGCCCGTAAGATGAACGCCAAAGAGTACTGCGGACGCGCTCAGGGCCCTACAGTGGCGCGCGTCCTCTACAGTCGCCACGGTGACACCCACGCGCTCGCAGCCCTGAGCGAGCGCTCTCCGGAGCCCCGCGACCTGGTCGATGCGCGCAGGCTCGAGCACTTCACCTCCCCTGGCCTTGAGCTGCTCGATAATGGCTGGAATAGGTGTGGTCTCGATAACGCCGCTCAAGCGCGCGCCGATGCCCTGCACCAGCACGGGATTGCCGGTGATCACCGTGCCTGCACCCTCACAGACGGTAACGGTCGTCTCGAGCAGCTCGTGTCGAAGTGCAGTCATAAACGTCTCTGAAGCGCCAAAGCCCACGAAAGCGTCCATCTCCACGATGCGGTCCGCGGTACAGAGCCCAAAATCGTGGATACGGAATTCGATGTTCTCTTTAATCTTCTCCTCGGTGAGCTCGGAAATCCCGCGGAGTTTATCCCAGAGCCGGCAGTACCTGACCAGTGGCGGTCCTACCTCTACCACCTCTCCGTTCTCGACCACCACACGAGCTCGCCCTAAGGCTTCTAAGACGTGTCGATCTTTCGTCATTCACCCTAAAGATTCGCGGCTCGTCAACTTAAAGAAGCGCGGGCTTTTAGGATTAAGCAGCTGAGGACAGGATCTCAGCGCAGCTCGCTGAATTGTGCACGATGCGGTTACAAGTATCTCAGGATACGTTGGGGGCCTTAGAAGCTGCAGGTGAAGGACCGTATCACACGGTGAACCAGTTGAACGGCCAATCTGTTGAGGCGTATCACGCGCTCCTCGATGAGCTTGAGCAGTTTGTTCATAACTTTGAGCAGGCGATAGGGCTGCGAGGTGCGTCGCAGTGGTGTGGCGAGCGGCTGCATGAAGCGGTGCGTGCAGGCCGAGCAACGGTGGAGCAGCATCTTGCGGGTCAGTACTTTTCCGCGTATACCCTTGAGACGGACACCGCGCATATTCTGCTTGAGAATTACGAACTGGTCAGGGTACGCGCAGGACTGTGCCAGCGAGTGTATCAGGGCTATTGCTTCACGGTCCTCCGGCTCTTGCTTACCCGGCTGGTGCACGAGGACACCCATGCGCATCTCCTCAGAAGCGAGTACGCGGGCTTATTTGCCAAGCTACGGGCCATGTCACAGCGATGCTACGATGAGGTGCATCCCTCACCGCGGGATAAGGTAAAGCAGCTACCCCTGGAACTGACCGCGCCACTCTATCTGAAAGAGCACGAGGAGCTTGCCGCGCGGAGAATGCAGCGCTTTGCACTTAACGCGTTCCTCAAGGAGCGGTACGCACTTGATCCAGATCGATATAGTCTCCTAGGGGTGCCCCTGTTTCTGCCCCCGCATCCCGAGGTCTGCAGTGAGATCGAGCGGCAGGCGGACGGGGTGGTGGAGTTCAGGAATGGCTACGCGAGCACGTATCGATACATCCTGGAGGAGTACGCCGGCGCGCTCGTTACGCCTCCTGAGGAGATACGCGAGGAGGCACGGCGGTATCTGCACGCACGAGCGGGCGAACTGATCGTCCTGGCGCAGGCGTGCCTGGCCGGTGATTATCGCGGCTTACGCGTGCGAGAGCGTGAGCTCATCTGGCGACCCGGGCGGGGGCAGAAGCTGTAGGGGGTAGACGACCGACATGGATATTCGAAGCACACTGCAGGTGCGGGGCATACGCCCCTCGAAGCGGATGGGGCAGTACTTCCTGACTGATGCGGAGGTTGTGGCGCGCATGCTGGCCTATGCGGCGGTGGGCTGCGAGGACGAGGTGCTGGAGATCGGCGCGGGCACGGGCAGCCTAACGGAGGCGCTTGATCGGACCGCGAGGAAGGTGTACGCGGTCGAAAAGGACAGGGAGCTCTGCGGTTTGTTACGGGACCGATTTGGAGGCGCGAGCAGCAGAACGGAGATCCTGGAGGGCGACGTGCTGCGCATGGAGCTCCCGCACTGCACAAAAGTAGTGGCCAGCCTCCCGTTCCAGGTCTCTTCGCCGCTCACGCTCAAACTCCTCACTCATGAGCCGGGCTTCGCGACTGCGGTGCTGCTCTACCAGCAGGAGTTTGCGGAGAAGCTCCTCGCGAGACCGCGGACGGAGGCGTACGGCCGGCTATCGGTGGTAGCGCAGGCGCTTGCGGAGGTTGAACTGCTCGAGCACGTTCCTCGTATGGCTTTTTACCCTACCGCACCGGTAAAGACCGCGATCGTGCGGTTAACGGCGAGGAGGGGCATTGAGCAGCTCGTGGTGGATAAATCGGCATTTCTGCGCGTCGTTACCGCGGCGTTCGAGCATCGGCGCAAGAAGTTGAAGTACCGTGTGATGGCGGAGAATTTGGTAGTTGACGGTGCGATATTGGAGAAGCGTGCGGAGGAGTTGAGCCCCGCGGAGTTCGTGCAGTTAGCGGGGTGCGTGTGATCAGCGCTGGCGGGTACCCCTCGACTAAACCCCCACCAGCAGCCGCAGGGTGTTTCGCACCGCCGGAGCGAGGCCAATGAGGAGCAGCGCGAGCAGTACGAGGTTCTTGAGCTCTTTTTCCTCCACAGTAACTTGCGTCTCCAGGAAGTACAGCAAGGGTAACATAATCCCGAGCTTGAGCGGGAACATGCCTGCAGCGGTGCCGGTATACGATACGAGTAGCCCCTCGAGCACATGCTTTCCGGTATATCCGAAGATATCAATCCCAATCACGGACGATGCGGCATCGAGCAGATGCGCGCCCACCACAGCCAGATTCAGGCGTGCGGTAAGGAACTGTATGCCCCAAGCTCTTGCCAGGAGGTAGAGCGCGCCGAGGACAGCTCCGGCAATGCTGCAGACGGCGAGAGGCACCCATGGTGCTGCCACGGGATGCGTCCACAGGAGTATCGTAAGAGCGCCGAAACACCAGAGGATGCCAACCACAGCGAAACCGAGCAGGTAATCATAGCCCTCCATGCGCGCGAGTCTCGCGGTGATCATCGAAATGATGAGGCACGCGAGGCAGCAGCCGAAGACGAGGAAGAAGATCAGCGGCGTGATGAACAGGTAGCTCAGCGGTGGCGTGACCAGTTCAGCATCTTCCAGCACCCGCAGGATCGCACCGGCAATGATATAGGGTGAAACGGCAGCGATGAGCCGGGTGTTAATCTCAATCCTGAGCACCTTGAGCAGTTTAAAGGTAAGGAAGAGGCAGGCGACGAGTACGAGCGCCCATGTAATCGTGTTGACGGGATTGTAGCCCGTGTCGTGTGTGATGGGGTAGATGTAGTAGGACTCGATAAACTCCCGAAATGGCTCGATCATCTTAGCTAAGGTAAATAAAGGACCGGGCGAGGGAAAAGGTTAAATAACCATCCACTAAGGGTGATACGTACCGAACGAACAGCCACGAACAGAAAGATGCCGCTCACTATTCCCACGCCATATCGAATCGAGGCGATAACACGAGAGAGCAGCACCGTTAAAGCATTCGTCTTCAACGCGGAGGTGATAGCGCGTGCGAGTAATCCGGGGCAGTTCGTGATGGTCTGGGATCCAGGCCTCGATGAGATCCCGATATCGATCGCGCATGTCTCTTCGGACGGCCGTGTAGAACTGGCGATCGCGGACGTCGGTGATTGCTCGCGCAGCCTGCATGAGAAGCAGGAGGGAGCTATTATCGGCTTGCGGGGGCCCTATGGTACCAGCTTCACGATCACCGGGAAGAGGATCGGTATGGTTGCGGGCGGCTATGGTGCCGCACCGTTGCGGTTCGCAGCGGAACGCGCGCGCGAGGCCGGCAAAGAAGTGGTTCTATTTGCAGGTGCGCAGCGGCGTGCCGAGCTGCTCTATCTTACGGCTTTTCGTGCGCTGGGCTGTGAGGTGCGGTTAGCGACAGAAGATGGTTCCGCAGGTTACCAGGGCTTGGTGACGGAGCTCTTTGAGGAGCAGCTCGCTGCGGGCGAAGCCTTCGATCAGATCTTGAGCTGCGGGCCGGAACTGATGTTACTGCGCATCTGTGCGCTCACGAAGAAGGTGAAGCTCCCGACGCAGGTCTCGGTAGAGCGGATCATCAAATGCAGCTGCGGCGCGTGCGGCGCGTGCGATCTCGGCGGGTACCAGGTTTGTAAAGAGGGCCCGGTCTTCCCTGCGGACGTGCTTGCGGAGACGGAATTTGGGCGCTGGAAGCGATCGAAGAGCGGTAAACGCATCCCGCTTTCGTCCGCGAGGGTGGAAGAAGGCGAGCTCCGCTCAAGCCATCTTCCACGGTACACGCCAGAAGACGAGCCGCTATTGCAGACCGACGTATGCAGGATCGCATTCCCGAATCCCCTGATGAACGCGGCGGGTTTCGGGTTTGCCGGGATATTACTCTATCGCTATGCTGCGGCAGGTGCAGGTGCGATCGTGACCAAATCGATCGGGCTGGATGAGCGCGAGGGCTATCCCAACCCCACGTTTATCGAGTTGGAGCCGCGAAGTTACGTGAACGCGATGGGGCTGCCCAATCCGGGAATAGCGCACTACCGTGCTGAACTCGAGGATGCGACGTACGCCAGTGTGCCGCTCATCCTGAGCATCTTCGGCAAGAGCGTAGAGGAATGTCGCGAAGTCGCGAGGATAGCCCGCACCTACCCGGTAGCTATGTTTGAATTCGATGCCTCGTGCCCCCATACAGAGTTCACGGCGATCGAGAACAACCCGCAGCTTTTGACCGAGATCGTGAAGGCGATTAAAGAGCAAGTACATCCGAAACCACTTGCGGTGAAGATCTCACCGAACATTGGCGCACCTGTGGGCCAGGCATTGATCGCACAACGCGCGGGCGCGGATGCGATCACGGCGATCAACACGGTTATCGCGCGACCGGTGGAACCTACGCTGGAGGTACCTTATCTGGGCAACCCCCTGGGCTACGGCGGCAAATCCGGGAAGGATCTGACCGTGGGCGGGAAGCAGATCGTCTTCCAGCTGTACCGGGAACTGAAGATACCGATCATCGCGGTGGGCGGGATCTTCACCGCGCAGGACGTGCTCGATTACGCGCGGAACGGTGCTCGGTTGTACCAGATCGGGAGCGCGCTGGTGAGTGAAGGGCTCGGGATATTTGCACGGGTTAAAGAAGAGTTGAAGGCGTACCTCAGGGAACGAGGGTATACGAACGTGGGTGAACTGGTGGGAGAGGCGCATCGAAGGTGATGCATGCCGGTGATAACTCTTTTGTTCGACAGCGAGGGTGGACTGCGCAAAAAGCTACTTCAGGGAGACGGAGAACGCTGCAGTGATGGAGAAGCATCAGTGCGGCAAGCAGGTCGGGACTCGGCTCGACGATCTGTTTAGAATCTTCCATCCATCATCCGATATGTTCTAGCAGTGCTTCGATTTCCGCATCCGTAAAGCCCAGTTGACGCAGAACCAGCTTCATGTACTTCGGAGTCAGCTCGCTTTTCGCCGTTACTACGGGTGCTCGGTATACCCGTCCGCCTTTATTGCGTTCAAAGATCGCGTGGCTGGTTCCGCGTTGTCTGACGAATCGCGCACCGCCTCGAGTAAGAAGTGAGACGAACTTCTTTGGACATCGGTGGGATTCGTTTAGGCACCGGCGCTGACCTCAAAGGCTATAGTCTCCGAATACGCCCAGTCTTGGGCCGGTCGTACCTGCTCGACCTCCTCAAGAAGGAATTCCCGGAGTACTTCAGGAGTTACGGGTTGCATCTCGTGCTCGAGCTTCTGCTCTTTGATATACGCGAGGTACTCATCACAGGCATCCTGCAACATCCTTCGGGCTTCCTCGATGCTCTCGCCCTGACTCGCGACGTTGAGCTCGAGACATAACGCCACGTAATAATTGCCGGTTTTTTTGAGTAAACCTGTCAAGTGCATGCTAATCGCGTAATCCCCTACAACGTTAGTTATATGCACGAGGATAGTAAATAGTTTTGGAGCCCGAGCAGGTGGCCAGGACGTGTGGGTGCAGGGCATAAATATATTGGAGACGTCGCTAAGCAGAGGCGCATCGAAGGTGAAGCATGCCCGTAATACGGTTACGGGATGTCCATAATCGGCTGATTACCGCTACGATACAGCGAGGCAAAACGCTATGGGAAAAGAGATAAACGTTTGGTTCGACAGCGAAGGGGACTACCTCGAGGTTATGTTTGAGCGCAGAAAGGGGTATTTCAGGGAGACGGAGAACGATGCGGTGATGGAGAAAGTGGATGAGGAAGGAAACGTCATCGGGTTCTCAATCCTCAGAGTGAGCGCGTTGAAGGAACGGAAGCCACTATCGATCTGCCTTTAGGTGCATAGAGACCATCAAGAGATCCTCCTCACGACGTGCTCATTCACCCTTAAAATTAGTGGCACTACCAAACAACGGATTATCACAGATACCGCCGGGCAAATTTGGTCAAATTGATAACCTCAAACTCTACAAGTCTGGGGATATCCTCCGCCTCGGTTAATAAAACCTCGGCATAAACCATCGCAGTAGCCACGATGGGGCAATCAGGCAAATCATTCAACTTCTCTTGAAGTTCGCGTACGAGTGGCAAGGTATCACGCGTAAAAATTGGCTTGATACCGATTTTTGATGAAAGAATACTCTTCATGCCGGTATAAAACCGCTCTTGTGCAGTCTCATTACCCGCCATGTGCCTGCTCGCTTTGCCAAAGAGCTCAAAGAGCGAAAGCTCGTTAATGATGAGCGAGTGGTTGGATGAGAGCAATTGTTCAAGCATGTCCGAGGGCAAATCAACCTCGATACCAATGGCCGGCAAGAGGTACGTGGTGTCCAGCAGGACTTTCATCGTCCCGCAACCTCCGTGGCGAGTTTTCTGCGCTCCTTTTCAAACTCCTTTACGGTCGTCTTGGCGAATTTTGGCAGCTTAATCGCGGTAAGCAGGTCCGGAACCGGCTCGACGATCAGTTTTGAATCTTCTACACGGTAGATCACCTTGCCGCCGCTCTTCAAGCCGATCATGTTCCGAATATCCTTTGGGGGGAAAAGCTCTCCTTTCTTACCAACGATGCCCTCAGCGATCACCGCAGCACCACCATAGAAGAGAAAGCTCATCTGGTATAAAAGCTTTTGCCGGAATGGGTGCAGCTACCGGAATATGTGCGGGTGGGCGAGTCGTGAGCCGGATCGGCACTCTCGGTAACCTGCTTTACTGTGCGCGGAACGTCTGGTAATTCTGCAGCCTCGCGATCCTCGCTGACGGAATCAACAGGTCAATTCGAATCTAAGCTCTAATGATGTTCTTCTCACGCAAATCCGCATTGAGCGCGTCGAAGAACTCACCAGCGTGTGCAGGTGCCTGGGTCATCCGGCTGACGACGATGAAGGTGACGCTTGTACAGACGAAGCCCCATATGCCCGGCCACTGCCCCAGCGGATAGACGTGCCCTAAGTAGAGCGCAGCGGTCACGAGTCCACCGGTGATCATACTGGCGAGTGCGCCCGAAGCGGTTGCTTTCCGCCAGAAGAACGCGCCGATTAAAAGAAATCAGTCAGCGTCCGCTGGTTCTTTACTTCCTTATCCTCTTCCTTGCGCACCTCGTCTACAATCTCCACCTCTCGTTTCTTTACGAGCTTCTCAGCTTGAGCAGCGGCCATCACTACATGAGGGCCTTCTACTGGACGTTCCGCCGCTCTTAGCGCCATGACTGCCCGTGCAGCCTGGTAAATCTGTTCTGCGTGCTCCTTCTCACCCTCGCGCACCAGCGTGATAATCTCCGGGACGTCCAGCCGCAGCGCCGCGGAGATCTCCGCGGCTTTTCGGTCCTCCTCGAAGAAGATCGGCATAAACGGGAGGATGGAGGAGCGCGCGAGACTCTGCGGCACCTTGACATACAAAGCGATCTTCGCCGCGATCTCCTCGTCCATCGGGCCCGCCGCCCGCTCCGCCTCATCGGGCAGTCGAGCGCGCTGCCACGGCGATTTGAAATACCGTGGCCCCGGCGGGTTCCAGTCCGGCCCAGGGCTGGTCTTCATGGCCTGTGCCGAGAGCATGCTGCCAGCCATTAAACTGGACGCGTAGCGCCAGAACTTGTAGTTCTCGCGCTGCCGCACCCGGGCCAGGAAGAGATCCGCACGGCTCAGGTACTCCAGCCCGTGCAAGAAGCGCGCGTCGTCATAGTCGTACGTGAAATTCTTATAGACCCACGGGATGCTCTCTTCAGGTGTCTTATCAAGGTTGTAGAGTGCAGTAAGCACCTCCTGTAACTCGCGACTCTCGGTGCTGAAGATGAGCTTCAGGACGCCGAAGATATCCTCCTCTCGATCGCGCCCGCCCGTCACGATCTCCTCTGCGGAGATCCGTTCACGGGTCTGCGCGGTCATCGCGAGCGCCTGTAAGTCGTTGATCGCGGACCGCAAATCACCCTGCGCGTTCTTTGCGAGCGCAATGAGCGCGTTATTCTCAATCGTGAGCCCCTGCTCTTCACCGATCCGGCGCAGCACGCGGAAGACCGTCCCTGCTTTGATCCGCTCGAAGGGGATCACCCGGCAGTTCCGGGTCAGCCCACCGCCGACCTTGTATTTATCGTTCGCCGTGAGGATGATCGGCTGCGAGCTCAGCTTCACGATCTCCGTGATCGCCTTCGTCCCCCCGCGGTCCTCCGAGCCGTGGAGGTTGTCTGCTTCGTCGAGAATGATCAATCGAGTTTGCTGTGAGAAGGTCATGCTGCTCGAGGCAGGACCAACGATACTCCGGATCACGCCCTCGTTCCGCTGGTCCGAGGCATTCAGCTCGATCACCTCCCAGCCCTTTTCCGCAGCGAGCGCATAGGCCGCGGAGGTTTTACCGCAGCCCGCGGGGCCGTGGAGGAGCGCGGCCTTCTTCGAGTTCGGCCTTGCCAACTCGTCAGCCCACGCACGTAACTCCTCAATCGCTTTCTCGTTCCCCACTACCGCACTCAACCGCTTGGGCCGGTATTTCTCGGTCCATTCCTCGCTGCTGACGCGCATGAATGCTGTCTATGAGATGTTGGCGCTGAACCCATAAGAGGTTTCGGGACAGCGCCGGGAAACCTGCAAGGTACTTATGGAAGCAGGTACTACTTCCTCTGAGTGCTTATCTATGGGCGAGGGTCAAACGGGGCTGAAACGGGAACGTGCAGCAGCATCAGCCGTCTCACTCGTTACCGACGGTATGGTGATTGGGCTCGGCACCGGCTCGACGGCTGAACGGGCGATCCGTCTCATCGGGCAGCGGCTGCAGGCAGAAGAGGGGCTCGAGCTGGTGGGCGTCCCGACCTCCTATCGTACCGAGCAACTCGCCCTTGCGTGCGGTATCCCGCTCACCACGCTCTCGGCGCACCCTGTAGTGGATCTCTGCATCGATGGTGCAGACCAGGTGGATTCTCGTCTCACGGTGCTCAAGGGCGGCTGGGGCTCCCATACGCGGGAGAAGATCGTCTCCTACGCCGCGAACCGGCTCATCATCTGCGTGGATGACGAGAAGTTAGTGCTGGCACTCAATAAGCCCGTGCCCCTCGAAGTGCTCCCGTACGCCGCGAAGGTAGTGGAGCGCCAGGTGCAGGAGCTTGGTGGCACGCCCGTGGTGCGGCTTGACGGAACCCGCGGAGGCTACTTCATCACCGAGCACGGTAATCTCATCCTAGACGCGGATTTCGGCGTGATTCACGATCCTGAGAACCTCAGTCGCGCGCTCTCCGCCGTGGTTGGCGCCGTTGAACACGGGCTCTTCATGAACGTCTCGGAAGTCCACGTGGGGACCGAGCGTGAGGTTAAGATATTAAGGAAACGGTAAGTAATCAGTAAGACAGACGTGGCGAAGCGATGAAGCTGCTGGTAAGTCCCAAAGACGTGGAGGAGGCGAAAGTGGTCATTCGGGGCCACGCGGACATTATCGACGTGAAGAACCCGAAGGAGGGCTCATTGGGCGCGAACTTCCCCTGGGTCATCCGCGCGATCAAGGACCTCGTGGAGCAGGAATGTAACGATACCATGGAGATGAGCGCGACCATCGGCGATTTCGATTATAAGCCTGGTACCGCCTCGTTAGCCGCGTTAGGCGCTGCGGTCTCCGGCGCGGATTACATTAAGGTCGGGCTCTACAAGATCAAGACGCGGGATGAGGCGATCGAGCTGCTGACGGGTGTCTCGAAAGCGGTGAAAGGATTAGATCCCGCGAAGCGAGTAGTCTGTGCCTTTTATTCTGATTATCAACGGATCAATTCGATCTCGCCTTTCGAGATCGCGCAGATCGGTCCTGAAGTGGATATCGATGTCGCGATGGTGGACACGGGCATCAAGGACTGCCGGTCGACCCTGGAGTTCCTCAGTGAGGATGACCTGCGAACCTTCATCTCAGAATCGCGAGCGCTCGGGCTCATGACCGCGTTGGCGGGCGCGCTCACCTTTGCGGATCTGCCGGCGATCAAGCGCATCAATCCTGACATCCTCGGTGTGCGGGGTATGGTCTGTGGTGGTGATCGAGCTGGACGGGTGCGTGCCGAGCTGGTGCGCGAGTTGAAGCGCAAGGTTGCGGAATAAATGATTTAGAACCTTTATGGGTTTGAAGATCTATCAAGCGACCGACAAAGTGGCAGAAGTTGAAGCGGCTTTAAGTCAGCAGCTCGATGAGTTCCTCTTTCTTCAGCCCGGTTTGATGAAGGATGTCAAGTACCGTCCCTTTCGCAAGTTCTCGGTGTAGCGGAACAACAGTTTTGAACGTTTTTTCGGCGGTCACTTTTTCCAAGGAGACATGGCTGCCCTTCTGTCGCACCTCGACGAATCCCGCCTTTTTCAGGGCTCTGACAAGTTCTTTTCCAGAAATAACGGGCAGTTTAGACATCCGCTACTTCTGCCTCTACTTCGACGGTTGTCCAGTAGGGGCTTACAGCTACTCCAGGCAGGTCTTCGAGCCCAAAACTCTCGATATAAAGCTCGATCGCCTCTTTAAGATTCTTCTGTGCTTCCACGAGCGATGTCCCCTGTGAGGTCACGCCGAGTTCTGGGCAGCGCGCCACGAAGAAATTGCCTTCCTGAATGATAGATACCAAAAATATCTTCTTGTCTGCCATGCTCATTATCCCCTCTTACATATGCTATATCTTCCCACGCCTTAAGCCTTCTGACCTCACGCTCACACTACAGGAGCATGAGATCCCTTAATTTCTGCCTAAAATCTTCAGCACTTCACGAACTTCCCTTCTGCTATCCCAACTTGCCCCCCGCGGTATGAGCGCGCTTGCCGCGCTTTGTCGTCCGGTCCCGCGTTGTGGATAGCATGGTGTAAATAATCTGCGGCAGGCCCGTGCTACCCGCGCACCACGTGCACGGCTGTTGCCTTGAAGGAAGCGTAGACTGCGATCCCCTGGTGCAGGCCCAGCTCTTCACGGGACTGCGTAGTAATGAGCGCGACGAGTCCGGAATCCAGCTTTACCCGGGTCAACGCGCCCATGTTCTGCAGCTCCTCGATACGCCCTTGCAGCACGTTTCGGGCGCTGCTTCGCTCGCCGATGCGCTCTGCCAGGACAATATCTTCGGGCCGCACGAAGACCTTCACCGCGCCCTCGCGATACTCCGAAACGGTATAGATCCTCACCCCAGCCTCCGCATCGATCGTGGCGATCCCCTGCCCACTGCGCTGCACGGTACCCTGGAGAATATTCTCCACGCCCACGAAATCGGCCAGCTCCTCGTTCAGCGGCTTATGAAAGATCTCCTGAGGCGAGCCCACCTGCACGATTTTGCCGTGCATCATCACCCCGATGCGATCCGCGAGTAGCATTGCCTCCGTTTGATCATGCGTGACATGAACCATCGTGATCCCGAACTCCGATTTTACCCGTTTCAGCTCCTCGCGCAGGTAATGCTGTGTTCGCCGGTCGAGCGCGCAGAGCGGTTCGTCCAGCAATAACACGGAGGGCGCGATGGCGATCGCGCGTGCAATCGCGACCTTCTGCTGCTTGCCGCCGCTCAGCGTCGCGGGATAGCGGTGTGCGAGCTGTGAGATCTTCAGCCAGTCAGTGATCCCCTGTACTCGCTTGCGGGTCGCTTTCGTCGCACCTGCCTTCTGCACCCGCAGCCCGAAGCAGATATTCTGCTCCACGGTCATATGCGGGAAGAGCGCGTAATCCTGGTAAATGAAGCCGATCTTCCGCTGCTCCGGCGGTGTGCAGGTCACCTCGTGACCGTCGAGCCAGACCTCACCCTGATCGGGTATGTAAAAGTCGGCGATGGTCTCGAGGAGCAAGGTCTTGCCCGCGCCCGTGGGGCCCAGGATGACGAAGAACTCGCCCAGCTTCACCTCCAGGTTGATATCCCGGAGCGAGAACTCCTTCCAAGCCTTGTACAGCCCCATCACCCGGATCATCGCTTCCTCCACCGCGGCAGCCGCAGGATGATGAAGAGGACCAGGCAGACGGTGATGAGCAAGACCGATATGGGCCGAGATGCACGCAGCCCGAAGGAGGTGAACTTCTCATAGATCAGGATCGGCGCGGAGATCGGATGGTAGGCGAGCACGAGCACAGCAGAGAACTCACTGATCGCACGCCCCCAGCTGAGGCTCGCGCCACTCAGGATCGACGGGAAAGCGAGCGGGAAGGTTATTTCTCTGAACGTGCGCCAGTGCGATGCGCCCAGTGAGCGTGCGATATTCTCTAATCGCGGATCCACCTCCTTAAACCCTTCCCGCGCCGTGTCAACCAGGTACGGGAGGCACATGAAAAGCATCGCGATCACAATCCCCGAATATGCGTCCGTCACGGCGATGCCAAACGTGCGAAGCGGTGCACCGAAGACTCCGTACCGCATGAAGACGCCGTAGAGCGCGATACCCGCGACGATATGCGGAATCATCAGAGGCACATCCACGATACCCTCGATGATACTCTTGCCCCTGAAGTTCTTGCGTGCGAGGACATAGGCCAGTGGCACGCCGAAGATAAAGGCAACTAGCGTCGCGACCAGCGCTGCGGAGAGGCTGATAAAGATCGCTTTGAGCACCACCGGGTCTACCGAGACCGCGATGAGCCCGGGTATATCCTTCACTTGCTGGTAGAACATGTACCCGAGCGTGATCACGACGAATGCGAGGAGAACGAACCCTGCCAGAATGGAGAGTACAAAGATCTTCTCGCGGTTCAGCATCTACCAACCAGTTCGACGTCCCACTCATCGATTTCCCTCTTATATACTACCCGGCTCGATATGCAATAAACTACAGCTCGATATAAAAAGCTTTTAGCTGGGCGTGCCAATCCTTTGCATGGTCCACATGAAAAGTGCAGTGAGGTTGCGAAATGCCATTAAGTGCGCGCAATAAACTGAAAGGCGTGATCAAGGCCATCGAGAAGGGGGAGGTCGCCGCGACCGTGAAAATCGAGATCTCTGAGCCTGCAACGATCACCTCGATGATCACGAAGGAGGCGGCGGAAGACCTCAAGCTGAAGGTCGGCGACCAGGTGGAAGCGGTGATCAAGGCGTCCGAAGTGATGGTCTTTAAGGACTAGAAGCCCCCATCAGCCTGCATATTCTTGGCGACGTATGAGATTTTGCCGCTCGATTCGACTCAGCTAGCAGGCTTCTTTCTACGCGGGCGTTCGCGCCGCGCTGAACGCTGCCCCTGGTAGTGGATGCCCCTGCTCATATCTTCACATAGTGCTGGGGGAGAGACAACCGATTGGCTCGCGCGCGTCTCGTAGATTCCGATCTGGCCAGTAGGAAGAGCGGAGAGTTCTTAAGGTGAAGAAAAAGAACTTATCGGCTGAGCATCAATAGTATTAGTGGTGAGACGAATGGGCGAGTTGAGGGTACAAGTTCCTGAGGAGCTTGAAGAGAAGCTCAAGGAGTTCACGGAATGGGAATCGA
>JADDYB010000386.1_pt1 | contig 13978 bp, 16 predicted proteins | sample 8641941 | NCBI WGS metagenome assembly JADDYB01 (sample SAMN16275377, study PRJNA637457) | freshwater sediment metagenome | isolation source: Lake Kineret sediment | place: Israel: Lake Kineret | collected 2013
CGCAGATTCATACCCCTGGTTGAAGCCAAGCAGACTTACAAGAACCCAGGCTGAAAGGGCTATGCCAATTAGGGTCAGAAGGCTTCGGGTCCTCTTCCGGAGCAGATTCTTGTAGGCCACCTGAAATTTACTTATCATTTTTGTATCCGTCCCGCATTCGATGATGCCGGATGCGATGAATAGACAAACTCGTCCATAAGAATAAGGTTCTTTTTTGTGGCTCTGAGGGCGGCCCTGAAATCGGGTTCGGCCTCAGGTACCGGATTTTTAATCGCAGATACCTTTCCTGATGCTTTTCCCGTAACAACGTCATAAAGATCTAAATCCATGAGGGTCAGCCCGATGAACTGCCTGCCGAACTTTGCGTCACGTAGTTTTCCGGCATACTGGCTGGTCATTTTCTGTATGTAGAACGCCTTTATACGACCTTCAGGGTCAAGGGCCAGGAATACCTGAATACCGCCGAACTGGCCTTTCTGATTGACTCCGTGAATATAGCCGATTTTCTTTTTACCGGCAAAGATTTCATATATTGTATAAGGGACATCAATGGTCTCGTAAATTCCATGAAACTTGTCCCCCAGTCTTTTTTCGATCCTCAACAGGAGACTCTCTCCTCCCTTTTGTGCGACAGAGACATAGACTGTCTTATATCCTGTGGATTCAGGGAAAAGCCTTGCCACATCACGGTCAGGGTCATTCAGATCACACCCCACTGCGCCCCAGCCCAGGCTGTATCCTGTCGTGACAAGGAAGAAAACTAAAATAGCAGCCTTCACACGGAAACCTTTTGCCTTTCCGGAAAATCCATATGACAAAAAAACCGTGATTTCATATCGGCCTGTAGTAATAGAGCTGCAGAAGAACTCTGTTGTCATCAGAGGCATGGTCGTAGGTATACCCTAAACGTACCGTTAAATTTGAGGTCGCCTGGCTTGAAAAACAGAGGGATAGCTGATAGTTCTCATCTCCCCCGAACTTCCAGTAGGCAGGCTGAGCCTCTATTTTCAGCTGCCCCTCCTGAAACAGATTCACGCCAAAACGGTAAAACAGCGCATAGGTTTCATTATCCAGCCATTTCCCTGCGAGCAGGTCAAAACGGTGCTCGAAATTGTTTCTCAGAATAGTCAGGTCAGCTCCTGCAAGCAGCATCTCCCGGGGATCGCCGTCAATCAGCTCGTAGCCCATTGTCTCAAGTGTACGGCCATAGCCAAGGGAGAAACCGAGGTTCATATTATCCTGGTTAAGCACTCCATAGGAGGCCCTTGCCGCAGCCATATAATTGCCCCTGAAATAGATCGGCATCCCGGAACCGGTTGTGAAGCTTGCCGCAACGTCCCCCCATGAAAAGTCTTTATAGATTCCGCCGCCCCAGTCACGGTCATAACCGAAACCTTGAATGGCGAGGGTCCGCAGCAGCAGGGCATGGCTGTCAAGATATGCTGAGAGACCGAAAGCGGGCCGGTTATGCCCGATCCACACATAAGGCCCCGGCGTCTTTATTTTCAGATAGGCATTGTATAACTGAGGTTGAAACTTGTAATTATCCCCATCCACAGTCAACGCAAAACGACTTTGAACAGCGAGGGTGGCTACGTCTCCGGTATCTCCTGAAAACCGCTTTATGTAATCGAACCCGAGGCTCGGCTTCTGCATTTCGGCATCAGAGTCCATCGAGTAATAGATAGGCTTGCTCAGTGCGGAAGAATACCCGGCAATTCCCTGCCCTTCAAAAAAGAGCAGATAGTCAGATGCCAGCGCACCATCGCTAAGACACAAAACAGATAACAGTATAAGCAGTATCTTAAACATCGAACCTATGGCTGCCCATGAAGATAACTTTTCCATTCTTTAAGAAAGTGAGTCTTACTTCCCAATCACCGGGCATGACAATATCTACGGGAAGGAGGTAGATGCCCTTCTGAGAGAGCTTAAATGGCCGGTTGCCGGTGTCATGTGCCCCTTTCATGGAAGGCATGCCGGCATCACCTTTAATCTCAAGGGTCGTATCCTTTTTCCCGTCCATTGTATAAACTTCGACTTTCAATATCACTGTGCCCATTTTCGGTTTTTTGTCAAAGGTATATACGAAGTAATAGTCGTTTCCGATCAGGACTTTCCTGCCCGGGTCCGGCATCGGGGAATAAACAGGATTTTTTTCAACCCCGGAAGCGGCTGAGATGTCTTTGCCTGGTATTGATTTGTGCCCGTGCTGGCTCTCGGCGTAAAGAGGCACCCAGGGGAGAGCAATGATCAGAAAGAATACAACAGAAAAGAGATGTTTTTTAAAACAGGACATAATTTATTCCTTTCATCATTTAATCATAAATGTGTATGAATAGTTTATCACAGTATGTGCTATGAAGGGTTCAGTGCGCCCTGGCCGTATTGGCCACCCACGATGAATCCGACTTTGGTTACATTGGGCATTACGGGCAAGGGTTAACCTAATAAGGTTTGGCTCCCGGGGAGGGATTCCCGCATTCCTGCGGGACAGGGTGGTTAATCCCGAACGCCTTCGGGACTCTGCCGACTGAGCAAATATTCTATGTATACCTTGCTCTTCTTTGCTTTAATCTCTTGTTCCCGATGCATGGCATCAGAACGTGTTTCAAAACTTTCCGTATAAAGACATATCCATGGACCCCTATTCCTTTTGGTATGCTTGCTGCCATGGTAATCAGTATCGTTATGTTGAGAAAGTCTACGGTCAAGATTATCGGTAGGGCTATGTAATAACGACCATTGTTCTCGCTTCTGAGAATGTAAACTGTATATGGCAAGATTTATTAATCTAAGGTTTGGCTCCCGGGGAGGGACTCGAACCCCCGACAGGGTGGTTAACAGCCACCTGCTCTGCCAACTGAGCTACCCGGGAACAGTTTTCTTTCTACCTAAAATTGAGCCCCCGGGGAAGTATCCCTTACTCCTGCGGCTCAGGGTGGTTAATCCCGAACCCCTTCGGGACTCTGCCAACTGAGCTACCCGGGAACAGTCTTTTTTTATATCAAATAGGAGAGTGCCTTGTCAATCAGGGCTCAGTTCGGTCACGAACTTCGCAACAAGATCACCAACGTCGGTTGTTCCATATCCCATCTTGCCTGCGGCAAGGCTCTTGAGATGCTTTCCCGTAACCTCTATAACTGCTTTTTCAAGAAGCTCTGCAGGTTTTTGCTCACCGAGTTGTTCAAGCATCATTCCCCCGGCACAGATTGCAGCCAGAGGATTAACAACATTCTGTCCTGTATATTTTGGAGCAGAGCCGCCGATTGGCTCAAACATTGAGACGCCCTCAGGATTAATGTTTCCGCCTGCGGCGATTCCCATTCCGCCCTGGATCATCGCACCGAGGTCAGTAATGATATCCCCGAACATATTGTCGGTCACAATGACATCGAACCATTCCGGGTTCTTTACAAACCACATGGTCGTCGCATCAACATGTGCGTAATCAACCTTGATATCCGGATATTCCTTTGCGACCTCGTAAAATGCTCTCTCCCAGAGGTCAAACGCGAACGTCAGAACATTCGTCTTCCCGCAAAGGGTAAGCTTCTTTGCTTTATTTCTCTTCCTGCAATATTCAAAGGCAAACCTGATACAGCGCTCGACACCTTTTCGCGTGTTGATTGACTCCTGTACTGCAACTTCATCAGGAGTGCCTTTCTTCAGCACTCCTCCTGCTCCCGCATAGAGACCTTCGGTATTTTCCCTCACCACGATAAAGTCGATGTCTTCAGGTTTTTTGTTCTTGAGCGGACAATCAGCACCCGGGTACAGCTTAACGGGCCTCAGGTTGATGTACTGATCAAGCTCAAACCGCAATCTCAGGAGAATGCCCTTCTCAAGGATTCCTGGTTTCACATCAGGATGCCCTATGGCACCAAGATAGATAGCATCAAACTTCCTCAATTCATCGACTGCACCGTCAGGAAGTATTTCACCGGTTCTTAAGTACCGGGTTCCGCCAAAATCATACTGGTGAAAGTTGAAAGCAATGCTGAACCGGGAAGATATGGCATCCAGGACCTTGATACCCTCCCGGATAACCTCTGGTCCGGTTCCATCACCGGGAATCACTGCTACGTTATAAGATTTCATCCGCTGTTCTCCTGTATCTTTTCCATCTTATTCTCATTTCTTAGTTCTTACTTCTCACTTGTAACTTTTATCTTCCTCTTAGTCCACTCAATGAGCCCCCCCGCATCAATCAACTCCTGCATGAACGGCGGGATCGGGTTAGCCTTGTATGCCGCATTCGTTGTCAGATTCCTGATTATTCCTTCATCTGCGTCAATCTCCACTTCATCAGTCTCTTGAATCTTTTCTGATGCGTCGTCTGATTCGAAGATGGGAAGCCCTATATTAAAGGCATTGCGATAAAAAATCCGTGCAAAGCTTTTCGCGATCACTGCCTGGATTCCTGCAGCCTTTATTGCGATCGGAGCATGTTCCCGTGATGAACCACAGCCAAAATTCTTGCCGGCAACAAGAATATCACCCGTTCTTACTTTGCCCGGGAACTCTTTGTCAGCGTCCTCCATCAGATGTTTTGCAAGCTCTTCTGGATCAGATGTGTTCAGATACCGTGCCGGCATGATTGCATCTGTGTCGATATCATTTCCGAACTTCCATACCCTGCCTCTTAACAGCATTTCTCCTCCATATTCTCACGTGAAAATTGATAGGTATTATAGGTGATTCGTTGTTTTATTAACAAGTCGGCGTGCAAGCAGATTACATGGGGAAAGCTTCTGTGAATGGAATCGTGTCCGTATTTTTGATAGAGTAATGAGCATGATAGAGGTTGACGGCAGCTTCAGGGAAGGCGGCGGACAGATTCTCCGGACGGCGCTGGGTCTCTCCTGCCTTCTGCAAAAGCCGTTCAGGATATATGACATTCGAAAGGGCCGCAGGAAACCGGGCCTTATGCCGCAGCATCTTACCTGTGTCCGTGCAGCCCAATTACTCTCAAATGCACAGGTCACCGGTGACACCCCAGGTTCTACAGAATTATCATTTTCGCCGCGTGAGGTAAAAAGTGGAGATTATCTCTTTGATATCGGCACCGCGGGTTCAACTTCACTTGTTTTCCAGACCATTATTCCTGCAGTTATTTTTTCGAAAATCGAAAAGACCACGATAACGCTCGAGGGGGGAACCCACGTTCCCTTCAGCCCTTGTTATCACTATCTTGATAAAGTATTTGGAGCGTTTTTACGATCTGTTGGAATTACGGTGAATTTTTCCATAGCATCATACGGCTTTTATCCGAAAGGAGGGGGGAAGGTCAGTGCCGAAATCTATGCAACGGAAAGAATCAAACCTTTGAGCGTTATTGAGCGGGGTAATCTTTCAGGGCTGACAGGGTTATCCGGTGTCGGAAATCTCCCGTTATCGATTGCAGAGAGGCAAAAAGAAGCGTTTGTGAGAAAGCTCTATCCCGTAATCAAGGATAGGATATGCCCTGCAGATGTAGAACTGCTGAATGTACCAACCCCTGGTCAGGGGACTTTTTTCTTTCTTCATGCAGAATCAGATCAAGCTATTGCAGGCTTTACATCATTGGGAGCAAGAGGGAAAAAAGCCGAGGTCGTTGGGCAAGAGGCTGCGGAAGAGTTTCTCACGCATTATTTTACCGGTGCAGCCCTCGATCCCCATCTGTCAGACCAGGTCGTTCTGTACCTTGCACTGTGCAGGGAAGAATCAATATTTTCCACTTCCTGTATCACCGAACATCTGATGACAAATTTATGGGTCATTGGATTATTTCATGAATATTCCTATGCCGTCGAAGGCGAACCCGGCAAACCAGGGATTGTAAGAATCAATCCGTTGAAAAATAATCCTTAAGTCCTATAAGGATTTTTCTCTGATCGGCAGAAATGAGGTGAATTCTTCCGGCAATCTCCGGGGTTTCCCGTCTTTCGTGATACAGGCAAGTCTCACGGTTGCTTCAACCAAAAGATTGTTCTCCCTGAAAACCTGGTGCCCAAGAGTTATGGTAACATTTGTTACTTCTCTCACTTCTGTTGTGATATCAATGATATCCCCGAGGACAGCCGGTTTTTTATACTGCACATCAACGTTTATGACTGCAAACAGATACCCCTTATTGTGATACCCCGCGACATCAATCCCTCTTTCTGATAGGAATTCAGTCCTTGCACGCTCCATGTACCTGAGATAGTTTGCATAGTAGACAACACCTCCTGCATCGGTGTCTTCGTAATATATTTTAACCTTATGACGGTGAACCATAATCTTCTCTTATTTTGATTTCAGAATAATATACGTGGCCCCTAACCCTCCGTCACTATGCTTGGCAGTAGCGTAAGCCAGTATCCATTTACTGAATGACCTGTGAAGGAACCTTTTCAGTGCCTCCTTGAGGACAGGCCCCTGAGGCGACCTGAGTCCCCTGCCGTGGATTACCTTCACGCAGAAGAGGCGTTTCTGAATCGCCTGTCTGAAGAAGCATGCCAGAGCTTCTTCTGCCTCAACGAGAGTCATGCCGTGGAGGTCGATAGAGTCCTGAACAGAAAATTCCCCGCGGTGGAGTTTCTCAGCAATATCCTTTCTTATGCGAGGTCTGACCCATTCTATGTATTCTGCCGTGTCGGAGAGTCTTATCTTTGTTTTTCCCTTCACAATATCGCTCAGGACATCAAGCGAATCATCTTTCTGAGATGGCAATGGTGCAATATTCGGGGGTTGTCCCGGTAAAATTTTCCTGAATTCTGTTATTTCCCTGACGTCAGACATGGCTTCCCGGAATATCTCTTCGTCAGTCCTGTCTTCGACGATATCCTGTTGCCTGAGAGCAAAGTGCCTTTTTTCGAGAACCTCTTTCAGTCCTTTGAAAGGCGTGTACGAAAGTTTTAACGTCTTCATTTTTCTCTCACAATACTATTATATAAAACTTAAGCAATATGAAAAACTGTCCGGTAAAATAGTACCATTCATAATACTGTTTTGAAAGGTGCGCGATTGAAATTTGACATTTCTCCATATCTGCACGTCTTTCGCAGCCGGCGGATTGCTGTTATAACCTTTCTCGGATTTGCTTCCGGACTCCCGCTTGCCCTCACAGGCGGAACCTTACAGGCATGGATGGCTGTATCCGGAGTCGATTTGCGGACGATAGGGATATTCGGACTGGTGGGATTACCCTATACCCTGAAGTTTCTGTGGTCACCTCTCATGGACCGCTTTGTACCACCCTGGCTCGGGAGACGACGGGGGTGGATAATCATTACGCAACTATGTCTTGTCATAGGTATTTCAGCCATGGCTTACAGCTCACCCCAAGAGGCACCCTTCTTCCTTGCCCTGCTTGCCTTGCTCGTTGCCTTTGCTTCTGCATCCCAGGATATCGTCATCGACGCATATCGCACTGATGTTCTCCGTGTGCAGGAGCGCGGTTTAGGTGCTGCTGTCTTCGTAACAGGCTATCGGATTGCAGCGCTCTTTTCAGGCGCTCTCGCTCTCATCCTCTCCGATCATATCGGCTGGCGAAGCACCTATTTATTTATGGCCGGGATAATGGGTATCGGGATCATATCAACTCTCCTGGGCCCGGAACCTGCAAGGAATGCTGCCCATCCGGGCAGTATGAAAGAAGCTGTATGGGGACCGATGAAAGACTATTTTTCAAGGCATGCTGCGCTTTTGCTCTTATTGCTTATCATCCTGTATAAACTGGGTGATGCGTATGCAGGAACCCTCACGACCGCATTTCTTCTCAAAGGCCCCGGGTTTTCGGCAAGCGAGGTTGGAACCATTAATAAAGGACTCGGGTTTGCTTCAGTTATCGCAGGGGCACTGATCGGAGGTACTCTGATGATCCGGCTCGGCCTTTTTCGTTCTTTATTGATATTCGGGATACTCCAGGCAGTATCCAACCTTTCTTTCATGCTGCTTGCCCTCGTGGGGAAAAATTACGGAATGCTGATTTTTACTGTAGCCTTCGAAAATCTGACGGGCGGCATGGGGACTTCCGCCTTTGTTTCCCTCCTCATGGCGATGTGCAATCATCGGTACACTGCAACGCAGTATGCGCTCCTGTCGTCTCTGGCAGCACTGGGGCGCATTTTCATATCTCCCACATCCGGTTTTCTTGTGGAATCAATAGGCTGGGCTCATTTCTTTCTTGTAACCTTTCTTGTCGCATTGCCCGGCTTGCTGCTCCTGTGGTGGCTCCGCGACGTAATTTCAGAGATGAAAACCGAGGTTGAGTGATTGCCTAATTCTGCTTCTTCGGCCTGAATACAATGATGCCCGGCTTGCTTGAGATATAATCCCTGAAATCCTGATCAATCACTCTTCTGTATTCATACTGAGATGAGGCATGCCTGAAGTACATAGTATCGTCATGCCTGACGATAATGCCTGCGTGGGAAACATCCAGACCCTGCACATGAGAGAATATCCCGATGTAATCACCAGACCTCAGTTGAGTGATAATCTCGTTATCGATTGTCTCTGAAGGAATATAGCTGATTGCCCGGGCAACAGGCTGAATGCCCGTCAGAAAACAGGTTCCATCTTCTTTCTCATTCAGTTTTTTGTGTATGCTTATTGCCCTTTTGCCGCCGATTCTCTCGGTGATATCATCGATGACGTCCGAATTGTATTCCTTCCAATCGGTAAAAAAATGGTTCCGGGCATAAAAATCAACAACCCCGGATTTGTACCTCACTTTTTTCACATTCGCTGTGAACTCAGGGAAAGAAGCCGAAAGGCGCATAGCTTCGATGTACTCGATAAATGTCATACAATCAACCTGTTGGAGATTTATAACAAAAATCTCCGGAGTATTCTTATCACCGGTGAGGGTCGATTCGGCATAACTGGTACCAAGGAAGTGACCCGAAAGAAACTGTATACATTCACCGGAATCCGCGATGATCGAGGATTGACTCAACAGATGTTCCAATTCCTCATAGGTATGGTTCCCAAGGATAATTTGTTCCTGATTCATGATTCCTTTATAATAAATCGAATGCTGTCTGAAATGAAAATTACTGATATTCATACCCATGGGATTGGTGGTTATGACACAAGGACAACCACCGAAGAGGATATTCTAAAAATAGCTGAAATCCAGGGTTCCTATGGAGTCTCAGACATCCTCCTCACCATATATCCATCTTCAATTCAGGGAATGCGGGAACATATGGAGACTGTCAGGAAGGCGATGGAAACACAGCAGTCATCAGTCCATAGTCACCAGTCAGGAATAAAAAATCAGCATACCTTTCAAAAGAGCACTTCCGTTGGGCCGTTCCCTGATGACTGTCGCCCGGCGGCTATTTCAGGAATTCACCTCGAAGGTCCATTCCTGAATCCGTTACAGTGCGGCTCACTTAATGCTGAAACCTGTATCGAACCAACAGAATATGCGTTCAAAGAACTGACCGAAGGGTTTGCAGATATCATCAAAATCATCACGATTGCGCCTGAAATACCCGGTGCTCTCCGGCTGGTGAATAAAATATCAGATATGGGCCTTCTCGTCAGCATGGGTCATTCTGATGCTACCTATGCAGATGCAGAGGAAGGCTTCCGTGCAGGTGCGATGGGGATTACCCATATCTTCAATGCCATGCGCGGTTTCCATCACAGGGAGCCCGGGATTGCAGGGTTCGGGCTCTCCAATCAGGATGTATATATTGAGATCATCGCGGATCCTTTTCATCTCCATGACAGAGTCATTGACCTAATATTCAAAATAAAGAATCCGGAAAAAATCATTATCATTTCGGATACAGCAAAAGAAACGGTCAAAGAAAACCAAAGGTCAGGCGTCCGTGATGACCGCGGCAAACTCATGGGTGGCAGCATGGTGGTTACCAAGTCTGCCGAAAGACTCATCAAACGGGGATATGATAAAGATCTCATTATGAGATGCATAACCGAAAATCCGCAAAGATACATCTCGCATCTCCATTGACCTGTTGTATTCATAGTGAACTCTGTTCCAATGGTTGTCATTCCCGCTTGGCGGGAATCCTTCTGAACCCCTCTTTGGTAAAGAGGGGCAAGGGGAGATTTTATAGAAATATTTTTTCAAAGAATCCACCTCCAAAGGAGAAAGATATAAAGATAGATTCCGGTCAAGCCGGAATGACATACTTTTGGGTATAGTGAGAAAATTTATTTATCGAACACTGTATGCAATTTTATGGGATCACAAATAGGACAGTCTGAAAACTTCGCAGATTGCTGCGGAGTTTTGTATAATGTAATTTTATAAGAGGCTTCGGGAGGTAAAACTATGGCAGATAGGATTATTATCTACGGCAAGGATGGGTGACCGTATACAGACAAAGCTAGGTCAGCGTATAAGGAAAATGTGGTGTATATTAATGTTAAGTCCGACAGTGCAAAATTGGAGGAAATGCTGAAGCACTCCGGCGGCGTCAGGAAAGTTCCTGTCATCCTTGAAGGAGGCAAAGTAACCATTGGTTACGGTGGCACCTGAGGTGTCTGATTACCGATAGGGTATCGGGTGGATCGTCTGAAATATATAGTGAACGTCGTAGACAGGAAAATGCAGAAATGAGTATTCCGGAGTATTCAATGAAAGGTATTATCCTTGCAGGGGGAAGCGGGACGAGGCTTTATCCGGTAACTTTCGGCGTCTGCAAACAGTTGTTGCCTATTTATGATAAACCGATGATTTACTATCCCCTGTCCGTTCTCATGCTCTCCGGGATACGGGACATCCTCATCATCTCCACGCCCCAGGACTTGCCGCGCTTTATCAACATATTTGGTGACGGCTCTTCTTTAGGAGTCAATTTTACCTACCGGGAGCAGCACCGTCCCGGCGGAATTGCTGAGGCATTTATTCTTGGTGAAAAATTTATCGGGGACGGTCATGTCTGTCTCGTGCTCGGGGATAATATCTTTTACGGTCATGGGCTCACAAACTTACTGAATAAAGCCAAACATGATGTTGCACAAAATGGTGGCGCAACAATATTTGGTTATTACGTGAATGATCCCGAACGATATGGCGTCGTTGAGTTTGATGAGAAAGGCACGGTCCTGTCGGTAGAGGAAAAGCCCAAAGTCCCTAAATCAAAGTATGCCGTGACAGGTCTCTATTTTTATGACCATGAGGTGGTTGAGATTGCACAAAAAATACAACCATCGAGGCGGGGCGAGCTTGAGATAACCGATGTAAACAGGGAATATCTGAAAAGGGAAAAACTGAGAGTAGAACTGCTGGGACGGGGATATGCCTGGCTTGATACCGGAACCCACGAAAGCCTTCTCGAAGCAGGAGAGTTTATTGCAACGATAGAAAAGAGGCAGGGTCTCAAAATAGCCTGCATAGAAGAGATTGCTTACAAATTAGGCTACATTGACAGGGAGCAGCTTTCACGGCTTGCCCAGAATTTCAATCATAACGATTACGGGAAATACCTGTTGCGGTTAATAAAATAACGTCAAAGAAAGGTATCTGATCCCATGCCGTTCATCTTTCAACGTCTCGATATACCTGAAATCATTCTCATCGAACCCCGCAGATTTGCAGACACAAGGGGGTTTTTCATGGAAACCTACAAATATTCGGATTTTCTCCGGAACGGAATCCATGAGCATTTTGTCCAGGATAATTATTCCCGCTCTGTGAGAGATGTATTAAGAGGTCTCCATTATCAGAGAAATCCGCATGCACAGGGCAAACTCATTCAGTGTATCAGAGGAAAGATCTTTGATGTGGCTGTTGATATCAGAAAGGGTTCACCGACATTCATGCAGTGGATCAGCACTGAATTGTCTGAAGAAAATAATCGCATGTTCTATGTTCCGCCGGGATTCGCTCACGGGTTCATCGTCGTAAGCGATATCGCTGATGTCATCTACAAATGCACCAAAGAATATTCGCCGGAGGATGACCGGGGGATCATCTGGAATGATCCCGACATTCAAATCCGATGGCCCATACAGGAGCCTGTTCTCTCGGAAAAGGACAGCAGGCACCCGTTATTACGGGACGCTGACAACAACTTTGAATACACGCGGTAATATGAAGACCCTGATAACCGGCGCCAATGGACAGCTTGCAAGGGAATTTCAGCGCTTATTGGAGAATTACCCTCATGAGGTTGCTGCTCTTGACAGAGAACAGCTGGACATATCGAACGATGATCATATTAACAAAGCTTTTCTTGCTCATACCCCGGATATCGTTTTGAACTGTGCTGCATATAATCTTGTCGACAGGGCTGAAGAAGATTTTGAATCTGCCTTCAGGGTAAATGCCCAGGGAGTCAGAAACCTTGCGCACGCATGCAAAAAAACTAATGCACTTCTGGTTCATTTCAGCAGTGATTATGTATTTGATGGGACAAAGGAGGATTTTTATACCGAGGAAGACGAGACAAACCCGATTAACAATTACGGGAAGAGCAAGTTGTCCGGGGAAAACTTCCTGAAGGAAGAGACCGATCATTTTCTGCTGTTCAGAGTCAGCTGGGTTTTTGGAGAAGGAAAACAGAACTTTCTGTATAAATTACTGGAATGGGCGAAACAAAAGAGCGTGCTGAAAGTCGTCTCTGACCAGATTTCGGTGCCGACCTTCACAAGGGATATTGCACATCTAACAATGTTTGCGATAAATAAAGGGTTGAGAGGCGTTTATCATCTCACCAACAGCGGATATGCATCACGGTACGAAGTTGCACGTTTTTTCCTGGAGAGGCTTGGTATGAACAACCTCATCCTCCCTGTCCGTTCTGATTTTTTCCCCTCTCCCGCGAAGAGACCTTACTTCTCTGCAATGTCCAATCTGAAGCTCTCTCAGGCATTGGACGTGCACATACCGGACTGGAAAATCGGCATAGAAAATTATGGAGAGGCCATGTTCGAACAAGAGGAGATATGATGGGAAAACTTTTGGTTACAGGGGGTGCAGGCTTTATCGGGAGCGAATTTGTGAGGCAGGCAGTAAAACAGGGGCATACGGTAACCGTGATCGACAAACTCAGCTATGCCGGGGACATGGAGCGGTTAAAAGAGGTTGAGCACAATTTCATTTTCCACAAAGCTGATGTAACAGACCGGGAAGCTGTCCAGCATGTCTTCGAATCGGGGAAGCCTGATATCATCATACACTGGGCGGCTGAAAGCCATGTCGACAGGAGCATCGTGGATCCGTCTCCGTTTCTCGATACCAATATAAAAGGAACCCTTGTTCTCCTTGAAGCCGCGCGCCATTATGGCATCAGGAGATTCATCAATATATCGACAGACGAGGTTTACGGAGACTTGAAAGGAGAAGGTCAATTCCATGAAACCACACCCTTGAACCCGAGTTCGCCATACTCCGTAAGCAAAGCTTCTGCCGATATGCTCGGAAGGGCGTATCATAGGACATACGCAGTCCCGGTCATCACCGTCAGACCTTCGAATAACTACGGCCCATGGCAGTATCCTGAAAAACTGGTTCCCGTCGTAATTTGGAAGGCTCTCCATAACGAAAGGGTCCCTGTTTATGCAAAGGGTGAAAATGTGAGAGAATGGCTGTTTGTTGCTGATTGTGTAAACGCAGTTTTCGAAATAGCAACCAATGGCAATCCGGGTGAGATTTATAACGTCGGCAGCGGTGAAGAAAAAAGAAACATAGATGTTGTCAAAACGATCCTGCAGATATTGGGGAAGTCCGAAGATCAGATAGAATTTGTCAAAGACAGGTTGGGACATGATTTCAGATATTCATTGAATTCTCATAAAGTACGCGAAGAGATTGGCTGGAAGGCAAATGTGCTTTTTGCCGAAGGGATGGAGCAGACGGTAAAGTGGTATGTTGACCACATGGATTGGGTAAAACGGAAAATATAACATACTAACCGGCATATGTTTAAGGATACGATTTTCAGGGAATATGACATACGGGGAGTCGTCGGCATAGACTTCGATGAAGATTTTGGCTTTGTCCTGGGAAAGGCTTTTGGTTCGCTGC
>JADDYB010000387.1_pt1 | contig 13969 bp, 17 predicted proteins | sample 8641941 | NCBI WGS metagenome assembly JADDYB01 (sample SAMN16275377, study PRJNA637457) | freshwater sediment metagenome | isolation source: Lake Kineret sediment | place: Israel: Lake Kineret | collected 2013
ATACTAGCGCCAAGACCCGCGCGGTGCCCGACATTACAGAACATGGCCACCGGTTTATCTTTGAGAATATCCGCTATTCTCTCTTGAATATGACCTACATATATATGCTGGGCTCCCTTTATATGGCCCTTGTTCCATTCATCCTCCCCCCTATCATCTAATATGGTCAATTCTTCCCCGCGGTCTATCTTGGCTTTAAGTTCGTGCACCGTCAAGATTTGTAGATGCTCCACATGATATCCCGCGTTGTACCAGCCTTCTACACCACCTTTGAGATAGCCGACGATCCAGTCGTAGCCGGCACGTATCAAATAACGAACTGCCTTCTCCAGATGATGCTGGTCATCTAATACCAGCAGGATGGGCTTGCCATAAGATAATACCCACCCAGCAAAAACAGGTAGGCCTTCAAGCCAAATGCTGTAAGACCCCTTGATATGGGCACCGCCAAAGGCAGCGGGATAACTAGTGTCAATGACTACTGCCCCTCGCTCCATCTCTTCCTTAAATTCGGCGGGAGTTAGCGGAGCCGGTAGAGGCAGGCATCCTAGAAAAGGCGGGCCTTCCAGGTTATACTTCTCCATCTGGCGGAAATAATGAGGCCTCTCCAGTTTCTCAGCCATTTTGTATTTTATGAATTTGTCCCTGCTCATCTGAAGCAGAGGGTTTTGGGCTCTTTCCACACCAAGTGTGCTCGCATCCCGGTCGGCAATATGCGCACCACAAACCGACCCAGCCCCATGAGCTGGACACAGAATGACCCCATCCCCCAGAGGGAGGAGCTTATTGAAGATACTATCGTAGAGGGTTGAAGCCAGCCTGGGAGCTTCTTTGAGACCGTAGAGGTCAGTTCGGCCGACATCACCCACAAGTAGTGCATCCCCCGTAAATACCATTACCGTGGCTTCGCCGGAGGAAAGGTCGGTCACAGTATAGGACATGCTCTCGTCAGTGTGCCCGGGAGTGTGAATAGCAGTTATCCTGAGCTTGTCAATTTGAAACCGCTGCCCCTCTCTCAGGGTATTACCATATTTCCAGTCCAGCCCGGGGCCGTGATAAATCTCAGCCCCAGTGAAATGATTCAGCTCCACAGAGCCAATGACATAATCTTCATTACGATGGGTCTCAAAAATGTACTTAATTTTCAGGCCCTTCTGCTGAGCCAGTTCAATATGAACCTGGCAGTCACGTCGAGGGTCGATTACAGCAGCCGCGCTTTCAGAGCCAATTAAGTAAGAATTGTGGGCTATCCCTTCTGATTTTATACGTTCAAAAATCATGCGCGCTATCTCCTCTCAATCATCATTGTCGGACGATTTCAGACAAGCGTTTAAGTAGAACGTCAGCATGATTCCGTTCTTGCAAGGCTAATTCATGAAGGAGCATTTTGGCATCTTGGTCCCCGACTAATACCGAAGTCCGATTATAGAAGTCGTACGACATATACTCCTTTTCCAACGCTATTTCCAATGCCTCCATCTCGTCAGAGAATCCCTTGTCTACTTTGGCTAGAGCAGGATTGATCTCGATACCTCCTTCCATGTGTTCCACCTTGAGTTCTTGCTTAAGTTTCTCCAAAGGTAGTAGTGCCGTTTTTCCGAGCATAGTAATTGCGCGCTCCCACAGCCTCTGCATGTGCCCATCTTCGGCATTGGCCAACATCTGGAATTTCTCCTTTGCCTGGGGCGACGCAGTTTTTTCCTTAGCTGCTAAATAGAAATCCCGGGAGCCCCTCTCCAATTTAATAGCCAGCATTAAGATGTCTTCAACAACTGCCACTTCGGTTATCAACTTCGGCCTCGCTTCCGGTATTCCACGTAGAGTCGCATAATGCCAATTGAGAATGCCACCTTGCAGGCTACGAACGTCTTTGAGTCCCAGACCACAAAGTGCTATAGCTGCTGCCATGCTCCTGTGCCCTGAACGGCAATAGGTGATGATTTTCTTACCTCGCTCCAGCTCTTCCCACCTAGCTTCCAGCTCACCCAGCGGCATAAGCATAGCCCCGGGGATATGTCCAGATTCATACTCCTCAGGCTGTCTGACATCTAGAAGGAGATACTCACCCTTCTTGTCCCTGTCTAATACTGTTTTAACCTCGCTAGGAGCTAGCGTTTTTATTTCATCTACAGCACAAGCTAACTTCGTCACGAAAGTGTACTCCCTTACCCTTCCTTTGCCAAGCCAGCGCTAAACCTCTACCCAGATTTTGCCGTTTTCAACCTTCACATTGTAAACCGTAAGGTCTTTGGAAAGGCTGATCGCTTTACCCACCTTTGACATTAGCCCACCTTTTAGCCAACGGACTACCCGACCATTGCTGATATCAAATCGAGAGCCATGCAAGGGACAGGTGACTATAGTCCCCTCCAATTTACCCTGTGATAAATCGCCCTTCATATGAGGGCACCGATTATCAGCGGCATAGTATTTATCTCCAACCCTGGCCAGGAGGATTTCGCGCCCCTCTACAATTACCGCCTTCATTGCTCCGCTTTGCAATTCTTCTATTTTAGCTACCTCCGTAAATTTACTCATAGAATACCTCCATTCATAAATCCTAGCTATTAGGTGGATGGTTGCCCACCTAGCTAGACTACCTTTCGGAATTTCCATTTGGGAGCACCACAAATAGGGCACTCATCGGGAAGAACGCCATCGGAGACGTGGCCGCAGACCTGACAGACGTAATACTCAGTTTCTTCTTCAGCCATCGTATGCGCCAGCGCCTTCTGGTAAAGCTTAGCATGCCCCCTCTCCACATCACGGGAATAACCCAGGACCGTCGCCACGCTCGTATTACCCTCCTCGTTTGCCTCTCTAATTAATTGAGGATAAGTGCTGGCAGCGAGGTTCTCCCTCTCAAAGGCACTCTCAAGGTTCTCCTGGGTGCCGGACGTAGCACCCAAAAGGCGGAAATGGTTGAAGGCATGGACTGCCTCAGCTTCGGCGATAGCACGGAATAACCTCGCCACCTGAGGATAACCTTCTTGCTCAGCCTTCATGGCAAAAGCCAGGTTCCTCAAATGTGCCTGGGACTCAGCCACGAAGCCAATTTTAAGATTGTTCAGGGTCTTAGTCCCTTTTATCCCTGAAACCTCATGCGGGACGAGCTTCTCTGCCTCAGCACCACATACCGGGCACTGCTGAGGTTTGTCGGTGCTAAGTTCTATATGATGACAATTAGTACACTTCCACATATTTTTTACACCTTATGAACTTACTTCCTTCCCTTAGCGAGGTACTTCTCAGGGTCTTTGTCGAAAGCCTTCTTACAGCCAACAGCACAGAAGTAGTATTTCTTTCCTTTGTACTCGGAAGTAGCCGCTGCCTTAGTTTCCTGTACCTCCATTTTGCAAACTGGGTCTATCGCCATTGAGTACCTCCTTTTCTTAATTGCCAAGCTTAGCTGGCTTGAACCTTCTTAAACGCAGTGAGTTGGATACCACGGTGATGGAGCTAGCCGCCATGGCTGCTGCCGCTAGCATGGGATTCAAGAAGCCATGCTCACCCAGAATGAAATGAAGCCCGGAGGGTACACCAGTTTCCCCGAAGGCAAGATACAATACGCCGGCTGCTACCGGAATGAGGGCAGTATTGTAAGCAAAAGCCCAGAAGAGGTTCTGCTTGATGGTCCTCATGGTCCGCTTGCTCAGAGTTATGGCAGTTACCACCCCCATCAAGTCACCGCTAATGAGGGTAATATCACCAGTCTCCATGGCGACATCGGTACCCGTACCGATAGCGATGCCGATATCTGCCTGGGCCAATGCTGGAGCGTCGTTAATACCATCGCCCACCATTGCCACTACCTTCCCTTCCTCCTGCAGTTTCTTGACTTCTCCAGCCTTATGCTCTGGGAGCACCTCAGCCAGGACACGGTCAATGCCTGCCTCGCGAGCAATAGCCTCTGCCGTGCGCCGGTTGTCACCTGTGAGCATAGCTGTTTCAATGCCCATCTTATGCAGCACTTGGAGCGCTTCTCTGGCACCTGGCTTCAGGGTATCAGCCAAGGCAATAATTCCTGCCACTTGGCCATCCCACCCCAGGAACATTACCGTCTTCCCTCCTTCAAGTAGTGCAGTGGCTTTTTTCTCCAGCCCATTTAGGGAAAAGCCTCGTTCTTTCATTAACCTGAGGTTGCCCAGAAAGAGCTTCTTACCCTCCACCGAAGCCTCCACGCCCTGCCCTGGGATGGCATTAAAATCTGAGGACGGAGATAATGCTAGCTTCTTCTCTAGAGCAGCCTTGACCACAGCCTCACCCAGTGGGTGCTCTGAGCTATGCTCAGCGGAAGCAGCTAGTCGGAGGACTTCCTCCGAGTAGGAAAAAGGGGCAGCGACCACGTCCGTCACCACGGGCTCGCCGCGGGTCAGAGTGCCTGTCTTATCCAGGAGAACGGTGTTTATCTGGTGAGCCCTCTCCAGGGCCTCGCCATTCCTGATGAGAATTCCATGTTCGGCTCCCTTGCCCGTGCCGACTATAATCGCCGTAGGAGTAGCCAGCCCTAGCGCACAAGGGCAGGCGATGACGAGCACAGCAACGAAGTTGAGTAGGGCGAAAGTGAGGGCTGGAGCTGGACCCACGAAATACCAGATTACGAAGGTCACGGCAGTGATTGGCATCACTGCCGGCACAAAGTAGCTGGCGATGACGTCAGCAAGACGTTGAATAGGAGCTTTGCTCCCCTGGGCTTCCTCCACCATTCTGACAATCCGAGCCAGCGTTGTGTCTTTGCCTACCTTGGTTGCTTCGAATTGGAAGCTGCCTGTCTTGTTAATAGTGGCACCGATTACCTCATCACCTACCTTTTTCTCCACAGGGATACTCTCTCCAGTAATCATGGACTCGTCAACGCTGGAATAACCCTGGCGCACTATGCCATCCACGGGTATTCGCTCGCCAGGGTGTACCAGGATAAGGTCACCAACCCGAACATCTTCAACGGCAATCTCCCTCTGCTCGCCTTCACGGATAACTAGAGCGGTCTTCGGCTGCATACCGATAAGCTTCTTCAATGCTTCCGAGGTTTGCCCTCTGGCTCTAGCTTCCAGAAAACGGCCAAGTAGGACGAGGGCTATGATCATTGCTGAGGTATCGAAGTATAAATGGGGTTCCATCATCCCGGAGGCAAAAAGGCCAGGGGAAATAACAGCTGTCAAGCTGTAGAAGTAAGCCACGGAGGTGCCTACTGCAATCAAGGTATTCATATCGGAGGTCCTGTGTTTCAAGGCGCCCCAAGCCCCTCGGTAGAATCGCCACCCGGACCAAAACTGCACTGGCGTGGCCAGGGCCCATAGCAGATAAGGCTGGCCTGCAAACGAAGGGACGAAACCCAGGATCATGATTATTGAGGCGAGGATGACGGCCACGATAAATCTGTTTCTGAGAACCCGAATCTCACGCCGGGCAGCGGTGGTCACATCTTCCAGAGCTTGCACCTCGGAGCCAAGTTCATAGCCGGCATCCTTTACCGCTCGCCTCAGGTCAGCCAGCTCCGTCCCTTCCAGGTACTCGACGGTAGCCTTCTCCGAGGCCAGATTGACGCTAGCCGAAATTACCCCAGGCACGCTGGAGAGAGCCTCCTCCACCCGGGCAACACAGGAAGCGCACGTCATCCCACCCACCGGAAATATGGACTTCTTAGTGGCAACGCCGTACCCTAATTGGGAGACGGCATCCTTAATCTTAGCAAGGTCAACCTTCATGGGATCATACTCTATCGAGGCCTTCTCGGAAGCAAAGCTAACATCAGCCTGTTCTACACCAGGAGTTTCGGAAAGACCCTTCTCGATGGTAGCCGCACAGGTAGTGCAGGTCATCCCAGTTATATGGATCGAAGCCCTGTCAGACTTCCTAGAATTAATTTTATCGCTCACTATCTTTTCCTACCCCGCCCTTCTTCTCCCTTCAACAAATCGTTGAAAATATCAGCGTGGTACAATTCATGGTCCCTTATCCGGACGAGAAGCTCTTTAAGGTCAGAGTCTTTAATTCTCTTGGCAACGTGGTCATACCCAGCCACCACCTCTGTTTAATTTTGCTGCCAGCCTCAAGCATATCGTAAGCCCCTGTCGCCCACTCAACTTCGGTGTGCCCAATAATTTAACTGCCACCACCATTCTTACCAACAAACTGGCTAGCACGCACTACTAATATGCGCGAATTTCTTCTCTAAGTGTTATAAATCTTCCAACAAAGTGGTGAAGGTGTCATGGTGGTTTTCCTCTTCCTCTAGTATTTGTGTGAAAAGAAAGCCTGTCGTGACATCACCTTCTTTAAAGGCCGCCTCTATGATCTTTTTGTAAAGAGTTATGGCATTCGCTTCATCCTCAACATCTTTCTTTATCATCTCTATGCGAGTGCTACCAACGAAAATGGGGCTGGGCTTGGTTGTTGGTATTCCGCCGAGGTAAAAGAGCCTCTCTGCAATAGCTTCAGCGTGTTTCATTTCAGCTATGCCTATCTTTTTCAGCTCGTCGTGAACGGCAAACCCTTTCACCCCACCCCACTGAACGTGTTGCCACATATACTGGATGGCCACCTGCAATTCCCTGGCAATCGCCTCATTTAACTTGCCCAAAAAGGCCTTTGATACTTTGGTAACAGCGTCATGTTTTTCTACTATTTTGCACCCCCAATTATTTTCTTTGTTGCGTGACACCGTCAGTTTAATAAATTCCAAAAGGGTAGTCAATGCTAAACGACCCTTTTCACATTTTGTCCTCCTTTGCTTGGGCGATGTTTCACGGCAGAAAGGTCAATCGCCTTAGCCACTCCTTTTAATGCTTCTATGCACCCCTTGCCCTAAAACTACTTGAATATTTTTTCCAGCCTCTTATTCACCTCATCCCAGTTGACAATATTCCAGAAAGCATCAACGAATTTCGCTCTCTCGTTCTTGTAATCCAGATAATAAGCATGCTCCCAGACATCAATAACCATGAGGATGGTAAACATGGGATAAACATTTGTATTATGTTTCTCTATCTGCATTATTATTGGTCTGTTAGTCTGCCTGCAGAAACTGAGTGCTGCCCATCCCGAGCCTTCCACGCTGGTAGCGGCCAGACTAAATTCCTTTTTGAATCTTTCAAAGCTTCCAAACTCTTTCTCCAGGGCCGTGCCCAGAGTTCCGGTTGGCTTTCCCCCGCCTTTGCCCGACAGCGCTAGATTGGCCCAGAACAACGAGTGTAGCAGATGCCCTCCGATGTGGAACGAAAGCTCTTTCAAGGTAGCTTTGACATCAAGGTCAGTACCCTCTTTACGCGCCTTATCCAGCTTCTCCAGTATGGCATTGGCGCCATTGACGTACGCCTGATGATGCTTTTGATGGTGCAGAGTAAGCTGTTCCTTGGATATGTACGGCTGTAGCTGGTCATATCCGTAGGGCAATTGCGGCAGGGCATAAAACTTTGCTTTTTCCATAAGTTTTTTTCCTCCTTTCTTAAGAATTCTCTATTCGAAACCCTCGGTTCTTATAATATCTTCGCCTCTTATTCAATTCTATTACTTCAGATCAAGATTATATGCCAGACTCAAAGCCCTTAGGTCTAATGAGCAGGACTGGTACAGAGGAAGAGCGCACTAGCCTATCTGCCACGCTGCCAAATACCCAACGACTTATGCCAGAGCGACCATGCGTGGCAAGAGCTATAATGTCCGCTTTTTCACGTTGAGCAAATTCGGTGATGGTTTCAGCGGGTCTTCCTGTTAATACTTTCGCTTCGACATTTAATCCTTCTTTGTTAAGCCGAGCCTTTATTCTGGCAAGATATTCTTCCGCTGCTTTCACGCCGGCCTTTTGGACTACCTCGAAGTCTACGGCTGGTGGTGTCCCCGCAGGAAGAGGCTCTACGATTCTCAAGAGTACCACCTTTCCTGTGCCATTTCCCACAGCTATGGCTTTTACATGGGGCAAGACACACTCCGCTAGCTCTGACCCGTCAAGAGGAACTAATATTTTATTATACAATTACACTACCTCCTCTTTTCTGCCTTTCCCTTTGTTAAGTGTTTACCCTGTTTCCGCTCTAAGCACCTCCTTGTTTCTATCACGCAAAGCCGTACTCTTTATGCTTGTCTGCGATGGTGCTGGCCAAGTTATCCAGAGCTTTGAAATCCTCTTCTCTGGGAAATCCCTTGCTTATCACGGGAGTCAGCACCTCTGCCTTAAGGTTGGGGATCATTCCTGTGATCTGTTCCACAGCCTTGCTACCCCAGCCATAGGAGCCAATGATGGAGATGAACTGGAGCTTGGGTCTTAAGGCGTTGGCTAGAAATGCCGCATAGGCAACGTTAGGATGTGGACCAACCAGAACTGTAGGCGTGCCGATGACCATAGTAGCGGCATCCACCAATGCTATGGCCAGTTTCCCAATGTCAGTTGCCACCAAGTTGAACTGCTTAACCGTGACGCCTTTGTCAGCCAGGGCTCCCACAAAATATTCCACCATTTTTTGGGTGCTGCCATGCATGGAGATATAAGGCAAGACCACTATGTTTTCTGGTGAGCCGAATACCCAGCTCCGATATGCTTCCAGGATGAATAAAGGTTTGTCATAGAGGGGACCATGGCTGGGGGCGATTACGTCAATCTTATAGCTGCTTAGCTTCTCCAAATGTTTCTCAATACTGGTGCGGAAAGGCATCATGATTTCCGCAAAGTACCTTTTGGCTGCTTCATAGACTTGTCCTTCATTAGATACATACAGGTTTGTGGTGGCAAGATGGGAGCCAAAAAGGTCGCATGGAAAGAGTATCCTATCTTCTCTCAGATATGTAAGCATGGTCTCAGGCCAGTGTACCCAGGGGGCATGGATAAACTCAAGCGTTTTATTTCCCAGAGATAGAGTTTCACCATCGCTTACAGTGATAAATCTGTCCTCCGGGATAAGCAAGAGGGCCATGAGTATATCTTTGCCTTTAGGCGTGGTGACCACCTTAACATCGGGATACTTCGCCAGAACCTGGGGAATAGAACCGGAGTGGTCTTGCTCAGCATGGTTGGCAATGACATAGTCAATAACAAGAACATTTTCAAGATAAGCCATGAGGATATCTGTCATAGAGGGGTCCACGGTATCTATCAAAGCAACTTTCTGGCTGCCTCGCACCAGGTATGCGTTATAGCTTGTGCCATCGGGAAGGGGTATCAGGGAGTCGAAGAGACGCCTGTCCCAGTCAATAGCGCCTACCCAGTAAACATTTGGCTTTATTTGTCTTGCTTTCATTTATTCCTTCACTTTTTCGAATTGGTCTTTGCTTGCTCCGCAGACAGGGCATACCCAGTCGTCGGGTAATTTCTCGAAAGGCGTTCCCGGCTTTATACCGCCATCAGGGTCGCCCAACTGGGGGTCATAGATATAACCGCAAACAGTGCATTCGTATTTTGCCATTTTGGATACCTTCTCCTTTCTCTCTTCGATGTAGCTGGGAGCTGTCTTGGGAGTGGTGCCTCTCTTAACCTGATGGTAATAAGCATAAGTCATGGGTTCACCTTCGCTGAGGACATCCGCTCCCGCAAGCTCCCCAATAAAGATAGTGTGAGTCCCGACATCTAATTGATTAATTACCCTGGCCTCGAGATAAGCTAAGCTATGGTCAAGTACAATGGGAGCTTTAGTTTCACCTAGTTTGTAATTGACGTCTTTGAGTTTGTCTACTTCCCGCCCCGATTTGAAGCCAAAATGACCGATAAAAGAGAGTGGCGTATCCCGGGATAGCATAGAAGTAGTAAAGACTTTGCTATCACTGATGAATTCATGAGTCAGATTCTGCTTATTAATACACACAGCAATGGTTGGCGGTTCAGACGTCACTTGAATTACGGTGTTGGCGATTTGTCCATTGAATATGTCTCCTTTTCTGGAACTTATCACATACAAACCGTAGCTGAGATTATATAGAGCCTTGAGATTCATGATTAACCTCCTATTAATTTTTTAAATAAGGTCCTTTTCACTGGCTTCAATTGCCCGATGTAACTCGGCACTGAGTAGGGGCGGCAAACCCTCGATATCCACCTTGAGAAACCCTCTGACTATTGTGGCTGTAGCCTCGTTCCGAGTTAGCCCTCGTGCCATTAAATATTCTACTTCTTCTTCAGCTATCTTGCCAACTGCTGCTTCATGGGATAGGTCAACGCCAGTCAGTGTACCCTTGAGCTCAGGTATGGCATGAATAATACCTTCTTTATGCAAAATTAGCCCACGGCATTCCAGATGGCCTTTGACATCAGGGGCATTGCCTTCCACATAACCTCGGGCAACAATGCTCCCTCCGGTAGTTATGGCCCGCGATATGATTTCCGTTTTCGCTCCCTTAGCGTTGAGGATAACCCGAGAACCAACGTCCAGCGATGACCCTGGGCCTGCTACCATGATACTGTTGAACCTGACAACTGCATTTTCACCAACACATCTGGCTGTAGGATACATTTGTATTGAACGAACTGGCCTCATCAGTATATAGTTACTGAGGAAGAGGCCATTCTCTTCCACAATGGCGACAGTGCGAGGACGGACCGCTATTGCTGGGTTCCAGCTATGTATCATAGTGAAGGTGACCTTGGCTCCCTTTTTTATGAAGAACTCAGAAACGCCAATATGTAGGCCAGGTTCTTCTCTCAGGGACGTAGTACAGCCAGTGATAATGTGCAGTTCTGAGCCCTCTTCAGCAATAATGATGTTATGAACCTTCTGAGCCAGTTGTTCCTTGGCTAGATAGAGACAGGCCTGGACTGGGTACTGAGATTTAGCACCAGGCAGTGCCCTGAAGAAGTAGCCATCATACGGGCCTAGCTCGACACTGGCAGTGTACTTGTCAGTGTCTATAGCTACCGCTTTCCAGAAGTAGTCTGGTAGCCAATCATATTTCTTCATTGCCTGGCTGACAGCCATTACCTCTATACCTTCTTGCGTGGCCGAAGTATGCACTGGAGTATTGTTTGTCTGAATATATGTGCCGGACCTCTGGCCCATGTCATCCAGCATAACGCCAACCCCCAGCATTTGCTCTTTAGCTCGAGTTGGTAGCTGTGAAGCGTCAGTACGGTAAGATTGGGGCTCAGCTTCGCTAGTAAAAGCACTTAAATCTATATCTTCGCCTACTGCCGCCAATTTACTGGCTGCAATCTTGGCCTTCTTCTTCAATGTCTCTGATGATTTTATCTCACTCAATTGGTACATTCCTCACGGGACAACTAACACACGCCTTATATCCCTTTTCTTTAATAGTTCTTAGAATCTCATTGGGGTTACCTTCACAGTAAACTATTCCATCGCACATAACGTAGCCAGTGTGAGCGCTTACATAATCCAGAATATGCCCGGTATGGGTTATGATAAGCCCAGTACACTTTCGGTCACGTATCGGGCAGTCTTTTTCCAGCAACTCATTTATCAGCTCACCAATGAGAGCAATATTCACTAGGTCAACTCCAGACTCTGGCTCATCGAGTAGAGCTAGTTGCGGGCGCTGCGCCATTAGCTGCAGAATTTCAGAACGTTTTATCTCTCCACCGGAAAAACCCAGGTTGATATCTCGCTCCAAGAAATCGGACAAATCAGCCCGACTTGCCAGCTTGCTAATTGTTTCATCATCACCACGTCCTCTAAGACAAGCAGAAACCATATCGCGCGTTTTAACTCCCCTGACTACCGGTGGCCTCTGAAAGGACATACCAATTCCCATTTTGGCTCTTTCATCAAGAGGTAGCCTGGTTATATCTTTGTCCATGAAGCTTATGCTACCCTTGGTCACCTGGTATTTTGGGAAACCCATTATTGTCATAAGAAGAGTAGTCTTGCCGCTGCCATTGGGGCCGAAGAGGACATGACTCCCGCCAAGTTTTATTTCCAAATTTATGTTATGCAAAATCTCCTTGCCTTCTACCTCTACAGTTAGCTGCTTGATGCTTAAAGCAATGTCAGCCATATTGAATCCTCTTTTGTTTATTTAAGCTCCATCCAAGGACCAATGTTCCTTTTTTGTAAACCACCCCGCGGGGTCACTGAGATACTCGTAGGAATCGAGGAGGGCGAGATGGTGCCCTCGCTCCTCACCCGCCAGAGTCTTATAGAACTGCTTTTCCACAGGGAGGGTGTTTTCTGCGCTTCGAGAGTGATATAAATTATAAGACCTGACCTCCATATCCATAGCTGTCTTGATGGCTTCGAGTTCAGACTCGGCCACCTTAAACTTGCTGCCTAGTACTTTAGTGGCTTCGGCGAACAGAGACTTGATTTCTCCACCTTTCGCGGACGTTGACCCTACATCAGGCCAATCCTGCCCTCTCTTTAGGGTTTTATATATTTCCACAAACTTCTTACGGTGAACATCTTCTTGATCGGCTAGATGATGGAATAGTTCCTTAGCTAGCTTGTTGCTGCTTTTCCGGCTTGCCTTCTGGTAAAACTCTTTGCCATCCGCTTCCATTTGAACAGCGAGCTGAAGCACCTCTATCGTCCTGGCTTGTTCATTTTCCATTTGCTCACTCCTCCTAAAACCTTATGAACTAATTAACTTCATATCCTGGCCACAACAGGCTAGAGTGCCGCCGCCAACCTTGGTCACCGTTACTTCGTTGCCACATACATTGCAGCGATATTTTTCACCAACCTTTTTAACAGCCATTTTAATCCTCCTTTATAAATCCTATTTATACGATTAGCCTCTGCAGGTAGTGGTGAGCTTGAAGGGCAGCCTTTGCCCCCTCCCCAGCAGCCACTACTATCTGTTTTTCAGGAATGTTAGTAACATCCCCAGCAGCAAAAAGCCCGCGGATGCCAGTTTCATTAGCACAATTAACTTCGATTTCCCCAAAGCGATTTAGACTGACTATTTCCTTGAATGGCTCCGAGTTGGGGATAAGCCCGATCTCAATAAAGACGGCACCGACATTCAGTTCCTTTTCCTGTTTACTTTTCAAGTTCCTTACTTCTATCCCCTCAACTCGATTTTCCCCTTTTATCTCCAGGACTACATGCTCCAAGAGCATCGTCAAGTTGTTGGCGGCTGTCACTTTGTCGATCAGTATTTGATCCCCGGTAAGAGGAGTTAGCGATACTAAATATACGTGTTCGGCTATTTTGACCATGTCCTCGGCGGCTTCCAGGGCTGAGTTGCCACCTCCAATAACGGCAACGTTTTCACCGGCAAAGAGAGGACCATCACAAATAGCGCAATAGGTAACTCCTCGGCCCCTCAACTTTTCTTCGCCCGAAACATTTAGCTGACGAGGGCGTTTGCCCGTGGCAATTATAGCTGCCCTGGCCTGGTAGTTTTTACCTTTATCTGTTCTCACTTTGAAACCTTCATTTGTTTGGGACAAGCTGCTAACCCTCTCTCCAGTTTTTGTATTAAGAGGAAACTGTTTTACCTGTTCCTCGAATTTTCTCATCAACTCCGGGCCTTCGATGAATTGGTATCCCATGTAGTTTTCAACGCCAGCGGTCCACAGAACTTGACCTCCGATGTCGTAGCTTATGAGTAATGCATTTAGCTTTTTTCTCGCAGCATACACCGCTGCCGACATGCCAGCTGGACCGGCGCCAATGATAACCAGTTCATACATAACTTGCTCCAGCGAACTAAAGTCCTAACTTCTCTCTGAGCTGTGCCTCGTCGAATCCGATCAGCACTTCGCCATCAAAGCAAATTGTGGGGACTGCCAGTGAATTACACCTTTTCTTCATTTCCTCCCGAGCCACTTTATCCTCAACTATATTAAATTCGTGATACTTGATGCCGTTGTCATCCAGGAACTTCTTAGCCATCTTGCAATACGGACAAATAGGGGTAGTATAGATTTTAACCTCGTGCTTCATTGTATCCTCCTTCGTTGTTACAGGTAGCAGGGGAAGGTTGATTCATTTTCTTAAATTTTATCATAAACAGTGTACCTGTTCCTCGTCTATTAAAATTAGAAAGGCTACCAGGACAATGTCTGACAACCACACCTAAACGG
>JADDYB010000388.1_pt1 | contig 13955 bp, 13 predicted proteins | sample 8641941 | NCBI WGS metagenome assembly JADDYB01 (sample SAMN16275377, study PRJNA637457) | freshwater sediment metagenome | isolation source: Lake Kineret sediment | place: Israel: Lake Kineret | collected 2013
GAACGTCTGCCTGATTCTGGGCGTGTGCATCCTTTTCGCGTCCTGGAAGAACCTAGCTTGCATAGACTTCTTGCCTCTCATCACCCGCGAGGACATCAAGAGCCTGCAACTGGGGCTCTTCGGGGCGAGCGTCATCCCTCTGGCCCTCATCTACATCGGGTACGCGAGCAGACTCATAGGCGTCGTGCTCATACTGGTCTTCGTATGGAACACCATGCAGATCGTCAGGAACCGGGAGGGGATTAAGGACGAGGGGTCCTTGGGGGAGGAGAGCAGGAGACTGCACAGGTACCTCTCCCTGGTGGCGTTCGGGGCCCTGGGGGTGATAGCCTGCAGCTACTTCATAGTGGACTCCGCCACGTACATCGCCCTCTGGCTGGGCGTGCCCAAGCTGGTCATCGGAGCAACCATCGTTGCCTTCGGCACCAGCGTCCCCGAACTGGCCACCAGCCTAGAGGCCACAAAGACGGGGAGCATGAACCTAGCCCTGGGGAACATAGTGGGCAGCGGGATACTGAACCTGACCCTGATCCTGGGGACGACCCTAGTGCTGTCCGACCTGACGGTGAACATGGCTGTCTTCACCAACCTGGCCGTCTTCAGCCTCATCTCCAACCTATTCCTCTGGTACTTCCTAAGCGGGGATAGGATATGCTGGAGGGAGGGAGCCGTTCTGGTGGCTCTCTACATACTTTTCTTGGCCTCCACGCTGAGGGGCTATGGCGTCTAAACCGGCGTGCATCCGATTTGAGGCAGACGCACACCCTAAAATTTGTTACATGGAACATTGAACGTCTTGTAGGGTTGTTCTAGTTTTCAAGTCGGGCTAGTTGCGCGCGCGGAGGGGGAATATGACGCTCTGCATGCGCGCGCAGTTTCTGAACTGTACACCCACTAACTATCATATTATTTACTAAGTTTGAATTAGTCATTTAGATATCTAGTCGTGGCGGGCAGTGCTTTGCGCTGTCTCTCCCTGCGCGTGCGCATCTCCACGAGTTGCCTCTTCCTCGTAAATATTCACGTTAGTGTACACGTGTTCAACTATTCTGGATGTCTGTACGCGCGTATTACATAAAATAAAAATTAAAAAATATTTTAAGTTACTTTGGCCCTGGGCCTTTGATCCAGTCCCGCCACTCACCACTCATAAGAGTGATGCTGCCCTCAACTACAATCGTTGACCCAGTAGGGTCCTCAACGTAGAAGGTCGCCTTACCGTTGCCAAACTCGTCTATCACTATTTCACCGATTACCTGGTCATTCATTTTAACCGTCACCGTGGAGTCGGCGAGGTCCATACACTCCTCCACCTCCACTTCGAGTTCATAGAGTCCATCATCTTCAGGGTTGGCGTTAAAGATGACCTGACCGTACCTGACCTCATCAGATTCTAAGCTGGCAACATACTTTGGGTACTTTGGCCCGTTTCCGGGTGCAGCGAAGACTGGTGTCGCCGTCAAAGCCACGATGGCCATGAGCAGCATGAGATATCTTGCTTTCACGTCGTATCTCCAAACCCCCAACTAATCTTTCAATATAATAATATTGTGCGTCTAATCTATATACATGGACAAGTTATGTTTTATACATACTTTTGGCTACAATGTTTGAATAGGTATAAAAAATATGAATGTAATTTATATATTTTATTATTTACCTCGTTACAATATTTTATTTATAATTATTTTTTCACTCGTTGGTATATATCTTAACTATGAATGTCTGCAACTATTTTATAATAGTGTCAAAAACTAAGTGGCTGATAACAAGATTCTGAGCGCTATCAATGTTATATGCTGTCTCTTAGGATTAAGTTCGGTATAAAATGGCGTATAAAAAAGGACTAACAGTAATATTACTGGCATCCCTGCTCGCAGGAATGATCATAGTACCCGCGTCAGCGGGCAACAACAACCCTAACAAGTGGCTAGGATCACCAACATACGTTCTAAACATACTTGGGAAGAAAGCTGACTGGAGCGCTAACGGTGACTTCAGCAACCCAGATAGGCACACCATGTTCGTACCAATGGGGAGCGCCGAGGCCTCAGCCGAGGTGCAGCTCTGGATCAGCCAGGCCCCCAAGGGCTCAGAGTACCCCTTCATGGTGCTCGACGGAAACGCCTTCGATGACGGCCAGCTCAGCCTCCAGATGGCTGACGGCTACTATGAGGTGTACGCTGTGGCTCTAGGTAAACCGGTTGCAGCTTCCTCCTACATTACTGGTACCGTGGCGGATCCGAATGATGGCTCAGCGTTGATGTTTCTTGGAGGCGTCGACGCAGCTGAGCTTAGGCCTCATGGTAAGCAGCCTGTCTGGGAGGAGTACAGCAACCTATTCTACATTACGGAGGCTCAGATGGCAGCCTACTTCGAGGCGATGGGTTTTGACTCGGCCCGCTCAGCGGACTTGGCATCACAGATAATGACTATATTCTCAGATTATCAGCAGGTGGCCTTCTACGACGCAGATGGAAACCCTGTGTACGGTATCTGGATATACGACTTCTACGAGTTCATAGCCAACTACCTGCAGTATCTGATGGTAGAGGGCGACCCGGACATCAGTAATGTGCTTGATGGTGAATACTACTGGAACCTGAAGAACAACGGTATCCGGCACATCCAGATTAGGTTCTACAAGGTCAGGTCAAGAGACTGGGTTTATCTACCACTAGTTTAAATACGCCTTTTTTTTTATTATATCGTTTAGCTTGAAAAATGGATTATTATGTGCTCTCTAGATTAGTGTCCTCGTTCAGATAGTGGGTTGTATAACCCTTCACTTAGCAACCAGTTGATGAGCCGAAGCTCTTATAATACTATGGTTCCACTAAAGAGAAAGCCGAGTATGAAGAACAGCTACATTAACTTGAACGAGAGGCGAAGTTTTTTACTATCAGCAACAGTTCTCCAATATCAAGGCTGATGTTAAGACATTAGATAAACAGGTTACAAAGTGGGTTATTGGTACTCTGATAAAAATGGAGAAAGATATTATAAAAGGGAAATACTATTTTTATTATTTAGAATAATTCAACATACTTGTTACATGGAATAACTGAATTTCAAAAATTATTTAGAGATTGTTTTGGTCATCTAGTTACCAATTCTTGAATGCGCGCATGTTACATGAGGCTGGAGAATCGTCATTAATGCCCATAGTTGTTACTAAATTAACTTGTCGACACGTATGTGGCTGGTACAGTTTATTGGGGCGTGAAGCCCAGCATCAACATTACAGGGGTCACTGTGAACCCGTAATCCATTCCCAAACTAAGATCCATTACACCGGAGAAGAAAGAACATGCAAGTAATGGAAGAAGTTGAAAAAACCCATAAATCAGTCATCCTCCTATCCGAACCATCTTCCCATAACATATGCTCCGAGGAAAATTGCCCCAATACCAGCTAGCGCTGGCAGATTACCCACTCCCAAGCTGGATAAGGCGGCACCCGGACAGAGTCCACTTATTCCCCATCCAACCCCGAAAATTATTGCGCCAATCATAGTGTTTCTACCAAATTTTCGTTCCCTTGGATTGAACTCTCCTCCAAGGAGAGGTTTTTTGATGAATCTGGGCACGATGTTGATAGCTATGAAATCCAATCCAGCTGCGCACCCCATGAGAACAATCAATCCAAGATCCTCAAGCTTCAAGAAACTGAGCACAATCTCGGGCTTGCTCATCCCACCAACCGCTAAACCTGCTCCGAAGATCAAACCCCCAACAAAGAGGACTATGTTCTGTTGTTTCAAAATCCCAGAACCCCCAGTAAGTAGACAGTAGCAATGCCCACTACTATGAAAGTTACAACCGCGTATAGGCTCGTAACTGATAATGATGCTAAGCCACTTATTCCATGCCCAGATGTACAGCCCCTACTCAACCTTGTCCCGAAGCCCACAAGAAAACCACCCAAGACAAACCTCCAGACGGGGATTGAGCTTACCCAAAAGCCATCAGGAGAGATCGTGATTGTGTAGATGAATGCACCAAGGATTACTCCTGCTGCAAGATATAGTCTCCACTCTCGTGTTAACTGATAAGGTTCTCGTTGGAAGAAAGGGTGTTTTACGAAATAGGATAAGGTTGATGTAAAGAAGCTACTCTGTGTCGCGTGGGTACCGGTAAGTATGTAAACTGAGGACACCGCGATGCCGATCAGTATACCCCCAACTATGTAAGGAGTTAGTCCAAGAGGAAACATAATATATCTTTGAAATCGATGGTTATAAATCTTCAAGAATTACACTCGTTTTCCCTGAAAACCTCATCCACTCTAGCTTTAAAATCCTCTAAAGAATAAAACCCTACGAATGTACCAAGATGCTCTCCACGGCAGAAGATGGGAATGATAGGAGTGTTCTCTTTCTCATATTTCTCGGCGAGCCTGAGGTTCTCGATGGAATCAAACATGTTCATCCTTAGAAACTGAACTCCCGGGTAATATTCTTGGAGCTTGTTGAAGATTGGCTTGAACCGTCTACACTGATCACAGCTCTTAATCCATATCAGGAGCAGCACTGGCTTTCCCTGTTGAACTATGCCATCCAGTTGCTCTGCTTGAATATCGATTATTTGACTCACATTTGACCCTCAACTAAAAAAAGTAGGTTATTTAACCATAGGGTAACCAGCGTTTCTCCAGCTGGTCATTCCACCCATGATGTTGCAAACGTTCATTATTCCATGCTTCATGAGTATGCTGCAGCCGAATCCTGACCTTGTACCGGATTTACAGATAACCGCGATGGGTTTGTCCCAGGGAATATCGTTCAGGCGCTGAGGCAATGTTCCCACATAGATGTTGAGGCTACCCTCTATGTGACCTGACTCATATTCGTCTATGCTTCTAACATCCAGTACCGTCCAGTTCTCAGTCTCCAGCTTAATCTTGAGTTCAGGGGTGGTCATCATGCAGAGTCTTTCAATAGGTCTTGCTGTGAGGTACCATGAGACTATACTGGGCTTCATGTAACCAACTACGTTATCATAACCCAATCTGGATAATCCTGTCACAGCATCGTCTAGCTCAGACCTGTTTCCATTAACAAGGATAATCGGCTTATCATATGGGAGAACCCACCCAGACATTCCTAGCCTATCCATAGAGATATTGTAGCTGTCTTTAATGAAGCCAGAGGCGAAGGAGGGTGGAGGCCTTGTATCCACTACTACCGCTCCTCTTTTAATGTATCCCTCAAACTCGCCAGCAGACAAAGCCTGCATTGTTGGACCTAATCCATACTCCGGGGCTCCTTCAACGTTTAGAAGCTCCATTTGCTTGAAGTATGGTGATTTATTGTGGTGCTCAGAGGCCTTATATTGGATGAACTCCTCTTTGTTCATCTGGAGCTGCGGATTCATGGTCTTTTCAGCGCCTAAAGTGCTATCCTCCCTATTCGCTATCTTAGCTCCGCAGACAGACCCACTGCCATGAGCAGGGCAGAGAATCACGTGATCACCAAGAGGTAATAACTTCTCGTGGATGCTCTCATAGAGCCATGTGCTCCACTTATCCCTGTTCTCGGCTCCACCGAAATCCGTCCTACCTGTATCACCGATGAATAATGTATCACCAGTGCATACCAGAACAGGCTTATTCCCAGTCTCCAGATCAGTAACTGCGTAGCTCCTACAACCAGGAGTATGCCCAGGCGTAGCCAAAACCGTGACCTTCAAATTACCAACCCTAAACTCGTCCCCATCATCAGCCACTTTTCCATAATTGAAGGCTGGCCAAGAACCATGGTATATCTCTGCGCCGGTGTGCTTTGCTAACTCAAGGCTACCGATGACGTAGTCCTCATTTCTATGTGTCTCAAAGACGTATTTTATGTTGACTCCGTATTTCTTTGCCAGTTCAAGGTATTGCTGGATATCCCTAGTGGGGTCAACTACGAATGCATTGTTCCCAGAGCCTATGAAGTAGCTTAGATGGGAGACTATGTTGGATTTGAGTCTCTCAAATATCATAAAAGGTATATGTAACAGATAGTTAAAAAAGATTTTAGCGGTTGCGCATACGCCGATAAAATCGGAGCGAATATTCAAGAAGGGTAAATTAGACTATTTTAGAGAAGGCTTCAGGAAACACAGCGCATAAGTAATATAGATAGAATAAGGTCGATTCGGTGCAGTTTAATTAAGTTCTGAGGTATCTTTTTAACCTCTCATTTTTTGCTTATTGTAGGCACTACGATGAGAAATAGGCTTGGGTTCTCTAACAGGTTCGTTCTGGTTTTAGCTGTTACTGTGGCAGTCCTATTGCTGCCGACCCCAACTGGGCTATCAGAGGAAGGCAAACGAGCATTGGCTGCCTTCGCCTTCACAGGAACAGTTTTTGCGCTCCAACCTGTTCCTCTACCCTTCGCGGGGCTCATGGTTCCAGTTGTACTAGTAGCATTAGGCTTATCCGATTCTAGGTACGCATTCGAGAGCCTTTCCCGCCCAATAATTATACTCATACTGGGAACCCTGTTCATGGCTGAGGCTCTTCGAAAGCACGGTATTACCAAGAGAATGGCGCTCAATGTAATAGTGGCATCAGCTGGAGATGTGCATAAGCTTCTGGCTGGACTTATGATTATCGCGGCTCTTCTCTCCATGTGGATGGAGAACACAGCCACAGCTGCTGTGCTTATTCCTGTAGCCATAACCATCTCAAATCAGGTTAAAGAAAAGGAAAAAGGTCAGGAGCTGCTGGTAATTCTTGTTCTAGGTATCGCATACGCTGCTAGTTTGGGTGGTATGGCTACATTAACGGGTTCAGCATCTAACGCAGTTGCCTCCGAGTTCTTAGCTGAGATAAGCCCATGGAGTTTCTTGGATTGGATGAAGTATGGTGTACCATCGCTACTTGTAGTCTTCCCTGCTACTTATCTACTATTATTGAAGCTGACTCCTTTGAAAATTAAACAATTGGACATTGATCTGGCTCAAAAAGAGATCACTAGTTTAGGTAAGCTTCGACGCGTCGAGTGGGAGATAGTGGGCGTAATGTTTGTTACCATTATTCTTTGGATCAGCGGAGCCTCCGTTGAAGCGTTATTAGGGTTACCTGTTACCTTCATGTCTCCAGCAATTGTTGGAATGCTTTCAGTAGCCTATCTTTCTCTCCGAAACATTATCGAATGGGAAGATGTTAGGGGGGTGAGTTGGGGCATGTTCTTCGCTATATCCGCAGGTCTAGCACTGGGTGATGCCCTGAACCGCTCTGGAGCTACAGATTGGTTAACGAGGCTTATCTACCCGGTAATAAGTGGATTCCCGTTTCTACTAAGTCTAACACTGGTTGTCTTTGCGTCCGCGTTATTAACTAATGTGGTGAATAACGCAACTGTGGTAGCTATCTTTGTACCGATAATGATAGAGATAACGAGGGTTAACCCATACTTTAATGCACCTCAACTCGTTCTCCCGGTAACACTGGCCACTACCTTCGGCTACGCTTTACCATCAGCATCAGGAAGAATGGCTCTCATCTCAGCTACAGGTATAGTAAAGCCACGCGACATGTTCAATTACGGTATGATTATAACCTTTGCTAGCGCAATTCTTTTAATTGCTTTATTCTATCTATTAACTATCTTGAATCTGATTTAAATTTGTATCTCTAAGTTATTATTGTGGATAAGTAATATTAGTCTTTAAGGTGGTGGTATGCGCATCCTTGTTGTTGGGGCAGGAAGGGTTGGGGCAAAGGTTATACTTCAGCTGAGGAAAAACCCTAAGCTTAATGTGGTCACAGTGGATCCCAGAGAAAATCCTCCAGCTTTAGAGCAGGGAGTAATTGATCATGTGGATCATTTCAGTGAGCTTACGCTTGGTGGACTCGCAGATATAATAGGTAAGGAAAAACCGGATCTAATTCTTGTAACTACTTCATCTGAGGATATAGCTAGAACCGGTGTGCCTGGGCTTGATCTATTGGTGGAGGCTCTTCGAGGGGAGCTAGAGGCTACATCAAGTGTACCAATCATCGCCGTCTCAAGAGTCATACCTTAACGATGGGTGAAGCGTATCTGTTCATAGTGACGAGTTGCTCAACTATATTTGAGGAGAGCAGTCATGCCGAAGCGCGCGTTAGCGCAAATCTATCGTCTAGATGATTTTTAAAATAGTCATATTAGCTATCAATTCTTTAGATTCAGGCGCGCACCTTTAATATTAAGGATTTTTAGAATTATCGTGCGCGCGATCGCAATTAACATACCTTAGATAAATATTAAGAACATCGTGAAACATATTGGAACTTATTTATGATTAGAGATAGATACATGTATAAAAACTTCAATTAGAAACCAGTTACTATGTATGTGAATCTGTTTTTAATGTATCTACATGAATAAATCGTTCCATAACGTTCCACTGTGTTCTTATAATAGTACTCCCGGCACCATATTTCTCAGTGAAAAAAGATGAGAAGTAAGGTACTGGCGGTCACGCTCTTAATGATTCTACTGCTAGCCCCACTAACACAAATCGTCTACGCCGAGGAAACAGGCGGCGAAGGCACAGAAGGAGGCACCGAGGGAACAGAAGAAGAGACGGGTGAGGACAGTGGAACCGGCAACATAGACCCTATGATCCTTGAACAGATAAAACAGAACACCGAGACAAGGTACCAGGAACTCTATGACTTTATCTTCGGCACAGTCAACCCCGACACCGAAGGCGAGGAAGGTGAAGGCACCGAAGGTGAAGGCGAGGGTGAAGAGGATCCGGAACTTGCTGGATACGACGGCCCAGAGATCCCTGAAGGCACCGATCCTACCCTTAGAAACCAGTTCATGCACGCATGGATGGCCATGCAGCAGGCCCAGAACATGGAGGCTGAAAACCCCCAGGCAGCGGCCCAGCAGTACCTAAGAGCCATGAAGCAGCTAAGGAACGCGTGGAGAAAGTACCAGAAAGACAACCCCGAGGTGGTGGAGGACGCCGAGGAAACAGAGGGTGAGACCAGCGAGGAAGGCGGTGAGGTGCCCACGGAGGAGGAGATAACCGAGGTCCAGCAGAAGCTCATCGAAAGGTTCGCAGATGAGTTCTTCAGGAATCGGTTGACGGAGATGTTTAGCTACTTCAACGAGGTAGAGGGTGACCTGTCTCCTGGGGACGCTGTGAAGGCTCATGATGCATTGCATCATGCTGAGCAGAAGCTTCTGCGGATTCAGGAGAGGATACTGGCGGGTGAGTACGATGAGGCTCTTGATGAGCTGGATGAGGCTACTGAGGGTCTCGACGAGGAGTTCGACGAGTTGGAGGACCCGGCTTCGGCTCAGATGTTTAAGACGGTGAACCACTTGCATGCTAGAATCTTGAAGATGGTGGAGCGGATGGAGTGGAAGGCTGCTCGTGGTGAGGACACATCAGGTGACGAGGACCTTCTGAACCAGCTAAGGGGAAGCGTCAACAGCGCTAAGAATGAGCACAAGGAGAACAAGGGCCAGGGCCAAGGCTCAAACAACGGCCACGGTAAACCTGACAAGCCAGATAAACCGAATAAAAACGAAGGATAAAACCCACTTTTTAATATAATTTTATGCTGCGATACTCTACTAGTAATCTTAATAGTCGAGTATACTGACTCCCAATCCGCTTCACACACGTCTAAAGCAGTTAGCATGCGCGCGAATTGCGCGCGGGCTCCTATGGAAAAACGCCTAGAAGCTAAGGCGTCCAGGTAGTATCCATACTAGTTCCGCAATCCGCTTGCGCGCGCAAAATATCAACTGAAGCCAGTTAGTTAAAAACCGATTAAATGCAACCCAATAATAAATCACGTTCTGTACAGCCGCTGTCATCTCCCACAGGAACATCCACCGTTAACAACCAATATTTTAAGCGTCAAGCATTCAAACCATACCCATGCAGGAGAAGGTCAAGGTAGCCGTAGCCCAGGTGAGCCCCGCATACATGGACAAGCAAGCCACCATCGAGAAGACCATCAAAGCCATGGAGGAGGCCGCCCATAACAAAGCTGACATCATAGTGTTCAGCGAGACCCACATACCCGGCTACCCCTACTGGAGGGGAGCCAACCCCATAAGCCGCTGGAGCCAGAACCAGGTCCAGTACATGAAGAACGCTGTCAGCATCCCCGGCCCAGACACCAACGCCCTCTGTCAGGCAGCGAGAGACAACGAGATCGTCACCGTCGTCGGCTGCACAGAGATGAGCGACCAGCCCGGCAGCAACACCCTATACAACACGGTTCTCTTCATAGACGCCGACGGAGCCCTACTCGGCCGCCACAGGAAGCTCATGCCCACCCACGGCGAGCGCACCGTCTGGGGCCAGGGAGATAGCCGCGACCTCAAGGTCTTCACGACCCGCGTCGGAGTCGTCGGCGGTCTGATCTGCTACGAGCATCACATGACCTTGACTAAGGCAGCCATGGCGTACCTAGGCGAGGAGATACACTGCGCCCTGTGGGATGGGTACTGGGTAATGGACTGGCACCCCGGCAAGAAGCGCAGGTTCCAGGAAGGCGACAACCCGTACCTCTGCGACATCGACTACGCCGTCCGCGAGTACGCCATAGAGACACAGAGCTTCGTCCTCAGCAGCTGTCAGTACATCCCAGATGAGCTGATGCCCGAGGACACCAGGGACTTCAACGTGGCCAGCGGCGGAAGTAGCATAGTGAACCCCGCAGGCGTCTACCTCGTCCCGCCCGCCTTCAACAGGGAGACCATCCTCTACGCCGAGCTAGATCAGGATGACAGGCGTCACACCAAGGCGTACCTGGACGCCCTGGGCCACTACGCCAGGTGGGACCTACTCAGGCTCGACATGAGGGGGAAGGCCAACCTGCCCTTCGCCAAACCAAACATACCCTACGACAGGGTCAGGCGCGTGGCCGAGAAACACGACGTGGACCCGGATAAGCTGGAGAAGATGATAAGAGACCTAGAGGAAGAGTAGCGGTCAGAATGCGATCAGCCGCCATCTTCGACGTGGACGGGACCCTGCTGAGGGGCTTCATCATCCAGAGCTTCCCCAGGTACCTTGCAGACCATGGAGTCATTGACAAGAGGTCCATCGACCGCATAGACGAGGTTTTCCTCAGCTACGACACAGGCGCCATGGATTACAGGTACGCCGCCGAGACGGTGCCAGCCATCTACGCGGAGGCCATCGAAGGCGTCAAGGAGTCCACGGTAAAGAGACACGCCCACGACTACATGAGAGCCTACGTCCCCTCGTCCATTCTTCCCTACACAGCAGAGCTCATCGAACGGATCCGGGAGAAGGTGGACCTAGTCATCGCCCTCTCAGGGTCGCCCTCCGAGCCCATACAGTGCATGGCTGCTCTGGGCTTCCACCAGGCCCACGGAAGTGTCTTCGAGGTGAAGAACGGCGTCTACACAGGGGAGATTACGTGGAACCTGATACTAGGCGAGAGGAAGGCACAGTACGCCCGCGAGGTAGCTGAGGCCCACCGGGTCGACCTCAGCAGAACCGTGAGCTTCGGGGACTCCGACCAAGACGCCCAGACCATGAGCCTAACGGGACTACCCATAGCCCTGAACCCCAGCGACGCCATGAGCGAGCTATGCGAGGCAAGAGGCTGGAGAGCCTACACGTCGGAGACCATCGACATACCCGAGATCGTTGGGCTCGCCACCGCCCTCTGAGAAGCCTTCATAACCCCACGAGGCGAGGAAGGTGTAATGGGTCCGGATAGCCTCAGAGGCGTCACAAGGGACGTGGCGCTGGTTAGCGTCGCCATCTTCCTCGTGGACGCTAGCCACAGCACTGTGATACCTATCTTCCCCGGCTTCGCCAGGGGCTTAGGCGCGTCCCTCAGCATGCTGGGGAGCTACGACTCCGTGTCAGCCGTATTCATGCTCCTGCTCAGCATACCCCTGGGGCGGCTGTCCGACAGGATAGGCAGGAAACGGATGATCCTCCCAGGCATGCTGCTCTTCACCTTGGTGCCCCTAATGTACCTTCTGGCGTCCTCACCCCTCCAACTGTACCCCATAAGGCTTGGGCTCAGCCTTGGCATCGGCCTCATCTTCGGGAATGGGTTCCTCCTCATGTCCGAGGTGGCGGAGCCCGGGTTCAGGAACACGGCCCAGGGGATATACATGGCCTCCATGGGCCTCGGCTTCACAGTGGGCCCCCTCATAGGCGGGTTCACAGCGAAACTCTACGGGGCGGGAACCAGCTTCACGATAAGCAGCGTCCTCGCCGTCGCCGGCGTCCTCGTCCTGAGCCTGGTCACCGAGAGAAGGGGCACTGAACTCAGGCTCGGCAGGGTGGGCCCCAGGCTCTCTGATCTCCTAGCGGACACTAGGATCATGGCCTCAGGCGTCGCCAACTACGTGAACAACCTCATGTACGTGGCCGTCACGCTGTTCTTCCCCGTCTACGGGGCCAACATCGGGTTCGACGAGGCCCAGGTAGGCATCGGGTTGACGTCCAGGGGCCTCGCCAGCACCATCGTCAGGCTGCCCGTAGGAGCCTTGACCAGACACGTGAAGGCCCTTAACCTGATGCTCCTCGGCCTCGCCTTCAGCGCTGTCACGGTCTTCGGCGTCTCTAGCAGCACGACGCTGGTCCTCGTCACGGCCCTCATGGGGCTTCAGGGAGTAGCCTACGGCGTCTACCTGACATCAGGCAACGTGTACGTCTCGGAGGAGGCCCCCGAGGAGCTCAGGGGCACCGCCATGGCCGTCTACTCCATGTATGGCAACGTCAGCGGCGTAGTGAACCCCCTGCTCCTCGGAGTCATCGCCGAGGGCGTCGGCGTCGGAGGAGCCATGAGGTTCGCGGCGGGCTTCACAGTGCTGGGCATCGTGGCAGTAATGATTCTAGCCAGAGCCAGAAGCCGCTAGATGACATCGGTATTAACGGGTCTGGCTTCTAAGAACTTCGAAGGCCTTAGAAGCGTCCTCCTCGCGCAGGATGAGGCTCACCTCGTCCCCCGTGAAGAAGGCATCCACCATGTGCACACCGTTCCTGAAGAGCAGGTCAGTCAGCAAAGCGATCCTGTCGTACCTGTCGTCCCCAGGCACCGTAGATATGCTGAGCTCAGCGTACCCCTCCCCCAGCTCAGGCTCGTACTGCCACAGGTCCTGCATGAGCAGGGTCATGGCGTCGCTGGTCGCAATGATCTTGAGGCTCCCCGGGAGCTGGTGGAACCGGACAGCCAGACCCTGCTTCTGGTGCTCTAGCAGCCCCTCGATGATCTCGGACTGCTCGCGTCGGCTCACCTTCAGGGTCAGCTCCTTGACGTCCGTCACCAGATTCAATCTGGACCCGTAGAGGGCACCCTGGGACTCCATGGGGGTCCCCTCGAGGGCCTCCTTGCTGAACCTCATGATGGCGGTTACTATGGTGTTGGGGTCCACCTCGTCGCCCGCCAGGCCCTTCACGTCCTCTTGGATGTACCTGGCGGCGGCGCTGTAATTGATGACCTGCATGCGGATGCCACGGTACAGGTAGGGGTTCTGGGTGATGATGACCCTGACAGCTTCTTGGACCGAATGCCTCCTGCTGGACATCACTTCATGTGGAAACCCGGTGTTATATAAAAATTTATGACAGTGAGTCATGTTTTCGCGTAATGCCGGGGTGTTTGAAGGAAACCCATTAAATATGTCAGATATATGACATTTTGACATAATATTTATATGCTGGGCTTTCTAAGAAACCCTACAGTGAAAAAACAATGTCGTGGATAAACGACGATTTCGAGAAGATAATCGAACGTCTATTCAGGCAATTCGGAGCCAACCCAGCCGTGGGTCCCCTCAACCCTGGTGACCCAAACGTGAGGTCATGGTACTACGGGTACACCATGACGATGGGGCCAGACGGTAAACCCGTAGTCAGGGAGTTCGGGAACGGGCTCCCCGGACAGGCGTGGGAGCTATCCGCGGAGGCGCCCCAGGTGGAGGCACCCCAGACCGAGCCCCTCACCCAGGTTGACGTGAA
>JADDYB010000389.1_pt1 | contig 13936 bp, 13 predicted proteins | sample 8641941 | NCBI WGS metagenome assembly JADDYB01 (sample SAMN16275377, study PRJNA637457) | freshwater sediment metagenome | isolation source: Lake Kineret sediment | place: Israel: Lake Kineret | collected 2013
ATGAGAATAGAAGAAATGATCAGAAAGCACGAATAAACTGGGGATTTACAAGAGAAAGAGCAAGAGAGAAATTTGGACTTCAAACATGACACATTTAAAGTATCATGGTACTAGTTGTAAGCCTTTTCACATCACTCCCGTCTGCATTCATGACGTAGACTTCCTCATTTCCATCCCTATCTGAGTGAAAAGCAATCTTTTTCCCATCAGGGGACCACGCAGGCCTCCCATCATCGGCAGAATTAGTGGTAAGGTTCACCTGATTACTCCCATCTACATTCATTATGTAAACTTCGAAGTTTCCATCCCTATCTGAGTGAAAAGCAATCTTTTCCCCGTCAGGAGACCATACAGGCATCCGATCTGCAGCAGGGTTATTGGTAAGCCTTCTCACATCACTTCCATCAGAATTCATGACATAGATCTCCCAGTTTCCATCCCTATCTGACATAAAAGCAACCTTTTCTCCTACAGCAGACCATGAAGGCATCATGTCATCCGCATTATTAGTGGTAAGCTTTCTGACATTACTCCCATCTGAATCCATGACATATATTTCGTAGTTTCCGCTTCTCTTCGAGTCGAAAAGAATCTTCCCGTAGGGTGAATCTGTCAGTGCAGGAACAAGACCAGACACGGCAAGAAGCCCAACTAGGAAGAAAGCACAAAAGCCATACATTTTCATCATGATCACCAGAAGTTATTCTCCCCCATTCTATATAAACTTATCTAATCATTGGGATTCAACTCCATATTTCAGTTATGTCAGTCACTCCTTTTTCTGGTTGACGGAAAGGATTCTCAATCGATTAATGGCATATAATTTCTCGATTCCGTATTCGAGTGTATCGCTTCATCCTGGCATTCCATTTCCCCCTCCACCTCCTCCACCTTCACCCAGAGGGAATACTCCTTTGGATAATGGGGAGGGTAGTGTCGAAAAGCTGTATGGATAATTCATGAAGTTCTTTGACACCAGTTCAGGATTTAAAGGTTCTGTTGTCCCATAGGTTCACTGGTGAGAAGTGTGCAATAACTTTATGTCGACCTTTGAGAAATCACTTTCGGAGGTACTGTATGTCAAATACATCCTGAAGATAGGTTTCACGAAAATTGTGAAGAAACTCCATATTTCGTTTCCAACTTTCCATAGTGGTTTAAAATACCTATTAAATGTATCTACCGTGTTGTTACCTTATTATCCTCTAGGATTTCGATTGTACTCACAATATTTCTTCGTCTTCTGGTCAGATTATGAAGAATTTTTGTGTAAATTCTTTGGATGCTTACCATGCCATACCTCAATCACAAAGGTTAATGACGCTTTAGTCATGCTGGTGAGTATTCAGAAAGGACCAGAAATGAGCGATAGACTATTCCAACTATTCACAAAAATGGTGGATTTAGGAACAATTACAAAGTTTTGGACTTCAAGACCAATCTATCATTGGAAACCGGATGTACCATAATTAACCCGGACTTCCTCCGCTAGATTCTCCTCCACCGCATAGTTTCTCACCTTGGATTCCATTCATTGCTTCAAAAGGCCAACCTTTTAATAGTGTCATATATCTTCACCTCTCACTCTTATTCTATATTACTGTTAAAAAGGTTTGGGCGAGCTGGGGTTGTCAAGACTTCGGGGGATGGACCACTCAAATGAGTTATCACTTGAAAATGGGTTATCTTGTGGGATCATTCATCCAGTATTTGAGAACATGCTTTTTCTTTTTAGAGAATACTGTGTGGATAGTAGCTCTATTGTAGTGCTTACCCAGGTATTGTCGTGCAATACGAAGAGATTCTTCTTCTGGAATGTAACCATGCCGAATAATCCAATAAATTGCCTTCAAATGCAAAGCCCGGATTAATCCTGGAATAGTTTTGTACCGTTTTTTCATCTTCCGAGGATCTGTTTGGCGGTAGTATTCCTCTGCGTGATTACTGGTTTTCGGAATCTGTGGGTTCAAAAGGTGATTCACGTAGAGGGAAACGTCTTCTACCAGCTTTTCTATGTGTTTTTTCATACGAGGAGGAGCTCTATCTCTCATCGTATAAACACTTTCGAGCTTTTCCAAGAATTCCTCTTCAGTAAAAGAACGGAATACCTCACGGATACTACTGAAGAGGACAGCTATCCTGATTTTTTCTGCATCTGATAATGACTTCCGCTTAAAATACCATTCAGCATCTTCTGTCACCTGTTTTAAATAATGAAATCCACACAACTGGTGGATCATCAATAGTATACTGGACAACCCCTATAGCTTGTACAGCAGTGTTACTCATAAAACACGTTTTCATCACTCCTATTTAAATTTTATGTCATAAATTTCAGTTCTAAATTCTAAAAATAATAAATACTTAATTAAAATGAAATATTTGATCATTTTATTTAGATTTACCTAAATACTTCAATATATATCCGATAAATTTATAAATAGATGAAATACAATTTCCGATTCTGAACCTTCAACCAAATGCTTCTATCCCCCGAAAATTTGACAACCCCAGCGAGCTTATGCATTCAAGGGTAAAATGGAATGTGCATAAACTCATGGTGCTAATTGATAACCTTTCTTATGTGCAAAAATGTTATGTGTATAATTTTAGCTTACTTTCGGAGGTACTGTCGATACCTTTATAAGCATGGAATCTCTAGCTAAACTAAGGTGATAGTAATTGAAAAAAATAAAATTCAAGGTTTTGGTATGTATTTTCACAGCCCTGATATTGGCTGTAAGCATGTCAGGGGACTTCTCTAGGGTCTCTGCGGGATCAGACCAAGAGAAATACTTTGTGAAATCTATCGAAGCCTCAGGGGAAAGCTATTTCTTCCTGTCAGTGACCAATATCAGCCTCAATGGTGGGGGTAATGCTGTTGAGGTGAAGCCAGGGGAAACTGTCAAGGGGACCTTGAACTATCAAGTGTGGAACCCAAGCACCTGTCCACAGTGCATTGCGCAGATTGTTGTGGGACTGGAAAATACTCCCATAGCGTGTGTCTACAACGGTATACCAGGTCTCAGCCCAGGGAAGTTAGGGACAGGGAGCTTCACCCTTACAGCTCCCAAAACAGAGGGCGAGTATCGTCTCTACTACACCTACTCTTTGCAATACACCTGCGATGCAGCTCTGGCCGAGTATAACAAGAGAACAAAGACGCAGATTGGAACTGTGAGAGCTAAAGAACAATGCAACTTCTATCTGTCAGTGAATGATGTCAGCCTCAACAACGGAGGTAGTTTCATCACAGTGAAGCCCGGGGGGACTGTCAAGGGGACCTTGAGGTACCAGTTGTGGAACCCAAGTACCTGTCCACAGTGCATTGCGCAGATTGTTGTGGGACTAGATAACACCCCCATATCGTGTGTCTACAACGGTATACCAGGAACGTGCCCAGGGAAGTCAGGGACAGGGAGCTTCCAATTTACAGCACCTACAGATGAAGGGCCACACTATCTCTACTACACTTACTCTTTGCAGTACACCTGCAATGCAGCTCTGGCTGAGTACAACAAGAGACCGAAGACGCTGATTGCAACAGTCAGAATGAGGAAGGATCAAAGTAATTTCTACCTCTCAGTAAGCAATGCCAACCTCAATGGAAAGGGCAGCTCCGTTACAGTGAAACCTGGAGAACAGGTGAACGTGGCCTTGAACTATCAGCTGTGGAACCCAAGCACGTGCCCAGGGTGCATTGTGCAAATTGTCGTGGGACTGAATAACAACGCCAAGGCATGTGTCTACAACGGTATACCGGGAGTCTATCCCGGAAAATCAGGGACAGGGAGCTTCCAATTTACAGCACCTACGACTGAAGGCGAGTATCGTCTCTACTACACTTACTCTATGCAGTACACCTGCGATGCAGCTCTGGCCGAGTATAACAAGAGAACAATGATACAAATTGGAACAATCAAAGTGAAAAAGGTACAGCCCAGCATAGGAACTGCATTCATAGGAGTTTTTGCCCTTCTGGGTTTGTTGCTGAGGAGATAGTTTATCTTATCTCTTTTTTCTTTTTTTCTCTCAACTCTGCGACGCGCCTTCAGTGTCCTTAAAAAGAGAGGACACAAGAGGCCAACAGGTGAAGTAATGTATGAAAAAGAGATCGAAGCAAGAGTACGCGAACTCCCCGAAAACCTGAAGAGGGAGGTTTTGGAATACATTGAATTTCTGTTAGAGAAACATCAAATCAGCAGAATAGTGCAACGTTAATAGACAGGGAGAAAACCAGGGGCGAGAAGAGGAGCTTCTACATGAGATTGTTCGAAACCTTTACATACGAGGTCACCACATTATGCCTATGCCTAACCCCATAAGAGTCAGGGATGGAACCTATTCTCTCCTGGCAAGGCTGGCCAGAAAGCTCCAGAACCTATTGGGAAGATCAGCCTTAATTGACGAAGGAATGTCACAGCTCTTGTGCAAAGAGGATATCATGAACCTTGCAGGAAGCTGGGATCTTTCTAACGAAGAAGCAGAAATGCTGAAAAAAAACATTGAGGAGTTGTGGTCTGCATGAAGAATGTAATACTGGACACAGATGTACTCATTGATTTTTTGCGAAATAAAGAGGATGCGTTTCTCCTTATGGAAGAACTGAAAGGTGAAAATATTGCCACAACACCCGTGAATGCGTTTGAACTCTTCTGGGGGCCTACAGAATAGGTCAGATGAATCCTGTTGAAGAACTCTTGGATTCCTTAGTACTCTTGCACATTACGAAGGAAGCCATGCAGGAAGCAGGGAGAATTGCGGCTCTTCTATACTCGACGTCTATTCATTGCAATATTTTCCTCAAATTTTCCGCTGTTTGCATTGTCCCTCATCTCTGAAGCTCCACACTCTTTTTCACCTTCTAAATGTAATGGTAAAGGTGGTCCCCCCATCTCTGGTCAACGTTATTTTACCATTAAGCTGATCTTCTGCCAAAATGGTAACCAGGTGTAACCCTAATGAATCTGTAGTTCTGAAATCTATTCTGTCTGGAATACCCACACCATTGTCACGTACCATTAACTCAATACTACCATTGAGTGGGCGAAGTGTTATTCTGATCTCACCTTTTCTCCCACCAGGAAAGGCGTGCTTCAACGAATTAGAGACCAGCTCATTAAGGATCAACCCACAAGGTATGGCAGTGTCCACCCCCAAAGAAACAGCACCTACCTCTATGGCAGGAGTAACAGTATCTGTACTCACTCCATAGGAGCGAAATAACGCATCCACCAGAGCTTCAATGTATTCATGAAAATCGATATTTGCCAGATCCTCAGACTGGTACAACTTCTCATGGATCAAAGCCATGGTTCTTATGCGATTCTGACTCTCTTTGAGCATCTCCAGGTCCCTTCTATCTTTAATATGTGCAGACTGAAGACTGAGCAGACTTGAGATGATCTGTAAATTGTTTTTAACCCGGTGATGGACCTCCTGGAGGAGAACTTCTTTTTCTTTCAGTGATGATTTGATCTTCTCTTCCGTTCTTTTTCGATCAGTGATATCACGCAGAACAATCACCCTGCTTACGATGCGGCCGCCCCAGTCTGTCAGAGGTGAGATATTCACATCATAGATGCGCTGCTCACCTTTAACGTTGAGCACGATTTCCCCACCTTGTTCAGCCCCATCGCCCTCACGTTTTATCTGGCTGTACTCGGGCAATACTCCTTCTATGGCAGCTCCAATGAAGGTGGCAGCCTTACCAAAAAGGTGTTGAGCTGATGGATTTACATCCACAATGCGGTTATTCACATCCAAAACGATGATGCTGTCACGCATGTTCTCGATAATAATTTCGCGTGCCAGAGGCACCACATCTCCCAGTCTCAGGAAAACGAGAGCGAATGCTACTGCCAGGTTGGTCACGATAAAGGCAACTGCTGATATGTTGAGGTACGGGAAGGGATTCAACCCGAACGAGTACAAAGCTGTCCCTATCCCGGGAGCTGATGCACCCAATAACAAAACGATTGACTGCTGGCGATAAGGGTAGCGAGGAAACGTGAATGTTTGAATGACAAAGAGGGACGTTCCAAGCAAGAGCAATACATACGAATAGATGATGTGGACTGAAAACCACCACCCATGGTAGTTGATCAAGACGGTGAATGAATCGACAGTGACCAGGGCAACACTTCTCCAGATCAGTCCGTGAACCCCATTGGTGAAAACGAGCAGTAACGTAATGAAAGGTTCAATCGTGAGAAGGACGATGGTGCGGGGTTTTAACCATTTCTCGCGACCAGTGTAGTAGGCAGCAAAAGCAAACCAGGTTACTGCCACCGATACGATGCCCAGGTACTGTACTTTGTTCCAGAAGATCTTGGCGGAAAGCTCAGTGCTCGCCAGCTCCACAGCATAGGTCAACAACCATTCAGCGCTGGATAAAATGACTACTGCTCCTATTCGTGATCCAGGGTTCGTAGGACGGAACCATATGTAGATCGCCAGCGCAAAGGAGAACGCTGATGCCAGTAGAAGTGGGATGGTGTAGGGTGTTTCCTGCCACAGCATAGATTCCTCCTCATTCTATTTTTCGTGTCTATTGAAGATATTAATAGAGATCATTGACAGTTATACTTACTTCAATTTTGATTTTTCGGTGTATTACTTTTTATGTTCCTGATGCTTTGAAGCTTTTTAGATTTTTCGGTCTTCAACCCATTGATGTGCAGCCAGCATTTACCTTAAGAGTATCTCTCCTCCTTCCAGGGATCACCCCGATTGTGGTATCCATAGGACTCCCAGAATCCCTTTTTATCCTTCGCCATGAATTCGACACCAGTCACCCACTTGGCGCTCTTCCAGAAGTACAATCGGGGCACGACTAGCCGGACCGGGTACCCATGTTCTGGTGTTAAAGGATTGCCATCATGAGCTACTGCAAACAACACGTCATCTGCGAAGAAATCCTCCACAGACAAATTGGTGGTAAACCCTTGGACTGCATGGACCATAACGTACTTTGCTTCAGGGTGGATCTCTGCCAACTCCTTTATCACACGTGTAGAGACTCCCTCCCACGTATTGTTCAACTTAGACCATCCCGTGACGCAGTGGATATCCGAGAACACTTTCACCCGCGGGAGTGCCATGAATTCGCCAAAATCTAAAGTCTTCTCCCTTTTCACCAATCCTGAGATGGTAAAGGTCCATTCAGAACTATCAACATGAAAGACATTCCCATACTGGAGGACTGGCCATTTTTCAGTGACTCTCTGGCCTGGTGGGACTCTCTTTTCCCTTTTTGTATCTGGGCTCTCAATAACGTTCGTAGACTCACCTCATCTCAATGAGTGATGGGCTGGACTGTGTAGTCTGCTTTAGTATCCACTTCTTTTTTTCCACTTATATACCTTTATTGTCTACTGGATGAACCCCTATCCTTTTAAGTGCTAACTTCCAACTCTCACTATGAGAAAAATCGTCATTACCCTTGTCATCCTCCTGCTCACTGCATGTGTAGGAGATACCTCCTCCACTTCATCAAGGTATCCAACCATTGTGGAGAACGGTAAAAGTCTCGACTGGTGCCCTGCCAATGACCTCATCACGTATGAAAAATTGAATGGCTCCTACTATGATGTCTACACGATACGCCCTGACGGCTCAAACGAGAAATGTCTCACCAACAATAAGAAAGCCCCCCAAAAGCACAACGGGAACCCAGCGTGGCACCCCTCGACCAAGTACATCGTGTTCACAGCCCAGAATGAAGATGCAACCTGTAAAGAGTGCGATGATGTTGCCATCCCGGGCAGGGGAGTGAACTGCAATCTGTGGGTCATGACCAGTGACGGGAAAACCTACTGGCAGCTCACCAACTATCCCACCACCAGTGACCCCAAGGGAGTCATTCATCCACAGTTCTCGAACAGTGGTAAGAAACTGATGTGGGCTGAACGATTGAAAGGCAAAAAGGGAACTCCATGGGGTGAATGGGCCTTGAAGGTGGCAGATTTTGTCATAGACGGCAAAGGGCCTCGTCTCGAGAATATTCGAACCTATCAGCCAGGGGAAGCTAAACGATTTTACGAGAGTCACGCCTTTTCAGAAGATGAGACAAAAATTCTGTTTTCTGGAAACCTTGTTTCAGGACAGCTCGAGAGCGGCTTGGACATTTACGAAATGGATTTAAAAACACAGAAAGTGACCAGGTTGACGTCGACCTTTGATGACTGGGATGAGCATGCTCACTACTCTCCTGATGGTGAAAAGATTGCCTGGATGTCCAGCACTGATTTAGGTGACCTGGGGATGACCTTCGACGATATCAGATCAAACACCTGGGGGCTCAAACTGAGAACTGAACTGTGGATCATGGATAAGGATGGTTCCCACAAACAGAGGTTGACCTTCTTCAACGAAAGGGGGAGTCCCGATTACCTTGGTAATCGGGTCATCGTCAGTGACAGCACGTGGAGTCCTGATGGTACGAAAATTGCGGCAACTGTCGTGTACAAGGAAAAGAATCGTTACAAATCAAAAGTTCTCCTCATAGAGGTTAATTTACAGAAATTACAGCACATGAGAGTGCCTTTTTTCAGTCATTTCACGGCCGATGGAGCCAGGTTGTTCTTGATGCAGGAGTTTAGTTTTCAAATAAAAGGTCCTTCTTTATACTATTTTGGACGCAGAACTTTTGTATTTCCTTGAAGAGGAACTTTGCTTTTGGGTCAGAAGGGTGAACCTAACAGTGTGACACTCTCGAGAAAAGAGGCGAGAAGTTTTGTACGTACAGAGATACTGGCTGCCTCCCCATAATTTTAAAAGAACCCAGTATGAGAAGGGGCAAGGCTTGCTTACACCGTCTGTGCTTCGTAAACGTAGAGGTGAAAATCAAGAAGGTGAATCCATGAACCTGAAAAAGGAACTTGGCCTGCTCGATCTCTTTTGCATAGCTACAGGAGCGATGATCAGTTCAGGGTTATTCATATTACCAGGACTTGCATTTTCAAAAACAGGCCCTGCTGTCATCCTCAGCTATTTTCTTTCAGGCATGCTCATCGTACCCACTATGCTTTCGAAGGCAGAACTGGGCACAGCCATGCCAAAGGCAGGGGGGAACTATTTCTTCATAGACAGAAGCATGGGGCCTCAGATGGGTGCCCTTGGTGGCCTGACTGACTGGATTTCCTCATCCCTTAAGGGTGCTTTTGCTTTATTTGGGATAGGGCTCTTTGTGTCAGCATTGAACCCTCAGATGACAGAAATGCACGTAAGACTCCTCATGATCGTGTGCTGCCTATTCTTCACGACGGTCAATGTCATAGGGGTCGGGCTGACGGGAAGGGTTCAGATAGCCATGGCAGTGGGTCTCCTCTTCTTGCTTGTTTTCTACGTCGTCATAGGCGCCTTCTCTATCCAGGTACACAGGTACACGCCTTTCATGCCGTATGGGATTGGCCCTGTGCTGAGAACGGCAGGCCTCATCTTTGTTGCTTATCTGGGGTTAACAAAAATCGTGGACATTGCAGAAGAGGTGAAGAACCCGGGAAGGAACCTCCCCCTTGCAATGATTCTCTCTTGGATTACTGTGGGCATCCTGTATGTACTGGTCATCTTCGTGACCGTTGGCACTGTTGATGCTGCCCGCCTTCAGGACAGCACGACCCCCATTACCCTCGGTGCACACATGTTCATGGGCTTCTTTGGGGTCATATCAATGGGCATTGCTGCTATTCTGGCATTTGCTACCACAGCCAATGCAGGGATACTGGTTGCCTCCAGGACGCCATTGGCCATGAGCAGGGATAAATTGCTGCCAGGCTCCCTGGAGAGAATATCTACGCGCGGAACGCCAGTTTCTGCCATCATTTTCACCTCAGCCTTCATGATCCTCGTCCTCCTCTTTTTGAACCTGGAAAGCCTTGCCAAGGCTGCCTCTACCATGACCTTCCTCCTGTTCATATTCGTGAACCTTTCACTCATTTTCATGCGTGAAAGCAAAATAAAATCATATAATCCTCCATTCAAGTGCCCCCTCTATCCGTGGATTCAGATAGCGGGAATTACCAGTTACATGTTCCTCATCATTGACCTGGGAATCATTCCTCTCCTCATCGTTTGTGCCTTCATCTGCTGCGGGTTAGGCTGGTACTGGATATATACGAGGGGAAAAGTGACGAGAGAGTATGCCCTCATGCATGTAGCCAATAGAATCACTGGGGTTAAATCGACCATGTGTCTGCTGGAGGAGGAATTAGAAAAGATAGCACAAGAAATGTAATGCACAGAACCTTTCGGTAACCTTTCAGCACTTCACCTCTCGTACAAGATACCTACAAATCGTCTCCAATAGATTTGAAGAGAGGTGTCTTCATATTCATTAGCCTTCCTCCTTCTTTTCCAGTAGAGAGTGCATCCTGAAAGATTTCAATGTTTCAAGAGACCTTAAATATTAGAATATCCCCATCCTGGTACACAACAGTAAAATATTCAGTATAGAACTTCCCCAGATCTACCGGTAGTCCAAATCCTTCCTGTAAAGACGATGCAAAATACCCTGTTTCCTCCAAATTCCTCGAATAGAAGATGTGAGTTATCTTATACCGTTCGATAATTTCCATGGCCTCCCCTCTATCATCTGTCGTGTACAACGTATACAAATCCCTCTGTACCTGCCCTGGTGCCTTAATATACGGGTAGTCCACATTTCGCAGCGGGAATAATCCACCAAGTAACGATTTCCCACCGCAAACTCCCGCAATCATCTGTCCCCTGTAGTAATCTGCTACGATCAAAGCGTTATCCTCCGTATTATTCCTGTACCACACTGCAGCATCGTATTCCCTCCTCGTCATCCCCGCATTGGTGAGGTCACTCTCTATGTTGTACACCCATAAGTTTGCTGCCAGCAATACAATAATGAGAGGAAAAATTACCTTTTTCAAGGTTTTCTTTCCCAGGTAACAAACGAAGACGCCCCCCGCAATACTCACTGGTTGTGCGAGAAAACAGTAAAACCTGAACCCCTCCAGAGGTTTAGCCAGTGTTTCCCAGGTCAAGTCAATCCTTCCCACAGCTTGTAAAATAGTTTCGTTCTGCGTCTCCAAAAATAGAGGGAGCGCCCACAAAAGTAGTAATAAAAAGGTTCTATCCTTTTTTATGCCCAACAACCCCAGTCCTACTGCCCCTAAAACTGCAGGGATCATCCCAAATTCAAAGAAATGCTCTAACGACGTGTAATATCCAGAAGAAGAGGTCAAGGCGTAAATCCACCACCAATATAGGTTGCGGGGGTACCACCACCACAAGGCAGTAATCTGAGATACAAACACCAGGAGAATTAAACCGAAAATGGCTCTCTTGAAATGCTTTTCTGAAGAAACAAAGATCACAACTACAATTAAACACAAGACAACAATGAAATAGGACAGGTGAACGAGAAAGGAAATCCCCAAAAAGATCCCCATCAAGACCAGAGAGAGGTCCCCGTATTCTCCCCGTGTATATTTTAGAAAATAAAGAATATACAAGGGAATCAAGAACAAAATGAAAAACTGCGGATCTCCAATCCCTGTCCAGTAAATAAAACTGGGGGTTACGCACAGGATAACTGTAGAGTATACAGCAATTTTCTCAGAATAAAGGTATTTCGCCAGAAAATAAATGGAAATGGGAGAAATAGCCTCAAAGAAAGGGACCACCCTGGTGACCACGGTAGGTATGTCCAGACTGCTCAGCTTTGAAAGGAGGGCAAGAGAAACAAAAGAGAGAGGAGGGTACCACAAGGGGACGTACCCGTAGGGCCGGTATCTGATGTCGGGTTCGGGGAGGGTCCAGTGATCAAGGGTATACTGTGCCATGCAGATGCGGTACCAGATGTCTCCTTGGAAGGCTGGAAGATGGGAGTCCACCGGTAACTTGGGTACAAGCCTGATGGCAACGCTAAAGATGTAAATAGAGAGCAGAAAATAGAGTTCCCACCTCTTCATTTTCTCAGCCATGAGTCTGATATGCTGGTCTCTTAATAAAAGTTTGTACAGCTCAACCAACTCTATCCTTGGAGGAAAAAGGAGTTATTAGTGACAATGAGAAATCTCATTTCAGCATCGAATGTTTCTGCTCTCACAAGATATAGAGAGGATCATGTCACGTGGCACGGGGTGATGGCACGAATGAACCAGTAAAAATGAGGGGAACCTATAAAAGGGAGGATGTTACCACATTCGCAGTGATACACGTGAAGGTGAAGTACATGAACTGGATCATACTGGGTATAGGCGCGTCCATCCTCTGGGGTGTCTATACCGTGATTTTGAAAATTTCGACCTCCGAGCAGTACTACAACACTTCCCCCAGGATAGCACTTCTCGGCTTGATGATAGGGGGATTCATCGCCACTGCAGTGCTTCTGGCAGTGACGAGGCATCAACCAGCGACATTCCCCAGAGTAGGGTTCACTGCTGCTGTGGGAGCGGGGATTCTCTGGGCACTGGGCATGATTTTTGTGACCTATGCTCTCGGGGACACTTCTACCCCTGTTTCGAAATTAGTACCGCTCTATAACACTAATACGCTTATTGCAGTCTTGATTGGAATCTTATTGTTAAAAGAGGTGCCAGAAGAGAGGGTGAAGACCATTATTGGTGCAGTGTTCATCATTGTAGGCGGCATCCTCCTGAGTAAGTGACATTAAAGGCTGATAACTTAAACAGCCACCAGAAGGTTACTACACGAAGGACTGCTCTTTCCTCGATTTTTCGTAGAGCGTTCTCAGGCTCCCTGTCTGAGCAAAGGCTATTCCAGGAGGCATTTTTCCACCTCTGCCCAGGTAGTTCCACCAGTCTACGACGAACACTCCTGCTGCCAGTTCTCTCAGCTTTCCATTGTCTCTGTATTTCTGCAAGGTTAACTCTCTCTCCAAAAGGCGCACATCTGATACTGTTTCTCCTCCATTGACGAACAGCGTTTCCACGTGGTTGAGCAGTTCTCTGATCAGAAGGTAGGTCCCTGATTCAGTCTTGCTTTCCACCCATGAGCGGGGTTCTATACTCCCATTCTGCAGGAAGATGCGTCTGGCAGCTATGTTGCCCATCATGGTCATGGTATTAGGTCCTATTGAAATGAACTGTCCTTTGTCGATTTCTTTGAGATTGACAACTCTTTTCTTTCCGTCTATGTCTATGACAACATCAATGGGAAGAATTATCTGAATAGTACCTTTTTCAATCTTTTTTGCGAGATTTAGTGCCTTCATTCTGGCTCTATCCCATTCTGGTGCGTAGGTTCCTTCCAGAAGTTCGCGATTTGCTTTTCCAATACTGTCGGGCAGGGTGCGGCCGAGGCCAGGAGTTTCTTTGATGAGCGCCCACAACAACAAAACGAAGATTGATCCCCCATCAAGACTGACGAGCACGTCTTTGCGGTTTTCAGTGACAAAGATGACGTCTAATTTGGAAGATCTGGCTCCGGCAATGCCCCAGATTTTGAGCCTTCCCTCATCGACGCCGTATAGGTGGGTGACGTCTTCCAGCTCCTGGATGAAGTAGTTGTTGCAGAGGCATCCATCTGAGAAGACTCGCAGTGAGAGGTTGTCCCGGTGGCAGCAGGGTAATGCGCCGTTGACCTTTGCTGTTCCCTTTACTGTTTGCCAGAATTCAGTGTTTACTGAGTCTTTGGGTGGGTTCTTCTCTTCAGGAACTGCTTTGCGGACGTTATCCAGAAAGATCAGGGAGGAGGCGTAGTTTTCATTCGCTTTTTTGAGCTCATCGAGGGTGTTTACCATGATGATGTCTGAAATTTCGGGAGAAATGGGGTCGAGCGTTCTTTCGAGTTCGTTCTTGAGGATTTCAAAATTCTCCTTGAGAGAGCCATTGGGTACTGAGGAGTGGGAGGTGGATAAGATGTTAGCTTTTGGATTTTGAAGAGATCGAATCTGCATGATAGTTTTGACAGCCTGTTCTACCTTGACGGAGGGTTGGGG
>JADDYB010000390.1_pt1 | contig 13915 bp, 17 predicted proteins | sample 8641941 | NCBI WGS metagenome assembly JADDYB01 (sample SAMN16275377, study PRJNA637457) | freshwater sediment metagenome | isolation source: Lake Kineret sediment | place: Israel: Lake Kineret | collected 2013
GTCGATTCCGTAGTGGTCGAGCATCGCCATGACGCCCCACGGGGTGCATGCCCGCGGTCCCGCAATCCCACGGACGAGCCGGCCCAGGTTCTCGGGATGGAGGCCGTCGACGTCCTTCTCGGCGCTGATGCGGGAAAGCGCCGCCTCCTCGTCGAGGTGCGACGGCAATGGCAGCTGGACCAGGATTCCGTGGATCTCCGGGTCCGCGTTGCACGCGTCGATGATGGCGTTCAACTCGTCCTGCGTCGTCGTGGCGGGCCGGCGGTAGTCTACGGACCGGATGCCGACCTGGGCGCAGTCCTGCTCCTTCATCCGCACGTACGACTGAGAGGCGGGATCCTCCCCGACCAGCACGACCGCAAGGCCGGGCTCCACGCCGGCTTCCTTGACGCGGGAGACGAGAGCCGCAGCGCGAGCCTTCACCTCTCCAGAAACCAGCTTGCCGTCGATGATCTGCGCCACCGGGTCATCCTTTCGTCAGAAGAGGCCCCGAACCGTGCCGTCGGGGTCGATGTCGACACGCTCGCCCGCAGGCCGGGATGGCAGGCCGGGCATCGTCATGATGTCGCCACACAGCGCGTAGAGGAAGCCCGCACCCGCCGAGAGGCGCACGTCGCGCACCTTGAGCGTCCAGCCGGTGGGAGCGCCCTTGAGCGCGGAGTCGTCCGTGAGCGACAGATGCGTCTTGGCCATGCAGACGGGAAGCCTCCCGTAGCCCATCTCGGTGTGCGAATGGATGGAGCGACGGGCCGCCGGCGAGAACTCGACGTCCGCCGCGCCGTAGAGTCCGGTCGCCACGGCCTCGATCTTGGCGTGGACGTCCGCGTCATCGGGGTAGGTGAAGCGCAGCTCAGACGGGGATTCGCACGCCGCTACCACGGCCTCGACCAGGTCCGCCCCACCCGCGCCGCCGCGCCCGTGCATGTCGTGGGTCACTGCCGCGAACGCTCCCGCCTCCATCGCTGCGTCGATGATGAGGCGGTGCTCGGCGGCGGTGTCCGTGGGAAAGACGTTGACGGCGACCACGACGGGCATGCCGAAGGAGCGGACGTTGTCGATGTGCTTGCGCAAGTTCGGCAGACCCGCCTCGAGCGCCTGTAGATCCTCGGTGGCGAGCGCGGGGTCGAGCGGGCCACCGAGACGCACGTCGAAACGGCCCGAATGCGTCTTGAGAGCGCGGACCGTCGCGACGAGCACGGCGCAGTCAGGCCGCAGGCCGCTCGCCCGGCATGTGATGTTCACGAACTTCTCGCACCCCATGTCAGCCCCGAAGCCCGACTCGGTGATGGTGTAGTCCGCGAGCTTCAGCCCGACGCGGTCGGCGATCACGGACGAGTTGCCGTGCGCGATGTTGGCGAATGGGCCCGCATGAACGAGGACCGGGCCCCCTTCGAGGTTCTGCAGAAGGTTGGGCTTGACCGCGTCCTTCAGGAGGACAGCCATCGCTCCGGCGACCTTGAGGTCCTCTGCGGTCACAGGCCGGCCGTCGCGCGTGGTCGCCACGACGATGTTGCCGACACGGCGCCGCAAGTCGCCCAGATCGTCCGCAAGCGCCAGGATCGCCATGAGCTCGCTCGCGCTCGTGATGTCGAAGCCGCTCTCGCGAGGCACACCGTTGCTGCGCCCCCCGAGGCCCACGACCATCTCGCGCAGCGAGCGGTCCGAGATGTCGAGCACCCGGCGCCAGGTTATCGCCGACGGGTCGATGCCGAGCTGATTCCCTTGGTAGACGTGGTTGTCGAGAAACGCCGCACACAGGTTGTGAGCAGCCGTCACCGCATGGAAGTCGCCCGTGAGATGCAGGTTGACGTCCTCCATCGGGACCACCTGGGAGTGACCGCCGCCGGCGGCGCCGCCCTTGATGCCGAACACGGGCCCGAGCGACGGCTGCCGGATGCAGGTGACCGCACTCCTCCCGGATGCTCGGAACGCCTGCCCCAACCCGACCGTGGTGAGCGTCTTACCCTCACCCAGCGGCGTCGGGGTGATGGCCGTGACATCCACGAGCTTGCCGTCCGGCCGGTCTGCGAGCCGGCGGAGCAGCCCGAGGCTGATCTTCGCCTTGACCGGCCCGTAGGGCTCGAGCTCGTCGGGCAGGACGCCGAGTTCCTCCGCGACGTCGCGGATGCGTCTCAGGTCTGCGCGCTGCGCGATCTCGATGTCGGAGAGCACGGAGAGTGTGACCACCTTCGTGTTAGATGTCGTGAGAGCGCGGACAGTCTAGCACGCGTCCGCAGGCCCGGAGAACGAGCGGCACTCACCCTTTGACGGCGGCAAGCAGGCTCTTGAACTCGGGGGTTCCCGCCACGCCGACGAGCTCGTAGGCGGCGGACTCCGCAGTGGTCAGGACCGTTCCGGCGTTGCCGAGTCGCGCGAGCGCAAGCGAATGCGACTCGTCGCGCCTGCTGCAGCAGGCGTCGGCGGCCACATGGACGTCGTAGCCTTCCCGAAGTCCCGTGAGAGCGGTCTGGGTCACGCAGATGTGGGTCTCCATGCCGGCGATGAGCAGCTGGCGCCGACCCGTCTCGCACACCGCGTCTTTGAAGCTCTCCTCTTTGAAGCAGTCGAACGTGAGTTTGTCGACGCGGGCGATCCGCGAACCCTCCTGCTCGGAATGGCTCAGCACGTCTGTGATAGCCACGTCGAGATCGCCGAGGCCCTTGGGGTACTGGCGGGTGGCGATCACGGGTATTCCAACGATCGCCGCGACGCGGACCAGCAGCACCGTGTTCCCCGACACCTTCTCCCGATGGGCCATCGCGGCGGCGAGGCGTTCCTGGATGTCGACGACGACCAGTACGGCTTCGCGGCGGTCCAGGGCGGACGTTGCGGGAATCATGCGCTCCTCCGTGAGAATCGGCGTGCGGGCAGACGGCGACAGGAACTCGTCCGTGTCCGATTCTAGAATCACCTTCGACGGGTATGTATCTCCCAGCCGGTGAACGGACGTGACCGGCCGCCCAACGACACCCGGAGGTACCTCTCATGAGCGACGCACCGATTCTCGCCGGCATCAACCGAGTCATCGACCTGGACGCTGCGGGCGACTTCGAGAAGAAGCACACCCCGTTCGTGTCGTGCGAACGTGACGGTGACGACGTCAAGGTCACGGTCGAGGTCGGCCACTGGGTCTCGCACCCCAACATGCCCGACCACTTCATCGAGTGGGTCGCCATACACGCTGACGGTGCTCCCATAGCCCGGTTCGACATGGCCGCCGTCGCGGTCAAGCCGGTCTTCACCTGCACGGTGACGGTCGACGCGGGCACGATCATCTCCGTCATGGAGTCGTGCAACCTGCACGGCCTGTGGATCGCCGAGACGACCGCGCCCTGACGCGAGCCCCGCACAAGCGCTCATGACGGCGTCGCCTCCGAGCGGCGCCGTCTTCAGTTGGCGCGACCGGGGTCCATGAGCCGGCGCACCGTCTCGGCTTGGTCGAACCGCAGTTGCGCCGCGAGCAGCTCGCCGTCCCCGATCAAAGCCTGCCCCTCGATCTCGAGCGCCTTCGCCATGAGCTCGAGGACCCGCTCGTCGGGCATGTGCAGTTCGAGTATCGAGCGGAGCGACTCCGGCGAGAGGCGTGAGGCGACGCCGGGATCGATGTCCAGCGCCAGCCCGAGCGCCTGCTGCGCCAAGTCGTAGGACTCCTCGTCGCCACCCGCGCGCATGCGCTCGAGAGCCCGGCGGATGAGCCCACCCATCTGCTCGATGATCCTCAGGACGTAGTCGGACTGGTACTGCACGCGGCCACCTTCCGCAGCGCCTCTTGCTTTCAAGGTACCCAATCACGCTCCGCGAAGCGTCCGGGTCGGATCAGTCGAGCTCCCGGGCCGCGAGACCCTCGGTGCCTAGCACTCCTCGCAGGCGTGCGTGCCGCCGTCGCTCCACGCGCTCGACCCGCGGTGTGCCGCTCGTGGCGATGTAGAAGATCGAATCGTAGCTCGCGTCGCCGTCAGCCACGACGTTCGAGCTCTTCGCGGCCTTCTCGAGCGCGCGCAGCATCGGGCCGGGGTCCTTGAGCAGGAGCATGCCCTCGGCATCGGCCTTTTCGTAGGCGGTCCGGTGGAGGGCCCTTCCCCACCACGTCACGATCCATGCGGAGGTCACGACGGCCACGTAGGTGATCACCGCGACCACGACGAGGAAGACGACGACCGCGATGAGGCCGCCGCAGCCTTCGCCGTCCAGGTCGGAGAGGTCGCCACAGCCGCTGCAGCCGTCCGAGCACCCCGAGCAACCCGGGTCAGCACATCCCGCGTCCGCCAGCCCCGACGCCACGCCGCCCGCACCGGCGTTGAGCCTGCGGATCGCTTTGATCGGCCCCATCAAGGCCGCCAGGGCAGTACCGAACATGATGTCGCCGGCGATGATGCGCGCGGTGAGCGTCGCCACCACGGCGCGCTGCTCATCCCCGTCGAGTACGGTTAGAAAGCCGGGCGTGACGCCGATGAGCGCTCGCTTGCGGGTGGTCCCCACGGCGAGGGCGTTCACGCTGTCCGGCTCGGCATCGATGACGATGATGCGCGGTACCTCGGGAAGTCCGGCCGCGAGCGCCATGTCGGCGACGGCCCGCACCAGTCCGGGCGACTCGACATTCGTCAGGTCGCGCCCCCTGAACCGCGCGCGGACCCAGTCCTCGGCGTTAGCGAGCTGGACCGCCGCGATCAGCGCGCCCACGGCGAGAAGGAGGGCGAACGACGACGCCACGACCACGCCGAGGACACCGAAGTAGGCTCGGGTATCCGTTGCGAGCAACGACAGAAGGGATCCGGGCAACACGACCATGGACGCCTCGAGCAGGATTGCGGACCCCGTGACGAACAGCACGACGAAGATCGCGATCCGGACACGGTTCGCGTCGACGCGTGCCCAGAGCGGCTCCACCCTGATGGGCACGGCCTTTCGTTCGCGCTGAACCATGCACACCCCCCATCGACGCGCCGCGCCGATTCTACCCGAGCGCCCCGTGGTAACGAACGAGGGCGGCCCCATCGGAGCCGCCCTCGCGGTGAGTAACGTTCAGACTCGCGAGCCTAGAGCTTGCGGACGTTGCTCGCCTGGTCCTTGCCGTTGCGGCCGGTCGTGACATCGAACTCGACGGCCTGACCCTCGTCGAGGGTCTTGAAACCCTCACCCTGGATCTCGGAGAAGTGAACGAAGAGATCCTCGCCACCCTCGCGCTCGATGAAGCCGTAGCCCTTGTCCGGATTGAACCACTTGACGGTACCAGTAGCCATGCAAACCCTACTTTCCGCCCCCCTGTGGGGCAAAACAAAGCGGCGCCGGTGTCACGTTGCGGATTGCCAACGCGAATCCGAACGCCGCATACCTACTGAGCCGCCTTCCGGCTCCGAAAAAAGTATGCGCGAATCCCGTGGTGCTTGTCGAGAGCCGTTTGCCCCGAGTCAGAACAGGCCGTCCTGTTCGGGCGCGCCACCCGGAATCGGGAGTCCCAGATGCTCGAACGCGCGCGCCGTGGCCTGCCTTCCCTTCGGAGTGCGGACCAGAAGACCCAGCTGCAGGAGGTACGGCTCGTAGACGTCCTCCAACGTGTCAGGCTCTTCGCCGGTAGCGCTTGCGAGCGTGTTGAGACCTACGGGCTTTCCAGCGAACACCTCGGCGAGGGTGGTGAGGATCTTCACGTCCATCCAGTCAAGGCCGAGGTGGTCGACCTCGAAGAACGACAGCGCCTCCGCCGCCACATCCTCGTTCACGCGCCCCGAGTGCCTGACCTGCGAGTAGTCCCGCACCCTCTTGAGCAGCCGGTTCGCGAGACGCGGGGTCCCCCTGCTGCGGCGCGCGATCTCGGCGGCGCCCTCGTGATCGACCTCGACACCCAAGATCCCCGCGGAGCGCACGACAATCGCGCACAGCTCGTCCGGGGTGTAGTAGTCGAGGCGAAAAGCCATGCCGAAGCGGTCGCGCAACGGACCCGTGAGCAGCCCGGTCCGGGTCGTGGCGCCGACGAGCGTGAACCGCGGGAGATCGAGCCGTATCGAGCGGGCGGAAGGACCCTTCCCGATGATGATGTCGAGCATGAAGTCCTCCATCGCCGGGTAGAGGACCTCCTCGACGACCCGATTCAAGCGGTGGATCTCGTCGATGAAGAGGATGTCGCGCTCCTCGAGGTTCGTCAGCACCGCGGCGAGGTCACCGGCGCGCTCTATCGCCGGCCCGCTGGTCGTCTTCAGCCGCACCCCGAGCTCCGTCGCGAGCACGGTGGCGAGGGTGGTCTTCCCGAGCCCGGGCGGGCCCGACAGCAACACGTGGTCGAGCGGCTCGTCCCGCTGGAGCGCGGCCTCGATGAGAACCGCGAGGTTGTCCTTCACGCGCTGCTGACCGAGGTACTCTTCGAGCCGGCGGGGTCTCAGCGACCGGTCAATCTCGACGTCATCGTCGGTATGGTGTGCGGAAACGAGCCGCTCGGCATCGTCTTCACCGCCTGCGCCTGGTGCCTCCCAGACCGTGCTCACGACACCCCTCCCCGTCGTCTCGAATCGAACCGGTCCTGCGGGCCGGCCAGGAGCGCGCCGGCGAATCCGGCGAGCGCGCTGCCCACGAAGGTCGCCATCCCCACCGACGGCGCGCCCAGGAACGCTAGCCGCCCGGAAACGGCATCGGCACCTGCCAACCGCGCCGCCGCGTACGAGACATCATCGCCGAACAGCAACAATCCCAGCGCGAGCATCCACCACACCGGAAGCGAGCCGCTCCGATTGCTCGCCACCAGCGCAAGCGCCACCCCTATCACGAACACCATCACCGTCGGAGCGTACACGAGCACTCTGACACCGCCCGGGGAGAGTGCGGAGCCGTCGACCGAGAGCTCCGGTAGGGCGACGAAGACGACAATCGTCAGCACGGCGGCCGCCACTATGAACGCCACCGCCATACCCAGCCATTGAACCCGTGGTGGCGTGCCCGCGAGGACCGTGAGGGCGCCCACGAGAGGTCCCGCGCCGATCAATACGGCCCCGAGCCACGCGAACGACGACGGCAGGACCGCCACCGCGGTCATCGCGACACCGGCCCAGAGCAGCGAGACGGGCGCGGCCAGCGCGAGCCTGGCACCGATTCTTCTCACCGGGTACCGCTCCCCAGCCGCGAGAGCGCATGCCGCAAGAGGCCCTGCGCATCGCCGTCGGTCGGTGCGCCCTTCAATGCGTCTGCCACCTCCTGGGGTGTGAACCCCATCGCGGCAAGGGCTTCCCGGGTCTCGGCGGCCGAGCTGCCTCCACCCCCGCGCTCGCCCGCACCGCCGCCGCCCGAGGTCCCCGAAAGCTTGCCCGCCAGATCGACGATGATGCGTTGAGCGGTCTTGCGCCCCACACCGGGAACGCTCGAGATGAGGGCGACGTCCTCAGTGGCCACTGCGGTACCGAGATCCTCGGGCGTCAGCGCTGACAGCGTGGCGAGCGCAACCTTCGGGCCGACCCCGCTGACCGTCAGCAGTGCTTCGAACGCCTCGCGCTCGGCGACGTCGGCGAAGCCGAACAGGGTGAGTTCGTCCTCGCGTACGTGAAGGTGCGTGTGCAGGGTCACTTCGTCCCCGCGGGCGGGCATCGCCGCAAGCGAGGTCGAGCTCATGAGAAGCCGGAGTCCGATGCCGCCGACATCGACGACCGCGAAGCCGGGGCCGATGACCGACACGCAGCCCGTCACGTGCGCGATCATCCGCGCACCTCCTCAAGCGCCCGGCGCTCACTCAGGTGTGCGTGGGTGATGGCGATCGCGAGTGCATCAGCAGCGTGGTCCGGCTTCGGATCATGGTCGAGCACGAGCAGTGTGCGAACCATGTAGGTGATTTGCCGCTTGTCAGCGGCGCCGGAGCCCACAACGACGCTCTTGACCTGCACCGGCGAGTACTCACCGAGCACCAGGTCCCGTCCAGCGGTCGCGAGCAGGGCGGCTCCGCGCGCCTGTCCGGTGGCGAACGCGCTCTTGGCGTTCGTGCCGAAGAAGACGCTCTCGACCGCGCAGTCAGAGGGCCCGTAGGTGTCGACGACCCCCGCGAGCTCGTCGTGGATGGCCTTCAGCCTGTTCGCGACCGGTTCGCCGGCTCGCGTCGAGATGCACCCGTACGCAATCGCGCGGCAGCGTGGCCCCTGTTTCTCCACGACCGCCCAGCCGGTGTTGGCCAACCCGGGATCGATGCCCAGAATCAACACTCCGCTCGGCACCTCCAGTCACCGGGAATCGAACATATGTTCAGGGTATCAGCAGCCGCACGGGTCGACAACCGGAGGGGCTGCGGCGCAGGGGGCTGGCGAGACCGCGCGCGCCCTCCGGGGATGCCGTATCCTTACACCAGCACGCCACAGGCACTGAACTCATATCCGAAGGAGGCCTCGGTGAAAGACGACGACGCGCAGTTGCGTAATATCTTGCGGGGTGTTCGCAAGTTCATATCGGTCGTCATCTTCCTGCTGCTGCTCAACGAGGCGTTCTGGTACGGGCTGGCATGGGCGAGAGTGTCGCTCAGTGCCCGTGACTCCAAGGCGGCCATCCAGCGACTCAGCCAGAGCGACCCGGAGAACCGTGACCTCGCGGCGCAGGCCGCCGTCGCACCGTGTGCGAAGTACAAGACCGAGCTGATCGGGTTCGACTACGTCGTCGCTGACACCAACATCGGGAAGCGCGTGAGCGCGACGACGACCTACCGCGCGATCGGCCAAGGGATGATCGTCAGCCGGCTGGTTCGCGACTTCACCGGTCAGTCCGCGTCCACCGCGCCGGATGGAGGACCTGGCCCGTGGTCTCGTTCACGTTCAAGCCCGTGTTCGTCGCCTACCAGTAGCGCTTCAGGGCACGTCGGCTCGAGCTAGTCGAGCGCCTCGGCGATCTCGTCCGTGAGCTCCATCGAGTGGTACACGTTCTGGATGTCGTCGAGCTCTTCCAGGCGGTCGACGAGCCTGAGCACCTTGCGCGCATCGTCGAGCCCGACCGTCGTGGTGTTCACGGGTTCCATGACGAGCTCGGCGCCCTTCACGGGCACGCCCCCGGCCTCGAGCGAGGCACGGACGCTCATGACGTCGGCGGGAGCGGTGTAGACGAAGACCTCGTCCTCGCCCACCTCGAGGTCCTCTCCACCGGCGTCAGCAACCAGCAGGAACATCTCGTCCTCGTCGAAATCGTCCGCGCGCTCGATCGTGATCTGCCCCTTGCGCTCGAACTGGAACGCGACCGATCCCGTCGCTCCGAGGTTTCCTCCGGCGCGCGTGAACGCCGAGCGCACGTCCGCGGCGGTCCGGTTGCGGTTGTCCGTCAGCGCTTCGACGTAGAGAGCGACACCTGCGGGGCCATAGCCCTCGTACACCACGTCCTCGAACGCCGCCGCGTCCGCACCGGCGCTGAACGCCTTGTCGATCGCGCTCTGGATCTTGTCCTTGGGCAGCGAATAGCCCTTGGCCTTGGCGATGGCCGCCGCCAGAGAAGCGTTGTTCTCGGGATTCGGGTCGCCACCAGTCTTCGCCGCGACCGTGATGATACGGCTCAGCTTCGAGAAGAGCGCCGAGCGCTTCGCGTCGACAGCGGCTTTGCGATGCTTCGTGGTCGCCCACTTGGAGTGTCCCGACATGCGTTGAGGCCCTTCCCTGCTCGCCGTCCCGGACGCTAGCCGGAGACGATCTCGTCGATGAAGTAGCGGTGGACCCGGGGGTCCCCGGTCAGTTCCGGGTGGAAGGCGGTGGCATGCACACGACCGTCACGAGCCGCGACGATGTGGCCGTCGTGCTCCGCCAGGACCTCGACGTCCTCGCCGACGCGTTCGATCCACGGCGCGCGGATGAAGACGCCGCGGAACGGCTCCCCGATGTGGTCGAAGTCGATGTCCACCTCGAAGGAGTCGACCTGCCGGCCGAACGCGTTGCGCCGCACCTCTCCGTCGAAGAGGCGAAGTGAGCGCTGCCCCTCGACCCCGTCGATGACCGAGTTCGCGACGAGTATGGCTCCCGCACAGGTGCCCCACACCGCCATCCCGTCCGCATGGCGCGCCGCGATGGGCTCGTAGAAGCCGTACGACTCCATGAGCTTCGCTATCGCCGTCGACTCGCCGCCCGGGATGATGAGGCCCTTGAGGCCCTCGAGTTGCGACGGCTTGCGAACTGCGACCGCGGTGACGTCGAGCGCTTCGAGCGAGTAGACGTGCTCCCTGAAGGCCCCCTGGAGGGCGAGAACCCCTATCTTCACGCTACCAGCCACGCTCCTGCATACGCTCGGCGTCCGGGATGTCCGAGATGTTGATGCCCACCATCGGCTCACCCAGGTCACGCGAGACCTTCGCGATCACGTCAGCGTCCTCGAAGTGCGTGGTGGCCTCGACGATCGCCTTAGCGCGCTTCGACGGGTCACCGCTCTTGAAGATGCCCGAGCCGACGAAGACGCCGTCGCAGCCCAGCTGCATCATCAGCGCCGCGTCAGCCGGAGTGGCGATGCCGCCCGCGGAGAAGTTCACGACCGGCAGGCGCCGGTTGTCGGCGACCCACTTCACGAGCTCGTACGGCGCCTGAAGGTCCTTCGCGGCCGTGAACAGCTGCTCGCTGCGGAGTCCCGCGACCCACGCGATCTCGTCGGTCACGGTACGCATGTGGCGAACCGCCTCGACGACGTTGCCGGTGCCGGGCTCGCCCTTCGTGCGCACCATCGCGGCGCCCTCGGCGATGCGGCGAAGCGCCTCTCCGAGATTGCGACAGCCGCAGACGAAGGGCACGTCGAAGTCCCACTTGTTGACGTGGTGCTCCTCGTCGGCGGGCGTGAGGACCTCTGACTCGTCGATGTAGTCGACGCCGAGGGTCTGCAACACCTGCGCCTCGACGAAGTGCCCGATACGGCACTTGGCCATGACCGGGATCGTCACCGTGCCCACGATCTGCTCAACGATCGTCGGATCGGCCATGCGTGCGACTCCGCCCGCCGCCCGAATGTCTGCCGGCACCCGCTCGAGCGCCATCACGGCGACGGCACCTGCGTCCTCGGCGATCCTCGCCTGCTCGGCGTTGACGACGTCCATGATCACGCCGCCCTTGAGCATCTCGGCCAGTCCGGTCTTCACGCGGGCGGTTCCTGTTTCACGCATGGTCTCTGACACGGGAAAGACGACTCCTTCCACGGCTTGCGCCTGCATGGCGCGAAGCACGAATGACGGTCACGTGGCTCGTGGATTGTACCCGCGCATCTCGCGCAGGCACAACCGCGCCGTGCGTACGCGCGGCTGTCACTTCATCGAGATGTCGGTGTCGAGCGGGATCACCTGGAACCAGGTCCGCCCCGGAGCGAGCTTGATCGCGGCGCCGCCCCGCGTCTGGAACCTGGGCGGCGCGTCGCGCTTGGCCAGCCACAGGCCGTCGATCCGCACCCCATTCCTGAAGATCGTCGCCCGGCCCTTGCCGCCGAGCGTGATCTTGTAGGTGCGCGACCCGACCATGTCCTTGCGGGCCTCGGTGTACTTCGCCCACAAGACGACGACGTTGTCGGCGTTGACCTGCTTCCCGGACGTCGCGTCCTTGTGCACGTTGCCGTTGTTCCAGCGCAGGTAGGAGTCGCTCGACTCGTCGTACTCCCACCGGACGTAGTTCGCCTGTGAGAACGGCACGTTGATCGTCGATACGGTCTCGGTCACGTCGGTGCCGCCGCGCTGGAACTGCAGCGCCTGGAGCTCCGCGGTCGTCTCGTACTTGCGCTTCTCTGCCTCGGCGTAGGCCTTCTCGGTGTCGAGCATCAGGTTGTGGGGCGCATGACGGTCCGAGGCCCTCCAGTACGGGCGGTAGACCCCCGCGTCCTGCGAGAGGTTGTCGATCCCCGCCTTGTTCACCTCGCGCTCGACGCTGCCGCTCGCCCCCGAGAAGAAGAACAGGCCGTCATACTGCGGCACAATCCACAGGTCGGACAGGCGCGCGCTGCGGACCGGCCCGAGCGTCTTCGGAACGGTGCTGTGGAAGATGCAGTTGAACCGCGTGATGCCGCCCTCGGCGATCGACTCGTACACGACGTCTGCGGAGCTGAGCCCCTTCTGCGGCCGCGCGGCCGAGGAGTTCTCGATCTTCACCGACAGGGGGCGCTTCGCGACAGCCTCGAGATCAGGCGCATCCTCACCGGTGTAGGGCCAGCGGGGCACGGGCGGCGGCTCGGGCACGACACGCTCGCCCTTCGCCACAGGCCATGCGGAGGTCACCTCGGGTGCTGGTTTCTTGCAGCCCGAGACGCCCACCAAGAGCACACAAAGCCCGATGGCCGACACTATCCTCACGACGCGCTTGCTCGACATGGTGTGCCCCTCCTCTGTTGTCACTGGCAGTCTAGACCACCGGACCGCGGCCCGGTCAACGATTCGCTTTCCCTGCGCCCCCGCGACATCGTTGCCGCGTCGGCGGGACCGGGCGTACGATGGGGGCGACGAGAGGCGGTGCCATGCCCTGCTACCTGCTGCACATGATCGAGATGCCCGAGCCTCGCCCCTACGACGACCCTGACCTGAAAGACGTCGTCGGCGCCTATCCGCGCCTGTTCTGCGCGCAGTGCACTCCCCCGCGCGCCCTCGCCCCCTCCGAGAGCTCTCGCTGTCTCGATCGCGAGGGCCCCTGCTGGAAGACCGAAACCGACATCTGCGCCGAGTGAAACGCCGCCGCGGGTCACACGTCGGCTGACGTCCGCCGACCCTGCTGCACCAAGCCCTTCACCCGCGCGCGCCACACGAGCCAGCCTCCCGCAAGCACCATCGGAGCGCTCAGCAGCATTCCCATCGTGAGCCAGTCCCCGGCGATGAATCCCAGCTGGACGTCCGGCTCGCGGAACCACTCCACGAACACCCTGAAGCATCCGTAGAGCACGAGGACCCACCCGACCAACTCGCCCCGCGGCCGCGGAGGCGTGCGCCGGGCGAGAACCACCATCACCGTCAACAGCACCGCGCCCTCGAGCGTCGCCTCGTAGAGCTGGGACGGGTGGCGCGGCAGCAGGCCCGCACTGGGGAAGATGACGCCCCACGGGGCATCGGTCACCCGGCCCCACAGCTCCCCGTTGACGAAGTTCGCGAGTCTGCCCAGAAGGAAGCCGACCGGCGCCCCGACCGCACCGAGATCCCAAAGCGTGAGCATCGGTATCCTCATCGTGCGAGACACGACGAGCCCGGCGATCATGATGCCCGCGAGCCCCCCGTGAAACGACATCCCACCGTCCCATACGGCGAGGATCTCTGCCGGGTTGCGCAGGTAGTGACCGTCGCCGTAGAAGGTCACGTACCCCAGGCGCCCACCGAGAACCACTCCGATGATCGCCGCCAACAGGATCGAAAGGAGGTCGTCATCGTTGATCGCGATGTCCCACCGGCGGATGAGCCAGCGCGCGATCAACGCCGCGCCGACGAAAGCACCCAGATAGGCGAGCCCGTACCAGTGCACGGCGACGGGACCCAGCCGGAAGGCGACCGGATCGAGCGGCGGGAACGCGATCGAGGCGAGCGTCATCCGGCTCAGAACTTGACCTGCGGAGCCACGTCGGCCGCCGGCTCGGCCTCGAAGGATTCACGGGCTGGGAAGCCGAGCGCACCGGCGATCAGGCTGGCCGGGAACTGCTGGATCGCCGTGTTGTAACTCATCACAGTGTCGTTGAAGAACTGCCGCGCGTAGGCGATCTTGTTCTCCGCATCGGCCAGCTTCTCCTGCAGATCGAGGAAGTTCGTGTTCGCCTTGAGGTCCGGATAGGCCTCGGCCACCGCGAAGAGCGTGCGCAACGCCCCGGTCAGGGCGTTCTCGGCCTGTCCCTTCGCCGCCACACCACCCTGTGCACTCATCGCGGTGTTGCGCGCCGCGACGACAGCTTCGAGTGTCTTACTCTCGTGTGAGGCGTACCCCTTGACCGTCTCCACCAGGTTCGGGATGAGGTCGTAGCGGCGCTTCAGCTGGACGTCGATCTGCGC
>JADDYB010000391.1_pt1 | contig 13885 bp, 14 predicted proteins | sample 8641941 | NCBI WGS metagenome assembly JADDYB01 (sample SAMN16275377, study PRJNA637457) | freshwater sediment metagenome | isolation source: Lake Kineret sediment | place: Israel: Lake Kineret | collected 2013
TTATAAATAGGTTTGCTGCAGCGTGCCTTTAAATGGAATGCACGTTCAACAGTTGCCAACAGGCACCTCTGACCTGGCTGAGAGCTTCAATGACAAGGATGTGAATGACCTGTCTCTCAATGGAGATCCTTGCGCAACTGCTGGTGCTGGAAAAGGGTAACCTGGTAGGAGCACAAAGAGCCTGCACGAGCTCAACCCCTGTGCAGAGCTCCGTTCACCGAAAAATATATAAAGCAGATGAAATGCATTAACACGTTCAGAGTTCAAAATTCCAAGGAGGTATCTTATGGGAAAAATTGAAGACGTCATGATAAATGGAAAGAAGAGGAAAGCGCTCAGATGTACCCACTGTGGTAACCTGATAATACTGGAGGAAGAAGAAAGGCTAAACCTCGTAGAGAGTCTCACACAGTAGACTAGTCGGGTGGATATCTGATCATGATCAGGCGTTCCTACAGTGTTTCTGTAGAGTGGTAGCGGTGCAGATGATGAATGAATCCAATGCTTGATCAATGATAGAGCTTATGAGAGCTGATGCACCTGGATTTCACACGTATGAAATCTCAACAGTGCTCAGACCCATACTGCATTCAATTTCAATTCTGTAGGATGCACTGTCGTAGTTAGGGCTTTTGTACCCGTCATCTGTCTTAATCCAATTGGGAGGTACCAGGAGCGATGCAAATCCAGGACCAGTCACTCTGACTCCCACTGTTTCAGGCACATGTATTTTGACAGTGGACAACCCCATGCCGAGAACTACTTTTGTGTTCGTTTCGCCAAAAGTAATCTCAGTACTAGATAGTCCTCCATTCAGTTCGAGTTCTTGCACTTTTAGGTTAGAGAGGTCGAAAAAGCACGTTGAAAACGCTGTACTCGCAGTGATGGTCACAGGGAGGCTTTCATTCAAGAGTATCTCATACTCGTTCTTTTGTTCACTGAAGGGAGTGAAGGCTTCTCCGCGTGGTGAAAAGTGCAGGCTGGCAGTTCCCCCCTTCGTGGAGAGGACACTGGACTGCATGGGCTGACCATATCCTTTAGAGACATAGAGATTCTCTGGTGTGGAACCAAGATGGAACGTGCCGAAGAGGAGGTCCATGGATACATTGAGGTTCGTTACGCCCTGGAGGGCAGTTTTCTCCTCCAAAGACTGGAGTTCCAAGCCTGGCCGGGAGAACACGCTGTACATGGCCCCGACCAATAGGAGAGCCAGGACCACAACAGCTATCTTCTCGTAGTTCAATGCCCTGAAAACCAGCCATATGCCAATACCTATGAAGAGTAATGGCCAGAGACTGAGGAGGCGGAAGATCGCTGTGAAAAGGGGCACTTTATTCATGAGGGAAAATACTCCCAGGCACAGAATGAAGAGTGCAAACAGCACCCCTCCCGTTCTGACTCCTTTTGATTCTTTTCTGTTTTCCATGAGAGATAAAGAATTTCTATCTATAAAAAGGTTTTTCACTTCATGAGAGAAGGTAACCACTTCTTGAGAAGAGGTTGTCCTGTGGAAAGATTTTATGAATGGAAATATGGAATAAAAGATTAGCCCTAGATTAAGGGGTGCACACTTCCCGCTCTCAAGACAGGTAACTGGCATTTTTCCATGACTACTTCTACAGGCCCTCCCTCTCTCTTGTGGTGAATTACATACGTGGCACCTGACAGTATCTCCTTCTTTCTCTTTTCAAGGGCATCACCTGTTTGAGAAGATAACTCGCAGATGCGGGGCTTAACGACATTTAACCCCTTTTCTGTCAACACGAAAACAGGGATACCCACTCCCAACTGCACCAGAGAGTGGGGGCCAGTAATCTCTCTCACGAATTTGGAAGCACATCCCCACACAATATCAGCTTTGACAGCGTACTCTGCCTGTTCTGCAGTCACCCCGGTGGTGTGGACAACAAAAGTGACGACATCAGGTGAGAGTGCCCTGAGCCTCTCAATGTCTTTGCCTGCTGTGACAGTCACTGCTACTCTTCTGTAGCACTCTAATGCCTTCTTTGCCCCTCTCACACAGTCAATGCGGGCCTTTTCGTGATCCAGTACAGTGGCCCCTTCTTTTTCCAGCCTCTGGATGACGTTCTTCCGCGGCGTCGTGTAGAGCAGCCCACTCATCCGGCCGCCAATGCCTTGGACAATTTCGGGCCTGTTCGTTATGACCGTTCCTGCCCCATCACAGGCTAAAACTGCAGCATCGAGCGCATGTACTCGTAAAGCCTCCATAATAATCTCAGAAGCGCCAAAAGGCACATATTTGTTGTAATCGATGATTTCCCTGTGTTCAGTGAACTGTCCAAACTTTAGTTTCCTCACGTAGAGGGCTGCCCAGGCTTCTCTCCAGTCAGTAATCCGTAAAAAGGAGCAGTTAATGGGAGAGTCTTCAATGAGGACAAAATCTCCGCCAATGTTGACAAATCGACGATTGCATCGTTCAACAATATCTTCTATGAAAAGCGCTGTCATCGAGGCAGTATGAAAGAGGAGCATAAAAGTGTATTGGTTCCTTCCACAGCACTCGCATGTGGGCCGAAATGAAAGCTCTCCCCCTGATAGTATCTTAGTCTCTGGCAGTTCTGAATGCCCATGGTAAACTCGCACCTGCCACAGGTTCTGTGTACAGCAGATTGATTGCTCAAAAAAACAAAATATTTCAGTCAATTCTTTCAAAACAAATAAAATCTCAGATAAAAAAAGATAAAGCTTATTAATGGGAGGAAAACGCACATAAACTATGACAAAAGACCATACAGTTAGTGGTATAAATGTTGATGAAGAAAGTGTTGTGAAGTTTATCAATCTGACAGAGAAAGAGGAGTGGACAGAGAAGAACCTGGATGCCTTTGTCGCTTCACGAGGGATCCAGTATCTCATCCAGCAGGAAAGGGAGTCAGGTCCAAACTCCAGCGTGGATGCGGTCAAGACATTTTTGAAAAAAGTGCATGGAGGATGTTCAGGAGAACAGGGAGGATGGATGAAAGCGTGGAAAGAAAAGTCCACAACACAGAAAAATCGGGATCACCTCCTCTGTGGGGATTTTGTGGAGCACGCTCTTTCAGTAGTTGAGAGCTACTTACCCACGTGGGCAGCACTTGAGGGTACCCTTTATTGTCTGCCGGGAGGGTCCAGAGAAAATTACTCAGGAATGGGTGGGATTGCCCTTAATCTAGCTTATGAAAATTCAAAAGCTCAATTGACCTTCTTGATTGCAAGGGAAGCCTACAACTACGCAGTGACTTGTCTCATAGGAGAGAAACCCTTACTTGAGAAATGTACTACTCCTTCTGAGTTCTTGGAAGCTTTTCTGGCCATGACCCACCGGGAGGGGATGGCCACCTTCGTGGGACTGAAGGCTGCAGGTACTGTAGACCAGTTTCTCGAAGAGCAGTCAAGAGATATGGAAAAGAAAAAGAAGATTTTCGGCAGCAGTTTCCGTCTGGCCGTGGAGGGGAAGGCAAGAGAGAAGATTGACACCATCAAAGAGGTATTCTCTGGTCCTAACTCACTGTGTGCTCTTTTTGGATGTGCAATGGCGAAAGCCCTGGATGACTTTGATGAATACATAGGCCATCCCATAGGGAGGGATGCACTCCTGAGCTCTGTCTCAAGAACGGGGTACGTCACCTTTTTTGAAGTGTACAGGGTATTTGATAGAGATTCTTCTTTGCTTCCTGACGTGGTGTGGGAAGCTTTTGAAATGATGAAGAAAGAGAAAGGGTTCCGGTCGGCACGAGAAAATGGCTTCTTTCTGGGATAATGTGATGTCAAGTGTATTACCCTGTCCACTGAGAAGAAGTGCTTAGTCAAAAAAGAGAAGGATAGTATCTATATTTTGACCATGCATATGCCAACACTCTTAATGTCCAGGATAAACGATATTTCAATTCCAAAGTTGAGGTTACGGACGTGGTTTTGTTGTACAAAATCTGAGGTAAGTTCAGGATATATGATACATATCGAATTAGAATTTACCAGCGTGTTATAACTCAGTAATACTTTCACAACCCCGTGTAAACAGAAAGATTTATATATAGCTGAATCCGAAGTGAGCTATAAAGCGAAACACTGCCTCAAAGTAACCGAATTGGCACTGGTAATAGGAAAAAAGGAATTGAAGCCGTGACTGTTGTGGCAGTCATAATGTTGATAATTGCGAGGTGGAAAAATGTCAATCGAGAAATTTATTTTAACGATAGAAGATCCAGCCAAGATCCGTTATGCTTTGGCTGCAAGTGGCCCGTATCCACTTAAATTAGCCTTTAAAATGGATGAGACTGTACAAAACATAGTTAAATTTGGGTTGGCTGCACAAGAAATTAAGCAAAGAGCTAACGTGGGGAATTTAGTTCTAAGCCGAATCCGAGATCGTGGCAGAAAAGAAATAGATGATATTTCTATGGCCTGTTTCTGCTACATTTTGGAAGCCATAGGATATAAAGAAGCTGTTCCAGAGCTGGGCAACCTGCTCTCTGAAATGTATAAAATAAAGAAGCGAGGGGAAATGGCTTTCACCCTCTATTTTGCTGTCAATGCCATCAAAGTGCTGACAAAGCAGCCTGGCTTGAGAGAAGATCTTGCCTACTCGGATAAAGAGATTGAGGAGACTATTAAGAGAACAGAATTACCAATGAGGGAGGGATAAAATGCCGCATGCAACGTTGAAAACGGCACAAGGAATTATTGTCAATCACTCATTAAAATTCTCCGGTTCAGAATTTACCGACGCTGAAAAACAGCAATATCAGCAACAATACTTGAGTAGCTACCCGGGAATCTCTCCTACGTACTACACTAAACTTGATTTGAGTTCGGTTGAACTTCTACCGACTAAAGAATACAACTGCTGGGGCTTTACCTTCGATCCAAGAAGGTGCGTAATCAACAGCGGGGCAGACGTTCAGAATATCCTCAATGACAATGCAAATTCTGTTCAAGATGGTTCTGTTAAGTGTGGCGATGTGATATGTTATCGCAACAACGGAATAATAACCCACACAGGCAGGGTCTGGACAGTTGATAATCAGGGGCATGCCACCTTGATCCGGAGCAAGTGGGGGCAGTTGGGTGAATATCTTCACCCCCCTCTTACTGTGCCTCCAAGTTATGGGACTGATATAACGTACTGGAGGATGCACACGCACTTGCAGGGGAGAGCAGTTCTCTTCATTAAAGATAGTAACTCAGATACCGGGTTTGACTGCTCTCCACATCCCTTCTGGGTGAGTCCTGATATATGGGTTGATAGTAATCTTGATGGAAGTCCAGATCCCAATCCAATAGCAGGTACGATTAACCATGTCTATGCAACAGTAAGAAATATTGGAACCGAACCCATAAGCAACACAGAGATAAGGTTCTATTGGGCTGATCCAAGTGGCGGTATCCCTCCCTCTGCTTGGAATTTGATTGGCACATTTACCATCATTTCTCTCGCACAAAACTCAAGCTTTGTGGCCGGGCCTGTTAATTGGACTCCACAAGCCACTCCCGAACACCAATGCTTGCTTATCATTGCAAATGGCGGCGATGGTGTTGCAGCTGACTATGAACCTGACCCCATTGTTTACTCTTTTGATGTGGAATGGGAGAATTGTATTGGAATGAAAAATGTCTTTGTTAAAACAAAGACCAAGGGGAGTAGCTTTTCTGTTGACTTCAAGATAACAAACACAAAACGAAAACGAGGGGTAGCTAACATAGTTATTAAAGAAATCGGAGAAGGGATTGGAAAACCATTGCGGAGAGAATCCAGTATACAATCGACTCAGGATATAAAATTCGAACAATACCAATCTGAAGGTGCTTTAATTCGCCAATCTAAAGGAATTGAATTAAAGTCAGGGGAATCCAGAAAGTTAACCTTCAAAATAACTGTTCCTCCAAATGCAAAACCTGGAGCTGAATATACCTATCATATGATCCAGAAATTAGATGGTGAAGTTACCGGCGGCATCACATATATTGTGAAGGTGGTGGAAGAAAAGACGCAATTGAAATAAGAGGACAGATTTCATACATCATGCATGCTACCAGAAGAATCTTCCGCCTGCATAACCTCTGACCATGCAAAGCTGGTGACGTGAAAAGCGGGCAACAGTGCAGTGTGCACACAACCCTCACTATCTGGCAGTCCTGGTGTCCCACTCTCTCTTTCCCAATAAATTCAGGATCAGAAAGAATTCCAGCCTATGATGGGGTTGTTATATTGGTAATGGATTCAAGAAGTAGTAGTGATTGTGGAAATTCTGGAGAAAAAAGGGCACATCAAATAGAATTTTGAAGATATTTATTCAATTGATGTTCATTTTTTACCCTTATTATTCTTCAGATCCTGGTTTTATTATTATCAATCTCCTCTTCTCAAGCTATCCACTATTCCATAGGCGCTGCCATCTTATCCCACTTTGAAAAGGCAACCTCTCTCTACTCTCTCATGACATCAACGTGACCCCTTTCCTATGAGCAAACCTTATAAACACTCACAAGCCACAGACAAAGAGGGATCGACATGATAACCAAAGTAGCTGTCATTGGAATTGGCGCCATGGGATCTGGCATCGCCTACGTTTCTGCATGGAACGGTTACTCGGTAAAGGTTTCAGATGCCACTCCGGAACTTGTAGAAAAAGGAATGAACAGAATCCGTCAGAGCGTCATGACCGGTATTGACAAAGGAAAACTCAGCCCCCTAGAGGGTGAAAAAATTCTGAAAAATATCCAGGCATCGGCAGATCTAAAAGAAGTAGCGCAAGATGCAGACCTGGTTGTAGAGGCAATCTACGAAAACATGAAAGTCAAGAAAGAACTCTTTTCTAAGCTGGATTCTGTATGTTCCCCCCATACGATACTGGCATCAAATACGTCCACCTTGAGCATAACGGAAATGGGATCAGTGACCAAGAGAGCTGACAAAGTGGTTGGCACCCACTTTTTCAATCCCGTGCCTGCCATGAAGCTGGTGGAGATTGTCATGGGTGCAAAGACATCAGAGGACACGTACAAGGCTGTCGAAGAGTACTGCAAGAAACTGGGGAAGACGACGGTGAGAGCAAACGACTCCCCCGGGTTTATTGTCAACAGAATTCTCCTCCCCACGTTGAACGAGGCCATGAAGACGGTGGACGCAGGAATCGCCACCAAGGAGGACGTGGACAAGGCCATGATGCTCGGTGCCAATTTCCCCATGGGACCTTTTGCCCTGGCAGATTACGTTGGACTGGACGTGGCTTACGCTGCTTTATCCACGTTATATGAGGCCTATGGTGACTACTACAAGCCATCTGAATCCTTGAAGAGCCTTGTAGAGAATGGAAATCTAGGAATGAAGACAGGAAAAGGATTTTACGAATATACCAAGAAATAGGAGGGATTGTATGCCTTATGAAACGTTAATATATTCAAAGGAAGGAAGCTTTTTCAGTCCTGAGAAGAACATTGGAGTCATCAAGTTGAACAGACCCACAGCTTACAATGCATTAAACGAAGAGCTCATCACCGAGCTGTACCAGCTGCTCCAGGAGATTGAGAAGGACGATGAGGTCAAAGTTGTGGTCATCACTGCAGAGGGACAGAAAGTGTTCTGCACTGGTGCGGACTTGAAAGCAGCTTCTGAACTGGACGAAAAGACAGCTGGCCCCTTGATTCAGAGAGGTCAGGACATCTTCAACTACATTGAGAGCTTCCCCAAGCCAACTATTGCTGCCATCAACGGGTTAGCACTGGGTGGTGGGCTGGAGTTAACTTTAGCGTGTGACATCAGGATTGCCTCAGAAGAAGCAAAAGTGGGCTGTCCTGAAACATCCCTTGGGTTAATCCCTGCCTGGGGAGGTATCCAGAGACTCCCCCGGATCGTGGGGTTAGGGAAGGCCAAGGAGCTCGTCTTCACTGCTGCCATGATCACGGCCAAGGAAGCTGAGGAAATGGGATTGGTCAACAAGGTGGTCCCGCCCAATGAACTGGAGTCCACGGTGAACTGGACAGCTGCCAAGATTGCAGGAAACGCCCCCATAGCGTTGAAGTACGCAAAAGAAGGGCTAGGTATGGTGTTTGATAAACCCATCAAGGAAGGGTTGAAACACGATGCAGAAACCTGTGCAGCCTGCTTCGGGACTGAGGACATTAAAGAAGGGATCAAGTCGGTCTTTGAGAAGAGAAAGGCCACCTTCAAAGGAAAGTGAAACTATGAGAAGAGTTGCAGTAGTAGGAGTAGGCCACGGTAAGTTCGGGAAACGGAATGATGCCACCTTGCGTGAGTTAGCGTACGAGGCAACCATTCCTGCCTTGAATGATGCAGGCATCACCCAAAAGGATGTGGATGCCAGTGTCGTGTCTGTTGCAGGAGAGGAATTTGCTGGGCAGGGTGCACCTGCCGCTTTGGTGAATGACTACACAGGAATGCAGCCCAAACCAGTCTTCAGAGTGGAATCTGCCTGTGCATCGGGTACTTCAGCTATAAAGGCAGCCTATGGGCTGGTAGCTTCTGGACTGCACGATATTATGCTGGTCATTGGCGTGGAGAAGATGAATGCTGTCTCTTCAGTGAGAGCCACTGAGCTGATGGCTCGAGCGGGAGACACGAGATGGGAATATCCCTTTGGAGTCTCATTTCCAGGGTTCTACGCCTTATTTGCCACCCGCCACATGCACGAGTACGGGACGACCAAGGAACAATTGGCCATGGTGGCTGTGAAAAACCACCACTACGGGGCTATGAATCCAGTAGCCCATCTACCGAAAGCAATCACCTTGGAGGAGGCTGTGAATGGTATCATGATCACCTGGCCTTTAGGACTGTATGACTGCAGTTTGATCTCAGACGGTGCAGCCGCAGCCGTGCTGATGAGTGAGGACGTGGCCAAGAAGTACACGGATACCCCTGTATGGATTAAAGGTGTCGGATCAGGATCTGATACCATGTTAGTGGCTGAAAGACCCAGTCTAACCAGTTTAACAGGTGCCAGGAGGGCTGCTGAGACTGCCTACAAAATGGCAAAGATTGAACCCAAGGACGTCAGCGTCGCTGAGGTACATGACTGCTTCACCATTGCAGAAATCATAGCCTACGAGGACCTGGGATTCTGCAACCCAGGAGAAGGTGGCAAATTCATTGAAGAAAAACAGTCCTACATTGGCGGGAAAACACCGGTGAATGTTGATGGCGGATTGAAATCAAAGGGCCATCCCATTGGGGCCACAGGCGTTTCCATGTGCGCAGAGTTAACGAAGCAGTTGCGGGGACAGTGCGGGAACAGACAGGTACCCAATGTTGAAATTGGGTTATCTCACAACGTGGGGCAGACGGGGCAGTTTGTCAACGTAATCATTTACTCGAGGTGATTTCATGGAATTCGGATATGTCAACTGGTCGACCAACACCGACGTGGTAGACAAGTGGAACGACGGATTAGTTCAGGGAAAGATTCTGGCCACGAAGTGTAAGAACTGCGGCAAAGTGTTCTTACCTCCGCGGGGGGATTGTCCCTGTGGAAAGGAGGACGTGGAATGGATTGAGATGAACCCTGAAGCCACCCTCTCGACGTACACCGTGATCATGTTTGCTCCAGAGTCCATGTCTGATAAAGCGCCCTACGTGGTAGCCATTGGCGAGTTTGAGCATGGGGTCAGGATGCTGGCGCACTTGTTTGCTCCTCCCACAGCCCTCAAAGTGGGAATGAAGATCAAGTTGGTACCCCAGCAATTGGACAAAAACAGGGTCACGATAAAATACGTCCCTGGCTAATTTCTTTTTCTTTTAACTCTTTTTATTCTATTTCTTTAAAATTTTTATTCTTCGTTCTTTATTCTCTTCAGGTCCTCGTACAATACTTGTATAGGTAATCTTCTGTAACCTCTTTTCTTCTCTTATTCTTCTCTCTTTTATACTATGAATTTCTTTCTGCCAAAATGATCCTTGTTGTACATTTCAGTGTTCATCCACCTTCCAGACATGACTGATCGAACCCTGTATCTTTTTGAATCCCACACTCTGGTAGAGTCCCATTGCTCGATAGTTGTCGACATCAACTTCCAGTATCATGGTTTTCATCCCATTCTTCGCTGCCCTTTTCATGCTCGAGAGCATGAGCGCCCTGCCTAATCCTCTCCTTCTGAAATCAGGATGAATCCCAATTCCGTTCACAAACCCCCCTTCGTCAATGAATATAATGATGATGAACCCCACAATCTGCTCACCGTAATACAGGAGAATGGATGCATCCTCTTCAAAAGGGCTCGACCTGTCGAAAAACACCTCAAAGTTGCCCCTCCTTTGTTCATCTGTCTGGTCCAGGAATCGGCTGTCGCCACTTGTCATGAATGTTTCGTAGTAGCACTCATAAATTTCGTCGTTACTCGCCTCGATGAGTGGCCTGATTTCAACCCCCTCTGGGAGCTCATCCTCTTCCTGATCGACTGTGGTGAGGTCTGCAACCATGTACGCCCATTCAGCTCCTTTGGGCATACCGCTTGACTCATACCATTTCTTATACTTCTCGTATCGTGGTCGCATCTCCTCAGTCATCTGCATGTGAAAGACCTCCAGCCTCTTTCGTCCCTCTCCTTTGGTGTATTCAATGCTCCTCTTGATCAGGCTAGACGCTACTTCATCCTCGTTGAATTGACCGTGTACAATGGGGTGCCAGCTCTCAATGTACACCATGTCGCTTGACACTGGGTAAAGACACAGCCAGCCCACCAGCTTTCCTCCTGAATGTGCCGCCAGTATGATGGCCATACCACTATCCCGAAGGTTCGCCACGTATTTTCTGACCATCTCTACTGTCCTGTCAGCTCTCTTCGATTCAGGTGCAGTCTGCAGTGCATCAAACGTGAATTGAACAAGCTCCTCGATGTCGATTTCATCCCAGTCCTTAATCTCTACTTCCATTTTATCCCTCCTCACCACCCTCCTCATAGCAGGGTTTGTGTATCTTCGTACGTTCACTTTTCAGTTAAAGGGCAGCTCAACCTTTGTTGGGCCCTCCAATAGCACATATCTTTTCTGGCGCCCCCGTAAACCCCTTACCCCGTACCATGCGTAGAGAAGATCCTGTGAGAGTAAACCCGTACTGTTCAAGGATGGAAACACCCTCCTTGTTGCATTCAGGAACACCCACAGAGACCGTCCCTTCCAAATGGGAGAGTGCACTACTGAGTAATGATTCAAAAACTTCTCCATCCTCACAAACTGAAGGTCCAATCTTGGCAGGAGCTGTCCTGGCTAAAAGATACCCCTTCAGAAGCGTGGTCTTCTCCATGAGACGGACAGGAGACAACTTGAAAAACCCATTCAATAGTTCTTCCCTGTTCACTCCGAAGTACTTCTCATCAAATACAGAAATTTCTTTCAACATTCCCTCTGAAAACACTTTTTCTGAAAATAATTCTCTCCTTTTACCGCCATGGAAGATTCTGTGTAACCGTAAAGACTCAAATTCAGGGTTAAATCCCAGTCTCTCATACATTGAAACTGCTTCGTGGACTGCCTCCAGCCTGACCGCTGCAACGCCCTTTGATTCTAAGTCTATTAACGCTTTTTCCATCAATGACGTGCCCACCCCTCTCCCTCTGTACTCTTCCAAAACGATTAGATTGCCAATCCATGCACTGCGTCCGCACTGGAAGGAAGCCACCGTTCCCACACGGTTTCCATCTTTTTCATCTTCTGCAACAAAGAGGTTCGCTGATTTGAGGGCAGCCATCACAGAAATTTCCTCTAAAGAGAAATTCCAGTCCTCTATAACAGTCAGTTCGTGACAGAACGGTACGTCTTCACGGCGAGCTTTTCGGATCAGTGTACCACCTCGGTTCAACCTACCTCGAGACATTAAAAAGGTTACCCTCAGACAGGCAGCACTACTGAGTACTACGTGGAGGCCACAAAGGAGTAGCCAATTCCCTTCAACTTTTCATTGACACCAGGTGCATCCTCTGGTAACCCCCAGTAAAAGCTCTCCACCAGTCCATGCTTTGTCAACTTCCAGGGGTTAATCAAGTCTATCGTCTCCTTCACAGTACGGGAATAGAACTGGAGACTCATCTTTTTGGTTGCATCTTCCACACCTTCAATTTCGGTCGCCTTCCTGCCAGCACTCGTGACTGCAATGCAGCTGCCCTCAGCCACCCATTCGTACAGAGTCTGGAAGAACCTTCTCAATGGCTCATCAGGAACGTACAGGAATACACCAACCATACTGATGCCCACCCGCCGGTCGTCCCCAAACAGCTCAGTCACCGCGGGCGATTCAAAAAGAGTGAGAGGCTTTTCCACATCACAGTACACGTAGCGCACATTGGGCGTTTTACCCACGATTTCTTCTGAGAGAACAATGACGATGGGGTCTTTATCAGAATAGATGACCTTTGCATTCGGATTGATGGCCTGGACGACCTCGTGTACATTACCCTGGGTAGGTAGCCCTGAGCCAAAGTCCAGGAATTTGTCCAGGTTCTTCTCTCTGACCATGTAGGTCACGGCTCGCTGTAGAAAGCGCCTCTGCTCCAGCAAGGTTTCCTCATAAAAGGGGTAGACCTTCCGAGTCAGCTCAACTGCTGTGCGATCTACAGCAAAGTTGTAGTGTCCACCCAAAACGTAATCCCACATGCGAGCTGGGTTGGGATTCATCTCACTTATTGGCATGTCTATTCCTCCTCTTAGTTGATGTGCAGCAATTGCTATGGATTACGATTCTGTCAACTTCATTCTGTCCAGTAAATCCATCCATCTGGACCTTTTTCACCTTTCAAGAGTCCCTTTTTAGCCTTTCGGTTTAAAGTCGTGTTAATTACACTGAGTTTGCCCTTTGTCGCAATCCCCTTACCTGTTAAGGCTTTTTCAACGTCCTTCCCCGTTCTCTTGTTCGGGAGATTGAAAAACCCTCCTTTGATCAGCTCATCAATTGCAGGTGACCAGATCTTGGGCGCTCCTCCCCGCTTTTCCCTTTCTTTCTTCAGGGTGTTAGCAGCTGATGCGCATTTCTGTTTCAACTCCTCGAGGGGTGTTCCCACAATTTCGATCTCTTTCAAATCTCCCACGCCGAGACCTCTCTTCACGAACTCCTGTATGGTCTGCATCTTCTCAGGCTTTAACCCAGCCAGGTAGGCCCCCACTGTCTCTACAGCTACAGCATCTCTCCCTATGAGAAGGATGTTCATAGGCTCCCGCAGATCGTCATGCCAGAGATAGGTACCGTCCATCACAGCCAGATCTATCCCTCCTACTGCCTCAAAAATATCTGCGAGCAGGGAGTAGAAAATGGTATCTTTGTGAAACTTTGCTTTCTTTGGGTCTGGCGTGCACCCGAACAGATTTTTCAAAATACTTCCTCTCTCATAAGTCCGGAATACGTGGGTGTCTACAAGAATACTGGGCTTGAAGAGAAGGTGGGAAAGCTCCATTTCCAGACCAGCGAGGGTCACTCTTTTCGTGTTCGTATCTTCTGAAAGGTTGAAGGGTACCACCCGTTCGTTAAAGAGTTCGCGCCAGATCTGAAGCCTCTCCGTGCCTGTCCCTCGATAGTTGTCAGATTCTGTGAGGAAAATCTGCGGAGCCTTACTGAAATTGTTAATGATTGCATCGACTACCTCAACTGATGAATGGTTCTCTGCTTTGTGGGAGAAAACTCCCACTTTCACTACGACAGATCTTTCAGGAGTGTTCAACTCATCTATCCCTCCAATGAGACGGAGGGCTTCTCTGTATGATTCTGCTACACTTTCTTTACCTTCTTTACCTTCTTTTCCGAACTCGACTACAGCAACTTTTGAAGACATACACACACCTTCCGAGCTGTGATGCTCTCACACGTAGTTCACACGTGAGAGTGGTGTAGAGATGTTCATGAGGTATTTAAGGTTATCCTCTTGACCGGCTTTGGGACAAAAA
>JADDYB010000392.1_pt1 | contig 13882 bp, 11 predicted proteins | sample 8641941 | NCBI WGS metagenome assembly JADDYB01 (sample SAMN16275377, study PRJNA637457) | freshwater sediment metagenome | isolation source: Lake Kineret sediment | place: Israel: Lake Kineret | collected 2013
GCCTCAAGGAATTTACATCAAGCCAGATGGCACAAAGATGTACATGGTTGGCTCGAACAACGACGCTGTTTACCAGTACACAGTACCAAGCATTGACATCCAACTGACAGGCCCGACCTCTGCTGCGGCTTTGAACGTACAGCAAGACCTGACTGTCTACGGCAACACCACTGGCTCTTTCCTGAACAACGGCTTCAGAGAGAACATTGGTGGGCAATACTACAACTTGGTCAGCCAAGCCGACATTGGCACAGCACCTAACGAGATTCCGCTGAACCAGTATTTGGGTGAGATGGCCTACATGAACGCAGAGTCTGTGGTCATTCAGCCGCAAGCATCGGTCACGCCAAACGGCATTGGAGATATGGTGTTTGAACTGACCTCTGACACCAGTCTTGTCATCAAAGTCAAAGGCTCTGACGGCACTGTACGCTCTGTAACACTGACACTCGCATAAGGACACAACATGAGCATCGCATCTAACTTCCCCGCAATCAAGCCAACGCTGCTGCTTGACTTTGCCAACACCGAGCAACTGGACCCACGCATCACATTCACCAGAGCCAGCACAGCCACCTATTACGGTACGGAGACTGCCAAGGCTGAAGAGAATTTGCTGATTGGCAGTCAGGACTACAGCGCAACATGGACGGTTACTAGCCTTACACCTGTTACAAGCAAGACCGCGCCAGATGGCACATCTACGGCCACTGAGTTTACTGCTACTGCTGCAAATGCAGTATTAACGCAGGGCTATAAGGCGATTGCTGGCTCATATACTTTTAGCGTTTTTCTGCGTAGAGTTACAGGCTCTGGCAACATCCAAATTGCAGCCGACAATGGAACATGGACAACCAGAGCCATTACCGGCACTTGGGCGCGATACGACGTTACGCAGACTGTTGCAGCAGGCTCTAAGACCGCTGGCGTGCGCGTAGTTACCGACACCGATGCCATTGAGGTGTGGGGCGCTCAACTAGAGCAACGCGATGAAGTCACCTCCTACACCACCACAACCACACAGCCCATCACCAACTACATCCCCTTGCTGGAAACAGCCGAATCAGGCGTGGCACGGTTTGACCACAACCCCACTACGTTTGAGAGCTTGGGGCTGTTGATTGAGGAGAGCCGGACGAATCTGGTGACGTACTCTGAGCAGTTTGATAATGCGGCTTGGACAAAATCAAGGACAACCGTTACGCCCAACACTATCGTTGCTCCTAATGGAACTCTTAAAGGTGACAAGCTGGTTGAAGATACTCAAACAGGAAGTCATACAGTTAGAAACGCCACCTCTGTAACGATCACCAGCGGAGACACATTAACCGCATCCGTGTTCGTAAAAGCGGCTGAAGGCGCTTATGTCATTGTTGGCATAGGCGATGGAGGCGGGATTAATATTTCCCGCACAACTTTTAATCTTTCAAATGGTTCAGTTTTAACTTCAACAACTGCTGCTGCCAACGTGTCTGCGCCAATACCTGTTATTACATCTGTTGGTAATGGCTGGTACAGATGCGCTGTTACTGCAACAGTAACAGGGGTGACAACCGCTCAACTTTGGATATTTAAGGGTGCAAATTCAAATGGTAACGCCACCTACACAGGCGATGGCTATTCAGGCATCTACATATGGGGCGCTCAGTTGGAGGAAGGGGAGTTTATTACGTCATATATTAAAACTGAAGCATCTGCAGTTACACGTGCAGCCGATGCTGCAAGCATGACAGGGACGAACTTCAGCAGTTGGTATTCGCAAGGCGAGGGAACTTTCTACGCTCAGTTTATTCCAGCATCTTCAAACTTTGGTGGAAACAAAAATATTTTCTTGGCAAGCGATGGCACTACAAACAACTTTGTTGGATTGCGTTACGCTTCAACAGGAACGCAGACAGCAATGGCTGCGACAACATCAGCCGTGGCTCAAGCCAACATAGTAACCGGGACAATGGTTGCTGGAACAAGCTACAAACTTGCTGGCGTATACAAAGCCAACGACTTTGCAGCAAGTAGAGATGCAGGTGCAGTTGCAACAGACAATATCGGAACCGTACCTGTTGTCACGCAAGCTGAGATTGGCACAGTGGCTGGAAGTAATGTTGGTTCTCAACATATTGCAAAACTGGCCTACTACCCTGTTAGAATCCAGAATAACCAATTACAGGCGTTAACATCATGAAAACCAAAGAAAAGCAACGTGAATACAACCGCAGATACCGTGAAAAAAACCTAGGGGCTAACCAAAAACGCAAAACAGGCCCCCGTGTGACCGACACTCAACTTCAGGCACTCACATCATGACCGACCTCTACCTCAAATTCACAGACGAAGCGGCAGCCACTGCTGTCCTCTACACCCAAGAGCCAACAGCATGGGACGAGGAAGGCAACGTCACTGCCACTCGACAGGCTTACGCCAACATCAGCACCATTGGCATCATCTACAAGCCCACAGGCGAGACAGATGCTGAAGGTAACCCTGTAATGGCTGCATTGGATGGCTGGCACGTTAACGTCAGGGTGGTCGGTGAAGACCCGACACCCCTTGAGCAATACGCTGTCACACCTACCCTGCCTGTGCGGGTTTGGGGGTAATGTGAAAGACTGGCTCGTTGCATTTGTTGCAGCGGCCAGTCTGGTCGGGCTGACTATTTGGACGGCCCGTTCTGTAATTCTTATGTAGAGCTGAGGTATGTTGGCAGAAATTGCCGCCGCCAATGCGGCCTTTGCAGTAATAAAAGGTGCTCTGGCGAATGGCAAGGAGCTGCATCAGCTCGGCTCTCGGGTCTTTGATTACTTCGACAACAAGGCAAAAATTCAAGAGCAGGCCACCAAAAAGGGCGGCGGCTCGGACCTTGAGGAGTTCATGGCGCTTGAGAACCTCAAGCAGCAAGAGGAAGAACTCCGAGAGCGCATGATCTACGCTGGCCGTCCGGGTATGTGGAACGACTGGTTGAAATTTCAAGCCCAAGCCGCTCGAAAGCGCAGGGAGGATGCCAATGCCGTTGCTCGGGAAAAGATGCGTAGACAAGAGCAGCTTGAGCAAATGGCCGAATACATTGCCATCGGCATGGCTGTCTTTGTTTTGGCCGGTCTGATGGTTGGCGGTTTTATCATCTACATGAAGCATCTGCGATGAGCGACGAAAAACTCAGTCCCAACACAACCCTAGACAAAGTGCTCGGGTATGTGGACTCTCCGTTTAAACTCTTTGCCATCTTGATTATGGGCGTGGTGGCCTTCGCCGGGTACTTCCTGTGGCAGAACCAGACATTCATGCTGGACGCCTACAAGGAGTCTAAGAAGCTGCCAGAGATCAACACGTCCCGCACGGACGATGCCAGCGCCATGCTGTTCAAGCAAACTGGTGCTTCGGTGGTTGCCATTTTCAAAGTCAACCCGCTGTTTAACTCTCGGGTGCTGTACCGGGCCTACACCAAGGACGGCAGGGACAAGAGCATCGAGGACATCGACGTGGGGCTGTTTACCCAGAACGCAGGCAACAACGCAGATGTGGTCAAACTGATGACCAACGACATACCTTGCGGGGAATACCGTTACGCGCAGTCCGAGGTCGGCCTGTGGTACATCGAAAAGGGTGTGGCGTTCACCTGCCGGGTGAGCGTGCCGCCAGACAGTCCAAGGTTTGTGGGTCAGATTACGGTTGGCTGGGCGCAGCCTCCGGAAGACTTACAGCAGACCAAATTCATGCTGGAGATCGCCAGCGCCATGTTGACGAAGAGAGGTAACTGATGGCTCAGTTTGAACCCGCTTTTGAGCAGATGATCAAGGACGAGGGCGGCTACGTGCTGCACGAAATCCCCGGCGACACCGGGGGTGTAACCTACGCTGGTATCGCCCGGAACAAGAACCCTCAGTGGTCCGGCTGGGCCTTGGTAGACAAGAAGGAGTTTGGTGGCTCCCTGACCGCCATGGTCCGGGACTTTTATCGCAACGAGTTCTGGGGCAAGATGCGCGGCGATGAGCTTACCAACCAAGATGTTGCCAACACCATCTTCAACTTCGGTGTAAACGCTGGGATGGGCATGGCCGTCAAGCTGGCTCAGCTTGTGGTGGGTTCTACCCCTGACGGCGGTATTGGCCCCAAAACTGTTGAGCGCCTGAATCAGATCACCGACGGGCAACGGTTCAAAGAGCAATATGCTTTAGCCAAGATCGCCCGGTACGCTGAGATTTGCAACAGAAACCGCACGCAGTCCAAGTTCCTGCTCGGGTGGGTCAACCGTACTTTGGGAGGTTTGAAATGAGCTTACTTGGCGTTGGATCAATTATTGAGGCGGTTGGCAAAGTTGCAGGCGATCTGATCACCACCGACAAAGAGCGGATGGAGATGGAGATTGAGCAGCGCAAGCTCGATCTGGAGGAGAAGAAAATAGATCAGGCGACTAACCTTGCTCAGATCGAGGTCAACAAGGTTGAAGCGGCAAGCTCCAGCGTGTTTGTTTCGGGCTGGCGTCCTGCCATCGGCTGGGTGGGTGTTGCCGCTATGGCGTATCAGTTTTTGCTATACCCTCTCTTCCAGTGGGCATGGAAGTACCTTCAGGCTATGGGCTGGGTTCCTGCTGGTTTGGAGCCCCCTCCCGTACTAGACGCTGACCAGCTCTGGGTGATACTATCGGGCATCTTGGGCATCGCTGGGATGCGGTCTTTCGAGAAGACCAAAGGCGTTGCCAGCAAATAAAGGTTGCCCATGCCACTCAAAAAAATACTTGTAAGACCGGGCGTAGCTCGAGAAAACACCCGATACCTGTCCGAGAACGTCGGCCCAACAGGTGTAAACGGTTCGTATGCTGCGGGTTGGTATGACTGCGACAAGATTCGCTTTCGCTCGGGCTCGGCTGAAAAGCTTGGCGGGTGGGAGCCGTTTTCTTCAAGTTATTACCTTGGCATCTGCCGATCTCTGAACAACTGGGTGACATTGGGCGGTAATGAGCTGATTGGCGTTGGCACCAACTTGAAGTTCTATGTAAACCAAGGTGGCAGCTACTATGACATCACCCCGCTTCGCGACACAGAGACCCTGACCAATCCGTTTGAAACAACCTCAGGCTCTCCCATCGTGGTGGTCACGGACGCAGCAGGCGGATACACAGACGGTGACTTTGTGACCTTCAGCGGTGCCACTGCCGTGGGCGGCTTGACCCTGAACGGCGAGTACCAGATCACCACCAACACATCTGGTGAGTACAGCATTACTGCCGCAAGCAACGCTTCGTCTACGGCTGTTGGCGGAGGGACTGTCACTGCGGCATATCAGGTGAATATCGGCCCTGCCGTTGTCGTTCCGCTGACCGGCTGGGGCGCAGGCGCTTGGGGTACAGGTGCTTGGGGCATTGGGAGCTCATCGAATGATTCCTTGCGCATCTGGAGCCAGAGTAACTTTGGTGAGGACTTGGTGTTTGCACCTCGCGGTGGCGGTCTGTATTATTGGGACGCATCAGCCGGTGTAGCGTCTAACCGTGGTGTAAACGTCACCAGTATGGCGGGGGCCTCGGATGTTCCTACAAAGGTCAACATCACCTACGTGTCTGACATCAGCCGCTTTGTGTTTTGTTTTGGCTGTACCGATCTGAGCTCGGTCGTACTGGACCCCATGCTGATTCGCTGGTCCGATCAGGAGAGCGTGGTGGACTGGACTCCCTCAGCGCTCAACCAAGCAGGCAGTCTTCGCCTATCTCAAGGCTCTGAAATCGTTTCAGTCATTCAGTCCCGTCAAGAACTTTTGGTTTGGACGGACGCAGCCATGTATTCCCTTCAGTATCTTGGAGCGCCAGAGGGCTGGGGTGCAACGCTGGTGGGTGAGAACATCTCCATCGCGGGTCAAAAGTCCGTGAGCTTGGCCTCCGGTATCACATACTGGATGGGCATTGACAAGTTCTACAAGTACGACGGTCGGACTCAAACAATGCGCTGCGATCTTCGCCAATACATCTTCAGCGACATCAACACCGCGCAGATGGAGCAGGTGGTCTGCGGAACAAACGAAGGCTTCAACGAAGTGTGGTGGTTCTACTGCTCCGCAAACTCTGTGGTGCTGGACAGGTATGTCATTTACAACTACTTGGAAGACATTTGGTACTACGGCAACATGGGCCGCACAGCATGGCTGGACTCCGGCCTTCAGGCGGGACCCATTGCTGCAACGTATGTCAACAACTTGGTAAGCCATGAAGTTGGTAACGATGACAACCTAAACGGCACACCAGTTGCGATGGAGTCCTTCATCACCTCCGCTGAATTTGACTTGGACGACGGGCACAAGTTCTCCTTTGTGTGGAGGATGCTGCCTGACGTGACGTTCCGTGGATCAAACGCAGCCAATCCGTCTATCGTGATGTCTCTGCTCCCTCTGAAGAACTCAGGCTCTGGCTACACCACTCCCGCTTCAGTGGGTTTGACCAACAGTGCCTCGGTTACCCGCACGGTAGACCTTCCTGTGGAGCAGTTCACGGGTCAGGTTTACACGCGCATCCGAGCCCGCCAGATGGCCATGCGAATCTCCAGCAGTGCTTTGGGTGTGGCGTGGCAGTTGGGCGCTCCACGACTCGATATCAGGCCTGATGGCGCTAGGTGACCATGGCACGTCTCCAAAAGACCCCACCTCCTGCGCTGCCCTATGCGGTTCCGGCGTACACACCCACGTACATTGACCAGCTCCTGAAGGTGCTGCGTCTGTACTTCAGCCGCGTGTCGGAGGTGCTCAATGGCATCACGGGGACGAACGGCGGCCAGTACATTGACTGCCCGAATGGCCTGTTCTTCAACACGGCAGATCAAACTCTTGCGGCAATTAACACGGCCTACCCCGTGGTGTACAACACCACATATTTGAACAACGCAGTCAGCGTAGTGTCCTCAAGCCGGATCACGGTAACGGTGGGCGGGGTGTACAACTTTCAGTACACGGGTCAGATACTGACAACCAGCGGCAGTGCTAAAACGCTGTATCTATGGGTTCGCAGGAACGGCACAAACATCGGTTACTCGACCCGAGCTTACACGCTGGACGTAAACAACAGCCTGAGTGAAATCACATTTGCGTTCAACATCGACTTGGATGCTGATGAGTACGTTGAGCTTATTGTGTCCAAAAACGCAGTTGGAATTCAGTTGGAGGCGCGGACGGCATCGGCCCCTCACCCGGGTATACCGTCATCGGTTTTGTCGGTAAACTTCATTGCCCCTCTGCCCAACCCACGCCCCATAGCCCCATGAAAACAGTCAAGTACGCTCCGAAAAACATAGCGAAGCCGTTTCTGGATGCGCTAACTGCTAAGTTTTCAAAGCTCAAGCCAACCACCCAGAAAACCATTCAGGAGCAAGTGCTGTCTGGAAAGATGCACTTGTTGGTTGCGCACGATGGAGATAAATTAAAAGGCGGCATGGTGGTGCAGGGCAAGAAAACAGAGCACGGCCCAACCGCTTTTATTTACGGGATATTTGGCACAAGTATTGCTGACCCCGGATATTACAAAGAGGCGACCAAGCTACTGAAGATGGCCGGGTTTGTTTACATAAAGGGGTTTGGTAATCCTGCCGTTCTGAGGGTATATCAACGGGCGGGGCTGCCATTTAAAGAAACTCAAAAAACTGAAAATGGTGTATTTTTTGGAGCCCCCTTATGAGCAGACTACTTGATCTTTTGGGGATTCCCAGCCTTGATGTCCGAGCCTTCAGGCATGTCGGCGATGGAAAGATTCGACTTTTTGGCGAAGATAGCGGAAGTAGCAGTAGTGACAGCGATGCCTCGTTTGAGGCCGACTGGGGTGCCGTAACCAGCGGTAGGCTAACCGCCAGCGAGCAGGCAGCAGCAGATGCTCAAGCAGCAGCGGACGCTCAGGCGGCAGCACAAGCAGCGGCAGCACAAACAGCGCTTGCCAGCTTGCAGGCCGAGCTTGGAGTTTCGCCCACCGAGGCTGCAATGATGGGGCAGGCAAACGCAACAGGAAGCAACGTAGCCACCAACGGCATGACTATGGCCGAACTGTCTTTCATGGCAGAAAATGGTCTTGGGAATGTCGATATTTCGTCAACGCAAAACGTCAATCAAGCGCTTGCGTCCATGGCCTTTCACTCTGAACTGAACAACAACATCGGTCAAATCATGGGGGCCATTGGAGGACCCGTGGTCGGCATGGTTGCCACTGCGGCAAATGCTGTTGCACAAGGTCACTCCTTCTCATCTGTTGTGGGGCAGATAGCGGCGTCCATCGTTGGCACTGCACTGTCGAATGCAACTGGTGTGGCCATCAGCGCCAATACGGTAAACGCAATTGCCAATGGCCAGATTGGTCAGGCGGCGATGGGGTTAGCAATCGGTCAGGTTTCGCAAGCTACTGGCTTGAGTGTTAATACAGTAACCGCAGCGTTGAGTGGTAATTTGGGTGCTGCTGTTGCCAACACAGTGATGGGCCAAGTCGTTGGCGCTGCGGCGCAGGCGATGTCCGCTGGGCCATTGGGGGGCATGGCACTTGGGGCCATTGCATCGCAATCCGGGATGTCGGCAAACATTGCAAGCGCCATCAACCAGAGCGAAATCGGGCAAGCAGTTAACAGTGCGACAAGCGCCATCAACGCATCCATATCATCTTTCGGGATTGGTGTTCCGGGTGGAGCATCAGGAATTGCGACTGCGGTGGCTGTGGCTGAATACACTGGTACAGCCCCAAGCCAAGGCTACGTGCTTGCTAACGCTGTAAATAGCGGCTCCTTAGAAAGTGCCGCTACAACTACACCCCCTGTACCGGGCTCTTCTTCCGCACCTTCCGGCCCATCCAAACCCAACAAGTATTGGCAGAACCTCTACTCCGACTTGGGTGTGGAGTTTAGCAAGCCGCCAGCGCAGAAGGCAAACAACACAGCCAATGAGATGTATGTCAATCAGGCAAAAGCTCAAGCCTTGATAGATGCGGAACGCGACTACACCGACATTTTTGGAGGCCTAACTCCCGATGTTGCGGAAGCTATTTCGTTGGCTTCCGATCCGGTGAAGTACGTTGATGGGCTTTACACGTCGGATTCAGAGGCTCGGGACATCTGGCGCAACACCGTAGGCACGGAGCCCACTGAGTTTGACCTGATGGAGATTATTGGCCTTGACGAGGGTCAAGCGGGAAACATTGCCACCGACAGGGCAAACACCACAGAGGAAGAGGCAACAGCTTTTTTCAAAGACCTGTACGGCAAGGACTACCAACCAACGGCAGAGCAGCTTAAATCCGTTACCGGGAAGAAGCCAGAAGGCAGCGCCAAGGTTGAGGTTAATAACCTGTACACCCAAGACAAGAACACCACAAACAACACAGAGGCTGAAGCTATCTGGAGGGAGATGGGCAATACTGGACCAATTCCAGCCGAGACCCTTTTTCAAATGTTGTCCATGCCGGAGTCTGGCGCAAAATCATTGGCGGAAGACCTTGGAAACACTACGGCAGAAGAAGCTACGGCCTTTCTCAGACAATTCTATGGTAAAGATTATCAGCCAACCGAAGAGCAGCTTCAGTCTTTAGTTGGCAAGCGCCCCGAGGCGAGTGTTTTTTCTGATGTTCAGACCCTGTACACCAAAGACAAAAACTGGGTGACGGAGGACGAGGCCAAGAAATTCTGGAAGGACACGGGCAATACCGGCCCAGCCCCGCAAGAGTTTATTGACGCCATGCTCATGACCACGGAGAATGGCGCAAAGGCCATGGCCGAGACATACCGCATCAATGCAGAAGACATTGCGGCAACCACGTTCGATGGCTCTAAATACGCAACCCCTCAAGAAGCCGCCGCTGCCGCAAAAGCCGCTGGCTTCAATGCGTTTACACACAAAGACAAGAACCTCACATATTTCACTCAGCCGTCCCCCGTTGAAGAAGCGAACATTCGCGCCGATGTAGAGGAGAAAAAAACTTTCAGCGAAGCGTTTGCCGCAGCCAGAAAAGAGCTGGGCGCTGGCAAGACGTTTACGTGGAACGGCAAGCAGTACACCACCGACGTGATGCCCAAGGACACGTTTGACGCGTCCAGATCATCGACCATCACTACCGCAGCAACTCTTGCGCTTGCCAACGGCAAAGATAAATTCATTGGCCCGGACGGCAAGACATACAAACTTGACGACAACGCCAAGTCTGTGTTGGCTAACTCCGTCAACCAGTCTGCGGCGGAAACTCAGCGGCTTTTAAACCTAAAGCCAACTACTGACGAAACCCCTGCTGAGACCCAACGCCTTATGGAGGCTGGCACTCGCGGCACGATGGACACCATTGGGGCCATGACTGCGCAAGCTCTTGGCACAACTCAGCGCGGCCTTGGAAACTTCCTCTCCAACGCAGGCAAGACTTACGCCGCCGTAACAGGCGACTTGGACTTTGACAACGCTGCAATCCGACTTGGCAAGGAAATCGAAACCTACGCAAAAGGCAACGACATCTACGGCCTTGATGTCCAGAAAAACCGCCTGTCGCAAGCCATGGCTAGAGCTAACGAAACCGACAATTGGATTGAGAAGACCAAAATTCTTGGTTCCGCAATTGGCAGTAACTCGCTTGGATTTTTTGATGTTGCAGGCTCTGAGGTTGTGGAGGAGCTGCCAGAAACTATCTTGCAAATTGGCGCTGCCTTGATGACTGGTGGCGGAACCTTGGCGGCAAGTGGGGCGGTGGCTGTAATTGGAGCGGCTGGCTCTGTGATGGAGACCTTTGGCAGCACCGTTGAGAACACTTACGACAAAGCCAAAAAGGCTGGGTTCAGTAACGATGAGGCAATGAACAAGGCCTACCTGAACGGTGTACTCAGCACAGCCATTGAGGTGGGGACAAACTTTATTGCCGACAAGGCATTGCTGGCTCCGTTTCTTAATAAGTTTACCGGCACCCTTGCAGGGACTGCGACTGGCTTTGTCTCTAGCACAACAATTGGCGCGGCTTCTAATTTAGCTGCGGGTTTAAGCCAGAGCTACGCCACGCAGTACATGATCGACCCAGAGACTGCCAGCTTGAGCAAGGCTGCAACCGACGGCATTTTTGAGATGTTTATTGGCGGCGCGGCTCAGGGAACTATGGGCCTGCCCGGGTATGCAATTCAGGGCGGTGCAATCATCGGGCAAGATTACTCCGGTCGGGATTTGACTGTGGCAGATGTGGCTGCTGGCGCAGTCCTTGACTCGTCAACAGTAAACCCAAACGCCACGATTGCCACCTCCGAAGATGGCGACCCCGTAACGCTGGGTGGTGCCATGCTGCAAATGCCGAACTACCAGTTCGATATGAGCACGCTGAAAACGTATGTCCCGCAGGTCTTCAACAATGACGATCTGGTCGTTGGTCAGGATGAGCTGGGCAACACCGTAACTTACAGCGATCTGCTTGGGCAAACCACGGAGTCAAAAGGCTTCGATGCGGTCTACAAGAGCTTAATGGACATCACGCCAGAGCAGCGCACAGAAGCCAAATACGACTACGTGGCAGACTTACTTGGCGACAAGGGGTACTCGCCTACAGCGCAAGAAATCAACGACCTGATTGCGCAAAACCCTGCTGTTTCAAAAATTGAAGATGCGGTCATTGAGCAGTATGTTGCTCCAAGGCTTGTCACTGCGCAAGAAGTCAAAGACGCCTACGCAGAGTTGGGTCTGGCTAAACCAACACAGGCTGACATTGATAAGCTGGTTGGTCAGTACGACCAGACTGGCTTAGTCGGTAGGGCCACAGAGAACTTGGATACCGCTCGGTACAACTCCATCCTTGATCAGCTTGACTCTCTGTCTGCGGGAGCAACTCCAGAGGAGGTGGATGCTGCGATTTCAAATTACATGAAAAACAATCCGGGCCTGTCAAAGACTGACGTGGCAAATGCCATCAAAGACTACATGACAGCCAATCCGGGCTTGACTGCTAAAGACCTGAGCACCGCCATCTCTACTGCGACTAAAGATTTTGCCACCAAGAAGGATATTGAGACCGCAATCTCAAACATCCAGTTTCCTGCCGGGATCACTAAGGAAGATGTCGCTGCCGAGATCAAGACTTACATGGAGGCCAACCCCGGTCTTTCCGCAGCAGACGTTGCAGGTGCGATCAGCGAGTACATGACGGCCAACCCCGGCCTGACGGCAGCGGATTTGGATACCGCTATCTCTGCCGCAACCAAAGATTTGGCAACAAAACAGGACATCAAGGATGCGATTGCAGGGATTGAGTTCCCACCCGGCTTGACCGAGGATGATGTTACTTCGGCAATCACGCAGTACATGAAGGATAACCCCGGACTGTCCGCTAAAGATGTTACCAAGGCCGTTTCAGATTACATGACGGCCAACCCGGGCCTAACCAAGACTGATTTAAACACTGCCATCACTGCTGCTACCAAGGATTTGGCAACAACAGAGCAAGTCGAGAATGTACAAACAGATGTAGATGCTCTGGAAAAACTGATTGGCACTCCCGGCAGTGAAGATGTTGCGGGAACGGGCATCATTGGCCAGCTTGAAGACATGGGTTTGACGGACACCCAAATCTTGGAGGTGATTGGCAATCCAGCCACCGAAACCACTCCCGCAACAGGCTTGTACAAAGCAGCCGACGATGCGGCAGCGCGAGGCGAGGATGCCGCTGCGTCTGTCCAAAGAGAATTGACAGGCCTTATCGGCACCCCATCCATTAAGGATGACCCAGCAACGCCGGACATTGACGAATCAAAAGCGGCAACAGGTTTGTACGGCCAGATTGAGGCGGGAAACATCACATCTCAAAACGCAATTAAAGACGTTAGAGATTTAATTGGCGAACCCGGCAAAGACAATGTTTTGGGCACAGGCATTATCGGCCAATTGGAGGCCATGGGTCTGGCGGATGCGGACATTAGAAAAGTAATCGGTGACCCAGCGACCGAAAATTCCGCAGCAACGGGGCTTTACAAGGTTGCCGAAGACGCAGCGGTTCGAGGTGAAAACGCGGCATCAACAGTTCAAAAAGAGCTGACAAAAATTATCGGAGCCCCATCGGTTAAGGATGATCCGAACACTCTGGACGTGGACGAGTCACTGGCTGCCACCGGCTTGTATGGGCAGATTGAAGCCTCGCAAAAAGAGACCACCAAAGCAATTGACACGCTGTCCAAGGACGTACAAGACAAGTACAACGCACTCACAGATGGTCAGAAGGACCTTGCTGACGCCATGGCAGAGATGGGTTTGGACTTTGCGTCAGCGATTGACTTGGCTGCAAAGCAAACACAAGAGCAAATCACTGGCCTTGGCGAACAGGTAGATGCTCGTATTGATGAGTTGATGAAGCAGGGTGATACCTACCAAGAGGCCACGCAAAAGGCCATTAGTGAGCTGAACACCCAGAACAAACAGCTTCAGGATTTGGTTGGAACTCAAGGCCGCACCGCCACTCAAGCAGACATCGACGCTCTCAGCCAGATGCTCGGCGGTCAACGAGCTGTGGACCTGACCTACGACGTGACTGGCGACAAGCAGATCACTCAGGCAGACATCGACTTCCTGACTCAGGTAGTCAGCGGTGTAAACACAGACTGGCGTGCTCCGGTCGGTTCCGCCTTTGGACCAACTGGTCTGTACGGCCAATTGGCAACCAACGAGGCTCAGCGCTTAAAGGACCTGCAAGATCAACGGGATCGAGAAGAGGCGGCTGTTCGCGAGGGGAAGATTGCCAACATTAAAAGCACTGCCAAACAGGGTGGAGAGGGCATTCAAGCTTTGGGGCGACAACTGCCCAAATTGTTTGAGACAACCTCTACACCGCTGTACGGAACCATGGAGTACTTTGACCCATTCGGAGACCCCTTTGGGGACCCATTCGGGACGCAGAAACTCTAAATGGCATCTTCGACAAATCAACCGGATC
>JADDYB010000393.1_pt1 | contig 13871 bp, 19 predicted proteins | sample 8641941 | NCBI WGS metagenome assembly JADDYB01 (sample SAMN16275377, study PRJNA637457) | freshwater sediment metagenome | isolation source: Lake Kineret sediment | place: Israel: Lake Kineret | collected 2013
ATATTGTTGGCAAGAGTGGCGTTTCAGAAACGGTGTTGAAGGAAGTTGGGAAGCAGTTAGATAAGAACAAGATGGTTAAAGTCAGAATTTTGGAAAGTGCACTTGCAGAAGATAATGCTAAACAGATTGCATTGAAAGTTGCTGAACAGACAGAATCATCGTTGGTGGAAGTCCGAGGTCACATTTTCATGCTTTACAAGCGTCGCAAGAAGTGAAAGCCTTTATATTTGGCTGAATGATTTTACTGGAGGAAAAGTTAAGAGGATAAAGAGTCGTGATAACCCCCAATGATGTTCCAGCCGCCAAACTTATCGAGAGACTAGCCAAGCACCTGAAAGAAAACGTGGATGTAGTGACTCCCCCCTCATGGGCAAACATCGTGAAAACAGGCTCACACGTTGAAAAACAACCGCAAAACCCAGACTGGTGGTACACCCGTTGCGCTTCACTTCTGCGCAAAATCTATGTTCACGGACCAGTAGGAGTGGAAAAACTGAGGTCTTTCTACGGAGGAAAAAAAGATCCCGGCGTTACGCCTGGACATGTAGCCAAGGCAGGTGGAGGAATCATGCGGAAAGCTTTGCAGCAGTTGGAAGCCGCTGGTCTAATTGAAACGTTAAAACCTAGGGGACGAAGAGTGACACGTGCGGGTCGACACCTTCTGCAGGAAATGGCAGAGGAGATCATTAAGGAATTAGCGAAAGCGCTTCCAGAAATGGAGAAGTACAGAAAAGGTGACTGAAATGTCTGATGAAGAGCTGGAAGAGCTTCGCAGACGAAAACTTTCTGCGCTGCAGCATCAGCTGACTGACGAGCAGAAACAGGCGCAGTTGCAGCAGCAGTTAGAAGTGCAGAAGCAGACTCTGTTGAGAAACATATTGTCTCCTGAGGCGCGTCAGAGGTTGACGAACCTCAAGATGGTTAAGCCAGATTTCACGGAACAGTTAGAATTGCAGCTGATTCAGCTGGCGCAGCAGGGAAAACTGCCTGTGCCATTGCCAGATCAGCAGTTGAAACAGATACTTGCTCAATTGCAGACGCGTAGGCGTGAAACGAGGATAAGAAGGGTGTAGGAATGGCTCGAAACAAACCAACAGCAAAGAAGCGGCGACTGGCAAAAGCAGGGAAAGAGAAGAAGGCGGTTCCAACATGGGTCATCGCAAAAACAGGTGGCAAGGTCAGATCACATCCGAAAAGACGGCAGTGGCGAACCAGAAAAATAAAGCCTTAGCAAGGTGCAACCTATGAAAGAAGAAAAGAACAAAGAAGAACATGAAAAAGAGGAAGAATCAGCCGAAACAATTGAAGAACCAGAAGCTGAAGAAGAGACTGTTGAAGAACTTTCTCATGAAGAAGAAAAGAAAGAAGAAACAACGGAAGAATTAGCTGAACCAGAGGAAGAGGCAACTGCTGAAATTGAAGAAGAGGAAGAAGCTAAGCCGCCATCACGGAAAGAAAAAGCAAAAGAAGAAGAGGAAATAGTTGAAGAGAGAACTTACACTGTTCCGCTAAGCAAAGCTTGGATCATGCCGCCGCGAAAAAGAGCGCCGCGAGCAATGCGAATATTGAAAGCCTTCGTAAGGAAGCATATGAAGCTGGAGAAACCAAAAGCAGGAGAAGAAGTAGGAGAAGAGCCTGCGCAACTCGTCATAAGCAATGAAGTTAACGAAAAAATCTGGAAAAGAAGTATAGAGAAGCCGCCGCGAAAAATCCGCGTGAGAGCGGCAAAGGACAAGGAGGGCAACGTGACGGTTTATTTGGCTGAAGGAGACTAGCCTTGGCCATTTACCTGTCAACAATTGTCGGAAGCCCATGTATAGGCGTATATTCTCTAGCAACAGACAAAATACTTGTACTTCCAAAGATAGTTCCGCCTAAAAAGGCTGAAAGACTGGAGCAATGGTTGAAAGTCAAATTAATACAAACATCTGTAGGTGGCACAGTTCTCATTGGAGCGCTTGCATTCGCAAACTCAAACGGCATTCTGCTTCCCCACACTGTTCGCGAACAGGAGATTGGAGCCATAAAGTCTGTTTTTGACGGTAACGTCACGATCATGGAAACTAAAAAGACAGCATACGGCAACCTTGTCTTGGCAAACGATCGAGGAGCAGTTGTTGACCCCAGATTGAGAGAATTAGACATCAAGCAAGTTTCCGAAACATTAGGCGTTGAAGCCGTGCCCAGCGAGATCGCTGGTCTCCCATATGTTGGATCGTTGGCAGTTGCAACCAACAAGGGAGTTTTAGCACATCCGTTGGTGAAAGATTCTGAGCGGAAACTCTTGGAAGACGTGTTAAAGGTTCCAGTTGACGTCGGCACTGTTAACTGCGGGGTGCCTTACGTTGGCACTGGTCTGATTGCCAACAGCCATGCAGCGGTGGCAGGCTCCATGACGACTGGTCCGGAGACGTTCATAATTGAGAATTCCTTGGACATTGTGGAAAATAGTACGTTGGTCCATCCGAAATCAAGCCTTTAACCCATAATGCCAGAGACCTTTCAGTTTCTGTGAAGAAGAAGTGACTGTTTTTCGCAGAGAAAAAGAGAAAGGATCGGGTCAGAAGAAATCAACTTTTCTTTCTCAACAATGCATTGTTTTATCTCGAAATGTTTATAATTGGACTTGCTTTGATGTTGTGCAAGAAGATGATTAACTTGAAAGTATTTAGAGTCACAGGTGAGATTCATAAGCCAAACTTGGAGACTCCCTTCAAAAAGGAAGTGATAGCTGTCAAAGCTGAGCATGCAGTGGAAAAGGTCTGTGCGGAGTTAGGTAGCAAACATCGTGTTAAACGGTTTCATATAGAAATCGCAAATGTCGAAGAGGTTCCAGCTGAACAGATTGAGAATCCATTGTTGAAAAAACTTGTTTCTGGAGAAGAAGACGTTGCCAAGTAAAGACGAAGAGGAACTAAGGAAACTAGGCGTTCAAATGCGCTTTCTTGAACAAACAACTGAAGCCATACATTCCAGAATGAGCATGGTGAACACTGTCATAACAGACTTGACTTACGCTAACATGACTTTGGATAGTCTGGAAAAGGAAAAAGAAGACGCGGAGATTCTTGTTCCAATAGGCGGGAGTTCCTACGTCAAAGCGAAACTTGGAAGCCCTGACAAAATAATCGTTGGGATGGGTGCTGGTGTTTCAGTGGAAAAGACGCTGGCAGAAGCAAAAGACATTGTTAAGAAACGTTTAGAAGACCTTGAGAAAACCAGATTGTCCCTTCAGCAACAGTTTGCTCAGGTTGCGGAAAGAATGGCTGAGGATCGAGAAAAATTCGAAGGTTTACTTGCCAAAATGAAAGAGGAGAACCCCTCGAAAGATGTTTGAGAAGCTGAAATCAGGTCTCAAAGGTCTCGTAAACAAGGTCACCACAACCGAGCTGAAAACTGAAAACTTGCGTCCAGTACTTACAGAATTCAAAATCAGCTTTGCAGACAATGATGTTGCTTTTCCTGTTGCGGAGCGAATATGCGACGAAATGGAGAAGCGCCTAGACGGAGTTCAAGTGAAACGGCTTGGAGACCGCAAGAAGATTGTTGAGAAGAATCTGCGAGAAGTGTTGTTGGAGATAATGCTTGCCGATAACAAGATAGACTTGCCGAAAGCTGTTAAGGAAAAACGCGGGAAAGGCGAACCTTTTGTCATAGTTTTCGTGGGGATAAATGGAACTGGAAAAACGACAACGATAGCCAAGATTGCTTACTTCTTGAACAAGAAGGGCTTTTCTGCTGTTCTAGCTTGCAGCGACACTTACCGTGCAGGCTCAATTGAACAGTTAGAAGAGCATGCACGCAGATTAGGCATGAAAATGATTACGCACAAGTATGGCGCAGATCCTGCAGCCGTTGCTTATGACGCAATAAGTCATGCGAAGGCTCATGGAATAGATGTTGTTTTGATTGACACGGCTGGAAGAATGCAGACAAACCGAAATCTGATGAGTGAGCTGGAAAAAGTTAAACGCATCGTAAAGCCTGATCTGACCATTCTGACTGTGGATTCGCTCACTGGAAATGACGCTGTCATGCAAGCAGAGGAATTTCATAAGAGTGTTGGAATAGATGCAACGATACTGACCAAAGTGGATGCTGACGTCAAGGGGGGTTCAGCTTTGAGCGTGACGTACGTGACAAAGAAACCTATTCTGTTTATTGGAACTGGACAAACGTATGATGACTTAGAAGAATTCGATCCGCAAAGATTTGTGCAGATGATAATGAAATAGCCGCATTCTCATTCTCCTACCTCTTTACGCGTTCTCCAAAAGTGTTCAGTTGAACGGAACAGCAACAGTTTTCTTTGTGTTCAATGATTGTCACTTGCGTTTGCGCAATGACTAGTCCGCTTTCCTTCAACGTTCAGCCAAGTCTGTTTCTATTTTCCCATCAATCTTGACAGTATTGCCTTTGCCGAGTACAGTCTGTTCTCTCCTTGTTCATATATAACTGACTTCGGGCTTTCAATTGCGTCTGCAGCTATTTCGTATCCTCTGTGAATAGGCATATCATGCATTATGAAAGCGTCACTTTTCTTCAACAACTCCTTGTTGATTTGGTACGGCATCATCAGCTTAACGCGTTTCTCCTTTTCCGCCGTATATTTTGGATCTGTGAAGAACTCCATGTCAACCCACGTGTCCGTATAAACAAAATCTGCTTCTTTCACTGCTTCTTTAACGTCCAGCGTAGTCTTCCACAGCCCTGTCTTCTTAGCGTTTTCCATGAGCTCTCCCTCTCTTGTAGGTTCGTTGAATATCGGTGTCACAGTAGTTATTTTAACCCCTGTTTTTGTGCATCCCTCAATGAGTGAATTGCAGACATTGTTATGAACACCTATGTAGACAAGTTTTACCCCTCTTAACTTGCCAATCTTCTCTTTAACAGTGATCAAGTCAGCTATTGCCTGACTTGGATGATATTTCTCGTCGCAACCATTAATCACGGGCACGCGAGAGGCATCAGCCATTTTCTGCAGATCACTGTTTTTCATCAACCTTGCCATGATGCCGTCAACGTTCCGCGACAAGTATTGCACCTCGTCAGTAATGTCAGCTAATGCAAAGTTTGTTGTCCTCCAATCTATGAAAAGAGCATGACCACCAAGCTGGGTCATGGCAACCTCAAACGAAACTCTTGTCCTTGTAGAAGTTTTCTGAAAAATCAGAGCCAGCGATTTACCATCTAAAGACGTCCGATACTTTTCCGGGTTGTGTTTGATTTCAATGCCCTTGTTTATTATATCCAAAAACTGTTGATCTGAAAAGTCCCTAAAATTGATCAGATGCATTTCTTCACTCTTTCTCCACGCTTTCATTTCTCAACCCATTCTACCAATTATAAATCTTGTGGAAACATTTTTCTTGTAACAGCATACTCTCACTGTGGAAGTGTAGCGATTGATCTTAATTGTTGCTTCAAACAAAGACGTTGCCAGCTTAAACATTAGAAAACAAATTCTGGACAACTGCGGTCACAGAGAAACGAGTGAAAGCTTCCAAGAGAACTCTGTTTATGCTTTGGAGATTAACGAAAAAAACGTTAAGCTGGTAACGTTGAATGATGAGTCTGTTCAAGCACAAAACCTCGCAAATTCTTTCAATAATCTGGAACTCGTAGTTTTCATTTCAAAACACAGTAGCCTAAGTGGAACTCCGACACTTTCGGTGCACACGCCAGGCAATCTGGGAGATGCGGAGTTGGGCGGACTAGCCAGAAAAGTCTCGATTTCACCAGCAAACACCATGCGAGACATTTTGAAAGCCATGACGAAATTCAAACAAGCAGCTCATCTTGACTATCAAGTCTCTTATGAATGCACCCATCACGGGCCTTCTCTAAATGTGCCTACCATGTTTGCTGAATTGGGGAGTTCGCCTGCGCAATGGAGCGATTTAAAAGCGGCTGAGGCAGTGGCGCGTGCAGTAATCGAGGGGCTTTCAACGTTTAAGATTTCAAACGCCAGGCCAGTTCTTGGCATAGGCGGTCCACACTACAATGGCAGATTCACTAAAATAGCTTTGGAAACGGAAGTGGCTTTTGGACATATGATTCCAAAATACGCCGTTGCAAACACAGATTTGGCAATTCTGGAACATTGCATAGAGCAGACGATGGAGAAGGTGGAAGCGATAATTTTAGATTGGAAAGGAATAAGGGGTGAAAACAAAGCGCCTCTTGTCCAAATGCTCAGAGAGTTGGACATAGGTTTTGAGAAGATTTGACATGGCGTGCTCTCAAGAGAAAAGAGTTGAAAGGGAAAAGTTAATAGAAATGGCTGGCTTATCTATAAAAGTCTGCGACCCAGAGCAACGTTTATATCTGGTATGAAATGTTGAGTGTGCGATGAACCATGGGATTGAAAGAGTTCCTATCCCAAGCTGCAAGAACATTAAAACTTGCGATTAAACCTGGAAAAAGTGAGCTTTGGTTATCAATAAAAATATGCTTCTTAGGAATAGGCGCAATTGGGTTAATTGGGTTTGTCATTAAACTGTTGTCTTCTGTTCTCCAACCTGGTGTTGCGGGCACCACAGCTTAGAAGGAAGAAACCTTATGGAGAAACATGAGGATTTTTCAACAAAAGTTTTCGTTGTAAAAACAACGACTGGACAGGAGAAAAACGTGGCTAGGCTTGTTGCAGCGAAGGTCGAAATGAATGGCATACCGATAAAAGCGGTTCTTGTGCCTGAAGCCCTGAGAGGCTATGTCTTCGTGGAAGCAGAGGGAGCGCACATTGTTGAGGAGGCGATAGTGGGCATACGGCATGTGCGTTCAAGGGTGCCTGGCATCGTTAGTTTCTCAGAGATCGAAAGATATGTTGTCAGGAAGCCTGTAATTGAAGAGTTGAGCGACGATGACATAGTGGAAGTTACAGGCGGACCTTTCAAGGGCATGCGTGCAAAGATAACTCGCATTGACAAGACTAAAGCGGAAGTCACGCTTGAGCTTTTGGAAGCAACTTTCACTCTTCCCATAACAGTTAACTCAGATTACGTGAAATTAGTGGATAAGGCAAAAGCTAAAAGTGGTGAAAGATAGATGGCTGACAAAAAAGTCGTGGAACTACTCGTAAGCGGAGGGCAAGCAAACGCCGGACCACCGTTAGGTCCTGCTTTAGGTCCTTTAGGCGTTAACGTGATGATGATTGTTAACAAGATAAACGAAGTCACAAAGGACTATTCTGGAATGAAGGTTCCCGTAAAGGTGATGGTTGATCCTGACACCAAAGATTTTGAGGTTACTGTTGGGACACCTACAACTTCGGCTTTGATTGTCAGTGAATTGAAAATCGAGAAAGGCTCGGGGACACCACATTCTCAGAAGGTTGGAAATCTTTCCATGGAGCAGGTTACTCGCATAGCCAAGATTAAGCGTCCAGAGCTGCTCTCAAGAACTTTGAAGGAAGCCGTAAAGGAAGTTATGGGAACCTGTGTCAGCATGGGAGTTACTGTGAACGATAGAGACCCGCGTGAAGTGCAGAAAGAAGTTGACGAAGGAAAACATGACGAAACACTCAGTAGAAGTTAAACATAAGACAATATTTTTATAACTGCGTTCTATTCCCTCTTTGGCACGAGGCTTTCAAGATGCCCTTAGATCAAAAAACAATATTAACTGCAGTTAAAGAAGCAAAGGAAAAATCCAAAAAGAGAAATTTCGCCCAATCAATAGAACTCGTTCTGAACCTGCAGGATATTGACATGAAATCACCTGAGGGCAAGATTCAAGAAGTCATAGACCTGCCAAACTCTCTGGAAAAGCCAAACAGGGTATGTGTCATGGGAAGCGGAGAACTGGCCCTGAAAGCCAGAAAAGCAGAAGCCGACGCCGTGATTGAAAGAGGCGAACTTGAGGGATTGGCTGGAAAAAAGCGTGAACTGCGGAAAATGGCTAATGACTACGACTTTTTCATAGCTGAGGCTCCGTTGATGCCGCTGGTAGGCAAAATTCTGGGTCCTGCTTTAGGGCCGAGGGGAAAGATGCCAGTGCCAGTTCCACCGTCAGCTGACATTGCAGCTTTAATAGCGAAGCACCGTAAAACAATTATTGTTAAGACGCGTGGTCAGCCTATTTTGCAGTGTCGTGTCGGCGTGGACAGCATGAAAGAAGAAGCCATAACTGAGAACATTCAAGCAGTGTTGAGAGTCTTAGAGGGAAGACTTAAAAAAGGAATGAAAAACATCAAAGTTGCCTATGTGAAGACCGCCATGGGCACACCAGTAAAGGTCAAGCCATAAGCGAGGAGAAACTGATGCCGTCTCAACAGGTTTTGCAGGAGAAAATTGGCGAAGTTGAAGACATAGCGAAGCTGATAGGCCAACATAAGACTATTGGAATCGCTAGTTTACAAAAGGTCAGAGCGGCGCAACTTCAGGAATTGAAGAAGAATTTGGCGGAAAAAGTGTACATGCGGGTTGTGAAGAACAATCTGATGAAACTGGCGGTTGACAGTTGCAAAGACAAACCTAACCTGCAAGGGCTTGGCGAGCACTTGGCAGGATCAAATGTTTATCTATTTACGGATTTGAATCCTTTCAAACTGGTGCTGGTTCTGGAAAGAGGAAAAGTTAAGACAACCGCAAAGGCAGGGGACATCGCTGCCTTCGACGTTATAATTCCTGCAGGCAACACGGGACAGGCGCCTGGTCCAATAATCAGTCAGTTGAACGCTGTGGGTTTGCCTACAAGAATTGAGTCTGGAAGTGTTTGGATAAACAAGGACACTTTGGTTGTTAGGAAGGGTGAAGTGATTTCGGAAAGGCTTGCAAGCGTTTTGTCGAAGCTTGGAGTAAAGCCTGTTGAAAGTGGACTTGCGATGAGTGTTGTCTATGATGACGGTCTACTGATAACCCGAGCGCAACTTCGAGTGGACGTTGATGGAACCAAGAAAAACGTAGAAAGTGCCTATGCAGAATCTTTTGCTTTATCCTTGAGTATAGCTTATCCGACATCGGAAACTGCAACAGCGCTGATACAGGTTGCTCATAGACAGGCATATGCTCTTGCTATGAACGGGTCAATACCTGCTAAGGAGACAATTGTCGATTTGATAAAAAAGGCGCACATAGAAATGTTAAGTTTAAGTAGTAGAATGCCCACGTTAGAGGAAAAGACTGCGCCAACCGAAAAGTCTGAAAAAACTTAAAATATCTGAATGGAGAGGTGAAATGGTATGGAATACATTTACGCGGCGATGCTCCTTCACAAGGCTAAAAAAGAAATCAACGAACAAAACTTAACACAGATTCTGACAGCGGCAGGAATAAACGCTGATGTAGTGCGTGTCAAAGCACTGGTAGCATCTCTCGCCGAAGTGAAGATTGACGAAGCCATAAAATCTGCTCCGACAATGATGGCCGCGCCGGCGGCGCCAGCAGCAACCGCGCCTGCAGCAGAAGCTAAACCGAAAGAAGACGAAAAGAAGAAGAAAGAAGACGAGAAGGCGAAAGAAGAAGCAGCGCTTGAAGGACTTGGAGCTCTTTTCGGTTAACACTTTTTCTCAAAACAACTATTTCTCTTTATGCACATGCTAATTGAGGGTAATAGGCAGAATGCCGTTTTTAGCTGAGGCGTTTTTCCTTCAAGAGTTTGGGGAGAACCACCAACAGCCATCCACATATGATCATTAGTGTGCCTGGGAAAGCTGTTGGTCCATAGCTGAGTAGAGCTGCTTCAAAAATGAAGAATGATATGCACATTGCGATGGCGGATAGGCCTGCGGTTTTTCTGCCGAATCTCTTCCAAGTTTGTATTGCTAACAGTCCTGAAAAGAAGAAGTCGCCTAGACCCAGAGACATGAACTGCAGCCCATATGACGTAGCTATTAACGGGATGACTGGTAGACTGATCAGCACTGGAAGACCGAGTCCTGAAGTTTGTTTTGCCGCAGAGACCATTGCACCTGTAAACAGGACTAGGACTATGTCCATGAGTGTGAGTGCTCCTGCGAAAAACAATGTTGTCTTCCAAGTGAACAGGCTTCCAAGATAAAGGATTACCAATATTGCGAAGATTGCCCCATACACGTCTATCAAGTACGGAGCCCATATGGGTGTTCTGCTGTAGAACAGATAGAGGCATATGAACAAAGCGGGAGGCAAAACCGCGAAGTACCATCTTTCCCCCATGTTTGTCCTTTTCTGGTCGTATAGAAGGGATATCAGCGCGAAAGCTGCAATACAGTACAAGGCTAAACCTCCGTAGGCAACTGTGGTTGTGGTGCGGGAGAAGAGGCTTATCGTTCCGCCTGCGAAGGTGAACAGGATAAACGCTGCGTAGATTTTTGTTGCTTTGGCTCTTGTCATGTCGGAAAAGAGGTACGTGAATATGAAGAATAGCATGGAGTAGGCGAATAGGAACAAGGCCATAATGGCCATCTGCGGGATCAGCACGATGACGTATATCATTATGCTCATCGTGACGACAAGTAGAGCAGCGTCTCTCCATCGAAGCTTCTTTTCTTCAAGAACACCTTTCAGCTTGCCCTCAACTTTCTTGCTGAGTAACATTGCTGTGATTGTTATTAGAAAGAGCATTGCTGGCATCGAAATGTCAAATTCCATATCCCAAGATAACGATAACACACATTTAAACCTTAGAGGCGGAAGTAGGCGTTCATGATTGCCAAGGAAGCGAGAAGTGCCTCTTCTGTTCTGACGGTTTCTGTTCCTTGTGCGGGGATGGTGTTGATGACAAAATCAGCAATGTCTTCCAACTTGAGTCCTTCATGACTGGCTATTTCTTTCAGTCCTTGTGTTGGGGCTCCAAAAGCCGCAAGGACAGTTTTCGCTTTTCTCCATCTCTCGCCCACTTCGTTGGCAACATCAGTGAAGAGGATGCCGAACTTTGAGGTGGCAATTGTTAAGTCGAAGCTTCTGTTTTTCAAGGTTTTTCCTATTGAATCTTTTTCCACGGTGACTGTGTATCCCCAGTATGTTGGAATGGCGTCGCGGTCTGCAATTTCTGCTTTGACTTGCCTGCTGATTTCTGTGATTTTGACAGTGACACGTTTGGTCGTGGGCACCTGTCTGCCTGAGACTAGTGCTGGTTGTTCAACGCCAATGTCGATGAGCATTCCTTCATTTGTTTTGGACATGACGGCTCCTTCGCGGTATTCGCCGATTTTCAAGTTCTTTGTCTTACGGTTTAATGGGTGATGTGGGGTTCGCAAGGGTGGAAGTATTCCTGCGTACTGCAGTTCTGGTTTGATTGTGAAAAGCTGTTTTCGCAAATACTGCGGTGTTTCAATGTAGCTGAGCAAGGCTGTAATCAAATCCGTTTCCCTTTTCTGGTTTGCTTTCAGGTTATCTGGATAGACAATGATTTCGGAGACGTTGAAAATTGCGGCTGTTCTCCCAATAAGACCTATCTTGGACGTTTTTTCACGTAAATGCGGGACATCGGAGACGATTGATGCAGGTATTGCTATGGACAGTTTTCTATTCTGCAAATGTGCTTTCTCCATTTTGCGCCAAGATGGTTATTGTTGGTTTCAGTTTAAAAGCTAAAAGCATAATACGAAATTTGTAGTAAGACAAATCAGAGTGTAACAGAATTGGTGAAAGCAACTGTTTTGGACAACCTTGACGTGATTAAGGAAGTTGACAGAAGCAGCATGCTCTCTTTTTGCGTTGATGCTTCTAAACATTACAGTGAAGCCGCAAGATTGGCTAAGCATGTCTCCTTTGACTATGCCAAGCCCAAATCGATCATTGTTGCTGGCATGGGCGGTTCGGCTATTGGTGGAGAACTGCTGAAAGATTTGACCAGAGACAGAATATCCGTGCCGATTGAGGTGTGCAGGGAATATTCATTGCCCTCCTACGCGGACAAGAAGACTTTGGTGTTTGTTGTGAGCTATTCTGGAGAGACTGAGGAGTCGTTGAGCGTTTTTCTCGACGCGCTAAAGCGGAGATGCATGGTCATCTGCATAAGCTCTGGAGGAAAACTGCGTGATTTTGCTCACAAAATGGGCGTGCCCCACCTGCGTGTTCCTTCTGGAATGGCACCGCGCGCCACTCTTCCATATTTGTTTATGCCCTTGCCTATGTTGCTGGAGGAGACGGGTTTGGTTTCAGGTGCTGGGCGTGATGTTTCTGAACTTGTTAAGGTTCTAAGATTGATTAGCCTTGAGAATGCGCCTGAGAAACCTTTGAGCGGCAATTTTTGCAAGACCTTGGCGGTGAATGTTTGCGGTACTGTTCCTGTTGTTTACGGTTTTGGGTTTTATCGCGCTGTTGCGCAGCGTTTTAAGACTCAGTTTAACGAGAACAGTAAGATTCCTGCGAAGTGGGAGTGGTTTTCAGAGCTTAATCACAACGAGATTGTGGGCTGGGAAGAGGCGCGGAAACTTGGGAAACTTTTTTCGATAATCTTTATTCGGGATGTTGCGGAACCCGTTGAGATGCAATGGAGAATCGAGGCTACGCAGAAACTTGTTTCTGACGAATCTTTGAAGACTTTCGAGGTTTGGAGCAGAGGGGAAAGTAGATTGGCAAAAATGCTGTCACTTGTCTGCATTGGCGATTTTACGAGCGTATATTTGGCTTTGTTGCGCGGTGTTGACCCGACGCCCGTGAGAACCATAAGTCTAGTGAAGGAGAAAATCGCGCAGAGCGGGGTAAGAGACAAGGTGATAAGTGAACTGCAGAAACTTGCGAAGTAGTGTCTTAAGTCGTGAATTCCGCGAACATTTTTTCGGCCTGTTCAAGAGGCACCTGTTTTGGCGGGTGTTTGAAGGCGTAAGTGCAGATGGGCAGTATTGCACCGCTTAGTTTTTTGTCTAGCGCAAGCTTTATGGCTCTTATTACGTCGAGAAGTACTGAGCCTGCGTTTGGAGCGTCTACTGTTGATAGTTTGAGGTCTATTTGCATTGGAACTTTGCAGAAGTGTAGTCCTCTGATCCAGAAGTAGCTGTCGCGCCTGTTTTGCAGAAAATCAACGTAGTCTGTTGAACCCGCGACTATTTCTGCTTTGTAGGGCAATGCGGCTTGAACAGATTCTGTTTTGACGGTTCTTTTGATGTCTTTTGTTCGTCCAAGCGTGTCTAGGGATTCTGTTCCTCCGCCAACGTCAAGCTGATACGTTTCCGTGATACGCACGCCGTTTGTTGATAGGAGTTGCAGAAGGGTTTTGTGAAGTGTTGTTGCGCCTACTTGATCGATTAGGTCGTCGCCTGCCAACGGTAAGCCTGTCATGTCGAAGCGTTCAGCCCAAGTTTTGTCGCTGGCGATGAAGTTTGGCGTGGCATTTATGAATCCGCATCCTCCAACCAACGCTTGCTCCGCATAATACTGGACTGCTTTTGTTGCTCCGCTGGGGAGTAGGCTGATTAGGATTTCGGTGTTGCTTTCTTTTAGTGCGGCTGCGATGTTTGTTTCTGGTTGGTTGTCTGTTTGTATGATGTCTTTTGTGTATTCGCCTACGCCGTCTAGGACTGGTCCTCTATGCACTATGGTGTTGGACATTGGCACTTCTGCTAGTTTGGATGTGTTGTTTGGGGGTGAGAAGATTGCTTCTGACAGGTCTTTTCCGATTTTTCGGGTGTCGATGTCGAAGGCGGTGACTATTTGGATGTCTTTGGGGTGGTATCCGCCCAGTGTGAGGTTGCGCAGTCCGATTGCCTCTTCTTGGCTCTCGCATTTTGCGTAGTAGTGTAAGCCTTGGATGAAGGCTGAGGCGCAGTTTCCGACGCCTGCGATGGCGACGTTTATTTTCGGCAAACTTCAAGACTCCTTCTTTTTTGTGCATTTCTATTCTGGATGTGTCCCTTATAAAATGCTGCGCTGTTCAATGTCAAAAAGATAGAACAAATAGGATGAGGAGAATAATCAAGAATATGAGTTGAAAATGCGGAAAAATGA
>JADDYB010000394.1_pt1 | contig 13854 bp, 12 predicted proteins | sample 8641941 | NCBI WGS metagenome assembly JADDYB01 (sample SAMN16275377, study PRJNA637457) | freshwater sediment metagenome | isolation source: Lake Kineret sediment | place: Israel: Lake Kineret | collected 2013
TGGGCGAAAGAGCCTTGTAGAGCCTGGGCGAACCGTAGATGTCCTCCTGGTCGAAGAGCCCGCCGACGATCAGCATCGGCACATTGAGCGGGCGTTCAGCGAGCAGCTTATCCACGGCCTGCTTTTGCCAGAAGGAGTCATAGGCCGTGTGCGCTGCGAGCTTCTGCCAGAACCCGATGCTCTCCATGCCACGCGAGGCCGCCACCGCGCCCGCGTTGCCCGCACGCAGGAAGCCGTCATAGGTGTCGTAGCATCCGGACCACCACTTGATCTCGTTCTTGCGCGTAGCCTCCTGGTCGTAGGAGTACGGCAGCGCCGCCTCCTGGCGGAACGCGCCCCAGTGGAACCAGTCGTCACCCATCCAGCCATCCACCATCGCCGCGAAGGGTACCACTGCCTTCAATGCCGGGTGCGGATTTACTGTGCACATCAAGGTTGTGTAACCCTCGTAGGAGCCGCCGATGGCAGCTACGCGGCCGTTCGACTCCGGCACGTTCTTCAGCAACCAGTCGATGGTGTCGTAGCTGTCGGTCGAGTGGTCGGTGCCTGATTCGTTCAGAGGCCCCGTCAGCGGCTTGTTCATCACGTAGTCGCCCTCTGAGCCGTATTTCCCGCGCACATCCTGGTACACGATGATGTAGCGCGCCGCGGATGTGGTGTCGTTCATCTGAGGCACGACCATGGAAAGGTTCGGGCTGTTGAAGCGGAGCGTGCGCCCCGCGGCGTTGTAGGGCGTGCGCGTGATTACTATCGGGGCGTCCTGCGCGCCCTTTGGCACGAGGATTATGGTCTTGAGCTTCACGCCGTCGCGCATAGGGATCATCTCCTCGCGACGGAAGTAGTCGAAGCTGTCTGTCTTCGGCGCGAACTTCACGGGGATTTCACTGTTGCGCGCGTCTTCGGAGAAATCATCACTAGGTGTTTTCAAAGTGGAAAATTCCTTCCAACGGAGAAAGTATATTATTAAAATTTATAATACTTCTTGCGCGCGTGCCATGAAACAAAGGACATCTTATTTGTACAACGTGGCCTTGGACATGGGTCACTCAAAAACACACTCAGGTGCATTCAACTAGCTGAGAAAATAGAACAGTCGATACCGTTGATTGAGGCAGGATATGTTGAGGCTGCCGACTTTAAAGGTGTGAAGATATTCAAGATGCTAAAGTCTCGTGCGCGCGCGGGGGGTGGGGATCGAACACCGATTTACTAGTAAAATGGCGGGAATCCACCTAAGTTTGGATATCAGTTTGAATCCCTTACACGAAATTCTATCATCTATCTCTTGCATGTAATCGTCTCGTGGATTCAAATAAAGGAACAGCTTTTTACCCTCAACCTTAGATGAAATTCGTATCTAAATATAAGAAGAACACGAGCGCACTTCAAAGTGAAGAAAAGAGTAATATTAAAAAAATTATGGGAGTGTCAACCCGGGAATTCCAATCCCGATTTTTAACACTGCGGGTCCATATCCAAGATGACTACCTAAGAGGGAAAAGTTTGTGATAAGGAGTGTCTGTCGATTGCCTTTCCCAGTTCCGAAGGCTAGACTAGCAGGCATGTCAAGACCATCATCAGCTGTAAGTAAAACCGTGATTTCTACATTATCAGAATCAATCTTGACAAGCTTATTCTGTAAGACCAGAGCGCCATAGATGTTTCCATGAACGTCCAACGCGATACCATCTAAACCATATAATTCGAAGCCTTCAACGACCACTTCTGGGGATCCTGGTGTGCCTCCTTTCATAATAGGGACGCGTACAAGAAGACCCTTCTCGGTGTTAGCAACATAGAGGCTGCCATGATAATAGGCAATGCCGTTTGCCCCCACGGGAGGGAATCCGGGTATCTCATTCAACCCTTCCAGTAACTCGTGTTGAAGCCAGACCTCAGCTGATCCACGTGGTGTGATTTTCCAGATTGAGCCGCTCCACGAATCGGTTATGTAAAGGGAGCCCCTATCATCGAAGGCAAGAGCGTTAGCCCAAAGAATTTTCTCTGTCCCTGGAAGCCGCTCAGCGTCGCCACTCTTGTTTATTCGATAAACGCCTTGAGTTTCTGGGTTGAATGCGAATGTAGCATACACGTTTCCAGGCGCATCAACAGCTAATCCAAAAGCCATGCTTCCTCCATCGGGTGGAATTGTGAGAAGCAACGTCTCTGATCCATCTGGTTTAATCTCCCAAATCTGGCCAAGTGAGCTGATACTGACATATAGGTTTCCAACCTTATCTACTGCGATGCCTTCAGGGAACTCACCATTTGACACATCGTAGAGTCTTACTGGTGAAATCTGTTGATCTGACCTTCTAGCCTGCACTGTTGTAGGCATCAAAGCAAACAGAGATACTAGCATAGTAACCATAGTCACGGTGACTATGAACCCACTTCTACTTTTCATACGTTTAACACCTGAAAAAATACTTGCACGAAACCGCTGTTAAAATCAGCGTGGAGCCGATGCTACAATGGAAAACCCGTTGTTATCTAGGTAGCAACAAATATTATTAAACCGGACACACGTCCACAACTATTTTGGGTCTGCGTTTTTCCTCATATGCGATAGCATCGCTTCAAGCTCCTCAATAGCTAGATCCACCCTCAAAATCCCGTGTGTACCTTTAACCTCCAGGACTCTCCCGTCCTCGACTGTAAGACCAATTAACTCGCCCATGTTTACATCAAAGAGCACTCTGTCATGAACATCATCTGAGACTATGAGGCTCCTCACATGCTTCTTGGAGTCCATCTCCACCGATACGCCTCGTCCACCCACATATCGAACTGATGCAGTCAAGCAATACTACGCCCCTGTCCTATGCTGAGGAGTTTTCAACTTAAGGTGTCCGTATATGCCCTACTACTCAAACAACATTGATATTACCTAGACAATATGTTTACTATGGGGTCCATGTAATGGAACGCTTCTATGACCTACTTTTTGAGATGTCGAACGACAACAGGCATAGAATCCTCGTTCTACTGAAAGAGAAGCCCCTCCGAATAACCGAGATCTCAAGGCAGATGAGTCTGACAACCCAGGAAATAAGCCGCAATGTGTCAAGGCTGGTGGAAATTGGGTTATTATTCAAAGATGGGGAAGGATTCTACCATCAGACGCCATACAGTGAATTGACCCACGTACTCCTTGAGGAACTGCAATTCACATCGAAGAACAGAGACTACTTCATAAAACACACCGTTAAAAACCTTCAACCGGAATTCGTGAAAAGATTAGGTGAGTTATCGGAGAGCACATATACAAAGAGCGTAATGGAGTTCCTATACTACGTTGATAAGACGATCAAAGAGACACAAAAGTGCATCTGGTTACAGGTCGACCAGTACCCGTTAACAGCTCTAGGGTCCATCGCGGACGCTCTGAAACGTGGGGTCAACTTCCGGATCATCGAGAACAAGAATATGTCTTCTGGGCCGTTCTTGAACCTAGAGTCCATCGAAGACACGTCTATGCTCGTAAGATCAAGAAACACCCCACTCTCCGTACAGAGAATCCTGGATTCAATTGAACTTTTCCTCTTAATCTCGGAGGATAGGTGCGCCGTTGCATTCCAGATCCCTGAAGGCGGATTTGATTATCATGGCTTCACCGCTACCGATGAACGATCATTAAAATGGTGTAGAGACGTATTCAAACAGAACTGGGAAAAAGCAGAGCCTCGAACCCAGACACCAATCATCGTTCATCAAACATCTACCGCTACAATAAGGAGAGAAGGAACGGTTGTCGTTGAGGGGCGCAATGATCAATCAGACGCCCAAGTGGTCCAAGACGCAGTCAATAATTTCAAAGAAGTAGTCCTTAAAGGAACATTTAACATCAGCACATCCTCCATTAAAATAAGTAACAGCGTAAAAATCCGAGGCGAAGGTAAGGAAAACGGTTTTCCATTAACTACTCTGTACAAGAAAGGCTGGAGATTTCCCTTCACCGAGTTCGACTCAGTATTTGAAATTAATGGAGAAAATTCGGACGTCATCATTGAAAATATTCATTTTGTTGACTTCAACTGCACGTGCATACATGGTTATAGTGGCAAGAGCCTCAAGCTAAGAGACAATGCGATTACAGTAAGCACGGGTTATGGCAGAGGCTGGAAATACAGCAATTTTGGTGACATTCTAACTGGAGTGTGGCTAGACTCTCCGAAAGACAGCTATCCCAAACACAAGAATTTCCCAGGCGGCGTATTGATAGAGGGAAACTACATTGACTTCGCATACATATCCAAAGATGCCCCAGAGCAAACAGAGCACTTTAGCATCGAGGATGTGGAGTATCCTCCAGACTTGATCAACCATGAATACTATATGGGAATAGGGATCAACATCATTAACTCCTCCTACAAGATCATGATTGAAAATAACAGGATTAGAAATATGAGTGCAAGAGGCATAAGCGTAACTGACAACTTTGCTGAAGCAGATATTAGCATCAAACATAACACCATAGAATCTGATGTCAAAGGAGCACATCCATTTAAGAGACTTGAAGCTGGTTTTGGAATATTTGCACAGAGTGCTTTCCAACATCGTAGACCCGGATTCAACATTGAAATTGAGGAAAATGAAATCCGCCTCTCAAAACCAAATTACTGCGGAATTACGGTGACTGGACCTGAGATTGAAGACAATGATGTTGGAACACTCTTCAGTGGTTCAATAACAAATAATGTAATTAATCTTAATCGAGGTCAGGCGGGTATTCAGATTGGGGCCGAGAATTTCAGAGTATCTGGTAACAAGATAGTTGGCGAGGCCTACTACGGAATCCAGGTTTCAGGTGTGAGTAGGTCGAGTTCAAAATTGAAACTGTCAAAGGTGCTCCTAGATGAGAACGACATTACAGGTTTAAATATAAAGAGCCCCATTATGCGAGTTCGAAGGCGCCAGCCATCAGAATAACCCAACAAGTCTAATATTTTCGGTTTAAAACTGAGTAAAAAAAATTGAGACTACTTTGAAGCCAGCTCTGTAATCATTTTTAGAAGCGAGAGCTCGTACTCCACAGTTGCTGGGAAGGCCTGCAGGACATGTATGAACTCCGTTGCCTTGTATAATGTTGGTCCAAACTTCTTGAAGAAGCTCTCAAGCTCCTCTTTGCTTGGAGATTCCCAGGTACAGAAGGCGCCGTGGTCGCTCCTCATGTGGGTTGATTGCAGCTTTATTCCCTGTGGCTGCTTGCCTTCGAGGAGAAGTGTGAAACCATGGATCATCTCCTTGGTTATTGTTATCTCGGCTTCGGGCTTCCACTTGTGAACTGCTATGATTAACACGATTTTTTCACCTGTTTTTCATATTGGATGGAGTTGAAATAAGGTCATCGTGGAGGAGTCCCTACATAGATAATATTGATGTTACCTTGGTAGTACCATTAGGGGAGATTAAGCGCAGGATCCTTTTATTACGGCTCGTACATCTCGTTGAACCTTAACACCCGCGTAATTATTATATTATGACGGCCATTTACTACCCATTTAAGGTATAGCCAAGAGCCAGATTAGGGGCGAATGATTTCAGACGTAGGGCCGAAAGCGGGTGCGAAGTAAGGTGAGGATGGCACATGCAACATTGGGTTATTTACACCTGTTGGATAAATAAAGACAGAAACATAGGACTCAAAGAATACTATGGATTAATTAAAAAAATGTGTAAAGAAAAAGATGGTGTTGAATTCCTAGGGCTATATAGGCCATTAAATGAGGGTTGGAACTGGGCATATTTCTTAAAGACGGATAGCTTGGATAAGTGGAGGGAATTAGATAATGAAATCAATGAACAGTATACTGATATGAATAATAACATTACTAACGCTATATCGAGAATATATGAAGGGTCTGACCAATATAAACAACCTCCAGTACCAAAGAAGAGGGATAATCTGAATTATATCGTCGAAGAAGCTCAACTATGGGCGGGAGTCGATGTCGGTCTCCAAGAGTACTACTCAGCGCAGTGTGAGCTCTTCGAAGGAGTGGAGGGCGCATTGCTCTTTGGACTATATGTTCCGTGGAGTGAGGGATTGAACTGGGCTTTCCTGTACATGTTTGATACTTTGAGTAAGTATGGTTATCTAGGGATGGAGTGGCTCAAGAGATACGGGCGCCCAGAGAACCTGGTCAGCAGCGTAATTAGAATATACGAGAGATATGAACCATGAATTAACCATCTAAAAAATCTATACGCGAGGGTCCCTATAATTACAAAACTTGACGCGCGCAGGTGTGAGCATCGCCCTTTTAGAAAAAATTGAGTCCTATCTAAATAACACTATCATTACTATAGTAACAGCAGTAGCACGAAGCAATAATAGCTGAAGCTCACGTAGGTTTCTCCGCGAAGTGGCTGAAATGAAGAGAAACTTCGTAACATTACTGATATTCGGAGCACTGACAACTGGAACTGTCATGGGCGCCTTAGTTGTTTTATATACTTATCAGGTCCCGATGGGAGCAAGATTCGTCACAACGGGAAACTACGATGTACAGCTTCAAACCTTGGAAGGAGCCCCAATAGACGGCTACGGCTGGGGAGAATTCACAATCGGGCAAACAAAGACCTTTACATGCCAAGTTAAGAACGTTGGGCGAGTGCCGCTTAATATGACTTGGACAGTATCAGATTTCCCCTTGGAGGGTTGGATACTGCTAGTGAATTTCCCAGAGCAAAATGGCTATCCTGCAATGGTTTGGAACGAGGATGAGAGCTGGGGCCCAATACAACCGAATGGGGGCTTCACTATCGAAATAGTTCTTACTGAGAACGGAGCAGAGGTGAATCCGGAGATAAGCTTCAACTTCCTCCTAAACTCTGGAGAACCTTAGTAAAGATAAATCAACTCCCCTTTTTCTTTTGTATAATAGAGTAGAGGACGGGACTCGAACACAAATTTACTAGTACAATATGTGTTTTAAGGGCTCAGCATATCGAAAATGGAGTGGTGAACTTCCAAAAAAACAATCATATACTAAGGATTAGTGTGATGTGAGGATAAGGTTATGGTGAGCCTGTCTTAGGGGAGTTTCCTCCCAGCCTTCTTAAAGTACTCCTCAATCTCCTTCTTCTGCTTCTCAGGCACCGTCCTCTCAAAGGGCCAAGCAGCGGCCTCCGCCACGTAGCGCCTCAGGAACTCCTCAGCGAAAACTCCGTGTGTCCTCAGCGCCTCGGGGCTCAACCATTTCTCCTCGTCCTCCCTGCTATGCATCAACAGGTTCGTAGGCGTATCCCTGCTAAGCGACACACTGGGGACCCCGACGGCGGAGAGAGGCGTCCCATCCGAGGAGTAGACCGCCTCGGAGACGCTGAAGACGACCCCCTTCTCCTTGGACAGCAGCTTCACAGCCGCAGTCAGCTCTGGTGGACCAAGAACCTTGGCGGTATTCGTGCCGATCAGGCCGCCGTGGACGTCCAGGTTGAGGCAGAGAACCGTGTTATCGAGCTCCGTGGTAGCCTCCTCGTCCGCCTTCTTGGCCGCCTCGCTCGCCTCCCTAAGCCTCCTCGCGTACTCCCTGCTCCCAAGCAGACCGAGCTCCTCGCACCCCCAGGCCACGAAGCGCATCGTCCTCTTCGACCCCCTCTCCTTGAAGACCCGTGCAAGCTCCAACGTGATCGCTGTGCCGCCGGCGTTGTCCCCGGCTCCGGGGACCTCCAGGACGGTGTCGTAGTGGCCGCCGACCACTATGATCTCCTCGGGGCGCAGCGTCCCCCTGATCTCCGCGACCACGTTCTGGGTCCTGACAGTCTTCTCCTCGGTCACCGCTATGAGGCGCATGGTCTTGGCCCCGGACTTGACGAGGTTCACCCCATCCTCGAAGGTGACCCTGACCATGGGTATGTCGACGTACTTCTTCCTGAATGTTGGGCTTCCCCAGAGGTTCTTAGCCATCGCCCTTGGTGTGGACTCGATTATTATCATCCCCGCGGGCTTGTATTTCTTCAGCTGGGCGAAGGCGCGGTCCCTGTTAGCGGGTGCCCCAGAGGTGATGATGATCTTACCCTCCACATCCGCTGTGATGTACTCCTCATCATATGAGTCGAGGTGGAGGATGCTCCCTGTCACACCATTCGGGCCTGTGCTGCCCGAGAGCGGCATTACCTCACACGGTATCTCCGCCCTGTACGGCTCCAGCACCTCAAGCCTTCTCGCTTTGACGCTCCCCGTGAATGCGTCGAACTCCTCGATTCTGGCGTCTAGCCCTAGCCTCTTAAACTCTGATAATATCCACTCTGCGGATCTCCTCTCCGCGTCTGTTCCACTGGGTCTCGACCCGATGTCGACGGCAAGCTTCTTCATGTACTCGAATGCTTTCTCTCCGCTGATACTCAAAATGGGTTCCTCGACCTGTAAAGGGAGCATTCATTATTAAGAATTAACGTCTCACACGCTCGCGCGCGCAAGGTGAGGATAAGATTATGCCTTTATGGATGGGTTCCTAACACTGGGGCAAGTCTACATATGTTTGTACCCTTTATCAACAAATATTTTATCCATAATTAACCGTAACTCTACCTATGGTTGAAAAAAGCATAATCTACTTCCAAAAATGCGGAAAAGCGAATACGGAGGAGACCATTAAAGCCTCTAAGAGAAGAGCCGAGGAACTCAACATCAGAAACATAGTAGTCGCCACAACCCGGGGAACCACGGCTCTCGCAGCCTCTGAGATATTTAATGACCCTAAGTATAATATCGTGGCCGTCACCCTAAGCTATGGCACAGGGCAGGCTTACGGAAAAGGCTTCTACATGACCAGCGAAGAGAGGAAAAGGCTCGTAGAGAGAGGGGTAACCGTCTACACTGGGCTTCACGCCCTAGGCCACAACGTCGGCTCCTCTTTCAGGAAAAGGTATAAGGGCGAATCCGTCGAATCCGTGGTTCAGGATACTCTGTATAGGTTCTGTGTAGGTATGAAAGTCTGCGTTGAGGTGGTTTTGATGGCCGCCGATGCTGGGCTGATCCCTGTGAACGAGGAGGTTATAGCCATTGGTGGGACTGGGTGGGGGGCTGACACGTCTGTCGTTATTCGGCCCGCGTGTTCAGAGTTCTTCCACGATCTTGAGATCAGGGAGATAGTGGCCAAGCCTAGAGAGGCAAGAGAAATCTATGAAGGCGTAATAACGCCAGCAACATCTACTCAAAAACCCAGCTGAAGCAGAAAAGGGTATGCCCATTTGAGGTGAGGGACTCAAATGGAGTTTTTCCCAGTAAAAAATAACATGAAAGCTGTGAGTGTGATGTGATGATAGAAATGTTTGTTTTTTAAGTCTGTTTAGTTCCTCTGAAGTCAGGGTGCTGCCGATTAACCACTTTCCTGATCTCTTCAGTCAAATATTTTTGATGCTCCTGGAACTGGGGATAGCCGTAACGCTCCCTGAAACCCAAGAACATCTACCCGAGCAAAGCTAAAGTGAGAGGCAACCCCCAAACTTCACCTTCGACTCTTCTAGAGCTTCTCTGTCGTACACGCCAAACACCTTCTCTGCCTTACCGATGTAGTCCCCGAACTGGCTCATGTCGAAACCGGCGAGGTTACAGAAGATGGCGTCAAGGGACACAGGGTCTCTGCCGAAGGCCACCACCCCCATGTTCTCCACGACTTTGTATCTTGCCCCAGCCGGATCAACAAACTCGCCTAATGGGTCAACAACCGGATTTGTGTACAATGTCTCACATATACCGTAGACGTTGAAGAGTGACCTGTAGACTTTGTTTATGTCGACGATGCTCTTACCCAACCTCGAGTGTTTATACCCGTGCCACCATGCTCTCAAGGGGTCCGGTATCAACCCGAACATGTTCTTGAGGGTGAAGCTGTTATAAGGCTGCATCTTTGCGTAGCTGATGAACGTCGACCCCTTCAGATCATAGAGCTTCTTCGGCACCAGGCCGTAGAGTTTCTCCGTAAAGGCTGGCTTGTAGTGGGACTCCACCGCCAGCTTCACCTCAGCCGGGTCAGCTACTCTTCCGCTCCAGACCTCATCGGTGACGTTAACGTACTCCACGTCGCACTCTTTGAATAGGTCTGTGTATCCACGGGAGTCTAGAAATATTTTCTCCTCTTTCTTGATCTGGTCCCAGTAGCCGCCTTCCTTGAACCAACCCCAGTCTGGCTTCTTGAGCAGCCATCTCCAGCCCTCATCCGAGACAAATAGCCAGATCCAGTTCACCTTTTTTCCTTTGATGGTGATACTCACCCCATCATCTGCAGGCGCGTCTATCCACCTCTCAGGTTGCATGAGCTTCATGGAGCGGGTCACGATGTGGGACTCGGTAACTATGATGTGGGAGTCGAGGGCCTCCAGCAGCACTCTTAGGGCTTGGGGATCGGTGGCTATCCCAGGGGCTGAGGCCACGAGGTTAGGCTTTATGATGATTGTCTCGGACTTGAGCCAGGGGTCAACCAGCAGCTCTTTGAGTTCATGAGGGTTACTCAGCTTGGCAATCGTGGTTGGCCCGAATCTGTAACTCACAGATGGCATAAATTACACTCAATTTTCAATACACATAACGGTTTGGATCGATCCTTGTGAGTGGGGTGAAGTTGGTTATGCCTTCCTTCGACGAGATGTGGAGAATATAGTTCGCTATGACGGGTAGACGCCTACATAGCCTAGCCTCCTTGAGCTTTTTAACACACGCGCGCGGTTATGGAGGCTATCGATATCATTCGGAGAAGCCTTTGTATGAACCTGTTTTTAGCTCTGGGTGTTTATCGAGAAACCTAGTTAATTCGTTAAGTAGATGCTCGCTCTCGCTAAGGATTCTTGTATTGTTCGTGGCTTTACGGGCATCATCTGCTATACCGGTGTTTGGAATTTTTTTTTTTAATGAAGCGTTTTACTGCCTCAAGAGTCTCCTCAACATGCGTCATTGGTAGGTAGTGTGTTGCGTCTTCTAATTGCACTATATTTAGCTTTGGATTAGCCTTCTTCATTTCCTCGATGATTTCTGGATTGAAAAAGTGGCTATTTGAGCCATATACAAGTAATACTTGCGTTTTTATTTTAGTAAGATCTGCCCAGAAGTCTCGATCCCATTTTAGCAGTTTACGGCGACTTGAAGGCGATGGGGGAGTAACCACCATATCCATGCCTTTATTACCAATGAGTAACTGGTTTAGCATATAGTCACGGGTGAATCCTGGATAGACTTTTGCGCAATATTCAAGGGCTGCTTCTTTATTCGGGAAGCTATCTGGGCAAGGCTGAGCTTGTGCCTGTGGATCTCTGGGGAATGGGTCATTGTATCTTGTTGGCGGCATGTCCAGAGAAACTGTTCCATATATGTCCTCTGGGTAGAGTGCTGGCCAAGCCATAACAAATAACCCACCATAAGAGATTCCTACTAGAGTGACCTTCTCTAATCCAATCTGCTTGATGGCTTCATGAAGGATGTCAATCTGTTCCTTGAACCCCATTTCACTGCTTGGATCATCGCTTAGACCAAAACCAGGCAGATCAGGTACTATGACACGATATTCTCTGCTTAATGGTTCGCTGAGGTGATCAAGATTCCTCGCCATACCCCAAGGCCACGAGCCATGTAGAAGAACTATCACTGGTCCATTCTCGCCCCATTCCAAGAAATGGATATTATAACCTTTCACAGATACATCGTATTCCCTGTAGTGAACACTATTTCTAGGAACAACATTCATCCAAACATCACCTATCTATGTGCTAGTTTGAGGTGAGGATAAGAATATGCCCAATCTAGGGGAGTGACTCGAACACAGATTTACTAGTACAAAAGGAAATTTTCATGGCATTATAGAAAATATCCGCTGAATTCGCATTTATCTGTCAATGTTCTTTACCAAGCACTCTACTAATGGTCACCGACAACAGCAAAGCAACAGGTATGAAAACCACAGACAGCACACCAGCCTGCTCATGCGCTACAACCTCGAACACTATCTTGGCCATCTCAAGAATATAGACAGCGACGATGATCACCTCAAGCTTGTGAAGAGTCTCCTGCAGCCTAACAAGACGCATAAGCTGTTCCCTTGAAGCCTTCTGCTCCTCCAACGTTAGCCTCTGCTGCTGTATGCTTAGGTAAGTCCTAACGCTATCCATGACCGTTCCAAGACGAGCCTTCAGCGCCTCGCTCCTCACAAGATAGTCCTCATACATTTTTGGTATCCTATTGTATGCCCTGATATCGCCCTCAGTGCTCCTAGGCTCTTCATTGATACTTTTCTCATTTAACCTCCGGAACACATCCTCGATCCTGAAGATAATCGACTGCGCCTCGATCAGATTTCCACGCATCGCCGAGATCATGGCGGAGAGGCTTGCCTCCCTCTCCACTATGTAGCCAAGCCACGACTCTAGCTCCTCAAGCCCCAAGGGCTCAGGCTTCATGAGATTCCATAGGAAGGCCTCGGTTCTTTCACTGATCTCGATCTCCCCAGGTTTGAGGGCCGAGAAGAAGCTATTTGAGCCACTGTGAAGTCTGGATAGCTGCGCGGTCTGGGTCGCTATGGTTTTTATGCACTCCATGGTCTCGAGAAAGCTCCGAGACAGCGCATCGTGTGATGATCTGATCGGTGAAACGAAGTAGTACTTGTTGAATTGTTCGTTCCCGCCCCCTGGTTCGAGGATCGAGAAAAGGCACCCCGCGACTACACCTACGCCGAGCTTGGGCCTTGATAGTAGTCGCGAATAGGCCGTGAGCAACGTATACGCGTGATCTTCGGTAGTAGCGTCCGGCGAGAATATGATGAAGGTTGTTAATGTGGGGGATGGGAGGGCCACCAAGGGATCAAATGCATCGAATAGACGCGTCCCAGCATCTACTACGCCATCACCACTAGGACCAGAATTATACTTGACATCGGATGTTAGTAGAGTAAAGTCTTCTAGGCCTTCGACTTTATATTGAAATCGTCCTCCGTCCACCTGAAACTCCAAGGTGTCCCCGACTTTTACTACCTCTTCATACCTCTCGCTGATAGTCCTGTGGACCTGCTCAGCGAAGGCGTCTCTTTCGATGCCCTGAATGACCTGCAGCCTTATGACTCTTAGTGTTTGATTCTTTTCCATCGTGTCAGGAGTCATCGCGTTACGCCTCAAAGAGGTAGAGGCACTCGGGGTCTCCTTTGCTCTTCGCTGACAGTAGCCTGATCTTCATATCTGGCACGATGAGGGAGGCCATTCCATGAAACATTGGCAAGGCGTAGTTGTCATCCAGCCACTGCCAGGGAATGTTGAATGTCAGTGCGGCCCGCATGATGGGGCAGAGTCCCTTACAGCGCATGGTAATCGTGTTGCCCTCGACCCGTGCGTTGGGCTCTCCCTGAACCATCTTCTGGAACTCGTTCAGGATGGAGGATAAGGCTTCAAGGCTTCTCTCATAGGTACCCTGCTTCTCCATCAGGGACTGCCCCATCTCCCGGCCGAGCTGGAAAGCGCGTTTCTTAGCAGCCTCCACGTCTTGTTTGAACTGCTCATAGAAGATATTGGGTTGGATGAAACTCAATCGTCAGACCCATGATTTATTAAATTCTTCACGTATTTATCATGTTTGAATCGATGTTCAATATGTTAAATGGAGCCCCGATGCTACTTAGATCAACTCGAAGATGTGGGTGCATAATTGGTCGCCGTTGGCGCGAGAGGTCTGAACACTCATTTTGATGTCTGGCCTGATAGTTGATACTATTCCTTCCATCCAAGGCCATGCGTAATTGGCGTCGAGCCAAGTCCAAGGTAGGTTGAGTGTTAAGGCGCTGCGCATTATGACGCAGAAACCTCTATCTCTCTTGACAACCTTGCGCCCATCTACTCTCGCAGATGGCTCGCTCCTCATTGCGTTCATAGCTA
>JADDYB010000395.1_pt1 | contig 13802 bp, 30 predicted proteins | sample 8641941 | NCBI WGS metagenome assembly JADDYB01 (sample SAMN16275377, study PRJNA637457) | freshwater sediment metagenome | isolation source: Lake Kineret sediment | place: Israel: Lake Kineret | collected 2013
CTGATGGTTCGCACGCTCAAGACGATCGACCGCAAGCTAAAGGCCCTCGCGGCTCGGTTCGGATGGCCGGAGAGTTTTGGCGCGTATGTTGGGCAGGTGGCGGATGCACTCGGCGCCGTTGGCGGGATGGAAGAGAACGACGCGCAAAGCGCGGATGTCAGCGGTCAGCAGTACTGGCATGGTTCAGTGGGAGACCTGGTATACCGGATCAACTATCGGGAGCAGCGCTGGATCAAGCAGTGGGCAGAGCACGCCAGGATTGACCTGGTGTAGGGTAGGCTGGGAACGGCCAATCAGAACGAAGGGGAGGATAAAATGGACAAGAGCTGTGAAGATCGGGTAAAGGAGAACTTAGCGGGACGGCTGGAGGACATCTCCAAGATGTGGAAAGCATACCAGGAAACCGAGGACGGGTACACCAACGACGGCGAGAACCTGAACGAGTTTGGGTTATCCTTTGACTATGTAGAACCGGGCACGTTTCGCGGCCAGCGTCGGGGATACTTTCGGTATCAGCTATCAACTGGTGGACCTGGAGACGAGTTCAGATTCTACGCGCACCAAGAGCGGGAGCCGGGCCGCCCGTGGAGATGGGTAGTTGACCGGATCGAATACTGGTTCCTCGACTGGTGGGACGGCGCCAAGCGCAACATGACCGGCAAGGGCAAGCAGCTCATGGTAGAAATCTTCAACTGGCTGGTTGAGGGATTCGACGACGGCCAGGTTGAGCGCTGGTAACACAACGCACAAGATCAAGGGTGGGCTGGGTGGGCATAGGGAGGAACGATGGACGAGTTGACCATGACGGAGACACTGAGCAACGGACGGACGATCAACTATCGGATCGTCAACGGGACGGCATACCACATCGACACGGCCAGGGAGATCGTTGACATCCTGGAGAACGCGCGCCAGCTACGCTGGAGACTGCGCTTTCACTGGGGAGACGTGGTTACCGGTCTAGACTGGGGCGACGAATACCACGTTCGCGGTTATGTGGGCCGGTCGATGGGGCCGATCAAGATACCGCTCTTGATCTACAATCGGCGCAGCTATGGTGGGGGTGCAATCCTGGATCACTGCATTGTAAAGATCACCACGACGAGGGGCGGACGTGTGCTATACGTGCACCCCAGCTATCACAAAGGGGAGGAATAGAACCATGAAAACGCAACAGCTCAGCATCTTTGAAACCGGGCAGGATTTGCCCCTGTTTCAGTTCAGTCAGCCGCAGGCATACGGCGAGATCGGCCAGGTGCACGGCAGCAACGGCAAGCCCATCAGGTGCACGCCCGTCGATGGCATGGCCGACGAGAGCCCAGACTTGGCGGTGCCCGACATGGAAACCCTCATGGAATGGATGGACGACGGCGCCGGCGAGGCAGCCTGTCCGCATGGCTGCATTGTGGAGACGGACGGCTACTGTGAGCACGGCAAGCCGTCTTGGCTAATCGTTCTGGGTCTCATCTAGACCAAACACAAATCTGGAGGTAGGAAACATGACACGCTGGAGTAGAATCTTGATCGTTGTGGCTGTGATCGTGAGCCTTATCACGATTCCCTTGACGGTGACCGCCAAGGGTGGGAACGGACATCCACACCCCACGGAACGGGGCAACAGTCCGAGCACGCCCGACCAAGACGGCAAGGGCAAGGACAAGGGAGAGCCCACGGCAGACAAGCCGGCCAATGGCGGAGACGGTGACAACGGCTGTGGAAACGAGGGTGACGGCGATCGTGAGGACGACAACAACGGGAATTGTGGGCACAAGCCGGCGCCGACCGCCACGCCCAGCCCCACGCCCGACATCCCCGACGAGCCCACACCAACGCCAACGCCCGACACGCCCACGCCCGAGCCGCCAGAAACTAGCACGCCCGAGCCGCCCGACACCGAGACCAAGACCGGCAAGGTCTGCTGCATCCCGAACCACTCAGCCTGCGAGCTTTTCACCATGACAGACTGGACGGCACACCGAGACAACCCGGCCACGCTGGAGGCCCTTGTCATCGCTGAGAGCTGGGAGCCCTTCTGCACCACGGTCCCAGCCGGTAAGTATGTCGCCTTCTTCTGGAACACCACGACCGGGCACAGCGGCCAGGTGTACGCTTTCGAGGTGAGAGAGGGCAACACCCGGATCGTGAGAGAGTGCAGTACCAAGCGCGCAAGCCGCGCGCAGTAGTTCACACCTGGGGGGATGGGCCAACAGGCTCATCCCCCATCACTGGAGGATAGACAGAATGACAGAACAAGAGCGAATCTTGAGGGCCTGCACCCACATCCAGCCCGACGAGAAAGGGCAGATGTGCGAGGTCGAGTTGAGGGACGGCACGATCTTGCACGTTTGTGACGTTTGCTGGAACGCGTCAGTCTATGCCCGCCGATCGGTGCGCAAGGCAGAGCTTGACGCTATGCCACGGTGCGAGGTACCAGGGTGCAGGATGCGCGCCACGTTCACGATCGGCAGTGCACCCGCCACCGTCGGGATGTGTGGGCGCCACGTTCGACGAGCACAGAACGCCTGGCAGCGGGAGGTAGCGCGCGCCTGTGGTGGCCTCTGGCTACCGATCGCGGTTCACTTCAGCAGGGACGAGTTGATCGAGCTTGCCCAACGGGTGAGCTAGAAAGGATAAGACCATTATGACACGCAGAGCACACGACCTAACACAATACGACTGGCTGAGCATCGAGCCCAACGGTCATGGAGGGTTCACCGTATACGGTCACGGAACGTATGAGGAAACAAGCGTGCTGGCAGGGTGCCCGCTCCGCCAGTATCTTGACGGCTTTGACAGCATCGAGGAGGCCCAAGCCAAGTACCCGACCGCCGAGGTCAAGGAGTGGAGCACCCGTGGATACTTGCCAAGCTACCTACCCCACACCGCCCCAGCCTGGTTCAACGAGGCAGACGCGGGCGAGCGCTGGGACGACGACTATTAGGCGCCACGCCACGGGTTGAGCCCTCCACCTGGGGGGGGCTCAGCCTTTCACCTTGCGCAAGCGAGGATTTTTCCGTTTGGCAGCAGCGCTTGCCTTGCGCGTCTTGCTTGCCAGGATGGCACCGGCCCGTTCCTTGCTCACGCCCATGCGCTTTGCAATCTGGGACTGCACTGCCTTGAATCCCGGATGCTTGCCGCCCTTTTTGCCTTTGGCTTTTCGTTTTGCCATACCGACCACCTCCGATCCATACAGTTTGGCTGGGGGCTCCGGTGCGAGGGGACCGGAGCCCCAGCCGTGTGAGGGGAGAGAGAGCAGGTCCCCGACCTGCCAGTTTGCCCACCATCCAGCCCGGCGCCAATGCGCCACGTCCCACTTATAGTACTACCCGCAGTACTACCAATTCCAGCCCGGCAGCGAGGCACCCAGCTCAGCCGTGTAATCCCGACCGACCCAGCGTTTGCCACCATACAGCAGCACGCCGTCAACGATCTCCAGTAGGCTCACGTTGTAGGTATAGGGTGCATAATCCACCAGGCCCAGCCCCTCTTGCCAGTTACTTGCCGCCGTGCTACCCGGCACTCGCCCGTCAATGTGACACAGACAACCCGGAGAGAAAGCCCGCACGGTGCGCCAGCCGCCACGATCCTTCACTCGTCGGCTAACCTGCTCGACTCGATGGATGTGACCGAAAGCCGTGTCTTGCTCGGTCCGCTCCACCACGAGGCGGGCAGTGTTACCCGGCGCCTGGCTGATGGCCGCCCCGTGCACGCAAGACAGCGGCCCGATCCACACCTCGCCGTCTGGATACTCCCCCACCCAGTTGATCCGCAGTTTGTCGAGGGCCAGCAGGCGCTCAGGGCTGAGGGCAGGGGGCAGCTCCAACTCGTCAGCGGCCCGTAGTTGATACACCTCGGCAAGGTGGGCAATAAGGGCGTTCCTCATCCGGGCATCATGGTTGCCTTCGAGGACGTCGATCCGGGCATCCGGCACGGCATCACGCAGCTGGCGCAGCCAGTGATGGGCCTCCAGGATGGCCGGCTGGGTTGCCCAGTAGAACTCTGGCCGGGCAGCAAACTTGTCGCTGAACATCGCCAGGTCGAGAAGATCACCCAGAACCACGACATGATCAGGCGCCAGCTCGGAGGCCAACTGCACCGCCAGGTCGAGGGCCTGCCGGTCATGTAGGGGTGTGAGCTTGCCCGATCGCACGTCCCGCAGGTACCCGAAGTGCGGATCGGGCAGCAAGAGGCCACGCTGCACGCCGGTACAGTCAGCCTCGCTCGGCGCCAGGCACGGGATCGGGTACCAGTCGCAAGCCACCGGCTGGATGGCTGGCGAGATGGCGACCGGCACGCGCCGGATAAACCTGACCCAGACCGACCAAAGGGGTTCAATGCCAATGCCCTGCTTGTCGAGGTGGCCGGTAATCCGCCCGGAATCAAAGTCCAGGTGGCCGACCTCTACCTTGGCGCCGACCTCCCACTTCTTGACACCCCAGTCCTGCACCTGCCAGGTGTCAAGATCGACCTTGGCCGCTTCCAGCAGTTGGTCAAGCGAAGTGATCCGCTCGTCGGTGCTCGTCGCCTCGGCCCGGTTGCCGTGCTCCTCCCAGGTGGTACCCTCTGGTGCTTCCTCGTCCCGGCTTGGCCCGTCCGTGCAAATAGGACAAGGCACGACCTTCACGGACCCAGGCCGGTGACGATAGGCCGACCGCACCGCTTCCTTGCGCCGTCCCAGGTGGCGCGCGATCGCGTTCCAGGAGTGGCCCTTAGAACAGCGGCGCGCCGCTACGATCTGCTCGATCATCAGCTTAGTTTGATGCCCAGCCAGGCCGCCACGGCGCCAATCACGACCTGAAGTGCAGCGAGGACGCCGGTTGTCTGTCTCATCCGCTCCTCGTGCACGCTGGCGCGCATCTCCAGGGCCGCGATCCTCTCTCGGTCCAGCCTGCACTGCTCGTCGTGTACCTTCCTCCACTCTCGGCTCTCGTCCCGGAAGGCAAGCACGTCGTCTCGCAGGTGAGCGATCTCGTTTACAGCCACGGCGATCGTGGCGCGCTGGTTACCGTTCGCTGGCTCGGCCATGGATACCTCAGCTCAGCACCCGCCAACCGTGGCATCCGCCTCTTCCTCGCCGGCGCCAGCCTCGAACATCTGTAGGATCGACGCTCGCTGGCTTGCAAGCACCGCTGTCTTTCTCTGTGCACTGAAGAAATCGTGTACCCAGTTCGACCCACGACCGGCGAGTAGGGCCGTGAGGACCCGCCCGACGATCTCAAGCTGTGGTGGCAGGTAGCCGGCGAGCAGGTTCTGCCCGCTCAGAAACACCAGGCCCGCAGCCACGGCAGCGCCGACGTACATCAGCCAGAAGGTATCGAGCTTGACCTTGCTCCACGCCGGCACCACAAAGAACTCGACCAATGCCTCAGACACCGAGGCCAGGAACGCCACGATTGCCAGTGATGTAAGAACCTCCGTCATTTTACCCCTCCACCTTGCATTTTCTGCGCAGTGCTACCACCGCACGCGCCATATACTCCGATACTGTCCGTTGTCGCATCCCCAGCATGTCACCGATCTCCTGCTGGGTGTAGCCCTGAAGGTACAACTCGATCACCTCACGTTGGCGCCCGGCCAGCTCTTCGACCGCCACCCGCAGTTGTGCCCGCTGCTCGTCAACCTCCTCGGCTGGCTCGCTGTCCTCGTCCCACTCGTCATCGAGGGAGACGATCTGGGGCCTGTCCTGCGCTTCTGATCGAAAGGGACGTAATCCGTGGCCCTGCCGTCGCCTTTCAAGACAGCAGACACGCACAAGGCCAAAAAACCAACTTTTGAGCGAGCCGGCGCCGGGATCCCATTTGTCCCGTAATTCCCAGGCCCGACTTAGCGCATCCTGTGCCGCATCTTCTGCTTCGGCGTCGTCGCCCAGGATTTTCCAGGCGAGTCCAATCCCCGCTTGTCTGTAGCGCTCCAGGTACTGTGGAAATTGCTCCCCGTTCTCGTCCATTGAAAAACACAAAAGCGGCACCTACGCCGACCGCTGAGGCTCCGCGCCCCGGCAAGATCAGCCAGATGCCGCTACAATGGGCTCTGTTTGGGACCGCTAAGGCACCCTTGTGCCCCGGCAAGATCAACCGTCGCAGCCGCTAAGGTTCCGCACCCCGGCAACTGCTATCGAGCCCGGCGACGAATATGTAATTACCCTCTATAAGGTATTGGGCAATTTACCCCCAAAATAGAGACACCTCCGCAAAAACTCGTCAAACTCATCACGTTTCTGGCGGTTTCTTCCTCTTCGGTTTGCGCGTCCGAGACAGGTCCAGGTAGTCATCGAGCGCAGCCAAGCAAATGAGCAGCGCCTGACGGAGGGCCAAGAGCAGTGCACGGTAGCGGGGATCAGGCTTCTTCTCGTCCATCCCTGCACTCACGACAGGTACACCCAAATCCAGAAAGCCCCTTCCGCCTGCACCTCTAGGACCTCCAGGTGGTTCGCCAGCCAGGGACGAATCCAGAGCGGCGCCCAGAGATGCGCCACCTTGCCAATGGCGGGTAGCCTGATGCGCTTCACCTGGTTCACCGGCAGTCGATTCTCAGCCATTCCGACCTCAGCCCCTCCGGGCAGATGGGCACCTGGGCCAGCCGGCCCTCTTCCAGGTAGCACAGGTCCCCGTACCCTGGCGGAGGGCAGCAGTTCATCAGGTAGGTACAGCCTGTCCAGCCCTGCGACTGCGCGGCCTGCGCCCTCCAGCCGATAGCCAGCAAGAGCAGGAGGAGCACCACCAGGACAAACACCGTTTGCCCGTCTCGATTCCACTGCCGACGTGCTTTCATCGCATTTCCTCCACTTTACACCGCACACGCACACGGTAGCCACTCGGACAGGTCCATCTCCATGAGGCCCTCCCAACGGCGGGCCTTCATCTGGTCAAGGCTGACGCCATGCGGGTCCAAGGTTACCCACTTCTGGCATCGCTCACTGGCGGTTCGCTCTATCGCTGCCGCCCGCTCGTACAGGTCGGGATAATGCAGGTACAGGTCTCGCCATTGGCTCACCCTTTGGCCGGGACAAAAGAAACAGCCCGACTTGCGCGGGACGGGCAGACCCGCGCGCTGGATAATGCGGATACATTCAGGCCGGGTTACGCCCCGCTCAACGAGTGGATACTGCACCTGGGGATCATCGTAATGTACCCTGTTCGGCTCGTCTGCCGCTATTCCCAGGATCGAGGCTTCCGCCCCCAGCTCCTGCCGCAAGTTCTCCAGCGGCTTCCCCTTGAACCCAACCGAGCACCAGCGCACAGACAGCAGCGGGATAATGCCCCACTGCAAACAGTACTGCTCTAGCGTAGACACCGGGCCACCTATTCGCTTGTCGTCGTATAGGTGGGGATGAGTGACCGGCGAGATGCGCGTGATCTCCAGGCCGTGGGGTTTGAGAAAGTCTCGCTCGAAGGTTGTCATGTAGCAGTACGTTTCGGGGTGCTCTGCACCCGGATCGGCAAAGGCTATTGCCCCCGTCCAGCCTTGTTCCACGAGCAGGATAGCCAGGGCCACGCTGTTGACACCGGCGCCGAAGGAGAATAGCTCATTCATCGTATCTCCTCCACGCCCAACTCGATCAGCTCCGTGTCGCCCAACTCGCGGGTGATGTGCAGGTCGTCGATCCAGCGGTCATCCTCGAAAACGATACCTTTGCACGCATCGAGGATCGCTTTCTCCAGGTTGTCCACGTCGCAGCGATGCAAGCCCCGCTCCGTGGTCAGCCAGATATGCACCCGGAGCGGACGGCGACCAAACATCTCATAGCCGCACTCGCGCATCTCTGCCCGCAGCGAGTGCGCCAGCGCATCCTTGAGGCCCCGGTATTCTATGGCTTCACGGTCCACGTACTTGCCGCGCTGGGTCATGCGCACATACGGATGGACCCGGAACCCAGCGATCTCAAGCCGGATCATCTGAGAAGCTCCTGGTGTCGGTCACGCGTCACCCTGGCTGTCCCATGGCAAAAGCGGCACTCTTCCAAGTAGGTTTCATTGTAGTTCGAGCCATATCTCTTCTGCCATCCCTTGCCCTGACACATCACGCAGGTAACGGTTTTTGAGAGCCATTCCTGATACCACTGCTCAAACGTCATTCGTTCGCCTCGTCATCTGGGATCATCACAGCCACCACGATCTGCTCCATGAGCATATCCCGCCTGGCCTTGGCAAGCTCGGTCTGCATCTCATAGGCTGGCCCCTGTTCGTTCCAGTGGGTCACGTGGTCTTGCGCCATGAGCAACCGGCGGAGCATCTGCCTCAGCTCGTCCTCGGTCATGTCTCCCCCTCCCTTGCCAGCCGGGCCGCCCAGATTAGCAACGCACAACCGGTGCAGGCACCCAGAATCGAGATGACATTGGGTAGCCAGTGGCTCCAATCGCCACCCGTGGGAAACCAGAGCGCGAGGGTGAGGAGGACGAGGAACAGAAGGCGGGTGGGGATGCTCACCTTGCCACCTCCGCCTGGGCCAGACGCGGGGTTCCGAGCGCCTGCAACGGCTCGATGGGGTACCAGGTGCCGAGGCCCTGCACCGCCCGCTCGCAGACCTCGCAGAGGTGCTGACTATTCAGCGGCTCGATGATCCCGCACCGGACGCACGCCTTGTCGTTGGGCCAGATGCCCGCCGCGCGCTGCTCTCGTCGCCAACGGTGCTCCATGACCGACTGGGGATCAATCTGCCATGACCGGGAGGAACCTATCTTCTCGCCCCGGAGCTTGCCATACGCCAGCAGATTCAGGACCCCATCGGGCTTCATGCCCAGCACCTTCGCCGCCTGCGTTTTGGTCAGCCAGCCCGGCCTGGTCGGCTCTGGGTCCCTGAACACCCGAATCCGCGCATCGAGGACGGCCAGTGAGGCAGGATCGATAGACCATCTATCCGGCCCGCCTGTCTCCATCGGCACCTTCACGGCTGTCAGTACGCCCCGCTGGCACTCCCTGGCGATCCAGTTCTCGTTCCTGCCACTCAGGCGCGCCGCTTGCTTGCACGTCAACCAGCTATCGTCAACCATCGCTCTCCCCCCTTGCCCGGATAAGATCGGCGGCCATGATCGCGACCACAGCGGCAAACGGCGGCGGGTTCTCCGCCCGTTGCTCATAGCGCACAACGGCATTACCAACCAGCTCCGCGCACGCTTCCCGTTCTGCCTGGGCACCTGCCCGCGCACCTTCCGCCCGTTCCCGAATCATGAGGGCGTAAATCTGGGCAATTACGCTCTTGACTGCCACGTCGATCGGGACTACTTCCTCGCTCATTTCTCTACCCCCTCACGTCATCACTCCAGGAATCGCCTTGAGTTTCTTCACGGCCTGGGCGTGCTCGTCCACGGCTGGAGGCGCACGCCGGCCATGGCGCAGCTCCTCGCGGAGCCAGCCAGGGCCGAGCTTGTGTGCGGTCGCATGAGCAATCAGGTCCTCGACCTCCTCGACGTAGTAGCCTGCCGCTTCCTGGGCTACTTTTTCTGCCTCACCCATGCCAAACCCAGCAAGAGCAGCGGCAACGGCATCTGCGTTTGTTGTTGTTGTTGTATCTGCATCTGCATCTGTTGTTGCATCTGTTGTTGTATCTGAGGAAGAGTTAGTCTGGAGTAACTCTGGAGTAACTCCAGAGTTAGTCTGGAGTAACTCTGGAGTAACTCTGGAGTTAGTCTGGAGTAGGTCTGGAGGTGCGGGGTAGTCGCTCTCGGCTTCCTTCTCCGTCCCTCCCTGGTACTTGCGGAACGAGGGCACATAGAAGTAGTCTCGACCCTCGACGGAGTAGGTAATGACCATGCCGCGCTCGATGAACCAGTCCAGCGCGGCACGGACCTTCCTGGCCGTGACGTTCTTCCGCACCGGGAAGAGCTTTGCCTTCACCCACTCGGCGCAATTCAGCCCTCGGCCCTCACGGCACAGGGCAAGCGGCAGGAGCACCCATGTCAGCCGGGTAAAGTCGTCGGGCATAGCGTCAAAGTCAAGGCTCTCGACGATCTTTGTGTGCAGCTTGCGGTAACGCGGCATTATGGGCCTCTAGGGTGGTGGTGGGAGTGGTGTAGGTACCGGCGTTGGCACTATGGCCGGGACAATCTTGCAGGTGGTGCGATACGAAGAGCCATCCGGCAACACCAGGTAGCCGGTCAGTGTGTACCTGTAACCGCCCCCTGCCGCGTGGTGGCGGCGAATCCAGCCGTTACTGAAAACGACAGGCCCAGCGACGGGCTGAGGGTTGGGCACGGTGATGTGCCCGACCAGGTTGTAGCCCAGGCCGTCCGGTGTCTCGCTGCCGTCAAGGCTGACCGAGCCGTAGGGAGCGGCACATGCTGCCAACAGCAGCAGCAACAGGACCAAAACGCACGCGATAAACCCCTTCATGGTATCCTCTCCTTAGTCTTAGAACGCCTTGCCACCAGCGGCAACCAACTCATCGGCGCCCCAGCGGCTGTTGAAATGAAACACCTCACCACACCTGACACAGCGCCCGGAGGTGTAATCGGGAGGCATCCACAGCAGGGCAACCAAATGTGTAGGGCAGACCCAGAAGAGACCGCTCCGAGCTACGGCGGCCTCTTCTGGTCCGCCAAGACTCAAGCCCAACTGGGCTACAGGCATCAGGTCACCCGCACCGACACGGCAGGTGGACTCGTCGTACAGGGCACCTTGTCCAGGATGCCCAACTCGTCACAGATCGCGCGGTAGTCAAAGCTCTCCTTGATGTGACGTCCCCAGATCAGCAGGTGCTTGGGGTTCTCTGGGCGGTAGGCTGCGTCGGCGGCCCACTGGTAATCATAGTAGTTACGTCCGTTCGAGTAGGTAGCCCTCACCCGGCCTACCACCTGCGTCTTGCCCAGGGCCAGCACGATCTGGGTGATCTCGGCCTCCAGTGCTTTGACCTTCGCGTACTGGTCCCCATACTCCAGCATCAACCGGGCCAGCTTGGTTTCGACTGGCTCCTCGACCGGGTACGGTTCCTTGGTTTCCATCTCAAGCCTCCTTTTCTCTGGCTCGGCGGAGGCCCAGTAGGCGAACGGTCTCCTGGGCGGTTAGCACGTCAACCTCGATCTTCTCGATCACGTTCTCGACTGCCGCCCAGCCCTCCCTAGATAGCCAGGGCGTGGTGATGTCGTAGGTTGCGCCCCCTGGGGAGGTGACGGCGCAGTGAAAGGTGTCGTGGTAGGCAGGTACGTCTGGAAGGCCGCCCCTGTTTCTCAGTTCGCTCGCCCTGTGCTCGATTTCCGCCTGTAGCTGTTCGGGGTCTAGATTGGCGTTCAGTTCAACGCGGAAAGTCATCGTTGCCGCGACGCGGTAAGCGTCGTTGATATAGCTACACTGGTCTCTCATCTCTCCCTCGCTTATGGTCGGGGCTGGGATGGGGTAGAGAGCCCATCCCAGCCCAGTCATTGAGTCCGCTTTCCACGTAGCGGGCGACGTCTCTCAGAATGGCGGGTCAGCGCACCTCTCGGTCTGCCCGGCGTTGGTATCGTCCTCCGACCTGGCTGCCCTTGCCGACCCCGGCACTCTCTTTTCCCAGTCCTGGCGGATGTCTTGCATCATCGCATCATGCACGGTGTTGTCGTAGAGTCTCGTGCACGCCTTGCCAACCCGCAGTGCGTCAAGGGTGTACAGGTCGTCAGCGAAAATCTCCAGGGTTCGCTCAACGGAATAGCTAGGCCCTTCACCGTGGCAATCTACTCTGATGATGATATTTGCCACACATTTCATCTTTCTCACCTCCCCTCGTTTGAAAGACTCAGAGACCCATGTCTAGTTGCCCGGACTCCTTGGCCGTCGCCTCCAGGATTCTATCGGCCTCCATCCTGGCAAAGCCATTGATCGACCAACCCGGTCCTGCCCCGGTGCTCTTCCACCAACTGATAAGGGCAGAGGCTTCCCGCTTGTACAGGGCGTCACAGCTCCGCACGGTAAACAGGTAATCGAGGACGTCGTACCGGGCCTTGTCGAGCAGTGCCTGGCTCATCCCTCGCTTTTTCACGGCGTCCACGACGAGCCCGGCCAGTCCCCCCTTCTGTGCGTCCGAGATCGGATCGCCCTGGAGCAGTCGCTGCCCTTGCTCCCACCCTGCCTTCTTGCGCAGGTATGCCCGGATGTCCTCGGCCAGGGCCGGGCGGGCTGGAGCGCCATCGCCAGCGGGCGAACTCGGCGGCGGCTCGGGCGGGAGCGTGACAACCACGACCTCTCGCGCCGGCTCAGGTGGCGCCTCGGGTGGGGACTCGGTTCGGTCGTAGTACTCGGCGTCGGTCAACGGCGGTTCCTCGGGGTCGTACAGCGGCCCCGGCTCGACGTCGTGCACGAGGTAGGCCGCGCTTGCCACAAAGATCGGCGTCGGTCTCCTGGTTGGCAGATCATCGAACCCCTCAAAGGCGGGGTCCCCGTTCAGAAGCCGGTCATTCGCCGCCGCCTTGGCCTGTAGCTCCCCCGGTGTCATGGCGTCCATGCCTCGCCTGGCCTCAGCGGTGTTTGCTTTCAGCCAGGCCAGGCTCTCGGCGGCCTCGCCGTTCAGCGTCTTGCCCGCCCATTCCTGGTCGGACGGCTCGACCTTGGGGACTACCTCCAGAATCTTCCCTGGGTCATCCGGCCTCTCCAGGTTAGGGAATAACTCACGGCACAAGTCCTTCTCTGCCGCCTTGAGCGCCGTCCAGGATAGCGGGCGCCCCTGCTTGGGCGTTGCCGCGCGGCTCACCGTTCCTATCCCAGTGCGTAGGTTGCCACCCAGCGCCTTCTCGAAAGGGTAACCCTCCGTAAGGTCTTGCCGTATCTTGTCTTTCCGTGCGCCCTTGCAGATTGCGCCGATCTGCTGTTTGGGATCGATAGCATACTGCTGACACTCCGCCTCGCTCATAATGCGTGGCTCATCGACCCAGTAGATACCGCCCAGTTCATTTGCCCGGCGCCGGAAGTAGTTGATCCCCAGGTCGATCATAATCTTGCCGCCCTGCACCCAAACGTGAATCTCGTTTGTGGACGGCAGGGGGTTTGCCCCCACCAGAATCGCCAGTTGGGCGACTGCCTTCATGCCCGGCTCGCCCACCTCTCTTGCCGCTGAGTGTAGGCCCAGCAAGCGGCCTGTCAGTTCTCGCACCAGTTCGCGCCCGCCGTAAAGTTCAAGTGCCGTGCCCCGCACGTCAAAGTCCTGAACGATGATCGCGCGCTCCTCTTGCGTTCCCTCAACTTTCACCTGGTCTGTCATCTCTCCCTCTCTGATAGTCCCTCACTCTTTGCGGAGGCTCCTCGCCCTCGCCCTGAATCCCCAGAAAAAAGGGGTCTGTCTCATAACACCTCTCGGCGGTTGCCCGCGATGTCCACGTCTCGGAGTACGATTTTGGCCCGGCTGGCCCCTCATCGAACCAGATTGTCAACTTCACCAATTCGCTCATCCCTCGCCACCTCCCTGAAAAAGCTCAGCAGGCGCTGCTCGATCTCCTCTTTGCGGTCCTCGGCCAGCACCGCTCCCGGCCACCGGCTCGCATCCTCCAGCAGTGCCAGCACCCGCTGACCGTCCACCGGGATCACATACAACTGCGCGGTCACCCTGGCTGCCCCGGCGTGAAGCGTGCAGGCCAAAGCGTGAACTGGTCCCAACCCGCCCCGCGCAGGTCGGCCCCGCTCAGGTTGGCCTCACGCAGGTTGGCCCCGCCCAGGTCGGCCCCGCCCAGGTCGGCCCCGCCCAGGTCGGCCCCGCGCAGGTTGGCCCCGCGCAGGTCGGCCCGGCTCAGGTTGGCCCCGCTCAGGTTGGCCCGGCTCAGGTCGGCCAAGCTCAGGTTGGCCCCGCTCAGGTTGGCCCAGCTCAGGTCGGCCCCGCCCAGGTCGGCCCCGCTCAGGTTGGCCTCA
>JADDYB010000396.1_pt1 | contig 13795 bp, 14 predicted proteins | sample 8641941 | NCBI WGS metagenome assembly JADDYB01 (sample SAMN16275377, study PRJNA637457) | freshwater sediment metagenome | isolation source: Lake Kineret sediment | place: Israel: Lake Kineret | collected 2013
GGGGATAGTTGCCACGCATCTATAGCGGCACTGATGAGCTTCTGGAACTAGCCAAGCTGTGGCAAGAGCATCTCAATTCTTGCTTCCCCGCCGTGCCCATTTTCTTCTACAATCAGATGGACGGGCGCGGCCCGATTGCCATTCACGACTCTTTCCGCGAGCATTTTGACGTCATTCGCTATTGGGTGAGTGTGGGCAAGCCGTGCGAGATCAACGACCCACACCAGTGGGGACTGCGCTACGCCAGCGACGACATGCAAGTCACCGATCACGTCTTGGTCGGTTTGATTGCCCTCAAGCTCGGCGTCAAGCACTACGTCATGCAGATGATGTTCGAGTTGCCGCCCGAGATTTCGGCGCTGGATGACCTGGCCAAGATGAAGGCTGCCTACGAACTGATCGAACCGCTCACCCGCCATCACGACTTCCACATCATCAAACAGACGCGCTCCGGCCTGCCGAGTTTTCCACCAGATCTATATCAGGCCAAAGGGCATCTGGCCTTTGGCATCTACACACAGCTTTATCTGGAGCCGGACATCTTGCACGTGGTCACGCACTCGGAGGCTCACCACGAGGCCAAGGCGGAAGACATCATTGAGTCGTGCCAGATCACCAAGCAGGTTTGTTGGGATTTTGTCAAGGGGCACGTCCCCAACATCTGGGCTGATCCCTGGGTGCGCGAGCGCATCGCCGAACTGAAAAAGACGGCTATGTACAACGTCCTGCACGGGGCACTGTTGGGCGGATACGAAGGGCCAGTGACCGTGGCGAACTTTGCCGAATGGGCCAAGGAACCGAGTGCAGACCCTGAGCGCAACTATGAGACGATGCTGCTCTCGTTTGCCAACGAAGAGCACTACTCCACCGGCACCTGCGGCCTCATCAGTCCCGATGCTTTGGAATTGGGTTTGCAGATCGGGTTGTATCAAGGCCCGCACATCACCATCGCCGACCGGCGCTACGAACTGGCGGGCAAGTGCCGTACCAAGGTCGTGGGCGGCTGCTGTCGTATTGAAGAATGGAACGACGTCCCGGTCAAGGATGAGCTCACACGCGTTGACTTGGTGCGCCAGCGTTTCCCCTGGTATTTTGACAAGAGCATCTCCCTGGCCGCCGACGAGTCCTTTATCGCCGAAACGGAGGCCCAAGAAGAGGAAGCCGCTGACCAGGAAATTGCCATCACCCGCAAGCAGGTCGGACAACTGCAAGCACACGCCAGGCAAGCCCTCGTGGTGGACTTTGGCTCCACGTTCACCAAAGTCGGCCTGTTTGATACCAAGAGCGAGCAGTTTCAGTTGCGCTATGTGCCCACGACGGTAGACGACATCCGCATCGGGCTGGCCAACGGGCTGGGCGTGCTGCCCGCCTGCCAGGAACGCGGCGACTGGAAACCGCTCCAAGAGGTCATGAGCCAGTTCGACATCCGCCTGCCCTGCTCCAGCGCCAAGGGTGGCCTGAAGATGGTCACGGTCGCCTTGACCAGGGAAGAGTCGGGCTTTGCGGCTGACCTGGCTGCGCTCACCGCGGGCGCCAAGCTGCTGGCGAGTTACGATGGCCGTTTGACCCCTGAACAGGCGCATGGTATCTACACCAAAGACCAGCCGGAGATCATCCTGATGGCGGGTGGCACGGACGACGGCGGCGACAGTGAGACGCAGTTGCACAACGCCCGCCTGCTGGCTGAAAACGTCAGGTATGCAATATACACACGCTACGGTGTGCCCGTCGTCTATGCCGGCAACCAGGACATTCGTGAGCAGATAGAGAATATCTTCCGCTGGAACAACGTAGACATCCGCGTCACCAAGAATGTCATGCCAGAGGTGGATCAATTTTGTATCGAAGTCGTCAACGAAACCATCCGTGAACTGTTCCAGACGGTGATCATTCGCGGCAAGGGCTTTGACGTGGTCGAGGAGTATATGGACGCCCCGTTCCTGCCCACGCCGCGTGCCGCCTTCCGTGGCATCAACTTGCTGGCGCACGGCCACGGCAACGAGGAGGGTATCGGCAACATCCTGGCCCTGGACATCGGCGGGGCCACCACCGATTTCTTCTCCAACGTCGGCGACAACCCACTCTACGTCTACGAGGGGCTGGATAACACCAAGCGTGTCAAGCGTACCATCCTCAAGACGCCCAATACCCCTCTGGCTTACCGCCGCGTGGAGGGCAAGTATGGCCTGGCCTACAACGCCGAAAATCTCAAGGAACTTGATCGCTTCAAGAACGGAGACCTGCAACGCGAGCTGAGTCTCTTCCTGGCCCAGCGCTTCCCGCGTAGCTTCGTTCCTAACAATGACCAGTTCGGCCAGTTCATCTTTAGCCGCAACAGCCACACCGACGTGGACCTGGATCGCTACCTGTCCTGGCTAACCGCAAACCCGCACGTTGTCCCCCAGACCGAGTTGGAGAACGCGGCCCGTTCCTGGCTGGCGCGCGAGATTCTGGCCACCGCCACCCGCAAACACGTGGGCTACGTTGACGAGACCGAGACTTACTTCCTGCAGCGCGGCGTCAACTTTTTGAATCAGCCGATGACCGTGGTGATCATCGGGGGCACCGTCTACCACAAGTGCCAGGAGCAAGCAGCAGGATACCTGAATGACCTGGCCCTCATCGCTCAGGGCGTGCTCTACAATCCATCTGAGCCACATGTGCTTAGGCCTGATGGACCAGTGCTACTAGATGCTCAGTATCTCGTGAGCATCCTGGGCGGGCTGTATGGTCGCGTTGATCCAGAGCAGGCCTTAAGGGTGATGAAGCGCGAGTTGGTGCGGTTAGAGATCCCAGAGCGCAAGGGGGTAGATGGGCGATGAAGCCACAGATTGCAGTCTTGGGCGCAGGCAACGGGGCGCACGCCTTCGCTGGTGACCTGGCGCAGCGGGGTTACAACGTTCGTCTGTACAATAAGTTTGCCCAGGAAATCGTAGACCTGCAAGCCGCTGGCGGTGTCACCCTGGAGGGTGTGGTGGAAGGCTTTGGGCGACTCGAGGTGGCGACCACCGACATCGCGCCGGTCGTCGCCGAGGCGGACATCATCCTGGTTGTGGTGCCAGCTATCGCCCACGCCTTCATGGCCGAAGCCTGCGCACCCTACCTGCGCAGCGGGCAGGTGATTGTCCTGAACCCTGGCCGCACGGGAGGAGCACTGGAATTCCGCAGCGTGTTGCGCCGTCTGGGAGTAGGGGCCTGGGTGTTCGTCGCCGAGGCGGAGACGCTCCTCTTCACCTGCCGTATTTCCGGCCCGGCGCGGGTGCACGTCTCTTTCGTCAAACGGGAAGTGCCTTTGGCCGCGCTGCCTTCCGGTGACACCGCACAGGTGTTGGCCAAGCTCAACCCTTTATATCCACAGTTTGTGCCTGCTGAGGATGTGTTGGAAACCGGGCTACAGAACATCGGTGCAGTCTTTCATCCGGCTGGCCTGGTGTTGAGCACGGCGCGCATCGAGGCGGGGGAGCCATTCGGGTTCTACCGGGATCTGACGCCGAGCACGGTTCGCTGCATGGAAGCGCTCGATGAGGAACGGCTAGCTGCGGCCCACGCCCTCGGTGTACAGGCCATACCGGCCTCTGAGTGGCTGGCCCGCAGCTACGACGGTATCTGGGGTAACACGCTGTACGAGTGTATCCGTAGCAACGCCGCCTATCACGGCATCCCGGCCCCGCACACGCTCGATTCCCGCTACGTACTGGAAGATGTGCCCACGGGCCTCGTCCCTATGGTCACCCTGGGTCGCCTGGCCGGAGTGGAAATGCCAGCCAGCCTGGGCCTCGTCAATGTTTGCTGCGCTCTCTACGGGCGCGACTTCTGGCAGGAGGGCAGGAACGCCGAACGCCTAGGACTGGCTGGCCTCAGCGTCGCTGCGGTGAAAGCACTGGTCAGAGACGACAAATAGGTACAGGACGGAGGTGATGCCATGACATGAAAAACCCAACGCCGTATGGAAGCCAACCCGCTGAACCAGGCAAGCAAATTGTATGTGCGCCTGCTTGTCTGGTCAACTCCCGCAGACCTGCCCGGTTGCGCTTGATCAATGAGCAGGTCTACAGGGAGCCTGTCCCATCACCTAGGCGCACGAGCAGCAGATCTAACCAAACAGGAGGAGAAACCCATGAAAAACTACATTGGACCGCTCACCCGAATCGGCAGGCTGGCTGCCATGGGGCTGCTTCTGATGGCCCTGCTGGTGACTGCCTGTGGTCCTGCGGCCACACCGACCCCTAGCCCGACGGCAGTCACGCCGCCGACAGCCGTGCCGGCGCCAAGCCAGACACCGGTGGTGATCGTCGTCACCCCCACGCCTGTCCCGGGCCGTAGCACGTTGATCGTGGCGCTGGCCCGCGCCCCCTTGTCGCTTGACCCGGCCGACCACCGTTCCCGTGAGTCTGAGACGGTGATCCGTAACATGTACGATGGCCTGGTCACCCGCGATAACACCAGCGGCGTCCACCTGGAAATTGCCGAGTCCACCAAGTGGCTGGATGCCAAGAACCTGGAGATCAAGCTGCGCAAGGGCGTCAAGTTCCACGATGGCAGTGAGATGAAAGCTGACGACGTGGTCTTCACCTTCGAGCGCATCATCAAGGACAACGCCATCGAGTATCCTCAACCCCACACTTCACCGCGCAAGGGCTTGATCGCTCAGCTTGCCTCCGTGGAGAAGAAAGACGATTATACCGTCGTCATGCACTTCAGCGCTGCCTGGCCAGTGGCTATGCAGATGCTCGTGCACCAGCAGATCGTGTCCAAGGCCTATCTGGACAAGGTGGGCACCAAGGGGCTGGTGGAAAAGCCCATGGGCATTGGCCCCTTCAAGTTCGTCTCGGCCAAGACCGGGCTGGAAGAGGTGGTGCTGGAGCGATTTGACGACTACTACGGCGGCGCGCCCGATCTGAAGCCCGTGGGCAAAGCTTGTGTGACCAGGGCCGTCTTCCGCGTCATTCCAGAGACATCAACCCGCGTAGCGGCGCTGCTGGCCGGCGAGGTGGATATCATTTCCGAAGTCCCGGCGGAGATGGTGGACATGCTCAAAAAGGTCCCCGGCATACAGGTCCAGACCGTGGCCGGCACTCGCCCCCTCTGGATGGAAATGAACGTTAAACAGGCCCCTTTCAATGATGTAAAGGTGCGCCAGGCGCTGAACTACGCCGTGGATAAAGACCTGATCATCAAGAAGATCTACAATGGCCTGGCCAAGCCACTGGCCGGCCCCCTTATGCCCACGAACAACTTTGCCGATCCCAATCTGAAGCCATATACCTATGACAAAAACAAGGCGCTGGCCTTGCTGAAAGAGGCCGGCTGGACACCGGGCCCTGACAAGATGTTGGTCAAGGACGGTAAGCCCCTCTCGTTCGTCATTGACACGCTGGATGCCACCCGTTCACTGGCTGAAGCGGTGGCTGGACAATTCCGTGACATCGGCATTGACGCCAGCGTGCGCATCTGGGAATACAGCGTGGTGCAGCCCAAGCTCCTGGCCGGTGAGCGCCAGGCTTACGTGGGCGACTGGGGGGATTCGGCTTTCGACCCCGTGGGCCACATGGAAGCCAAGTGGTCTACTTATAAACCAGGCTCCACCTACGGGCGCGGCAACTTCTCTGGCTACTCCAACGCCCGGGTGGACAAGCTGATCCTGGACGGTGAGACCGAAAACGACGTGGCCAAACGACATGCCATCTACAACGAAGCGCAGAAGCTGATCTACGATGAGGCTCCGGCCGTCTTCCTGGTGCTGCCGGAGGCCATCGAAGCGGCTTCGGCACGCGTGCAGAACTGGCAACCTGCTTCGGACAGCCGCGAGAACCTGCACGATGTCTGTCTGAAGTGAAGCCAGTCACAGTTTGGGGATCAGGGAGCACACAACCTAGCAGCTATATGCTTATGCTTCCTGATTCCCACCTCCTTGCCCAAGGCGGTGCCTATGAAAATTATCAAGATACTGGAGCGCGTTCTGACCACCATACCCATCATGTTCGGCGTGGCGATTATCGTCTTCTTCTTCATGCGGCTTACGCCTGGTGACCCGGTGGACATCATGATGGGGCGAGGCGGGGCGGTCACAGCCAGAGAGATCGAGCTATTGCGCCACCAATTCCACCTGGATGAGCCCTTGCAAGTGCAGCTCTGGTATTTTCTGAGCGATGCGGGGCGCGGGAATCTCGGTTACTCGTTTGTCCGCAACAAGCCGGTGACAGACCTGCTTGTCGAGCGGTTGCCGGCGACGATTGAATTGACCATAGGCGCGCTCATCGTCAGCCTGGTCATCGCTTTGCCCATCGGCATCCTTTCGGCCGTCCGGCAGAATTCGCTGCTGGATCGCTCTAGTATGGCCGGAGCCTTTCTGGGCATTTCCATGCCTGGGTTCTGGCTGGGCATTCTTTTGATCCTCCTCTTTGCCGTGCGCCTGCACTGGTTGCCAGCGCAGGGACGTATCAGTTACGACGTCAACTTGCAGGAGGTGACCGGCTTCTACGTGCTTGATAGCCTGCTGACACGCAACTTGCCGGCATTGGTGGACAGCCTGAAACATCTCTTGCTTCCATCCATCACGCTTGGCGCGGGGGTGGCCGCCATCATCGCGCGCGTGTTGCGCTCCAGCATGTTAGAAGTGTTGCGCAGCGACTATGTCAAACTGGCACGAGCCAAGGGCGCCACGGAGTGGGACGTGGTGATGAAACACACCCTGCGCAACGCCCTTATCCCGACCGTGACCGTGGTCGGCCTGCAGGTGGGCGTGCTCCTGGGGGGCAACATGATCGTGGAAACGGTGTTTAGCTGGCCTGGCTTGGGCCGGGTGGTAGTGGACGCGATTTTCAATCGCGATTTTCCGCTGGTGCAAGGGGCGGTGATGGTGTATGCCTTTACTTTTGTACTGACTAATCTGGTAGTAGACGTACTTTACACGTATCTCAATCCCAAGATTTCTTTATAGCGGCAAAGACGCTACCATCGCCAGAGCTCTGTGCTTTGGCCTGGTAGATCAAACCTGGAGCGCCGTATGGCATTACAAGCGACAACGCAGCCCGGGTCTGGTTGGGTTTATACCCTGGGCATCCGTTTGCGGCTCTGGCGGCGTAGTTTGAGCGAGTTCTGGGATGAGCTTCGACAGCGGCCAGTGACCTTGATCGGAGGCGTCATCGTGCTGGCTTACCTGCTGGCCGCGGTTTTCGCCCCGCAGATCACGACCTACGATCCCACGCGGGGCAGCCTGTTGCGTCGCTTCGAGCCGCCGGCTTGGGCAGCAGAAGGCAACTGGGCCTATCCGCTGGGCACAGACGACCAGGGGCGTGATCTCCTCACGCGCATCATCTATGGAGCGCGAGTGTCGCTTGCTGTCGGCCTGCTCAGCGTAGGCGCCTCTGTGGTCATCGGCACAGCACTGGGGGCCATCGCCGGTTACTATCGAGGCTGGCTGGATGAGATTCTCTCCCGGTTTGCCGACTTGCTATTGTCTTTTCCTTTCCTTATCTTCGCCATCGGGGTGATGGCCTTCCTTGGCCCGGGGTTTGCCAATCTGGTGCTGGCACTGGCTTTCAAAGGCTGGGTGGAGTTTTTTCGCTTGGTGCGCGGGGAGATGTTGGCAGAGCGGACGAAAGAGTACGTGGACGCCGCCCGCGTTGCCGGCCTGGGCCACCTCGCCATCATCGTTTCTGAGATCCTGCCGAACATTGTGCAATCGGTCTTTGTGTTGGGCACTTTGCGGCTGGGGTACATGATCATCATGGAGGCCAGCTTGAGCTTTCTGGGCCTGGGCATCCCGCCCTCCATCCCGGCCTGGGGGTCTATGGTATCGGTAGGGCGCAATTACCTGTTGACGGCATGGTGGGTGTCTACCTTCCCTGGCCTGGCCATTTTGTTGCTGGTGATGGCCCTCAACCTGTTTGGCGAAGGGTTGCGAGACATCCTCGATCCGAGACTGAAGATAGAATGACGAGAGTGACGCGTCCTGATAAGGGGTCAGCTATGAGTGAAAACCGCCCCTTACTGGAATTAAGAAACCTGGCGACAGTCTTTCCCACCCGCCGCGGGCTGGTGCAGGCCGTAGCCGGAGTCAGCCTGGTGTTACAGCGCGGGGAGATCCTGGGCGTCGTTGGTGAATCGGGCTGCGGCAAGAGCGTCACCTTGCTTTCTATCCTGCGTCTGGTCTCCTCTCCCGGCCGTATTGCCTCTGGCGAGGTACTCTTTCAGGGGTGTGACCTACTCAAACTGCCGGGGGAAGCGATTCGGCGGATCCGGGGCAAAGATATTGCCATGGTCTTTCAGGACCCATTGAGCACACTGAACCCAGCCTTCCCGGTGGGAGAGCAGATTGGCGAATCACTGCGCATCCACAGCATTGTTGGCAATGGCTGGCGGCCCTGGCCTCTAAATCGGACGCGCACGGCTGAAGAAAAAGCGCGGGTAATTCAACTGATGTCGGAAGTGGGGATCTCGTCGCCCATGGACCGCTATCACGAGTATCCGCATCAATTCAGTGGGGGGATGCAGCAGCGCGCTCTGATCGCCATTGCCCTGGCTTGTGAGCCCCAGGTGCTTCTGGCAGATGAGCCGACCACCTCGCTGGACGTAACGATCCAAGCGCAGATCCTGGACCTGATGCGCCGCATCAACCAGGAGCGCGGCACGGCCATTCTGCTCGTCACCCATAACCTGCACCTGGCCGCCGAGTTCTGCCAGCGCATTGTCGTGATGTATGCCGGGCGGATCGTGGAAAGTGGCACAGTGGATCAAGTGATCCAATCGCCTCAACATCCTTACACGCGGGGGCTACTGTCGTGCATCCCACGCATCTCCACCAAGAGGTTCCACATTGAGCCAATTCCCGGCAACGTGCCTGACCTGGCCGACGTGCCACCTGGTTGTGCTTTTAACCCGCGTTGTTCGTATGCCCAACCCGTTTGCCAGGAGGGGCCTGTGCCACTCTTTGAGGTTGCGCCCGGCCAATGGGCGCGTTGTTTGCGGCACACTGACTTCACCCGCCAGTCTGAGTGGACCTGGTTTGACCGGCTGCCGGGCGCCCAGTTAACGCCTGTTCAGTTGCAGGCCCACAAAGAGGTGGTGGTCCAAGCGAGATGGCGATGAGACAGGCGGATATACCTTTGGTCGAAGCACGCCATATCAAGAAGTACTTCACGCTGCGGCCCGGAGTGTTGGCTCGCTTGCTGGCCCACGCCAAGGACATTGTCGTGAGTGCTGTGGATGGCGTGAGTCTCAAAATCTGGTCAGGCGAGACGGTTGGGCTGGTGGGGGAGAGCGGCTGTGGCAAGACCACGTTGGGGCGCGTGATCAGCCGCCTCTACGAACCGACCTCAGGCGAAATCCTGTTCAAGGGATGGCCGCTAAACAAGGGCTGGCCTCCACCTGGTAGCGAAGAATCCGGCCCGCTGGCCAAGCTGGGGTTTCACCGTGTGGCCCAGGTCATTTTCCAGAACCCCTATTCTTCGCTCAACCCGCGCAAGACGGTGCGAGAGATTATCTCAGTACCTTTACGTAGTCGTGGCTTGAGGGATGCGCGGGAGCGGGAGGAAGTCACTATAGCTCTGTTAGAACGCGTGGGCCTACATCTGCGTAATCTGGAGCAGTATCCTCACCAGTTCTCTGGAGGACAGCGCCAGCGCATCGGCATCGCCCGTGCGCTGGCTATGCGACCTCAACTCGTGGTTGCCGATGAGCCTGTGTCCTCCCTGGATGTCTCCATTCAGGCCCAGGTTATCAATCTGCTGGAGGAGCTGCAAGAGGAGTTTCACTTGACCTATTTGTTCATTGCCCACGATCTGAGTCTTATCCATCACATCAGCAACCGTGTGGCCGTGATGTATCTGGGCCACATCGTGGAGGAGGGGCCGACGGGCGACCTTTTTGCTGAGCCACAACACCCCTACACGCAGGCGCTGCTGGCTGCCATTCCCTCTGTGGACAAAGGAGCACGGCGTCAGCATATCATCCTGAGAGGCACGGTGCCTAGCCCCATCGACCCACCGGCTGGCTGTCGCTTTCATCCCCGCTGCTTTGCGCGTTTAGGACCTATCTGTGATACGGAACGCCCCCCTTCTTTCCAGGTAGGCCAGCAACGGGTGGCTTGTTGGCGCTACCAGAACCAGCAAGTCGTACCGCAAGCTGAACGCCCCACGCCGGGTGTTAGACCCGTGGGGGGTGTTGGAGAATGAAGGTTCTGTCTCTGCAGGGAGAACATTATCTCATGGGTCTGCAGCACGGGCAGCAGGTTCATCCTCTGCGCCCGCTGATCATAGCTGTCCTGGGTGCCCGTTTGGAGGCTTTGTCGCGGTGCGGTGGCTTTAAGGCCTCGCTCCTGGAGGAAGTGGAACGAGCCTGGCAGGAGAGTTCTGTCCCCACCATGGCCTTTCTGAGGGGCATGGCAGAAGCATTGATGATTCCTACCTACCGGTTGTTCCAATACGCCCTAGCCCCCTATCTGGAGGACGTTGTGCTAGCCAGGTCGCAGGCGGATGGATGCACGGTCTGGGCAGCCTCGGGACCAGCCACGCACGATGGCTCACCTATTCTGGCCAAGAACCGCGACCACTGCATGGGGCATCTACCCCTGCGGGTCGTGGTCCGTGCCAGGCCACGTCAGGGCTACTGCTATCTTTACGTCACCAGCGCTGGCAGTCCGGCCGTCTTCAGTTCGGGCATGAACGAGAAGGGCTTGACTGTGGCCGATACACATGTTTCCTCGCGGGATGCTGGACCTGGTCTGGCGCGCTACACCCTGATGATGAATCTGCTAGAGCAGCAGGGGACAGTAGCGACAGCCTTGACCTATCTCCAAGAGGTTCCGCACATGGGGGGTGGTAACCTGATCTTGGCCGACGCTGGGGGAGACCTGGCCGTGTGCGAGAGCGGCTACCGGCGCTGTGGCTTTATCTCACCGGTAGAGGGCACCGTAGTCGCCACGAATCATTTCGTGAGCACAGAGTTGCGCGACTGTTACCTGGAGCATGCTCCCGGAGCATACGACGAGAGCCAGACCCGTTATCAGGCGATGCAATTCATGCTGAAGAACACCCGGGGCAAACTAGACACGGAGATGGCCAGGGAGATGATGGCCCGGCACGATGACGATGGTGCAGTGGCAATCTGTCGTCATCGCCCCAAGCACGATGCGGACACCATTTCTACGGCGATCTACCTGCCCGCGGAACGCAGACTTCTTTTCAGTAACGGCCGGCCGTGCGAGACCACTCCCGTGGTCTATGCACTGTGAACGTTACCACATCTACCCAGGTGGTTCAGACCACCGGGTCAACTTATGGGAGGCCTTAATGCTTCTAGTTCTGGCTATTGTCCAGGATCAGGATACCGGCAGTCTCCTGGATAGCCTTATCACCCACCACTACCGTGCCACCATTATTCCAGCGGTTAGTGGTTTTCTGCAGGAGCAGAATGTTGCTGTCATGGCAGTTATTGAAGGTGAACAACTGGGGGATGCCCTAGAAATTATCCAGGCGAACTGCCACACCCGGCCACACCACGTGAATCCTATCCCCAACTCGGATGAAGTCGCGGACATGGTTTTCCTGACCAGCCCGGTTGACGTAGAGGTGGGTGCGGCCAGCGTCTTTGTCTTTGATATTGTCCGCTTTGAGCGGTTCTGAGGGAGGTGAACTGTGCAACTGGTGTTAGCCATCGTTCATAACGAAGATGCCGAAAGGGTCGTGGATGCCCTCACCGGCGCCGACTTCCGGCTGACCCGGATCAACACGGTAGGTGGGTTTTTCAAGCGGCCCAATGCCACCCTGCTTATCGGCGTGGAGCCTGAGCAGGTGACGGATGTGATTCACCTTATCGAGAGTAACTGCAACCCTCCCGGGGAGCCACGACCAGTGAAAGAGGGCATCCCCATGTACGCGGCTACCGTCTTCGTCCTGGAAGCCAAACAGTTTGTGCGGCTGTAATACAGTAGCCAATCATTGTGGGAGGTGTTAATGTCAGGTATCGCCGGAATTGCCTGCGCCGGAAGGAGCACGCAGGTCAATCGCATGCTGTCCGAAGAGGAGCGGATTGCTGAACTAGGACTATGATCGCCTGGATCAACTTTGCCATACTGGTTATCTCTGTTTTGCTTACTCTGTACTTCTACGTGCAGAGCGCAGGGCCGGCGGCCTTGGAGAAGAAGATTGGTCTCCTAGCTTACAAGAAGTGCACCCGATACCGGCTGATTGCCGCGCTATTCATGACCATCGCCGGTGTCAATTATGTCGTCTACTTTTTCTACCCGTTGCCTGTTCCCTGGCCGCTGACCTTTCCCTGGCCATGGTGGATTTCGGCTCTGATGGCCATGGCGATTGCCCTTCCATCAGGCTATCTGCTGTGGCGTGGGATGAGGGACGCCGGGGCAGAAACGATGTGGGTGAAGAAAGAGCACACGCTTTACGGAGGCATATACGAGAAGATCCGGCATCCGCAAGCGGCTGGCGAGTTGCCTTTCTGGTGGGTGCTGGCCTTTCTGCTGCACTCGCCGTTTCTGGCCTTGTTCTCGTTCCTTTGGGTGCCAATCTTTGTCCTCATGTGTCTGGCCGAGGAACGAGATTTGCTGATCCGCTATGGGGAAGCCTACGCCGAGTACCGGAAGCGGACAGGCTTTTTGATCCCCAAGGGAAGGTGATTGTCTGCGATGAAAAACTGCAACTTAACCAATCACAGCAGGTAGTAGAAATGGGAGCAGCGGTCGAAGCCTATCTGGGTCTGATGGATGCGCAACGCCGAACTATCTTTGCGCGGCTCGCTGGCCTCGACGAGGCGCGGCTATGGCATCATCCAGGGCCCAAGGAGTGGTCTATTGGCGAGAACATGGATCACGCGCGAGTGCTCACTCAGAGCTTCCGCCGGCTCCTGCGAGTGAGCTGGCCCGTCCTGGCACCTGTAGGCTGGTTGCGACGCTACCGGCCCTACGAAACGGAGATTGATGACGTCTACGAGCGACCGGGCTTCCCCTTGAACGTGGGTTGGCTTTGGCCTCCCAGGTACAAATCTGAGCGCCCAGTCCCGCTCTCCACCCTGGAGCAGCACCTGGAGGCCGAGCACCGGCGCGTGCGCAACTTCTTTGCGGGTAAAGACGAGCCTGTGCTGGGTAACATCAAGCTGTACGATCCGGCGATTGGTTGGCTCAACTTCGTCCAGATGCTGCGGGTCGTCGTGTACCATGATGCGCACCACTTTCGCACTATCGAGCGATTGTTGGGCGCAGAAACTGGCTGAGGAGGGAATTGACAACTTAAGCGTAGGCGAGATCACGCGCTACGTCAATGAGGGGCGGATTGACTGATCATGAATGAGAGAACATCCATGTCGGAAAAGGCAGAGAAAGAAAAGCAGGATCGTAAGCGGGTCCTGACTCTGGTGCTGGTCATTGTTGTGGCGCTCATCTTCTTCGCCCTGTTGGTCATCCTGGGGCCTAAGTAGACCTGGCCTCAGGGCAGAGGGCCACAAAGGAGGGTCTTGATGCTCATGGTCTTGGCTATTGTCCAGAACCAAGACGCCGGTGGTCTGCTGGATAGCCTGATCGCCCACGACTACCGCGCCACCCGTATTCAGACCGTGGGTGGCTTTCTCCGGGAGGGGAATGTTACAGTCCTGGCGGTCATTGAGGATAGGCAGTTGGCGGATGCCCTGGGGATCATCCAGGCCAATTGTCATACCCGGCAGCGCTACGTGAACGTCATTCCCGCCCTGAGTGAGGCGAGCATGCTCACCACGCCTTACCCCATCGAGGTGGAGGTAGGCGGGGCTACCGTCTTCGTCTTTGACGTCGTCCGCCTGGAGCGGT
>JADDYB010000397.1_pt1 | contig 13761 bp, 15 predicted proteins | sample 8641941 | NCBI WGS metagenome assembly JADDYB01 (sample SAMN16275377, study PRJNA637457) | freshwater sediment metagenome | isolation source: Lake Kineret sediment | place: Israel: Lake Kineret | collected 2013
TTATTTTTCTGACGCTTGCTCTCCCTTTGCAGGCCTATGAGAAGGCAAAGGTCTTATCAATTGTGGATGGAGATACTGTAAAAGTTATTTATCATCACAGGGAAGAAAGCATCCGACTCATCGGGATTGACACTCCAGAAACCAGGCCTAACAAGAAGGCGATCAAGGATGCTCAGAGGGTAAAATCGGATATAGAAACCATCACCTCACAAGGGAGAGAAGCCAAGAACTTTGTGAAGAGCTTAGTGAAGCCAGGGGACCTTTTAGAAATAGAATTTGACATTCGGGCAAGAGATAAATATGGAAGACTCTTGGCCTATCTCTATCTCTCCAGTGGCAAGATGTTAAATGAGGAGATTGTCAAAGCAGGTTATGCTCAACTCATGACCATTCCCCCAAACCTGAAATATCAGGAGAGGTTCTTAATGGCTTACAGGGAGGCCAGGGAGAATCATCGGGGTTTGTGGAAATAGATGGCAGGTCATTCCTTTGAGGAGGTGATGAGATGATCATGTATAAAGTTTTTTGCAAAGGCGAGGAATTCCAACAGGACGATCTCATAGGGGTGTTAGCAGAAAGAAGGAAGGACTTGAGAGGAAAAACTCAATTTGAATCTGGGTTGAAATGGGCAAAGTTTTTTTTCGCCGGCTTGATAAAAGATAGGCAAGCCATCTTCGTGGAACCTAATGAATTTGAAGTCCGGAATGATTGAATAAGATATTATAATCTTTTTAAACCGATCAAAAGGGATGGATAGGGTGTCCCAAAGGGCAAAGAAATTTGTGCCGAGAGGCGAGTTATTGTTGAGAGAGGGTAAAGGATGGGGGTTACGAATATTTCTCTAAAATCTGTTGAGCCACTATGAAGCCGCTGAAGACCTCCCCTTCTAAGCCCAAGTGGGGAAAATTTTCTTTTCCAACGAAGTAAACATTTTGGGACATTTTCATTGGAACCACCCCTTTCCTCCAATCAAAATCGGAAGTGGATTCGTAAAGAAAATGTGAATACGACCATTTTGGAACATGTTCACTGGCCCACTGAAAATCAATAAATTCGGTGTGATTCTCAAGAAAAGGAAAGAGATGATATAAATGTTTCATGACTCCATACTGATAATCGACCAGGAGTGTTTGCTCCCATTTTTCTACATCCATTAGGCTTTCAACGGTGAGGGCCCGACTCCCTTCCGGGGCCCTTGTCTCATCTCCTTTTGGACTAAGGGAAAGGAATAAAACATTGCTTCCCTCGTAGGGTTTTTCAAGATCTAAAATAGAGATAAGAAGATCTTTCATCCCTACTGGAATCACTTTTTCACGGATTCCTAAAAAGATGGGGATCCTAACATATAAAGGCCTGATCCTCTTTTCCCACTTCAACCATCCCTTTCTCTTTTTACCCAAGAGGGGTGAAATCCGATGGAGAGGAGAATTAAAAATGAGAAATTTAGGCTGAAATACCCGGGGATCTCTCTCCAATAATAAAGTTTGCTCCTTTTGCCACCTGAGTTCAATCTTTTTCACCCTGTCGATCTCTTCAATCTTCCCACCATATCGTAAAAACTGGTTTAAAATTTCCTTCTCCAATTTTTCTAAATCAAAACACGGATTCGATTCATCCATTTCATCATATAAAATGTGAGCGGCAAAAGAGATAGGAAAATGATCTGAATAAAGATCCCCCCAAGAAATCAATTGAAGTTTAATGAATTCTCTAAACTCTCTCGAAAAAGGGGAGAGCCTTTGATCCGTTTTCCCTTTTGGGAAAGGGTCCAATGTAAAATATTTTTTGATAAAAGACCCTTGTCGAGCGGGAAAAAATGGCGAGGCATTCTTCTTGGACTTTATCTCTTGCAAACGGTGCTGTATTCGATCTAACTCATTATAAAATTCTTCAATCTGAATCACCTCTCTCGGAAACTCTCTCTCCCATTCCTTCTGGAATAAGGACCGCTGAGAAAAAATATCAATCCTTGACTTGGGAAGGACCACTTGAAAGGCGCCTTTATGCTTTGATTTGCCTAAAATGATTTTAGATGGTTTGCCCCCTTCTTGGAAATCCATCAGAGAGGGAAGGTCCAATGCCTGAGAGATTTTCTTCAAAAGGTTAATCTTTAAACGTTTTTCTGAAAAGTTTGAAAAGGGGACAAAATGATATCCTTTTATTGAATAGGAAGGTTGATACCTGTTTTCTTTTAGGAGCAAGACAGGATGGTTTTTTTTTGATAATAAGGTCCCAGCGATCAAACCACCCAAGCCAGAACCTAATACAATGACCTCTTGCTTATTTCCTGAAGGTTTCATCTCATGACGATACTGGATTATTCAAATCAGGTTAGATGGTACAATGGTGAGAAAACAAAAGATCAGACAAACTCGATCGTCTCCTGTTCCCTCTCTGTTTTTCCCACCTCGCCGATGATGAAGGCTTTCTCGCCAAAAGTATGAAGCCTGGCTAAGATGTCCTCGACCTCTTTAGATCTGACGATGAGAATCATTCCAATCCCGTTATTGAAGGTCCGAAGCATCTCCTCTTCAGAAATCCTCCCCTTCTCCTTTAGAAAAGAAAAGATGGGGGGGATCTCCCAGGTTCCTTTTTGGACAATCGCTTTACAGCCCTTTGGGACCACTCTTGGAAGATTTCCCGTGATGCCCCCACCTGTGATATGAGCGATCCCACCGATATTGAAGTCTCGTGTAAGATTGAGGATCGTTTTGACATAAATTCGGGTCGGCCGGATTAGCTCTTCACCCAATACCTCTCCGATCTCTTCGACCCGCTTTCCCAGGTCCATTTTATATTGATTGAGGAGTAACTTTCTTACTAAAGAATACCCATTGCTGTGTAGACCACTGGAGGCGATCCCAATTAATTTATCCCCGACGGTAACACTAGACCCATCGATCAATTGGGCATCCTCTACAATGCCTACTGCGAAACCAGCCAGATCATATTCCCCTTCTTTAAAAATTCCTGGCATTTCAGCTGTCTCACCACCGACCAAAGAGCACTCGGCTTCGATACACCCTTTGACAATGCCTGAGACTACCTTCGTGGCTCTCTCGGTGTCCAGTTTGGAAGTGGCTAAATAATCTAAGAGAAAAAGAGGTTTTGCCCCACCGACCACAATATCATTCACACACATCGCGACCAGATCTATTCCGACGGTATCGTGGCGATCCATCATAAAGGCGATCTTCAGCTTTGTCCCCACTCCATCGGTTGAGGAGACGAGAATCGGTTTTTTATAACGTTCGAGGTTAAGAGACACGCACCCTGCGAAACCACCAATTTTTGTCAAGACCTCAGGTCGGAACGTAGATTCCACCATCGGTTTGATGGCCTGGACAAAAGCATCCCCCTTTTCAATATCAACGCCTGCATCTTTGTAAGAAAACTTTTTCACTCTCTTCCTTTTCCAAAACAAAATATCTTTCAGATTAATTGATATCCCCTAAAAAGTCAACCCTGTGGAGGTGAGCGGCCTGGGACATAAATTGAATAAACCCATTGGACTCATTATCTGAAGTATTCCCCGAATGTTAATACTCCACAGGGTCAATATTTTTCTTGCGGATTTTGATAGACTCTGTTAATTTTACCCCGTTAGAAAGCCCTGTTGCTTGCAGCAGGGGTGACAATGAATTCCTTTTGAAGCTCACACGGGATTTAATGCCCCGTGTGAACCTTCCCATTAGAAGAACGAAGGTCTTCTAACGGGGTTTCTTCAGTTTTAGTTGTATTTTAGGTTAACGAAGATGAGAATTGAAGAATTTGATTACCACCTCCCCACATCCCTGATCGCTCAATACCCATCACCCCAAAGAGGAGAGACTTCATTAATGGTCCTTCATCGTAAGACTGGTGTGATCGAGCATCAGGCCTTCCAAAATATTACTCAATACCTCAACCCTGGCGACCTCTTTGTCACGAATAATACCCGTGTTCTTCCGGCTCGGCTCATCGGGAAGAAAGAGACTGGAGGAAGGATTGAGATGCTCCTCATTCCCTCATGGAATGGAATCAAAGGAGAATGGGAAGCCTTGATGAAGGGTTCAGGCAAATTAAAACGAGGGACGAGAATCCAATTTGAGCAGGGACTTGGGGGAGAGCTAGAAGTGGTAAAGGATGGAAAAGGAAAGGTCCGCTTTTCCTATCAGGGTGACGTGCTGGATGTCCTCAAAAAGATTGGCCACATTCCCCTCCCCCCTTACATCAAGCGAAAGGATGAACCACAGGACAGGGACCGTTATCAAACTATTTTTGCGGAGAGAGACGGATCGATTGCCGCACCGACTGCAGGTCTCCATTTCACCCCATCTTTACTACAATCGCTCAAAGATAAAAGAGTCCGTACCACAACCATCACTCTCCATATTGGAATAGGAACCTTCGCTCCAGTAAAGGTCCGTGACATCGAAGACCATAAGATGGAAACAGAATGGGTAGAGATATCAGAGGAAACCGCCAGAGAAATTGAGGAAACGAAAACCCGGGGTGGCAAAATCATTGCTGTGGGAACAACCACGACGCGCGCCCTTGAATCCTTCTCCAATGGAAATGGGGGAGTGAAACCTGGTAAAGGGATGACCTCTTTATTCATCTATCCTCCCTATCGCTTCCGTGTCATCGATGGACTGGTCACCAACTTTCATCTACCTAAATCAACTCTGATCATGCTGGCATCAGCCTTCGCAGGGAAAGAATTATTAATGAAGGCTTATCAAGAAGCCATTGACAGAAAATACCGATTTTATAGTTACGGCGATGCCATGCTGATCCTCTGATAAATATGGAATAATGGAAGATTGGAATAGTGGAATATTGGGTTGACCATCATTCCATATAATCCATCATTCCAACATTCCAATTGTGATTCTTATGGCTTTCTGTTTCAAGGTCATCAAAAAAGATAGCTTTTCTCAGGCAAGACTCGGGAGGGTTGAAACAGACCATGGGTCTTTTAACACCCCTGCCTTTCTCCCTGTGGGAACACAAGGTTCGATCAAATCCCTCACCCCTGAAGAATTAGTGGAGATAGGTGTCGAAGCAATTCTGGGCAATACTTATCATCTCTACCTCAGACCAGGGCATGAAACGATTGGGAGATTAGGAGGGCTTCATACGTTCACTCATTGGGAGAGGCCCATTTTAACGGATAGTGGTGGTTTCCAGATATTCAGCCTTGGAAGTCTACGAAAGATTTCAGAAGAAGGGGTGACTTTTCAATCTCACTTGGATGGCTCTTCACACTTCCTCACACCAGAAAAGGTCCTGGAAATTCAGAGAGCCCTGGGTTCGGATATTGCCATGGTTTTAGATGAATGTGTCCCCTACCCCTCCCCTTACGAATATGTGAAGATCTCAATGGAGCGAACGAACCGTTGGGCAAAAAGAAGTTTAGAAGTGAGGCGAGAAACGGATCCCGCCCTCTTCGCCATTGTCCAGGGAGGGGTGCATCGAGATTTAAGGGAGAAGAGTGTTCAAACATTGGTGGAGATGGGATTCCACGGATACGCCATGGGTGGTCTGAGTGTGGGTGAACCGAAATCAATGATGTCGGATGTGTTAGAATGGACAACGCCCCTTTTGCCGGAAAATACCCCTCGGTATCTTATGGGTGTGGGGACACCGGAGGATATACTCGATGCCGTCATGCTCGGAGTCGACTTTTTTGATTGTGTTCTTCCCACAAGGAATGCACGAAATGGAACGCTTTTTACCTCTTCCGGAAAGATATCGATCAAACAGGCCCAATATGCTGAGGATAAAAGGCCTGTGGATGAAACATGCACTTGTTACACCTGTCGCCACTATTCCAGAGCCTACCTCCGCCATCTTTACCTCTCTAAAGAAATTTTGTCTTCGAGGTTGAATACCATCCATAATTTGTATTATTATATAAACCTTTTAGTGAAGATTAAGGGGGCAATCCAAGAAGGCCGTCTCCTCGATTTTTATAAATCCCATACCTCAACCCATGGATTGGAAACAGAATTTCCTGCCCATGTTCAATCAAACTGAGGACGGGGTAAAATTTAAAAGGAGGATTTTATGGGTATCGATTTGGCTTATGCGATGGGAACACAGCCCGGAGGGGGTGGAAGTCAAGGGTCTCAAATTTGGACTTTTCTCCCCATTATTTTCATCTTCGTCATCTTCTACTTCTTGCTCATTCGACCCCAGCAGAAGCAGAAGAAAGAACATCAGAATCTATTGGCCAACCTCAGGGAAGGAGATAATGTTTTAACCTCAGGAGGAATCTACGGCCGAGTGACTGGCATCAAGGATGATAAAATTACCGTTGAGATCTCCGACAAGGTTAGAGTAAAGGTCAATAGAGGCCATATTGCAGGAGTGGTCAAACAGGATGTCTTAAAAGCCAACTAGCATGATTTCGGATTGTAGAATGCGGATTGCGGAATATAAGTTCTATTTACAAATTCCGCATTCCGAAATCCGCAATCAGCAATTGAAATGCTCCTTGCTCTAAACATTGTTTTGGGGCTATAATCCACAAGGAGGTGAATCATGAGGAAATATGAAACGATCTTCATTTTAGACCCCGATCTTGAAGAAGAACAGGCTCTATCGGTCATCGAAAAAGTCAAAGGAATTATCACCCAGACCCATGGAGAAATCTTAAAGGTTGAAGATTGGGGAAAACGAAAACTCGCCTATGAAGTCAAAAAGAAACCTAAAGGTCATTTTATCCTGATCCACTTTCTGGGATCATCTGCTTTACTTTCTGAATTAGAGAGAAACTTTCGAGTTATGGATGCCGTCATCAAGTACCAATCTGTTCGGTTGGGCGAACGACAAGAATCCTCCTCAGAAGCTCCCATACTAGAGGAAACTCCGGAGGAGGAAGCCGAGGCCATGGAGAAGACATGACCTCCTTAAATCGTGTGATCCTCACAGGAAAGGTGGTTACCTCTCCTCGACGCCATTATCGTCCAGACGGATCACCTGTGATCCAATTCCCTCTGGAATTAAACGACTCAGAGAACCTAACCGGTCAAGCCCCGCACCGTGCTGGTACAGGGCAGGGAAGTCGAAACCGTATCAACATCGTGGCTGTTGGTAAATTGGCGGAGTTCAGACTTGACCTCCTCCAAAGTGGCCAGCATCTGATGGTCATCGGTAAACTCAATCAACGACACTGGCAAACGCCGGAAGGGAAAAATCGAATCCGCACAGAGGTGATCGCCACAGACCTCCGGACGATCGAAGAAAAAAACCCAACACAAACGTCAAAGAAATAAGGAGAATAGAATGAAGAGACCTACGGAAAGAACAACCCCCGACAGGAAGAAAAAACCTTTCATGAGGCGAAAGGTCTGTCGATTCTGTACAGATAAAAAATTGGATATCGATTATAAAAATCCAAAGATTCTTCGATATTTTATCACAGAACGCGGAAAGATCATCCCCCGAAGGATCTCAGGAAACTGTGCGAAGCACCAGAGGCAAGTGACGGTTGCCATTAAAAGGGCGCGTAATATTGCCATTCTTCCCTTCACAACAGCCGTCCGATAAAACATTGGATGTGGAATGAAAAACGATTAGGAGGTGATTCATGCAGGTAATTTTATTAGAGAATGTACCTTCTTTGGGAAAGGCTGGAGACCAAGTGAAGGTCTCTGATGGATACGGGAGAAATTATCTCATCCCTAAGAAGAAGGCCGTTCTGGCCACAGAAAAAAGCCTTAAGGTGATAGAACATCAAAAGCGTCAAGTTCAACAAAGTATGGAAAAGGCGAAAAAGGATGCAGAAAAGATGGCTCAACAGATTGCAACGTTCTCCTGCACCTTTGCAAAAACCATTGGAGAGAGTGGAAAACTTTTTGGATCTGTAACGTCAATGGATATTGAGAATTATCTGAAGGAAAACGGAATTCAGGTAGATCGCAAAAAGATTTCTTTAGAGGAACCCATTAAAAATGTGGGGATGTTTACCGTACCGATTAAACTCCATCCGGAGGTGATTGCCCATCTTAAAGTTTGGGTGGTTCAGGAGTAATGCTTCATGAACGAGACGGACCTCTCTTCCCACAAACTTCCCCCCCAGAATCTCGAGGCTGAGCAATCTGTACTGGGAGGGATCCTCATCGAAAATGAAGCGATCAATCGGGTGATGGAAATCCTTGACGCCGATGACTTTTATCGGGATGGACATCGCAAGATCTTTAACGCTTTGATTAACCTTTCGGAACGGGATGAACCCGCTGATCTGATCACCCTGACCAATGAACTTCGAAAAATAGACCAGCTCGATTCCATCGGAGGGGCTTCCTACCTTGCCTCTCTGATCGATTCAGTCCCCACGGCTGCTAACATTGAATACTACGCCAAGATTGTAAAGGAAAAGTCCATCCTTCGGAAATTGATTCAAACCTCCACGGAAATCATCACACAAAGTTATGAGGACCGAGGGGATGTCGAAGTGTTCCTGGATGAGGCCGAGCGAGCCATTTTTGATATCTCTGAAAAAAGAGTGAGACCTTCTTTTTTCTCCATCCGAGATGTTGTCAAAGAAAGTTTTAAGACGATTGAAAGGCTTTTTCAAAAGAAGGAACTCGTCACCGGCGTTCCCTCAGGGTTTAAAGAACTGGATCGAATGACAGCAGGCTTCCAACCCTCTGATCTGATCATCATTGCCGGAAGGCCCAGTATGGGCAAAACAGCCTTTTGCCTCAATGTTGCCCAATATGCAGCCGTCGAAAATAAAATTCCTGTGGCCGTTTTCTCACTGGAGATGTCAAAGGAGCAATTGGTCATTCGTATGCTCTGCTCCGAAGCCCATGTGGAAGGAACCCGGCTTAGGACGGGTTTTCTCAACGAGAGCGATTGGCCAAAACTGACGATTGCAGCGGGGAATCTTTCCGAATCCCCTATCTACATTGACGACTCGGCAGCCCTCTCCGTTTTGGAATTGAGAGCCAAAGCCCGTCGCCTTAAATCCGAGCGTGGCTTGGGCATGCTCATCATTGACTATCTCCAATTGATGAAAGGGAGGGCAAGAGTTGAAAGCCGGCAGCAGGAGATCTCAGAAATCTCCCGTTCCTTAAAGGCTCTTGCCAAGGAGCTCAATATCCCTGTGATCGCTGTGTCTCAGCTCAGTCGGAAGACCGAGGAAAGAACTGGGAATAGACCTCAACTCTCAGACCTCCGGGAATCCGGTGCGATCGAGCAAGATGCCGATTTGATCCTTTTCATTTATCGAGACGAAGTCTATAACCGATCAGAAGATAACCCGAATCGGGGTAAAGCGGAGGTCGTTATCGGAAAACAACGGAACGGCCCCATTGGTAAAGTCGAACTGGCTTTTTTAGATAAATTCACAACCTTTAAAGATCTCTACAAGGGGGAAACTGAAAATATTTACGAGTCATCCTAATATAATAGTTCGGAGTATCAAATAGCTGAAAGCTCAAAGCTGAAAGTAGAACCTTTGAGCCTTGAGCTTTGAACGTTGAGCCAAAAATCTCCGAAATCAAAACTACGAACTCAGCACTTGCATGTAAGCCATGAACCTGCCAAATATTCTGACCTTGACAAGAGTCCTGATGATCCCGTTCTTTGTCATCTTCATTATCAATAATCACTTTGGATGGGCTCTTATTACGTTTGTGATAGCAGGGATCACAGATGGGGTGGATGGCCTCATTGCCCGCATTACCCATCAACGGACCGAACTGGGGGCTTATCTCGATCCCATTGCGGATAAACTTCTTCTATTCTCTGCATTCATCACCCTCGCCATCATTGAAGTTATTCCGAGTTGGCTGGTGGTCATTGTCATCACCCGGGACGTCATCATCCTGCTAGGTTTTCTTGTGATGTTGCTCACCAACTATCATCCAAAGATTAATCCCAGTCTTTTAAGTAAGATGACCACCGTATTTCAAATTCTAACCATCGTTCTGGTTCTCTTTACAGGATACTATTCTGTCCTCAAGCAGATCTCTTTGATTGCTATTTATGGAACAGCTGTGATGACTGTCCTGTCAGGAGCTCATTACATTTATATTGGTACTCGCATTTTAAATGAAAAGAAATAACCATTGATTGCTCAAAGAAGGGCGGGATATGACAAAGATCGTTAAGGTGACTGCGAGAGAGATCCTCGATTCAAGAGGAAATCCGACCGTCGAAGTTGAAATCCTTTTGGAAAGTGGTCATCGTGGAAGAGCTTCTGTTCCTTCCGGAGCTTCCACTGGAAAACATGAAGCCCTGGAATTAAGAGATAAGGATCCCAAACGCTATCTGGGCAAAGGCGTCCAGAAAGCCGTTCAAAACATCCATCGCGTGATGGCACCTAAACTTTTGGGGATGGATGTCCACGATCAAAAGAAAATCGATAGGGTTATGCTTCAGTGGGATGGGACTCCTAATAAATCCCGATTGGGCGCCAATGCCATCCTGGGTGTCTCCCTCGCCTGCGCCAAGGCAGCTGGAAATCACTTGGGGGTTCCTCTCTATCAGCATCTGGGAGGCCCTTCAGCAACCCGACTTCCCCTTCCCATGATGAATATTCTCAATGGTGGCGCCCACGCGGACAATAATTTAGACCTGCAGGAATGTATGATCCTTCCTGTGGGAGCCAGAAGTTTTAAGGAAGCCCTGAGAATGGGAACAGAGGTTTTTCATCATCTCAAGGATATCCTCAAAGGGAAAGGCTACAAAACCTCTGTAGGGGATGAAGGAGGATTTGCACCAGACCTTCGCTCCAATGAGGAGGCCTTCTCCTTGATTCTGGAGGCCATCAGAAAATCAGGCTATCGACCAGGAAAAGAGGTGGCCCTTGGCATTGATGCTGCGGCGACCGAGTTCTACCGAAATGGAGCTTATTTTCTCAAGGCTGAGAAAAAGTCGAAAAGGACCTCTTCTGAAATGATTGACTACTACGAAGCCTTGATCAAGAAGTTCCCGATCGTCTCCATTGAAGATGGTCTTGCCGAGGATGACTGGAAGGGATGGAAGGCGATGACCGCCCGATTAGGGAAAAAAATCCAATTGGTCGGAGATGATCTTTTTGTCACCAACCCGAACCGACTGAGGAGAGGAATTCAAGGAAAAGTAGCAAATGCCATTCTCGTCAAACTCAACCAGATTGGTACGTTGACCGAAACTCTTGAAGTGATTGAGATAGCTAAAAAAGCGAACTACCGTACCATCATCTCCCATCGTTCCGGCGAGACAGAGGACACAACCATTTCAGATTTGGTCGTGGGTACCAACGCTGGCCAGATAAAGACCGGTGCTCCTTCCAGAACTGATCGTGTAGCCAAATACAATCAACTCCTTCGAATCGAAGAGGAGCTTGAAAAACGAGCTACCTATTCACCTCTACTTCGATGGAAGCCAAAGAAATAAGAAGTAGACTTTTTGAATTGACAAACACCATATAATCTGGTAATTCCTGCTTTAATTAAAAAACTCTTTTGGCAAATTTCGAAAGGAGGGTGGGCTATGACTAAAAAAATCACCAGAAGAAATTTTTTGAAGAATGCAGTGGTGGGTGGCGTTGCCCTGGGAACCGGACTGGGAGGTTATCGGGTGACCTATGGTCAAGCTAAGAAGCCGGCAGGTCCCATCAAGATTGGTGGACAGGGTGCGATCTCTGGGGCCCATGCTGATTATGGCTGGCAGATGATGGCCGGGGGAACCTTGGCTATTGAAGAAATTAATACTAAGGGTGGAATCTTAGGCCGAAAACTCGAAATAAAATTTATGGACGAAGAGTTAAAACCAGCTACGGCCGTCAAAAATGCCAGATATTTGGTCACCGATTGGGGAGCCGACTTCCTCTACGGTATAGACAGCTCCGGGAGTGTGATGGCAGTGGGTCCGGTATTGCCCGAACTGAATCGACTTTGTTTTGTTACCCACGGGTCCACCCATCGATTGACAGAGGAGTTAGTTGCTGGAAAAGGAATCAAACAGATATTTAGAATGGTGGCACCCGTCTATCAGGATGCTTTAGCTGCCTGGGTCTTCAAAGACAATCCTGAAATCAAACGCTGGGCAGGCATTAACTGTGATTATGAGTATGGATATGTGGCGTGGAATTTGTTTAAAGAAAATATCAGAAAATTCCGTCCGGATGTTGAATTTGTCGCAGCTGCCTGGGCACCCTTCTGGACGATGGATTTCTCATCCCATATTTCAGCGGTCATGGCTGAAAAGCCGGATGCCATCTTCTCTACCCCATGGGCAGGCGAAGGAATGATGCTTGTAAGACAGGCCCTGATGCTTGGAGTATTTGATAAGATTCAGGCATGGTGGCAATGTATGGGCGGCTCCGTTGATTTTCTTGAAGGCATTTCCAGGGAGGTGGCGGCAGATAAATTCAAAGGGAAACTCTGGGCAACAGCTCGCTACATTCACAACTGGCCAGCCACACCTGAAAACAAAAAATTTGTAGAGTCCTTTAGAAAGAGATGGGGTAAGTTTCCTAACTACTCAGCAGAGGCTAGTTATTCAGCCATCTATGCGATCAAAACAGGGGCTGAAAAGGCCAAATCCCTAGAAACAGCCAAGGTAGGAGCAGCCCTGGAGGGAATCGAGCTGAATACCCCGGGAGGGCTACGCCTCATCAGAAAAGAGGATCATCAGGCTATCTATACCGTTCCGGCTGGAAAGGTGATTATGAGCCCGGATTATCCTCTACCCGTTCTAGGGGATTTGAAGGTGATTCCGGCTAAGGAATATTATCGCAATCCGCCCTTTACACCCGTGGCGGCTACAAAATAATTTTTTTCACCCTCTCCCTTCCCCCCTCCCGTCAAGGGAGGGGGTAGATTATATCTCTCGCCTTTGAAAAAGAAAAGGACCTAAAAACCCCTCTCCCCTTGCGGGAGAGGGTTGGGGTGAGGGGAACATTTATTGCAAGAATGTTTGAAAAATTAATTTTTCAAAGTCTTATCGGTTTAAGTTTTTCAATGTACCTCTGGCTCCTCGCCGCTGGGCTCACCCTTGTCTTTGGGGTTCTGGGTGTATTGAATTTTGCGCACGGCAGCCTCTTTATGTTGGGGGCCTACGCAACGTTTACATTATATGGAAAACTTGGCCTTAATTTTTGGCTGTCCATTGCGCTCAGCCTCATTAGTGTAGGAATCATTGGGGCGATCCTTGAGCGTCTTTTTATTCGTCGTATCTATGATATCGATCTTGCCTACCAATTGATCTTAACCTTTGGTTTCATTTTGATCTTCGATGATCTGGTAAAAATGATCTGGGGTGGCGTAGCCATGATCCCTCCGATGCCCAGTTTTCTAGAGGGCAATCTCTCTATACTCGACAGGCCTTATCCAATCTACAACCTCTTCATTATCTTTGCAGGCCTGGCAGTGGCTGTCATTCTCTGGCTTGTTCTGGAGAAGACCTGGTGGGGAAGGATGATTCGAGCCTCTGCTTCCGACCGCGAGATGGCGAGTGCCATTGGAATCAACATTCCAATCCTTTTCACCACCGTATTTGTTTTTGCAGCCATGCTTGCCGCTCTGGGAGGTGCTTTAGGAACCCCTGTTCGTGTAGTGGCACCTGGAATCGGAACAGCCATGATCATTCAAGCATTTGTGATTACGGTCATCGGTGGATTGGGAAATTTGAAAGGCGCCTTTGTAGGCGCTCTGATTGTCGGCATCTTGACTTCTTTCGGGATTTTGCTCTTCCCCGTCTTTGAACTCTTCATTATCTTTGTCGTGATGGCGATTATATTGATGGTTAAACCGGAAGGACTTTTTGGGAAATAAGAGA
>JADDYB010000398.1_pt1 | contig 13750 bp, 13 predicted proteins | sample 8641941 | NCBI WGS metagenome assembly JADDYB01 (sample SAMN16275377, study PRJNA637457) | freshwater sediment metagenome | isolation source: Lake Kineret sediment | place: Israel: Lake Kineret | collected 2013
CATCGGGGCGGGCCGCGGCTGCGGCTCAACAGCAGCCTAGGCTGCCGGGCGCATCGGCTCCCACTGCGCCAGCAGGGTGTGCGCGACGCTTGGGTCGGTGGCGGCGAGCAGGTTCTCCCGGAAAGCACGATCCGAGAGCATCTGCGCCAGTTCGGACAGGATGTCCAGGTGCTGCTGGGTGGCCTGCTCGGGCACCAGCAGCACGACGAGGATGCTGACCGGACGGCCGTCCGGCGCATCGAACGCGATCGGCTCGACCAGGCGAACGAAGGCGGCGATCGCCTCTTTCAGTCCCTTGATGCGGCCGTGCGGGATCGCCACGCCCTGGCCCAGTCCCGTCGAGCCCAGCCGTTCGCGCGCAAACAGGCTGTCGAAAACGGTGGCACGGGCGATGCCCTGATGGTTCTCGAACAGCAGGCCGACCTGCTCAAAGACTCGCTTCTTGCTCGATGCCTGCATGTCGAGCACGACGTTCGACACGGGCAAGAGGCGGGAGATCTGGTTCATGGGAGACCGGGCAACTGCGCGAAGGGGCGGAGTATAGGCAGGCGAACCGGCCAGCGGTGGCCCCCTGGGCCGGCCATTGCGCCGCATTGGAGCGATGTTGCATCGCGGCAACGCGGCCGGCATGGCTCCTTCAGCGTCTTGAAGCCGGCCCGGCGCGCACGGCGGCCGAGAGCGGAAGTGATCACGGGTTTCCCCAAAGGCCAAGCGGCCCGCTCGAGGCGGGCCGCTGCGGTGGCGCCTATTGCTGCGCCTGTATCTGCTGGTGCTTCAGCGGATCGCGGGTGTGGGTCTTGACCCGGTCCTTGTGGCGCAGCACCTGGCGATCGAGCTTGTCCATCAGCAGGTCGATCGCGGCATACATGTCGCCGTCGGTGGATTCGGCGTGCAGGCTGCCGCCGCGCACCCGCAGCGTGATCTCCGCCTTCTGCCTGAGCTTGTCCTCAACCGCCAGCACCACGTCCGCGTCGATCACATGGTCGAAGTGCCTGCGGATCCGTTCAAGCTTGCCATGCACGTAGTCGCGCATGGCCGGAGTCACTTCGACGTGGTGGCCCTGGATGATGAGGTTCATGCTGCACTCCTGTCGTTGGGCGCCGGAAGGACCGGCGACTGGTGTCTCACGGGCTCTTGCGAAGCGCAACCGCCGGGATCTTCAGCGCCTCGCGGTACTTGGCGACTGTGCGTCGAGCGACCACGAGACCTTGTTCGGCGAGAAGCTGCGCGATGTGGCTGTCCGATAGCGGTTCCCTCGGGTCTTCATCTCCTATCAGTTGCTTGATCAAGGCGCGGATCGCCGTGCTGGAAGCTGCGCCACCGGTGTCGGTAGCCACATGGCTGCCGAAGAAATACTTCAACTCGAAGACCCCGAAGGGCGTCGACATGTACTTGTTGGTGGTTACCCGGGAAATGGTCGACTCGTGCAGTTCGAGGATCTCGGCAATCTCGCGCAGCACCAGCGGCCGCATGGCGATTGCGCCGTGGCTGAAGAAACCGTGCTGCCGGTCGACGATGGCCTGCGCCACACGCTGGACCGTCTCGAAGCGCTGCTGGATGTTGCGAATGAGCCAGCGGGCTTCCTGCAGGCGTGATGACCACTGGGAAGAGCCTTCCTTGCTTCTTTCCTGTTTGACCGCTGCCACGTACGCCTGGTTCAGCCGCAAGCGGGGCATCACGTCGGGGTTGACCTGCGCCACCCAGCGGTTCCGCACTTTCCTGATCAGGATGTCCGGAACGATGTAGTCAACCACCGTCGCGCTGAAGCCTACGCCCGGATGCGGATTGAGTCTACGAATCAGCGCGTGCGCCTCCTGCACCTGCGCCTCGGTCAGTTCCAGCGCGCGCGCCAGCTTCTGGAAATCCTTCGCGGCGAGCAGATGCAAGTGTTCACTGACGATCCGCTTGGCGTGCCCAATCACTTCGGCCGGGCAGGCGGGTCGGATCTGCGTGGCCAGTGCATCGAGCTGGATGGTCAGGCACTCGGCCGCGCTGCGCGCACCAACGCCCGAAGGATCAAAGCTTTGCAGCAACTTCAGGGCCGTGGCGAGATCCTCGAGTTCGATGCCAGCGTCCGGCGGGCAGATCGCCAGCAGTTCCTCCAGCGAGGCGGCCAAATAACCCTGGTCGTCGAGCGACTCGATCAGCATTTCCACCAGCACGCGATCGCGGGGTGAAGCGGTGGTCGCCGCCAGCTGGCTCTTCAGGTGCTCGCACAACGACGGCGGCGTGGACGCCCAGGCACCCGGCCCGTCGTCGTCTTCGTCGCGCTCGCCACGCACGGTGCCCCAGTCGAGTCCCGATACACCATTGGCGGCGTCGGTCTCACCTTCGCCCGCCTGCGAGTCCGAGCCGCGGCTCTCCGGCATCGAGTTGACCGGCGCTTCGCCAAGAATGGCGCCGTCGGACGCGATGCGCATCGCCGCCCCCACGGGAGGGTCGTCACATTCGAGCAGCGGGTTGTCGTTCAGCGCCTGCTCGATCTCCTGCGCGAGCTCGAGCGACGACAGTTGCAGCAGGCGGATCGACTGCTGCAACTGCGGCGTCAGCGCCAGGTGCTGGCCGAGCTTGAGCTGAAGACCGGGCTTGATGGCCATCGGCACTACATCCGGAAATGCTCGCCGAGATAGACGCGGCGCACCGATTCGTTCTCGACGATTTCCTGCGGGCTGCCCGCGGCGAGCACCTGCCCCTCGTTGATGATGTAGGCGTGGTCGCAGATGCCGAGCGTCTCGCGCACGTTGTGATCGGTGATCAGCACGCCGATGCCGCGTTCCTTGAGGAAGCGCACGATGCGCTGGATCTCGATCACCGCAATGGGGTCGACGCCGGCGAACGGCTCGTCGAGCAGGATGAATCGCGGCGCGGCGGCAAGCGCCCGCGCGATTTCGACCCGCCGTCGCTCGCCGCCGGACAGCGACAGCGCACCGTTGGTGCGCAGGTGGCTGATCTGCAGGTCGTCCAGCAGCGCGTCCAGCCGGCTGGCCACGTCCGCCGGGGGCAGCGGCTTGCCGTCGGTGCCTTGCTGCAGTTCGAGCACGGCGCGCACGTTCTCCTCGACCGTCAGGCGCCGGAACACCGACGCCTCCTGCGGCAGATAGGAAAGGCCAAGGCGCGCGCGCCGGTGGATCGGCAGATGCGCGATCGATGCGTCGTCGAGGAAGATCGCGCCGCCGTCCATTGGGACCAGGCCCACTACCATGTAGAAACAGGTCGTCTTGCCGGCGCCGTTCGGGCCGAGCAGGCCGACCACCGCGCCGGCCTCGACCGACAGCGACACGTCCTTGACGACCACACGCGCGCCGTAGCGCTTGTGCAGATGCTCGACCCGCAGGCGACTGCCTTCGGCAAATGCGCCGCGGCCAGATTCGCTGTCGAAGGTGGAGGCCTCGGCAGCGTTCATCGGCATGTTCCCGCGGCGCGGCACATCGCGTCGTGCGGCCGGCATCCGATTGCACCTACCATCACTTCTTGCCTGCGGGCAGTTCGGTGGCGGGGCGCAGCGGCGCCGGCGCCGCCTTCGGCGTCTCGGCGGTTCGCGGCGCGATCACTGCCCGCACCCGGCCGCTGCCCTGCTCACCGCCATCGATGCGGTAAGTGGACGCGGCGGCGTCATAGGAGATGACCTGTCCGGTGATCTCGTCGCGAACGACGCCGTTCTCCAGCCGCCGCCACTGCGCCCTGTTGACGAAGCGGACCGACTCGGTCTTCTCGTCCCACTCGATGCGCTCGCCCATTCCTTCGATGTACTCCTCGACGCCGGGCCGGACTGCATCGCGCCGCTGGCGGAACGTGGCCAGTGCATCGGCTGCTGCCGTCACGACGGCGCTGCGATAACCGTCGGGCGCGGTGCGCAGCTCCATCCGCTCGCCGGTGATGCGCATCGTGCCGCGGGTCAGCGTTGCGCGGCCGCTCACCACGTTGACCTGCTTCAATTCGTCGAAGACGCCTCGATCGGCCTCGATGATCGTCGGCTGGTCCTTGTCGGCGCGCTCGGCCAGTGCCGGCAGGCAGCAGGCGGCGAGCGCGATCAGCAGCAGCATTCGCATTCGGATCCCCCTGTCAGCGGCGGGCCGGCGCCATTTCGCCGCGCAGGCCACCGCTGACCGTCAGCACGCGCGTCAGGTTGTCGTAGTCCATTGCCGCCCCGGCCAGGCGCGTGTCACCCTGCTCGATCAGCACCGGCACGTCCGAGGAGAAACGCTCCTCGTCCGGGATCGCCGTCATGCGCTCGGTGCGGATGGTCAGTGCCGGCCGGCCGGCTGCCGCGGCGCGTTGCAGCAGCACGTCACCCTGCATCAGCACCTGGGCGCCAGCGTTGGTGACGCGCGCACGGGCCGACGACGCCTGCACCTGCGGCTGATCCGGCAGCAGGCTGACCAGCCGCGGCTTGGTCAGGTCGATGTCGTCGTTCTCGTTGAAATACGACAGCCCCTCCGCCAAGAGCTTGTAGCGAGCGTGGCCGCGCTCGTCGAACTGCGTCAGCACGACCTGGTCGACGATGAAGTCGGGCGTGCCCGGCGTCGGCGGCGTCCGCGCCGTCGGCCGGCGCATCTCGCGCGAGTACCAGTAGCTGGTGACGGTGACGACAGCCAGCAGAACCGCGGCGATCAGCATCGACAGCCGGTCACGCATCGGTGCCCCTCGCTTCGTCACCGTGACGGCGCAGCAGTCCGTCGAACCGTCCCTGCGCGCGCAGAATGAATTCGGCCAGTTCGCGCACGGCGCCGCGTCCGCCAGGCGCTGCGCTGATCCAGTGCGCGACACGGCGGACCTCGGGTGCTGCATCGGCGACCGTGGCCGCGAATCCGGCCTGCGCCAGCGCGGCGAGGTCCGGCCAGTCATCGCCGATGTAGCCGCACTGGTCAGGGCGCACCTGCAGCGCCCGCATCAGGTCCGCGAGGCCCGCTCCCTTGTCGGCCACGCCCTGCATTACCTGCGTGATGCCGAGTTCGCGGGCGCGTCGCTCGACGATCGGCGAGCGACGGGCGGAAAGGATGGCCACCTCGATGCCGGCCTCGCGCAGCAGCTTGACGCCGTGGCCGTCGCGCACGTCAAAGACCTTCAGCGCCTCGCCGTCGGCCCCGAAGTACAGGCGGCCGTCGGTGAGCACGCCGTCGACGTCGAGAACCAGGAGCCGGACTGCAGCGGCGCGCCGCTCGGCGCTCATCACAGCACCCTCGCCGCGGTCAGGTCGTGCGCGTGCAGCGCGCCGACCAGCCGGCCGTTTTCGACGACCAGTAACTGGTTCCTGCGAGTCGACTCGATCAGCTGCGCCGCCTCGGCCGCCAGCGCGCCGGGGCTGATGGTCAGGGGGTTGCGGGTCATCACCTCGGCCACGGCCAGCTCGCGCACGCTGGCGCCACGTTCGAGCAGCCGTCGCAGGTCGCCGTCGGTGAAGATCCCGGCGACGCGGCCGTCGGTCTCGAGCACGGCCGTCATGCCCAGTCGCTTGAGCGAGATTTCGCGGATCGCTTCCATCACGCTGGCGGTGACCGGCACCGACGGGATGTCATTGCCGGTCGCCATCACGTCCTCGACCTTGGTCAGGAGCCGCCGGCCGAGTGCACCGCCGGGGTGCGAGCGGGCAAAGTCGGCCGGCCCGAAGCCGCGGGCATCGAGGCAGGCGACCGCCAGCGCGTCGCCGAGCGCCAGCATCGCCGTGGTCGACGACGTCGGTGCCAGGTTCAGCGGGCAGGCCTCCTTGTCGACGTGGACGTCGACATGCACATCGGCGTGCCGGGCCAGCGACGAACCGGCGCTGCCGGTGATCGCCACCAGCGGCGTGCCTTCCCGCTTGAGCGTCGGCACGATGGTCAGCAGTTCGGCCGTCTCCCCTGAATACGAGAGCGCCAGCAGCACATCGCTGCGGGTGATCATGCCGAGGTCGCCGTGCGCCGCCTCGGCTGCATGCACAAACATCGCCGGCGTGCCGGTCGAGGACATCGTGGCGGCGATCTTGCGGCCGACGTGGCCGCTCTTGCCGACGCCGCTGACCACCACCCGCCCGCGGCACTGCAGCAGCAGCTCGACGGCGCGGAGGAAGGCCCCGTCGAGCCGGTCAACCAGCGCGGCGACCGCCTGCGCCTCGATCCTCAACACCGTGCGCGCCAGTTCAAGCGCATTGGCGGGGGGCGGCGCGGGGGCCTCGGCGGGGGGCATGTTCTAGATGCGGCGGGCCGACGGAAAATCGGCAGAGACGTGCGGAAATCCGAGTCGATGATACTCTGGCACCTGGTGCCTGGCACGGCTCTTGCTCGTATTAACCATTCCGGCCGATGCAATGCCGACCGCACTCGAACTGACTCTGCTTCTGCTTGCCGCCGCGGTGCTGGGCGTAGTGGCATTCCGGCTGCTCAACCTGCCACCGATGCTCGGTTACCTGGCCGTCGGCATCCTGATCGGGCCGCACGCGCTCGGCCTGGTGCCGGACACCAAGGAAACCCGCTACCTGGCCGAGTTTGGCGTGGTGTTCCTGATGTTCTCGATCGGGCTGGAGTTCTCCCTGCCCAAGCTGAAGAGCATGCGCAGCCTGGTGTTCGGCCTCGGCGCCGGGCAGGTGGGGCTCACCATCCTCGGCGTGATGGCGGCCGGCTGGCTGGTCGGCTGGTTCTGGCCGATGTCGCTCAATGGGGCATTCCTGCTCGGGGCGACGCTGGCGATGTCGTCGACGGCGATCCTGATGAAGCTGCTCGCCGACCGCCTCGAACTCGAAACGGAGCACGGTCGGCGGATGGTCGGCGTGCTGCTGTTCCAGGACCTGGCCGTGGTGCCGCTGCTGGTCGTCATCCCCGCCCTGTCGGCGCATGCCGAGGATCTCGTCGAGTCGCTCGGCTGGGCGATGGTCAAGGCGGTGCTGCTGCTGACGCTGCTCTTCGTCGGCGGCCGCTGGGTGGTGCGCCGGTGGCTGCATCTGGTGGCCAGGCGGCGGGCGCACGAGCTGTTCGTGCTCAACGTGCTGCTCATCGCGCTCGGCCTGGCCTGGCTCACCGAGCATGCCGGCCTGTCGCTGGCGCTGGGCAGCTTCGTCGCCGGCATGCTGATCTCCGAGACCGAGTACCGGCACCAGGTCGAGGAGGACATCAAGCCGTTCCGCGACGTGCTGCTCGGGCTGTTCTTCATCACCATCGGCATGCTGCTCGACGTCGGCGTCGTGGTCGAGCACCTGGGCTGGGTGCTGCTGGCGCTGCTCGGGCCGACCGCGTTCAAGTGCCTGCTGATCGTCGGCCTGGCGCGGCGCCTCGGCGCGGCCGCCGGCACCGCGATCCGAGCTGGCCTCGGGCTGGCCACGGCGGGCGAGTTCGGCTTCGTCCTGCTGGCGCAGGGCGCCCCGCTGCTCGAGCCGACGCTGCGTCAGGTCGTGCTGGCGGCGATGCTGCTGTCCATGCTGGCGGCGCCGTTCCTGGTCCAGTACAGCGATCGCATTGCGATGCGCTTCGTGGCCTCCGAGTGGATGCAGCGCGCGCTCGAGCTGCACAGCATCGCCGCTCGCTCGATGTCGGTGGAAAAGCACGTGATCATCGCCGGCTATGGCCGCAGCGGGCAGCACCTGGCGCGCATGCTCACCGACGAGGGCATCGGCTATGTCGCCCTCGACCTGGACCCCGACCGCGTGCGCGAGGCCGCTGCCGCCGGCGACTCGGTCGTCTACGGCGACGCGGCGCGGCGCGAGACGCTCATTGCCGCCGGACTCGCCCGCGCCTCAGCATTGGTGGTCAGCTACAACGATGCGCACTCGGCGCTGAAGGTGCTGCACTTCGCGCATGAACTGAGCCCGACCCTGCCGGTCATCGTGCGCACCCAGGACGACGCCGATCTCGACCGGCTGCTGAGGGCGGGCGCAACCGAGGTGGTGCCGGAAGTGTTCGAGGGCAGCCTGATGCTCGGCTCGCATGCGCTGGTGCTGCTCGGCGTGCCGCTGTCGCGCGTGGTGCGACGCGTGCAGAAGGCGCGCGACTCGCGCTACCGCTTCCTGCGCGGTTACTTCCACGGCGCCGACGACCGTGTCGAATTCGACGACGACGCGCATGCGCGGCTGCACTCGGTGGCGATCGAGAAGGGCGTGGCGGCAGTCGGACGCTCGCTCGGCGAGCTCGATCTTGCCGAGCTTGGCACCGAGGTCACCGCGGTGCGCCGGCGCGGCATCCGCGGCGCCGATCCGGCCGCGGATCTTGTGCTGCAGGCGGGCGACGTGCTGGTTCTGCGCGGTCCGCAGGAAGCGCTCGAACTGGCCGAAATGCGGTTGAGCGAGAAGTGAACTGCTGCCGCCGCAAGCTGCTGCGCGCGGTGCCGCTGCTGGCCATCAGCCGCCTGGCGCCGGCGACGGCTGTCGACGATTCGGCGTGGCGAGTGCTGGCCGCCGGCGGCTGCGCCGTGCTGCTGCGTCATGCGCAGACCGTCGCGGGCATCGGCGATCCGCCCGGTTTCCGCCTCGACGAGTGCTCGACCCAGCGCAATATTTCCGAGGCCGGCCGCGCGGAGGCCAGGCGGTTTGGTGCCGAGTTCTCCCGCCGCGGCATCGGCGTCGACGACGTGCTGTCGAGCCGCTGGTGCCGCTGCCTGGAGACCGCGCGGCTTGCCTTTCCGCAGCATGAGGTGCGTGTGTTCGAAGCGCTCAACTCGTTCTTCGCCGATGGCAGCACGCGCCAGGCGCAGACCGATGCGCTGCGCGACTATCTCGCGCGACAGAGCGCGCCGCGGCGGATCGTGCTGGTTACGCACCAGGTCAACATCGCTGCGCTGACCGGGCAGTCGGTCGGCATGGGTGAGGCGCTGCTGGTCCGCATGGGCGCCGCCAATGCCGGCGAGGTGCTGAGCCGCCTGCGCAGTGCCTGAGCGCAGAGCCGCAATCCCTTTCAGGCGGCGCGGCGCTCGGCAGCGCGCGCCAGCACTGAGGCGAGGTGGCGACCGGTGTGGCTGGCCGTGTTCGCGGCGATCGTCTCCGGCGTTCCGGCAGCAACGATGCGCCCGCCGTCGTCGCCGCCTTCCGGGCCGAGGTCGATCACCCAGTCGGCAGTCTTGATCACGTCCAGGTTGTGCTCGATCACGACCACCGTGTTGCCGGCATTGCGCAACTGATGCAGCACCGACAGCAGCAGCGCGACGTCGTGGAAATGCAGTCCGGTGGTGGGCTCGTCGAGCACGTACAGCGTGCGGCCGGTGTCGCGCTTGGACAGTTCCAGCGACAGCTTGACCCGCTGCGCCTCGCCGCCGGACAGGGTGATCGCGCTCTGGCCGAGGCGCAGGTAGCCGAGGCCGACATCGGCGAGCGTGGCCAGCTTGCGCGCCAGCACCGGCACGGCCGAGAAGAACTGCGCCGCGTCCTCGACGGTCAGGTCGAGCACCTCGGCGATGTTCCTGCCCTTGTACAGGACCTCCAGCGTCTCGCGGTTGTAGCGGCGGCCGTGGCAGGTGTCGCAGGGCACGTAGACGTCCGGCAGGAAGTGCATCTCGACCTTGATCAGCCCGTCGCCCTGGCAGGCCTCGCAGCGGCCGCCCTTGACGTTGAAGGAGAAGCGCCCGGCCTCGTAGCCCCGCTCGCGGGCGATCGGCGTTTCGGCGAACAGTTCGCGAATCGGCGTGAACAGCCCCGTGTAGGTGGCAGGGTTGCTGCGCGGCGTGCGGCCGATCGGGCTCTGGTCGACGCAGATGATCTTGTCGAAGTGCTCGAGGCCTTCGATCGTTGCATACGGTGCCGGCTCGGCGGCCGCCCCGTGCACGCTGCGCGCCACCGCAGTGGCCAAGGTGTCGTTGATCAGCGTCGACTTGCCCGAGCCGGAAACGCCGGTCACGCAGACGAACAGGCCGACGGGAAGCTCGAGGTCGACTGCCTTCAGGTTGTTGCCGCGTGCGCCCTTCAGGCGCAGCCAGTCCAGACCCGGCGGCACGCGCGCCGCCGGAACCTCGATGCGGCGCCGGCCCGACAGGTACGCACCGGTGAGCGACGCAGTCGCCTGCTCGATCTGCGCCGGCGCGCCGGCGGCGACCACCTCGCCGCCGTGTGCGCCGGCGCCCGGTCCCATGTCGACGACGTGGTCGGCGGCGCGGATCGCCTCCTCGTCGTGCTCGACCACCAGCACCGTGTTGCCGAGATCGCGCAGCCGCTTGAGCGTGGCAATCAGGCGCGCGTTGTCGCGCTGGTGCAGGCCGATCGAAGGCTCGTCGAGCACGTACATCACGCCGGTCAGCCCCGAGCCGATCTGCGAGGCCAGTCGGATGCGCTGCGCCTCGCCGCCGGACAAGGAGTCGGCGGCGCGGTCCAGCGTCAGGTAGGACAGGCCGACATCGCTGAGGAAGCGCAGCCGGGCGGCGATCTCGCGCACGATGCGCGTCGCCACTTCGCCGCGCGCGCCCGGCAGCCGCAGCGATTCGAAGAAGGCCAGCGCGGCGGCGAGCGGCGCGTGTTCGATCTCGAAGATCGCGCGCTGCTGGCTGCCCTCGCCGACGAAGACGAAGCGCGCCTCGCGCCGCAGCCGGGTGCCGTTGCAGGCCGGGCAGGGATGTGTGCTGCGCAGCCGTCCGAGCGCCTCGCGCACCGCCGGCGAGTCGGTCTCGCGCCAGCGCCGCTCCAGGTTGGGCAGCACGCCTTCGAAGGCATGTCGGCGCGTGACCTTGCGTCCGCGCTCGCTTGCGTAGGTGAAGGCGATCGCCTCGTCGCCGGTGCCGTTCAGCACCTGCTGCTGGAACGCGGCCGGCAATTCGCCGAACGGCTGCTCGATGTCGACCCCCGCATGGCGCGCCAGCGAGGTCAGCAGCTGGAAGTAATAGGTATTGCGGCGGTCCCAGCCGGGGATCGCGCCGGTGGCCAGCGACAGCTCCGGATGCTCGACGACACGCGCCTCATCGAAGTAGTCGACGCGGCCGAGGCCATCGCAGCTCGGGCAGGCGCCGCTCGGGCTGTTGAACGAGAACAGGCGCGGCTCGAGATCGGGCGCCGAGTACGAGCACACCGGGCATGCAAAGCGGCTCGAGAACAGCTGCTCGGTGCCGTTGTCGGTATCGAGCAGCAGCGCGCGGCCGTCGGCGATGCGCAGCGCGGTCTCGAACGATTCGGCGAAGCGCTGGCGGGCCTCGGGCCGCACCTTCAGCCGGTCGACCACCACGTCGATCGAGTGCTTCTCGGTGCGCGGCAGCTTCGGCAGATCGTGCATCTCGACGATCGCGCCGTCGACGCGCAGCCGCACGAAGCCCTGCGCCTGCAGGTCGGCGAACAGTTCGGCGAATTCGCCCTTGCGCTCGCGTACCACCGGCGCCAGCACGATCACGCGCGCATCCAGCGGCAGGGCGAGCGCCGCATCGACCATCTGCGCCACGCTCTGCGCGGCGAGCGGCTCGCGCGGGTGGTCGGGGCAGTGCGGGGCGCCAGCGCGGGCGAACAGCAGGCGCAGGTAATCGTGGATCTCGGTGACCGTGCCGACCGTCGAGCGGGGGTTGTGCAGACCCGCCTTCTGCTCGATCGCGATGGCAGGGCTGAGGCCCTCGATCAGGTCGACGTCGGGCTTCTCCATCAGTTGCAGGAACTGCCGCGCGTAAGCGGACAGCGACTCGACGTAGCGGCGCTGCCCTTCCGCGTAGAGCGTGTCGAAAGCGAGCGAGCTCTTGCCAGATCCGGAAAGCCCGGTGATGACGACCAGCCTGCCGCGCGGCAGGTCCAGATCGATGTTCTTCAGATTGTGCGTGCGGGCGCCGCGGATACGCAGGCAGTCCATCTTGCGGGCCAGGGGAAGAAGGGCAACTTGTTACTATAGCCACGCGCTGATGGCGCACGCCAATGCGCTGGTGCGCATCGGCCGCGGGCGGCCCGAGCCGCCTGCCGTCTCCCGACCCTCCCGATGAAAGACCCCAAGCGAATGTCTGCGGCCGAGATCCGCGCCAGCGTCGCACTGGCGTCGATCTTCGCGCTGCGCATGCTCGGCCTGTTCCTGATCCTGCCGGTGTTTGCCGTCCACGCCCGCGGCATGCCGGGTGGGGACAACGCGGTGCTGGTCGGCATTGCCCTGGGAATCTACGGGCTGACGCAGGCAGTGCTGCAGATCCCGATGGGGGCGGCAAGCGACCGCTACGGCCGCAAGCAGGTGATTGTTGCCGGGCTGGCGGTGTTTGCGCTCGGCAGCTTCGTCGCCGCCGCAGCCACATCCATGGCGTGGGTGATCCTCGGCCGCGCCCTGCAGGGCACCGGCGCGATTTCGGCCGCGGTGACGGCCTTCATCGCCGACAGCACGCGCGACGAGCACCGCACCAAGGCGATGGCGCTGGTTGGCGGGTCGATCGGGCTGACGTTTGCGGTCTCGCTGGTCGCCGCCCCGGTCCTCTATGCGGCGATCGGGATGGGCGGCCTGTTCGCGATGACCGGGCTGCTGGCGCTGGCCGGCATCGCCGTGGTGCTGTGGATCGTGCCGCCGGCGCCGGCCAAGATCGAGCACGAAGACGTCTCGCACTGGCGCGAGGTCGTGTTCGACCGCCAGTTGCTGCGGCTGAATGCGGGCATCTTCACGCTGCACGCGGTGCAGATGGCGATGTTCGTCGTCGTGCCGGTGCTGCTGGTCGAGCTCGGGCTGCCGCTGCCGCAGCACTGGAAGATCTACCTGCCCGCCGTGCTGGGGTCCTTTGCACTGATGATGCCGCCGATCATGATGGCCGAGCGGCGCGGCCGCGTTCGCCTGCTGCTGCTGGCCGCCGGCGTACTGATGGTGGTGGTGCAGCTGGGCCTGCGCTGGCTGGCTCCATCGGTGGCCATGCTCGCCTTCTGGCTGCTGCTCTTCTTCATCACCTTCAACATCCTTGAAGCGACGTTCCCCTCGCTGACGTCCCGGCTGGCGCCGGCGTCAGCGCGCGGCCTGGCGCTGGGCGTCTACAACACGACACAGGCGGTCGGCCTCGCTGTGGGCGCCGCGGTCGGCGGCTGGCTGGCCGAGCACTTCGGCAGCGGCAGCGTCTTCCTCTTTGCCGCCCTGGCGACGGCCGCGTGGGTTGCGCTGGCGCTGGGGATGCGCGAAGTGCCCGCGCGCGCGCGTCGGAGCGGCGTCGCGGTGGCGGACTCTGCCAACTGACGCGCCCGCGAGCTCGTGTCAAGGGCGAATTCCTGATGCTGCCTTGCGAATCCCCCGCTCGGTAGCGGGCCGGCTCGCTCGGTATCATCAATGCGCGCAACAGCGACAGATCGGCGAGCGGTCGCTGCCCTGCGAATGGGAGGAGAAAAATGGCTTCAGTGAACAAGGTGATCCTGATCGGCAATCTCGGCCGCGACCCCGAGACCCGATACAGCCCCGATGGCGCCGCCATCACCAACGTGACGATCGCCACCAGCGACCGCTGGAAGGACAAGGCGAGCGGCGAGATGAAGGAGGCCACCGAGTGGCACCGGGTGGTGTTCTTCGGCCGCTTGGCCGAGATCGCCGGCGAGTACCTGAAGAAGGGGCGGCCGGTATACGTCGAAGGCAAGCTGCGCACGCGCAAGTGGACCGACAAGGACGGCAACGAGCGCTACACGACCGAGATCGTGGCCGACAACATGCAGATGCTCGGCTCGCGCGAAGGCGCGGGCGGCGGCGAGTTCGATGAACCCGGCGCGGGGGCGCCATCGCGTGCCCCGGCGAGCCGCGAAGGCGGTGGCCGTGCGCCGTCGAAGCCCGCGCCGAACATCGCCGACATGGACGACGACATCCCGTTCTAGGGAGCCGGCGGCCTGGGCAGACCTGCCAGCCGCCCGACGCCTTCCGGAGCAGTTCCGGGCATTCCATCGTCCGACCGC
>JADDYB010000399.1_pt1 | contig 13741 bp, 10 predicted proteins | sample 8641941 | NCBI WGS metagenome assembly JADDYB01 (sample SAMN16275377, study PRJNA637457) | freshwater sediment metagenome | isolation source: Lake Kineret sediment | place: Israel: Lake Kineret | collected 2013
ACCGAAGACGGTGAGGACGGCAAAGAGCGTGAGATACGCATCAGGCGGGTGCACATGGAGGAGGATCCCGGCCGGCTCGTCTATCGCGGCACGATCGACACCGCGACCTATGCACTCGTCGATTACAACCGCTCGGGCATCCCGCTCGTGGAGATCGTGACCGAGCCGGACTTGCGGTCGCCGAAGGAGGCGCGGAGCTTCTTGAATAAGCTGCGGAGCATTCTGGAGTATCTGGGCGTCTTTGACGGTAACCTGGAGGGCGCGATGCGCGTGGATGCGAACATCTCGATCGAGGGCGGTGAACGCGCGGAGGTGAAGAACATCTCCTCGTTTAAAGGCGTGGAGCGGGCGCTGCTCTTCGAGATCACGCGGCAGAGGAATCTCCTCCGACGCGGGCTCACCGTGCAGCAGGAGACGCGGCACTACGACGAGGTGCGCGGCATTACGCTCTCCATGCGAACAAAGGAGTTCGAGCACGATTACCGCTACTTCCCGGAGCCCGATCTCGTGCCGATCCGGATCGCACCCTATGTCGAGGGCGTTCACCAGGAGCTACCGGAGCTCCCGGATGAGAAGAAGCTGCGCTTCATGGCACAGTACGGGATCTCGCGCGAGCACGCGAACGCGCTCACCTTTGATATCCCAACGGCGAACTATTTCGAAGCTGTGGCGGCTAAGGTTGATCCGAAATTGAGTGCAACGTGGATCGCGGACGTTCTCAAGGGCGAGTTGAACTATCGCGCCATCTCTATCTTGGAGGGTCAAGAACGAATCTCGCCTGATGCGGTCGTTGCGATCCTCAGGTACCTGAAGGACGGTGTGATCACCGAACGTGGCGCGACGGAGCTCATCCGTGAGATGCTCGACCGCGGCGGTGTCCCCAGCGAGCTCATCGAGCAGAAGGGGTTAGGAAGCATCGGCGGCGATGCGATTGCCACGGCGATCGAGACGGTGCTCAGGGAGCATGAAGCTGCCGTACAGGACTACTACGCGGGCAAAACCGCGGCCTTGAACTTCCTCGTGGGGCAGGTGCTGAAGCAGACCCGGGGGCGCTCAGAGCCCAAAGAAGTCCGTACGCGGCTCGAAGCGCGATTGGGCAATGAACAGGGCACTTCTCACTCCGTGGGATAGGCGCGCTCGGTGAAGAACCTCACGGTTGAAGGTTTCTCGTCGTGAAATCCCCTGACCTTTCGCACTTCACACGCTCTTCCGATCGGTCGGTATAAGAATATAAACGGTGAAGCTGCTTTAACTATGTGGTAATTCGGTTCATCTGCCCTTCCCAGGGCCAGGACTGGAACCACACGGAGAGGAGAGAACGAGATGACAGGAGGTACTACACACGGGACTAGGGTGATCCAGGTCTTTGATACCACCTTGCGGGATGGTGAGCAGACGCCCGGCATTTCCTTCTCGGACGAGCAGAAACGAACGATCGCGCGGCAGCTGGACAAACTGGGCGTGGACATCATCGAGGCTGGCTACCCGTTCACCTCAAAGGAGGAGAAGGAGATTGTGAAGCAGATCTGCAAGTTGGGCCTCGCGGCCAAGATCTGCGGATTGGCACGGCTCTTGCCGCAGGATATCGATGCGTGCATCGACTGCGGGGTCGATCTCATCCATATCTTCGTGCCTTCCTCGAGCATTCAGCGCGACTACACCACGAAGATGAGCGAGGAAGCGGTGAAAGAGCAGACCTATGCCATGACGCGGTACGTGAAGGAGCACGGGTTCCTCTGCATGTTCTCCGCCATGGATGCGACCCGGACGCGGCAGGAGTTCCTGTTCGAGCTCTTCAAGACCGCGGAGGAGGCGGGCGCGGACATCTTGAATGTGCCTGACACGGTGGGCGTGAGTGAGCCCTTTGCCATCTACGAGCTGGTCGGGCAGATTTACCGGCAGGTCAAGGCCACGATCAGCATTCACTGCCATAACGATTTCGGACTCGCGGTCGCGAACAGTCTAGCTGCGGTACGAGCGGGTGCGTCGCAGGTCCAGGTCTCGATGAACGGGCTGGGTGAACGAGCGGGCAATGCGGATCTCGTGGAGACGGTGATGGGCATCAACGCGATCTACGGGCTCAAGACGAAGATCAAGACCGAATACCTCTTCGAGACGGCGAAGCTCGTTGAACGGTTCTCCGGAGTCCCGATTCCGATCACCAAGCCGATCGTGGGTGAGAATGCCTTCTCCCACGAGTCGGGCATCCACGCACATGGCGTGATCGAGAAGAGCGAGACCTTCGAGCCCGGGATTATGACCCCGGAGATGGTGGGTCACCGGCGGCGGATCGTGCTCGGCAAGCATACGGGCCGGCATTCGATCGTGAAGAAGCTCTCGGAGGCTGGCATGTCGCCCTCAAAGGACCAGCTGGATGAGATCCTGGAGCGGGTCAAAGAGCTCGCCGCGAGTGGCAAGAAGGTAACGGACGATGATCTGTATACCATCGCGGAAGTGGTCACCGGTGAAGTTGCGCGACACGAGCGGGTCGTGCAGCTCATCGAGTTCTCCGTGATGACCGGTAATAACGTCATCCCGACGGCGTCGTTGAAAGCGCTCGTGCGCGGTAAGGAATGCACCAGCGCGCAGATGGGCGTTGGTCCCGTAGATGCGGCGATCAGAGCGGTACAAGCGATCATCGGCGACGAGATCGGGGGCGATATCGAGCTGAAGGATTTCAGGATCGAGGCGATAACCGGCGGGTCTGAAGCGCTCGCCGAGGTCTTCGTGGGCGTGCAGAAGGGTGATCGAATCGTCACGGCACGTGGCGCTCGTGACGATATCGTGATGGCATCCGTGGAGGCGTACATTAACGCGGTGAACCGACTGCTGCAGAAGTAGTCGCGTCAGCCCTGCGTGCGCTCCCTGTTCAAGCTTTATATCGTGCGATGCGGTTACAAGACAAGGAGCAGTGGTGGGCCACCCCGGAATCTCGAGGCGTGCAGCCCTGGCTCATGCATTTTAAATCGGTGCGTGAGGCGCGACAATTGAGAAGAGGAAGACGACATGAGGCACTATAAGATCGCGGTCATCCGCGGCGACGGTATTGGCCCGGAGATCATGGCAGAGGGGCTCAAGGTGCTGGACGCTGCGGCGGCCGGGGAGAACGTTGAGCTCGAGTGGGTGGAATATCCGCACGGCGCGGAGCATTACCTGCGGACCGGTGAGCTGCTCGATGAAGGGACGTTACAGGAGCTGGCGCGGTATACGGCGATCTATTTCGGGTGCATTGGCGATCCGCGAATCGAGCCGGGCGTCCTGGAGCAGGGGATATTGCTCACGCTCCGCTTCTATTTCGATCAATACGTCAATCTGAGACCGGTAAAGCTCCTGGAGGGCGTGCGCACACCCCTCGCGGGCAAAGGTCCCCGGGATATTGATATCAGCGTGGTGCGTGAGAACACCGAGGATTTCTATATCGGTATTGGCGGGCGGATGAGAGCCGCGGGAAAGCAGCATGACATGCTGGATATCGTCCGGACACTTTACCAGATCAAATTCCAGCTGGATATTGAATCGGATACGGATGAGCTTGCCTATCAGATCGGCGTGGTGACCCGTAAGGGCTGCGAGCGGGTGATGCGGTATGCCTTTGAGCTTGCGCGCACACGCGGTGGTAAGCAGAAGGTAACGAGCGTGGACAAGGCGAACGTCCTGACGCACTGCTATGGGTTCTGGCGCGAGGTGTTCACGCAGGTCGCCCGGGACTATCCTGAGATCCAGACGGAGTTCAACTTCGTGGATGCGATCACCATGTGGTTCGTCAAGAATCCCGAGTGGTACGACGTGGTCGTCGCGCCCAATATGTTCGGTGATATCATTACGGACCTCGGCGCGATGATCCAGGGCGGCCTCGGGCTCGCGCCGGGCGGGAACATCAATCCGGAGGGCGTCTCCATGTTCGAGCCCATTCACGGCTCTGCACCGAAATACGCGGGCAAGCACGTCTCCAATCCGATCGCCACCATCTGGGCAGGTGCAATGCTCCTGGAAACCATCGGTGAGCCGCGAGCCGCAGATCGCATCGTGCGTGCGATCGAAGCGGTGCTGCGCGACGGCAAGGTGCGCACCTACGATCTCGGCGGCACCTCGAAGACGCATGAGGTCGGCGATGCGATTGCGCGTGAGCTCTCGCGTCAAACCTGACCTGGGCCGTCTCTCACCGGCTGCTAAAGCTTTTCTTACGGCGCGCTGAGGAGGATTAGCGACTATGAACCTGAAGCTGGAGCGAACGCAGGAGTATATCGCGGTGCACGGCGACTTTACCGTGCTGAGCTCCGCGTGCTATCACGGCGGGTTCCTCCGCGCGAAGACGATCATGAATTGCACGGTGGCCACGGACTTTGACGCCGATGCAGTTGCGTTCTTCGATTCTCACGTATCGGCATTAGGCCTGGATCGAGCTAAGACCGTGGGTATGATGACTGCCGTTGCGATGGCGCATGCGCAGATCGTTGAGAAGGAGGACGTGACCGCCATTATCACCGCGGGCATCAGCACCGCACACGCGCAATCCAATTCAACGGTCAACATCATGCTGCTGCTCAAACGTAACCTCTCGCTGGCTGCGATGGCGAACGTGCTCATCGTCGCCACGGAAGCGAAAGCCGCGGCCTTCCACGACCTTGATATTCGTGCGCGGGATGGTGAGCTCATGACTGGGGATGCCACGGACGCTGTGGTCGTCGCCTGCTACGGCCGCGCGGCCGATCCGGAGGAGCTCTTTGCCGGTAAGGCGACCGAGCTGGGGCAGATGATCTATGAAATCGTGCGAGCGGGGGTGAAAGACGCGCTCAGCAGTCATAACGGATTGCGAGTGGCGCGGCCGATTCTGGAACGGCTGGATGAGCGAGGGATAACCATGGTGGAGCTCGTGGAGACGGCGCTTGCGCTCTACGTGCCCGTGGCAGGCGAGGAGCGTGACCGTGCTTCGCTGGCAGAGGGGTTGGCGCGGCTGATCAGGAAGGAATGTGCGGATCCGAACGTGGCGTTACTGCTGGCTGCGGCGATCCACGCGGAAGAGGAGGAGATACGACCCGGGCGCGCGGGCGACGCAGGTACTGCAGATGCGGCCTGCATTGTGGCGGACGAGCTCATCGGGATCGATATCGCGGAGTATATCGGTGGTAAGAAAGCGCTCTTCAATTTCGTCTATTACGATACCCGTAAGCCCGGTATACTGGGCCGGCTGGGTGTGTTCCTGGATGACGCGATCGGGGGGCTCATTGCGGGCTGCATGACGAAGTTGCTCGAATAAGTAGCGGCCTGAGGTCCCAAAGGAAGCCACGAACATACAAGCAAGTACAGCAAAACAACTAAGCAGTAAAGCGATGAACTACAAAGTTGTAATCCGCGAAGGTGGAGGATGGTTGGTATGTTGTCGAATGCCCTTCCATGCCCGGCTGCGTCTCCCAAGGTAAGACTGTTGAAGAAGCACTGGAAAACATAAAAGATGCAATGCAGGGCTGCCTTGAAGTTCTCAACGAAAGCTGAGCGCAAACCATCGCACGTAGAAGTTGCCAAAGAAGTCTTCGTTGCTAGCGCTGTCTTCATTTACGGAAATAACAGTGGCCTAAGCTCCGCTCGTGCATTACTCGAACTCACGCGAGGAAGAGCTCCTTTACCTTGTAATAATTATCCAGAAATTCTTTACCCTTAGCCGTTGTCCTGTAGCTAGACCCGGCACATTCTATAAGCTGTCGCTTCTCGAGGAAGGGGATGTAGGTTCCCACTCGTTTGAAATTGAGGTTCGCTTTGTAGACGATCTCCGTCTTGAGCGCCCCATCACTGCATATCCCTAATATCTCGACCATGATTTCCAATTTTCCACGTCGCTCTTTCGATCGTTTGCCGGCAATTTTGGGCACGTCGAACTCGAGCATGGATACCGATGGTGCGTTTGCATTCATACGATTACCCGTTTCTCCTTCTCTTCGTTACTGTAGGTTCAGACCCTATGTAGCTTTTAGTATTAGGGAATATTAATAACTTTCGGTTAGATTTCCACTGGAACATACTATTGCTCAGCCTAGGCAACGGTTGTGACCATAGGTTCGTTACCTTGAGTCAGTGCCATCGATCAGGGCTAAGATTTAATAGTGGGGGTGGAAAGAGGAGAGACTAGAGCATGAGCAAACTCGTGGTTATCGGGATGGGTTACGTGGGCATTCCTATAGCGGCCCTCTTCGCGGATGTGGCGGGCTTTCACGTGGTAGGAATTCAACGGCGGTCAAAGCGCTCTGGCTGGAAGATCGAGTGGTTAAACAGCGGGAGAAATCCCATTGGCGGTGAAGAGCCGGGGCTCTCAGAACTGCTCGCCCGTGTGGTTCAGCACGGTACCTTCCGCGTGACTGACGACTTCCGGGAATGCAGCGATGCGGATGTTATCCTGATCGATGTACAAACGCCGACCGATGCAGCGGGACGGCCACGGTATGACTCCCTCAAGGAGGTGAGTAGCGAGGTAGGGCGGCAGATGAAACCGGGGGCACTGGTGGTGCTGGAGTCTACCGTGGCTCCGGGCACGACCGAGAAGATCGTGAAGCCGCTTTTAGAAGCAGCCTCGGGATTCGTGGCGGGCCGTGATTTTTACCTCCTCTTTTCGTATGAACGCGTGATGGTGGGGCGTCTGCTCAAGAACATCGTCCACCTGCCACGCATTGTCGGCGGCATAGATGAGGAGAGCACCCGGCGTGGGGTGGAGCTGTACCGGCACATTGTGCAGGAGCAGATCTATCCCACCGATTCGCTCACGGCGGAGACCGCGAAGGTGGTGGAGAATGCGTATCGCGATGTGAACATTGCGTTTGCCAATGAAGTCGCGCTCATTTGCGAGAGTTTAGGTGTGGACGCCTTTAAGGTTCGCGAGCTGGTGAATACGCTGCCCAATGACCCGCGCACGCCCTCGAGCAATCCGTTCAGGAACATGCATTTCCCGGGTGCGGGCGTTGGCGGGCATTGCTTGCCGAAGGATTCGTGGCTCTTGAAGTACGGTGTGGACACCTTCGGCAGCTTCAACGTTGACCCGCAGGTGATCGTGAAGAGCAGGGAGCTCAACCTGTGGATGCCCGCGCACATGGTCGAACTGCTGGCGGAGGGGTTACGAGAAGCGGGGAAGAGCCTGGCGGAGGCGAAGGTAGCGATCCTGGGTGTTGCCTTCCTCGAGAATTCCGATGATACGCGCAATACGCCCTCGCAACCGCTGTACGACCTCTTACAGGAACGAGGCGCGCAGCCGGTCCTCCACGACCCATACGTCCGTGATTTTGAGCTCCCCTTCACCCGTGATCTCACGGAAGCGGTTGAAGGCGCGGATGCCCTCGTGCTGGTGACGCGGCATAAGGAGTATCTTGCGCTTTCGCTCGAGTCGCTCAAGCAGCTGATGCGCACGCCGGTGCTCGTGGACGGCCGGAACGCGTACGATAAGGCGGCGTGTGAACGGGCGGGTTTCATTTACAAGGGTGTGGGAAAACCTCGGTACGGTGCGATGGGCAAAACCGCGTTACGGAGCGGAGGCAAAACCGCGTGATGGTGCGGTGAGCAAATCTCGTTAAGGTACGATACGGGTGCGAACTTAGCGCGTATCCTTACAAAGGCGCTTCGCGAGCTGCAGGTCGACAGCTACCTCTTTGCCACAGTAAGGACACCGCACTCGGCCGACCTCGCGTGTTTTATTATTACAGGGCAGTTTCCGGCCGCAGAAGCAGACGAGCCCCTGCAATTGCGCGGGATTGCCATAGACGAGCCCGAACGGCGGTACATCCTTCGTGACCACCGACCCAGCGCCAACGATCGCATACTCGTGAATAGTAACGCCGCACATGACCGTGGCATTGGCGCCGATGCTCGCGCCACGTTTCACGAGCGTGGGGACGATCATCTCTTCGCTCCACTGAAACGCGCGGGGATAGCGATCGTTGGTGAAGGTAACTGAAGGCCCGACGAAGACCTCGTCCTCGATTCGCACCCCTTTGTAGACGGATGCGAAGTTCTGGATCTTGACACCATCGCCGATCTCGACATCGGCATCGATATACACGCTCTTCCCGATGATGCAGTTCTTGCCCAGCCGGGCGCCCGCGCGGATATGGACGAAGTGCCATATCTTCGTGCCCTCTCCGATCGCTTCGGTTTCGACTATAGCTGTAGGGTGTTTATAGATTGCCATTGCCCAGGGTGTTGAGCGTCTCCGCGATGAATGCCAGATCATCATCCTCCAACGCAGGATGCACGGGCAGGCTGAGTATCTTCTGCGCGATCGCCGCGGCATTCGGGCACCGGACCGTTTCATCGGTATACCCGAGCTGCTGGTAGAGCGGCTGGTGATGGATGGCCCGCGGGTAGTGAATCGCGCATCCAATGCCCCGCTCCTGTAACTGGCGCATGAGATCCTTGCGCGAGAGCGGGAAGCGTTCCTCGAGCAAAACAGGATACTGATGATAGACGTGCGTCACCCCGTCTTTCACGTGGGGGAGCGTGAGGCCCGGAGCTCTGATGTGGCTCGTGAGGTACGCGGCATTCTTCATGCGTGCCGCATTGAACCCGTCCAATTTTCGGAGCTGGACGAGCCCGATCGCGGCCTGGAGATTGGTCATGCGGTAATTGTAGCCGAGGATGGTATGGTCGTACTTGCCGCTATCGCCGTGGTTCCGCAATAACCGCACCGTCTCGGCGATCTGTGCACTCGAGGTGGTAATCATGCCGCCTTCGCCCGTGGTCATATTCTTGGTGGGGTAGAATGAGAAGCAGCCGATAGCGCCGAAGCTGCCGACTTTCTTATCACCGTAGGCCGCACCATGCGCCTGTGCGCAATCCTCGATCAGCGTGAGGTGGTGATCCTCAGCGATCTGCTGCAGCGCGCGGAGCTCACAGGGCTGCCCGAAGAGGTGGACGCAGATGATCGCGCGGGTACGGGGCGTGACTTTCGCGAGCACGTCCGCGGGATCGAGGTTAAAGATTTGGGGATCCACATCGGCGAAGACGGGCCGGGCGCCCTGGAAGAGGACTGCATTCGCGGTTGCGATAAAGGTAAAGTCGGGGGTGATCACCTCGTCATCCGGGCGGATGCCCGCGGCTTTCAAGGCGAGATCGAGTGCGACGGTCCCGTTGCTCATGGCGACGGCGTGCTCCACGCCGCAATAGGCCGCGAACCGCCGCTCAAATTCGTGGACGTACTCGCCCTGCGCGAGCATGCCCGAGCGCAAGACGTCAGCGACGAGCGTTCCCTCCTCGTCGCTGAGCAGCGGTTTGGCGATCGGGATGGAGCGCTTCATCGGAACTCACTCATATTACTTACTGGAATCACGGTTTAATTTAAACTTTTGGGTGCTTCGCCACAGATCTCACTGCAGGTGACTCAAGCACCTACTACCAGCTATTAGCTATCCTATCAGATCTACCGGAATTGCGCTTCTGAAAAAAATACGTCTCCTCGAATCGACGAACTCGCGGGGGCTAACCAGAGTTCCATCCCCGGTGTGTATAGCTCGAATAGAACACCCGGCGCAAGGTTGATCCAATCAGGATCCATTCCGAAGTCGGCGACATGTCTTTTTGGTCTCTTCTCCCCTTGAGACCGGGAAATGTATGTTGGTTAAGGAGATGGAGCGATTTCAGATGTCGCTGGGCTATGACCCTTTCATTTATTCCATGGGGGATTGGTTACTTCGCTTGCGATGATTGAAGAATAAGAAAAGCCCAAGTATCAAGGCAACGGGGAGCGCGATGGTGGTGAATTCGGGAATTTGAGTCTCGCATATTTCTGTCTCGTTAAATGTGGTATTTATAGGGTAGTACGTGTTTCTCAAGGTTGCCCTGTTATTGACTATGCTTCCTGAAGTACCGGTGACTGTTACATTCACGGTGACACAGGTTTGAGGAGCTCCTGCTTTGAGTGTTCCAATGTTCCAGATAAGGGTGTGATTAGCACTATAATAACTTCCATTATCCGAGGCTGATACGTTGGTGACCTCTTCTGGTAGGGTATCAATGAGTACTACATCTGTATAATCGTAACTCGCAGGATTGTCAAAACAGATAGTGTACGTAATATTGCCCCCACTGTTCACACAGTCACACACATCGCTGTCCTTAGTAAGACTTGGACTGGGACCAACGGCCCGTGCACTCACCGTGGCTACCAGTAGCATAGCAACTACCGAGGCGATCGCAACAGAGATAGCGATACCTGTCAGAAGATCCCTATACGGCCTCCCTCCATCGGCGGTGATTCTCATGTTGTTTCTCCGTCGATGTAGGATTAGGGTAGGATAATTAAATATGATTATGTAATCTGGGTAAGAACCTGAAGTTCGGTCTTTTGGAGATGCGCGCTATTTTCTTCTCCTAGCACTGACTAATCTAATGAGAAGAGCCCTTGTTTCCTCTCGTCCTCTTGAATATGCTAGCAACCCGTCAGTCACTGGCTTGTGATCTTCAGGTTTCTCTTGGGCGTCTCGCGATCGCGATGAGCGCGACCACGAGTAGCAAAAAAACAAGAATCAGTGCCGCTGCCCGTGAGAGTGCAGGTACCTTTGAGGTAACAAACTCAAAGGATGCGTTGTCAGGGGTGATATTCACTACTCTGATGAGGCCCTGATGCTCGTCGCACGGGAAGATCAGCTCGAACCAGTGCGCATCTAAAATCGTTGCGGCGACCGTTGCGTTAGCAACGCCAGGATCACAGCACAGTATCGCTCGAGCACTACCATTGGTGGTGGTAACTTCAGTGCTCCAGGTGCCTGAATCGTTAAAATAACATCCGGGCAGCGTTTCGAATCGAAGGGTAACCTCTTCCGGGCCAGTGCCCTCACAGTATATCACGGCTGCTTCGAGCTCGATCGGCATCCCCTGTGGATAACTACCCGAGCTGGGCGTGAGCATGAGCTTATAGGGCACGCTCTTGTTAATCGAGGCATCGATCATGCTACACGCCTCCGGATGCACGCTGCAATTGGGGATCCAACGTGATTCCCAGCCGTTTTCGCCGGGTGTTGCGGTATGGTCGTAGTGCGGTGTGGCGCTACGGCAGGCGGTATCATCACTGTACCAGAAGTACCAGAGCGCGGATTGTGCTGCGGAGACGTTTTCGCAGTGTTCACAGGAAAGTGTCCACGTATTCAAGATGTAGGCGATGGAATTGTTCTTACAGCTCGGCTCTGCGGGAACGATCGTGGCGTTAAACGTATCATTGCGAGCGACTACGATATCAAAGTCCTTACAGTAGCCATAGAAGCGATCACCACTGATATTCAGGATAAACCATACGGTCTGGGCATCAATGGGTCCGATGGCATACGTCCAGTTCCCTGTTGTGGTATCATAGAACCATCCGGCGGTGTAATGGCCATCACAACACCAATCGACGGTCACGTTCCATTCACACGCTGCGGAGGCGACCGTTACGGTAAGCAGAAGCAGGCAGAGGACGATTAGCGCTTCACCCATGCGCAGTGGTAGCTCGGCGGTATCAATCTCATGCAACCTGTGCTTTCCAGCGCCCCTCATGTAGCGCCTGACCATTTCGCTATCCACTCGTTGTACGCGTTGTCGATCCTGGTATTTAAATCTTTCGATTGCTCGTGGCTGTCAAATTAATGGGTGCTGCGCGCGGAATAACAAAACTAAGACACTATTGAGCTTCATTGCGGTAACCAGGCCGAAAGAGTTTGGTAGATCGAGAGCGGATAAGTTAGCATGCTCCAAGCAATCTTATCCACTCTCAGAAGGCTATACGGTTCATCCAACTACAACTTACCGATTTTGTTGATACCCTCCGGCTGTCGAGAAAGAGCTCGAGCAATTAATAACCCGAAATGAACCTCGTCACGTCACGAATGAGCTGGTTCTCGTCGCAGATCACCGTTTCGAGCTTCTCCATCCTCTCTGTCCCCTTCTGTGGCGCAGATCGAGTGATTAAGCATGAGTTCAGAACCCGAACGCCGAAAAGCTTTTATATACCCTCGTACTTGGTTATCCACCGTGGATGAGGCATACTGTATGAAATTATTCGCTAGAAGATACCTGATTTCACGGTGCGCAGCAGCCTGTGTGCTTCTCGTCGTTCTCCTGCTTGTGCAGCAGCCTGGCCTGGCGCAGCAGGTACCTGAGAAGCCGGTAAATGCGACTGTTGTAGGGAGTGGGAATGGCACAAGTATTTACTATCGTTTCTTTGTGGGCGAATATTTGACCCCGATCATTAAAATGAACGTCTCCGGCACGATCTATGATGGCTACTGCATCGATATGTACAAGGGTATTACGGACGGTAATATCTTAGGTGTTAACGGCCCGCTCTCCAGTGCCAGCGCGAACGTGAACTGGAGTGCGGTCAATTATATCCTGTATACCTACGATTATTCGACCGCAACAGACCCGGACAAAGAGGCTGCGGCTATCCAGGCCGCGATATATTACTTCACCTCTGAGCCTTATGGTCCTTATGACGGATCGGGGGAGTATCAGTTCATGACTGATAATGCCACACCACCTTGTGATGCATATAACACCACTACCTACGGATCTGCAATAAGAACTAGGGCATTCAAGATCATTAACGATACTCTGGCAAACGTAACAGGCTTCCATTTTCCCACGAGGATACAATTGACCTCATCGCAGTGGATCGTGCCGCCAGGCCAGAATGCTACGCTAACGGCAACCGTATATGATGAGAATAATAACACGCTGCGAAATATTACGACCAAATTTGGGATTACGGCGGGCAATGGAACTCTGGCCGCCTATACGGGAATCACGGACCTGTCCGGCCAGGTAGTGACGAACTTTACCGCCGGCACGGAGGACAGTACCGTGGTAGCATGGATCGAGGGGAATTACGGGACACTCCTGTACGGTACCATTGTTGTGCCCGCGGTGCAGAATGTCACCACAGTAATGACTGTCCCGCGCTCCATTGAGAACCTGATGACCCTCCCGATTCCCGAGCTACCGACGATCGCGTTGCTGGGCACGGGACTGCTCGCGCTCATCGGGTACGTGTACTCTCGGAAGAAAAGGTAACTGGTTAGCCAGGCGAGGCACGAGGATTGCGCGTGATTGAGTGGCTCTCTTTTATTCTTCTTCTCTCCTTCTTTCTTCACGAGAAGTCTCCACGCCAAGCACTGTGAAGTGCGAGGATTCAGCAGACCGATAAGCGTGGAATCACCGTTCCTGCAGGTGCTGTGAGCGCCACAACAATTATATTGGTGGGTGGCTAAGCAAGAAAAAAGAGTCCAGCGAGCGATGGATGCTTATCAGTCATTGCTGTTAGGGGTGCTGCAGGGTATCACGGAATGGTTGCCGATCAGCAGCCAGGGGCAGACCGTACTGGTGATGCTGCAGCTGTTGCGGATCGAGCCAGCGACCGCGCTCTCCGTGGCGATCTTCCTCCATATCGGGACAATGCTCGCGGTACTCGTCCGCTTTCGAGCTGACTTCCGGTCAATGCTCGCGGCATTCATGCGTTCTCGCGCTTCAGCGCCCGATTCGAGCTCGAAGTTATTGCAATTCATCCTCGTGGCGACGTGCGCGACGGCGTTGACGGCGTTGCCACTGCTCTTCTTCGTTGCGCGTATGCTCGAGACCGTGGAGTTCGCGACGCTGCTCATCGGGTGCCTGCTGATCCTCACGGGCATCCTGCTCGGGCTCCAGCGGCGTGCTCGGGGCAGCTACCGGTCATTCGAAGAGCTAACGTGGAAGGACATGGTGCTTGCGGGGCTCGTGCAGGGTTTCTCAATCCTAC
>JADDYB010000400.1_pt1 | contig 13732 bp, 5 predicted proteins | sample 8641941 | NCBI WGS metagenome assembly JADDYB01 (sample SAMN16275377, study PRJNA637457) | freshwater sediment metagenome | isolation source: Lake Kineret sediment | place: Israel: Lake Kineret | collected 2013
AATAGGAACGGTCCGGCCGAAGATCTCAATCATCGCCGTCGCGGTGTTTGTGGTCTTCACCATCCTTTTATTAATCACATATTTCTTTACCGGCAGCTGGCAGGTCCTTGTCTGGGGCATCCCCACGCTCATCCTGCTCCTCATCATTCCGCTGGCGCTCAACTACATGAGCCAGAGCCAGTATGCAGGACTGGAACCGGTCTATGAACGTGATGCCCGCCCGGTCAGGATCAAGCTGATCAATCCGAATATGATCGGTGATCCGGTAAAGATTGAGGGGGTCGTTGAACGGGTCCACTTCGAGTTCCTGAACCGGCCGCAGTACATGATCGCCGACCGGAGCGGTGAGATCTCGGTAAAAATGTTCACCTCGCCCCAGGAGAAGGTTCGCGAGGGAGATGTGGTTGAGGTCCTGGGATTGGTGATGAAGCGGTATGTTGTCGGAGGGGACCCGGTCATCAACTGCGTCTCCATCCGGAAGATCGATAAGAAGATCGAACTGAAAAAACCTGAAGGGAAATAACCCTTCAGACCCGGGTTAGAACCCGGTTTTCAACCCGGCCCTGATATTCTTCTTCTGTTCCCCCTCCATGAGAGGAAGGTAGTCTTCAAAGAGGTGGATCCGGGTGCTCACCGGGAAGGGAATGCGGAGCGAACTGATGATCGCCTCCCCCTGTTCAAGGGTCTGGATCTCGGTATCCATCCGGGAGAGATCCTGCTTCGCACTGCCTTGTCCCCCAGCCCATTATTATAAACGATCCCCGCGCATCCGGGGACAGGAGGGGGAGGTCCCTGATGGCTCTATTGGACAGATTCGTTCTTAATGGTCTGTCAGAAATGATTTGTTCTCCTTTACATATCTCGGTGTAAATCACTTCTTTCATATCCAACAGCAGTGATCGAAAATTCCTGTGTCCTTTTCCTATCGCAAGCTCTTCCACGCTGTCTTACAATGCCCTTAAAGAGGCTTCGATTTCGCTCAAGAAAGAATTGATGACACGATTTTCGATTATAGCATTTTCGTAGGCCCCGTGGGTGTAGTCAATAAAATAATGATATAATGGGATTTAATTCAATTATATGGCCGAACTGGAGAGAAAATTCTTCGAAACCAACTCCTGGTCCTTTACGCGACATCGCATATGGCATCGATGTAAAAAGCAATACTATTACGAATATATCGCTCAATATCTCAAACCCCCGGCACCGGTTGATGCCAGTAAAATTCGATTTCTCAAAGAGTTCAAATCCCGGTTTGTCCTGCAAGGCCAGCTTATTCATGACATTCTCAACGACCAGATCAAAATCCACTGCAATAGTAAGCCAATGGACCCGGCCGGAGCCCTCAATACCTATTCCCGAAGGATTGCCCAGAATAAAATGATGGCCAGCGAGATATTCATTGAATACCGGCATCATGAACGCGTCGATCCAGAATTTTTCAATGCAATCGATGAGAGCGGGAACCACTGCCTGAATTTGTTTTTCGAGAAGATATGGCCAGACTACAAAGACAAAGAATGCCTCCGGCATGAGGAGTTTGATAAATTCAGGATTGGAGATATTGACGTCATGGTCAAGGTGGATTTTGTTAGTGGGATGCAGGATGGCACGATTGTACTGACAGACTGGAAAACAGGCGCAGATAGCGACGACTATGAGACAGAATTGCAAATGGCAGGCTATGTTCTCTGGGCGATGGAGTATTACCAAAAAAGTCGCGATGAGATCAAGAGCGAGATCGTATTCCTAAAGACAGGGGAGAAGAAACGCTATGATTTCTCCGAAGAAAAGTTGCGGGAAGTCCAGAACATAATAATCAGGGATTTTGAAGTGATGAACGCGAGTTATGAGTATGAAGATTTTCCAGCGAGTCCCCATCCAAGAGAGTGTTTGAGTTGCCGGTTTGCGAAGGTTTGTCCTGAGGGGATGATAAATAGAAAGTGAATTCCGCGTTCTCCATTCGAATTTCTCGCAACCCGATTTACTAATCCTGTTGAATCAGTTAATTATCAATGAGATATCACATAATCGTTAATAATAATCGGTAAATAGGAACTCCGATGGGACTTATCGAGGAAATCAACGGATTCGTAATGGGAACTACTTATGACGAGTCTCTCTCTTCTCTTTTAAAAAAAGTAATGGATGCGCAACTTACTGAAGAAGCATCTCCAAGAAATTATTATTATATCACGCAAGTTACGAATCCAGCCCAAACATACTTTTCCAGATTTCATCCAGATGCTAAAAGACCTCCAGAAATTGCTCGAAAACTCGCTCATGGAAAACAGCTGCATAATTTTGCGACGTACCAATTTTTCCTTGTCGACCTACACCCGCCAAAACTCCCCTTTCTCCGTAAAGTACAACCACCCTTCAATGGGTTTTCCTCCAAACAACTGCTGGGCCACCTCCACGTACACCCTCATCGAAACCGCGTATTTCTTTTCCATCAAAGAATAAACATCAGGTGAAACCGCGTCGCTCTTGTAATCGATTACCACCCATGACCCATCATCCAGTTCACACAACCGGTCAATCTTTCCCGTCACTCGCTTGCTATTATATGTAATCACAAATGGTAGTTCGCAGAATTCACGTTTCACCCGTTGAATCAGGTCCGATGAACGGAACCGGATGACAATCTCCTCGCATTGCCTGATGGCTTCCGGATCATCCACTCCATTTTCCTGGCAAACCACCCGGGCATCCCTGCCCCGAAGCACTTCGTGAATGATGGTCCCCTTGGTTACACCATCGATTCCCGGCAAATACTTTGATTCTACAGGTTCTAGTCGTGGAGAAGCTGCGGGCGACTTTGCTTTCTCTTCTTCTTCAAGCTCCGTCACCGTGTACACCCTGATCCGCTCCGAACCCTCATCGAACTTAGGCCGAACCCAGGTCCCCTTCATCCCAGCGCACTCTTCCGGAACCATGATCAGTTCCGGGGTGGCCTTTCCCTTCTCCGCAGGAATGGCGGTGGGGTCGCTCGTTATACAAAGATGAACGGAGCGGTCATGAGAACAAAGTTCCATCCCTCCAGCAGCGATTGCGTCGCCGGTTATCCCCAGTGCCGAGAAGAGCCACTCGATCCTCGACGTGGCAAGATTTATCGACAGTTCAGGGTTCCCGGGATTAGTCCCGCTCATGATCAGGTGGTCCCGGGCACGGGTTAGGGCGACGTAGAGGAGCCTCTTCCTTTCGGCACGTTCCTTCTGCCGCTGCATCTCGCGGAGGGCAGCGAGCACAGGTGTTTCGACAAGCTTGTAATCTTCTCCTGGATCCGGGACCCTGACACCGACAAGGAGCGGATTGTCACCGATCATGATCGGGGCAGGCTGATCACGGAATTTCATGCCCATATCAGGCACGACAACTATGGGGAATTCGAGACCCTTTGCGGCGTGCACGGTCATGATGTTGACGGCATTCTCCGCGAGGGCATCAAGGGGCGCTTCGCCTTCCCGCTCTTCTTCGTCCATCGCGGTCCGGAGATCTGCCGTGAAGTCGGCGAGTTCGTAGGAGCCGGCCGCTTCACGGTCCCGGGCCAAGGCGACCATCTTTTCGATATTGGCCCGGATCTGTTTTCCATCCGTGAGGGCTGCGTATACGGTGTAAACCCCGGATTCCGAAAGGATTCCACGTATCAGCATAACGAGACTGACAAGACCCACCTCTTTTTGCCATTTCAGCAGGAGGTCGCGGGCTTTCACCGCCTTGTGCGATCCACTCTTTTCTGCATAATTCGAGAGCTTTTCCCATAGCGTCCTTCCTCGTTCCTGCGCGATGCGGAAAAGTTCCGTATCGGGAAATCCAAAATAGGGAGAGCGGAGGGTCCCGGCCAAGCTGAGGTCGTCGTGCCGGTATTCGAGGAACCTGAGGAGGTTATACAGGTCGTAGACCTCCTGCCGAAAGTAGAATCCCGTGCCGCCATGCACGTAAAATGGAATTCCATAAGTGTTCAGAGCTGTAAGATAGTACGGGAGATTCGTTCGCTGCTCGAGAAGGATCGCGATGTCCCCGAACCTGGCCGGCCTCTTCTCGTAGGTCCGATCCTCTCTCTCTTCGTAGACATTCAGAGGTCGATCATGAGCAAGGCTGTAGATCTTCCTTGCAACCATGTCGGCCTCGTTCCGCTTCGACCCGGCGGTATCATCGGCACCGGGAACAAGAAGAAGCTCAATTGACCCGGTGTGACCTGCCCGTGCTTCAGAAGCGAGAATCTGTTCGTACCCGAACTCCCACGGTTTCTCTGTGGAGGCAAACAGCTTCGAGAAAAGGATGTTGGTGAGATCGATCACCTCCTTCGTGCTCCGGAAACTGGTGTCAAGGTTCACCTCCCTGCCTTCGCATTCGCCAAGGATCATGCGCTGTGCTTCCTTGAACCTGGTGACGTCTGCATCCCGGAAGAGGTAGATCGACTGCTTGGGATCCCCGACGATGAAGAGGCAGTCGGTCCCGGGGACCGGATTGCCGGTGATCGAGAGGATGATATCGAACTGGGTCAGGTCGGTGTCCTGGAACTCATCGACAAGGATATAATTGAACCTCGGCATGAAATGAGTGGCGACAAGATCTCCCCTTTCAAGGAACAACCTTCGGGCATTCACGATCAGGTCTCCGAAATCAAGGCCACCAAGGCTTGCCTTCTCCCTGTCGATGAGTTCTTTGTAACGGGTAAAGACGACAGAAAGGTCGCGAAGGAAGTCAACCGAACCTGTCACCAACGGATCTACCGGGTCGACCGACATCCTGAAGAGGGCCCCCTTCCGCTCAAGGATATCACCCAGATCCTTCCGTGCCCTCCGGAAGGCCGCAAGATCTTCTTCTTTCCAGACCTTTTTACTCCCGATGTTTCCTGGTTTTCTCTTCAGGAAAGCGGAGGCGGCACAACAGAAATCTTCGGAACAGGTAAACAGTGACAACTGTTCCAGGAGCGGCCGAATTTCGCCGAGAAAAACAGCAGCCTTGTCATCAGCACCCTCGTAACGAATGGCAAGGTCGAGAAGGGTGCAGACCACGGCAGAGAAAGATTGGTCCTTTGCAAGCTCCTGAATCTCTCTGTCCCTGAAACTATGTACTTCCCGGATCCACGTGGATACAACCTCTCCCGCATTCCCATCCAGGGCGGTGAAGAAACGGTCGAAGGATAACTGCTTCCCGGACATCGCCAGCAGCATCCTTCGGAGTAAGTTCTTATCGGTGATCGAAAGAACTGTGACAACTGCGTCGTTGACCATTCCCTGCTGGGGCGTATGCACAAGGTCCTCGAACGCCTTTGCATGAATGCGGGAGGCCTGTTGTTCATCCAGGACGATGAACCCGGGTTCGAGTCCGGCTTCGATCGGAAATTCCCGCAACACCTGGGCACAAAACGAATGGAACGTCTGGACCGGGGCGATCATGAAGTCTTCCGCTGCCTTCTCCCATACCGGTCCGCATCGCCGGGAGAGTTCTTTTCGTATCCGATCCTTCATCTCTGCAGCAGCCTTATCTGTGAAAGTGAGCGCGAGGATCTCGGGCACGCTTACTCCGCGGGTCTCGAGAAGGCTTATGTACTTCTGCACGAGCACGTAGGTTTTGCCGGTCCCGGCACCGGCCGTGACCACGATGCTCCGGTCATGGGTGGTGATCGCCTCTTCCTGGCGTTTCGTTGCCGGCATCATGCCACCTCTTTGCCTTCGAATACCCGGTAGCGGTCGAACCTGCAGATGCTCCGGAACTCACAGTACGGGTTCGGGCATACTTCTTCGTACGGGAGGGGAAATTCCCCCTTCCTTATCCGGCAGATGTAATCCAATGCATAATCCCGCGACCTACAAAGAGTTCCCGGGAGGTCAGGAGAGATCCGGACACGGGACCCGAGAAGATCCTTCCCGGTCTCATCGCAGAGCATGACCCGCTTCTCCACCTCTTTCCGGATCTTGTAGTATCCGGCTGCAACCCCGCGCTTTCCCGATACCGATTCGTAGGCGAGGAGGTAGAGTGGGAGCTGCAAAGCTTTCCCTGCCTCTATATCTTTCGTTCCCGGGTGCTGCGACCCGGTCTTATAATCGTAGATGAGGAAAAATCCATCGGGACAGATATCGATCCTGTCGATCCTCCCGTGTATCCGCAATGATGCATTCCCGCCAGTGAGCTCCACAGCCTCCTCAAAGGATTCCGGATCATCGGATTCTCCTCTCTCCATGCCAAATGAAAATTCGAAGAAGGAGGGGACAAGCGGCGATCCCTCCTCTTCCGCTTCCTGTTCCAGGAAACGTTCGAAATACCCGGGCCCTCCATGCTGACAGCCTCTCATCTGTGCACAGGTCGCCTCCCAGAGAGGACTGTCAAATGAGTGCCTGGCGAGCTCTTCCTCGATAATTCCCCGCATCAGTTCCACCGCTTCGGGGAGTGTCACCAGACTGACCTTTGATTTCCCTGATACGCGCCACCGGCGATAGAAAGTCGTGAGGATAGCATGGATCACCGAGCCGCGATCCCTGGCAGAAAGATTCAGTTCGACATCCGGGAGCTCTTCGAGATGAATGATATGCCTGAGGAAGAACCTAAACGGACACTCGGCATATGTCTCAAGACTCGTCGGAGAGTAAACGTGTTCGGGGCCGAACCGTTCCGACAGGATCATGGATATCTCTTCATCATCTGACAGTATTCCATCAAACGATGAGTCGGATAATCCCGTCCTGAAAAAACCTTCCATGTTGATCCGATCAACGAGGTCATCGAGAGCCTGCGATGCATCAAGCGAGGCAACGGCCTGGCAGGTGAGGCCAGTACCGATCAATTCTCCTGCCTTCGTTGCTAAAGTGCTCCGCGAACATGGAACTCCGTTCCCGTCAACAGTCATCCATCCTTCCGGGTTGCACCGTCTTCTGACCTGTTCGAAGAACGCCGAGGATAACAGCGGCTTTCCACCTTCAACGAGGGGGGCGCTCAGGTACAGTTTCTCTGCCGAGAGGAGTGCAGCGATGAAGTAGTATTCCTGTTCGTGAAGGATATCCGCCAGGGAGCGGGTCCCCATGCGGGCGTTCTCGAGTGAGTTCGTGAAAGGCAGGCGGGTCGTCAGGCTGGGGACCGCACCTTCGACAAGCCCGCAGATAAAGAGATATGGAAAGTGTTGATGGGCGCATTCTCGAATCCCGAGAATTGACACCCCCTTGGCATCTTTCACAGGAATGCTGCCAGAATCATCGCCAAGGGTTTGTACTACGCGGAGGAACTCATCGGTTGTTATTCTCCTTTCCTGAAAGAGCCAGGGGTTATTCGAGAGCTTCTCCAAGCGGGAGATGAGGTTATCCACAATATCTCGTTCAGGAAAAGACCCTAGTTCATAGATTTCGAGAATCCTCTTATACGCACTAATAAATTCCCTAATACTCTTCTTACCTTCAAGCTCCTTCAGGAGTTCAAAGAGGCTACCTATCCCGTCTCTCACGCGTTCGACCGATCGAGGGCTTATGTTGTGGATCTCCTTTCGTGTACCAGACGTGAGGGAGGCATGGAGCCGATCCAGGTTCATTTGCCACTCTCTCCGCCCTTCCTCAACCAATGCGTGACGCGATACAAGGTCGACCTCATCTGGAGAGAGGTGCAGTGAGGTCCTTCCCGTCCGGAAATACGGACTGCTTAATAACCGGACGACATCTTCACGTGCGTAGTTACCGGCAACAACCTTGATGATTCCCACGAGGAAACGGATGACGGGATAGTCCAATAACCGGCGAGAGATAGATGCATTCCAGGAGATCCCAAAATCAGAGAAAACTTCTTCGATGTTGCCGAACTCTGTCTTGAGCTCGGGAAACGCGATCGAGATATCGGATAAAGGTACTCCCGAATTGTGAATACGGCATATCTCGGCAGCAATAGCCTGCAGTTCGGCATGGTGTGACGGGAACAGGTCCAATCTGACCGAATTTTCGGTATCGATCGGTTCTTCCTGTGAGAAGATCCCGGTCATCAGGTTTCGCAAAGAGGATGCAGTTCTGATATTGGATTTATCATCAATTTTCCCCGCCCAGGTGAGAGGATCCGCAAAGACGTCCGGATCAATACCTGAAGGTATAAAGCAGCGAAAAGTAACGGATCTCTCACGTAAAAGCGAAATCAGGTCCTCTTCGAGAGGCAGGGGCCTGTGAATACCATACATGAAGATATCACGAAACCTCTCGCCGTCAGTTCGTTTCAGGTGCTTGATCGTCCATTCCAGCAGGGTAACCTCATCAACGAGGTCGGGGTCATGGAGAGACTCCCGGTATTTCCTGATTATCCTGTCAAGCTGGTCGCTCTTGTCACCCTGGAGGTCAAGGAGACATTCGGGGAACTGAACTTTCCTTTGAATGATGACCTTTATGAATTCCTGGAGATTTTCGAGCGTTTTTGCTGTAGGGTGTTCGCGGGTAAAGAAGAGGGAGAGATCTTTTTTATTGTCTTTGAGAACGTGCTCAAGGAGCAGGGTTGACTCTGACGGTGAAAGGTATCGGGTGGTCGTCCTGTTCTCTTCGAAATAGTTCTCGCAAAAGCCTTTCAGGGTGCATATCCGGGAGACAAGGTACGGGATATTTTGTTGATCGAGCTTGTTGCAGATAGTACGAACAAGGCGGTTTGTGGGTAGTATGAGCCAGGTGGCAAAGGGATCCCGTTCCGCCGCTGCAGTGAAATCCTTGATGAAAGTCTCAAGTTCTTCTCCCGGAAGACCAAGGACGTTCGAGCAGCGTGCGGCCATGATGTAAATTACTTGGTTGTACGGGGACTTGAACGATTCCTTCCCAGCAGAATCGCAAACGGAGTCCGGATAGAAATAATTGGAATCTACTGGATGCTGGTAGAAGTGCAACCAGGACCGACGAGTTTACTCCTTCCGCCGGACTTCTTTTCCACTGTTATCTGGGTGAGGATTCGCTCCTTGAGGGCAGGGACGTGGGAGATGATGCCGATCATCTTTCCCTCCTGTTGCAAGGTAGAGAGGGTCCCGAGGGCCACTTCCAGTGTGTCTCTGTCGAGGGCTCCAAAACCCTCATCGATGAAGAGGGAATCGATCCTGACATTCCGGCTTGCCATGCCGGATAATCCGAGCGCCAGGGCAAGACTCACGATAAAACTCTCTCCACCGGATAAGTTCTTTGTGGACCGAATCTCCCCTGCCTGGTAACCATCAATTATGTCCAGATCAAGAGAAGAATTTTCCTTTCTCACAAGGAGATACCTGTCGCTCATCTTCTGCAGGTGCCGGTTCGCGTGAGCGATGAGGCGATCAAAGGTCAGGCCCTGGGCAAAGACCCTGAACCTCTTCCCATCCGCAGAGCCGATCAGGTCGTGGAGCTTTTCCCAACGCAGGCATTCGGTCTCCTGTTGTTCGAGTGCTTGGAAAAGGTCCTTCTGCTTGGCCACGAGCTTTTCCTGATCTTCGAGCACTTTCTCTATCCTTCCCTGATTCAGGACGTATTCTAGGATCGAAGTGTCATGCTTCGTAATCTCTTCCTGTAACTCCGGAATAGATTTGTCCGTAACATTTCGTGCTTTTTCCTGTTCGAGATGTCTGAGAGCCTCCTCGAGCCGCAATGAAACATCCTGCTCTTCGAAGAGGAGTTCTTTTTCTGTCCTTTCAAGCGATTCAAACTCGTCATGGGGCATTCTCATCTTGATGAAATCGTTTTCACTACTGAATCCTGCCTCATGGATTTTATCGCCGAAGGTTTTCTCAAGGTGATCGAGGTTCTTCCGAAGATCCTCCAATTTCTGTTTCACTGCCTTTGTCTGGTCCTTGAGAGATTCAACCAGCGCTTCGCAGGTTTTCAGGGATTCCGAAGATTCCTGGAATTCTCTTTCCGCTGCCGTAACGGTCTCTACAAGCCTTTTCTCTTCCATATCGGGATCCTTCGTGCCATAAAGTCCAGATCTCTCTTCAGACAAGGCTCTGTATATCTGCTCCTTTTCGCGTACGATATGCCCAACCGTGTCCGAGGTTCCCTGATCGTCACGTAACTGCTTTCTGCCGATTTCGATGTCCCGTGAGAGGAGACCAATCTCGCGATCCAATTCTCTTTTCCGGTTCAATGCCTCCTCAAAGGCCATTTTTCTATGCATGAGCGATGAGATGATTTCGCCGGGGTCGTCCCTTTCCCCCAGTTTTATGCCGAAGGCCCCGAATTTATTGAAGACCTCCTCACGCAATGTCGTGAATTGAGCGTCCTGATCGACCATCTGTTGTTTCAGATCACTGATCTTTTGGACGACCCTGTCACTATCGGCCTCCGTGCTCTGGCATGTGACCTGATGCGAAGAAAGATTCTCCTTTTCGGCGAACATAGCATCTCTTGCTTGAGAGAGTTTCTTGCCTAAAATTTCGGCCAATTCAGCGAACTCGCGGAACCAAGAGTAATGCACTTCGCATTCTTCGAGTGCTCTCTCAAACATATCTTTTATTTCACCGGATTCGATAACAAATTCGATATTGTCAAATCCCGTTCCCGATTCCTTCAGCAACTCCCGGATATGATTTACCCGTTCCCGTTCGGTCTCTTCGTTCAGGCGAATATCTGCCTCAGATTTCAGAATTGATTCTTTCTCTTGCCGGATAGTGTCAAGAAGGTTTTTGGATTCTTCTTTTTTTGTCATCAGTTTGGCATTTGCCTGATCGGTTACGGGGGTCAGCCCCCGTGTATAAGGATGATCCGGGGATCCACACAATGGGCACGGCCTTCCGTCCTCAAGATAGCGACGTTCTTCGTCAAGGCTTCTGACCCGTAGAAGATGAGCAAGGTCTGCCTCCATTCTGGCAATGAATTGATCTTGGACCTCTTGCCTGGATTCAAGGTCTGACAGGATCGCCTTCTTTTCTTCAAGATCAATGGTCAGAGCCTCCCGTTCCACCCGGAGACCCTTTATTCTCTCGCTATATTTTTTAATTGTATTAAAAATCTTCGTCTCTCTTTCAAGACTCATCATTCGCTTCAATAAGGTTGTAGCCCATGTGCCCCAGGCCGCAGGCTCGAAATTATCGAACAAACGTTTGTAATCATCTTGGATATTCTGATATTCTGCAGTGGCTATTTTGAGAGCCTGCTCTTTTTGTGAGAGGAGCTCCTTCTGGTTAGAGAAGGTCTCCTTTAACCTGGTCAACTCTTCTTCTTTCTGGCTGACAAGGTTTTTCGCTTCTCCCATGTTCTGAGAAAGTTTATGATATTGGGAGATTTTCATTTCAAGTACCGGCAACTCTCCTGGTAGATGACCATCACCTTCATGTTCGGAAAGATACGCGGATTCACTATCCACGAGGCGGATCTTCTCGGATTGCAGCAGTTCAGCGGCCTCTAGTGTCGTCCGATAGCCGAGAATTTTTGCCTGTAATTTTTCAAGTTCATTTTTCCTTTCCCCGACCTGCTGGCTGATACCGGCTATTCTGACGTCTAGGCTCCTGACCTTGATGATGAGGCCTTTTTCCTTCTCTTCATCCACTTTTATGGCACCAAGCTTCTTTCTTAATTCTTCATGGATAGAGAGAAATTCAGCAAGAGCGGATTCCAACTCACTTTGACGAAGCGTCTTCTCCTCGATCTCCTTTTCGTACCTGGCTGCGAATTCCCTATCCGATTGCAAACGGGAGAAGGATTCTTCAAACGGCAGGGTTTTTCGGGCCCTTGATAACCTGGCAAGGTCAACGGCCGCTTTTTCCTTCTTTCCTGTTACAATCGACATTTTTCTTTTGAGATCTTCGATTTCCGATGTGAGCCGAGCAAGATTCTCCAGCCATTTAACTGCTGTCCGGAGACTTTCCTGCCGGGATTTGATTTCCAGGACCTCCCTTTCGGTACTTCGGAATTCTTCTTTCAGCGCTGCAATCCTATCCGGCGGGAGGAGTTCGAGCCCCCCAATCCTTTCTTTCAAATCCTTCTTCTTTATCATTTCAAGAGAATTTCTCTCGTGAACTTTTTTCGAAATCTCGCTATAAATTTCAGTACCGGTGATTTTTTCAAGAATTGGCGCTCTTTCATCGGCACTTGCCTGAAGAAACGCGGCAAAGTCCCCCTGTGCCAGCATGATCGACCGCGTAAACTGCTGAAAGTCGAGGCCCGTGGTCTCGATGACTCTGTTCAGCACCCTTGCAAGCTTGTTTTCAAGGATTTTCTGTGATTTTAACTCGAAAATTTCATGTTTCGGCGGTTGCAGTTCTCCGTCAGCTTTCTTGCGAGACCGGTGCTGGCTCCAGTGACAGACGAATTGCCCTTTTTCTGATTCGAATAACACTTCTGCGAAACATTCTCCGGTATCCCGGGTCATTATCTCGTTTGTGCTCCTGGATATGATCTTCAGACGTGGAGTCTGACCATAGAGCGCGAGGCAGATCGCATCGAGAATGGTAGTCTTGCCCGATCCCGTCGGGCCTGTAATGGCAAAGATCCCGGACGATGTGTAAGCAGGATGCGTGAAATCAATTTTCCATTCTCCGGCAAGAGAATTCAGGTTTTTGAACCTCAGCTGGAGTATTCGCATGGGGTCTCCTCATTCGGCGAACTGATCTGCTTCCTGGACCTTTGTGAGGATCTCCTGAAAAAGATCCAGGAGATCCGACCTGCCTTCAGAAGGTATTTCATATACATCGAGGCATCGGATGAAAACATCCGTTTCATCGAGCTCTCCAAGGCTTTCGCCTTCTTCCATTTCGTGAAGGGCCCTTTCCATCAAAGGCTTATTTATCACCTTAAGGACTTCCACGCAGGAATTATCGACTAGCTCGCGGATACTGGTCTGAATCGAGGAGGCGTTGAACTCGGTCTCCACTACCACCTCCACCCAGACGTGACGGCCTCTCTGGCATAAATCACGAAGTTCTGACATGATTGAAGGCATATCCCCGGTAATTTGTCTGAGTTCCTGGAAACAGGGGACTGATATTTCATGTATGGATCGCTCCCCGCTACCCGGAAAGTCTATCACGACGATTTGTTTGTTTCTTGCCTCTTCTCCGAAATCCATGGGGAGGGGTGATCCGCAGTATCGGCACCACGGGTTCCCCCTTACTTTTAAGGGTTTATGGAAATGACCGAGGGCAATATAATCGAAACCGCAATCGACGGAGTCCACGCTGATACCCGCCAGGTTCCCGATATAAAGATCCCTGACCCCCTCGTTACAGCTGATTGAGCACCCTTCGAGGTGAAGGTGCCCCATGGCAACAACGGGGATATTGTTTCCCAGTTCCTTCCGGATAGATTCAGCAATGTCCCAGATTTTCCGGTAATGTTCGCTGATACCGTCCTGTATCTTCCGTGCCTTATCATCGATACTCTCTCCAGGCTCGGCTGCACGGATATAGCGGTCGCGAAGGTAGGGTACGGCACAGACGATCAAAGGCTGTGATCCTTCGTCACTAGGGAATACAAGTACTTCTTTGGCGACATCCGGTTGGATCGAACCGATGACATGAATGTTCAATTGCCTGAGAAGATCCTTCGGGGCGTTAAGCAGGGATGGCGAGTCGTGATTGCCGGCGGTAATGACAACGTTCAAATGAGGAATCGCAGACACACGAGTTAAAAATTGATAATAGAGTTCCTGGGACCGGTTGCTTGGCGTGCTTGAATCAAAGATGTCACCGGAAACAAGAAGAATATCAATTTCTTCTTCCCTGATCGTCTCTTCGAGCCAGGCCAGGAACCGCTCGTATTCTTCATACCTCCTTCGTCCATACAGGCTACTGCCAAGGTGCCAGTCCGAAGTGTGA
>JADDYB010000401.1_pt1 | contig 13727 bp, 16 predicted proteins | sample 8641941 | NCBI WGS metagenome assembly JADDYB01 (sample SAMN16275377, study PRJNA637457) | freshwater sediment metagenome | isolation source: Lake Kineret sediment | place: Israel: Lake Kineret | collected 2013
TCCCGCGTGCAATGGCTGTGATCCGCATCATTGTCTTTGAGGATGGTGATGCACCACATTAAATCTTGTCCTTTATCTGAAGGGATTCAGGCCAAAAAATCCCGATCCCCCAAAACAGCCCTTTTTCCCTTTTCCCCCTACACCATGCCATAAAAGCCGAGATTTGCCTCCCAATAGGTGCTATTAGCGGTGATTTTCAGCTTCGATTCAGCCTCCGACAATCAAATGGGCAAAGAATTGCGGGATTCCCAAAACAATAGTGCTGTTTTTTCGCGAATTAGTGCTAAAAAGCCTTCCGGAACAGGAAAATGGAGGCTGAATCGGGGAGATCAGGGTATATTTCCCGTGATGCTCCAGATAGGGAAAACGGGGGAAGTCAGGACACCTTCATCATAGCAGACCTCGGCTTCTTCACTCCAACATCTCTTTTGGTCCGGAAATACTCGACAAATGGGTTCTTCAATGGCTTCCCGTCATGGCAAATCTCCACGATAGTTGTATCCTCAATCCGGAAAAACCTCCAGATACCGTACCGGGTATATGTCCAGAGTTCCCTAGTGACGGGACCTGATGAGGGGAAGGACCGGAGCCGCATGACTGGCTCACAGAACTCTCGTTCCATCTCCTCCCGGGTACTGCCTACTCGCCGGGCTTTCCTGACTTGGACAAAAACGAGATTCCCATTCCATAAGATCATGAAGTCGCAACGGTTCTCCCTGTTCTTCACAAAGCTCATCACTGTCCCCCGTTCAGTGGCGACGCGATGTGCATCACCCAGCCCTTGCCGGGGAGGCCGTCCCCTCATCATATACCACCTCCGGAGCCACTATCCCGATCCAGGTCATCATGGCGGTTATCTGGGTTGTCTTCGGATGGCAGGATCTTTTTGTTCTGTATCCTGAGTTCCTTCGGTAGCGATTTCATGGTAGTAATTAACCAAGGATTTCCGGGATATTAAGGCGAGTGGTTGAAATGAAGAACAGCGGATATTATGGGAATTTCAACGGAAACGGAGCACGTAAAACGGTTTGTTTGTCTGACACAAAGCGGGCGCGGCACGGTCGTGATCAAATGCCGGTTTTACGCAGGATTTAGATGGGAATACGGGATTTGAGAAGAGTGGTGCCGCACTATGATACTCTGATGTCCATGATTCGTTTGCACAGTGACTTCCCACAATCCGAATCGGCCACTCCCGTTGTTCTCTCCCTCAACCTGTAATGATGTATTTATGCTCATGAAGGACATACATATCAGGAGTCAGGATTACCTGAATATCGATATAAGGAGTGGTGGATTTTGGCAGAAACAATGCAACAGATGGACCAGCGTGAACTGATGACACTCCAGCATTACCTGAAAGAATACGGGCAGCAGGCCGAAATTTTTGTCGGCCAGCTGGAACTGCTGGAGAATGGAAGGATGGAGGCACACGCTGCCATTGAAGCGCTCGAAGGAATGCTCGCTACAGAGGACGGCATAGTTCTTCTCCAGATTGGCGGGGGAGCAAGTGTCAGAGCAAAGGTTCTCGAACCTGAGAAGATTCTCCTGAGTATCGGCGCTGAAGTCGTTGTTGAACGTTCGAACAAGGAAGCTGTCGAATTTTTAAAAGAACGGATCATGGAGATGGAAGCCTCGCAAAAGAAAGTTGCCGAAACGCTCGATCGTCTGCGTTCACAGATGAACGAGATAAATAAACGACTTGAGAGCGGATACCAGCAGTCAGTAGCAGCCGAACAGGACCAGGATTAACGGGGCTTTTTTTCGCATGTTCGGAGGACTGAAAGAAAAGCTGCAGGCAGCCAGGAACCGGCTGGGAACCAGTATTCAGGGAGTTGTAGCAAAGCAGGAATCTTCTGCACCAGAAACCCGGACCGCTGAACCAAATACTCCAACAGCACAACCAAAAACCCTTTCTTCTGCAGCTCCGACATTCGTAGACAAGGTTAAAGTTTTAATCATCGACCGGGAACTGATAATCTCGGAAAAAGATATCTCAGATGCACTCTCTGAACTTGAAATGACGCTGCTTGAGAGTGATGTGGCGCTGCCAGTCAGCGATGCGATCATCGCCCATGTCAGGACTACCCTTGTCGGAAAGCACCGGAAGATCGGTGAATCTGTTGATGCACTTGTCGTGGGAGCATTAAAAGGTGCATTACTTGACGTCCTCGGGAAAGGGTTCAACCTTTCAGAATATGTAAAAACCCACGTCCGCCCGGTAAAGGTCCTTTTCACCGGTGTCAACGGGACAGGTAAGACAACGACAGTAGCAAAGATTGGGGCATACCTGAAAAAACAGGGATATACGGTTGTCATCGGTGCGGGAGATACTTACCGGGCCGGCGCCATTGAGCAGATAGGTGTACATGCGGAACGCATCGGCATAAAAATTATCCAGCACCAGGAAGGGGCTGATCCATCGGCGGTAATCTTTGATGCGGTCCAGTATGCAGTCTCGCACAAGATCGATGTGGTGCTTGCCGACACCGCGGGAAGGTTCCATACCAAATCCAACCTGATGAACCAGCTTGAAAAGATCCGACGGGTAATGAAACCAGACCTTATTGTCTATGTCGATGAGGCGGTGGCTGGCAACGATGCAATAATACGGGCTGCGGAGTTTGACAGGACGGTAGGTGCAGATGCAGTAATACTCACCAAGGCAGATATGGATTCCCGTGGCGGCGCTGCTATTTCAATCGCACACACTATTGGAAAACCGCTTATGTTCCTTGGCACCGGCCAGGGATATGATGATATCATGCCGTTTGATCCTGAACAGGTTGTAGAAGACCTCCTGGGAAGTGATACCTGATGCTTGACAGCCTCTCAACGTCACTCAAAGACGCATTAAAGAAACTCGCCGGAAAAACGGTGATTGATCGTGCAGCGGTCGATGAGCTGGTAAAAGATCTCCAGCGTGCCCTGATCTCTTCGGACGTGAATGTTAAGCTTGTCATGGAGCTCAGCAAAGCCATCCGCACCCGCTCCCTCGATGAACAACTACCCAAGGGAACCAATGTCCGGGAGCATGTTCTGCGGATCGTCTATCAGGAGCTTGTCCGGTTAGTCTGGGCATCAACTGATGTAAAACTTGAGCCCCAGACCATCCTCATGGCGGGATTGCAGGGGAGCGGTAAGACCACAACAACAGCAAAACTCGCCCGTTACTTCCAGAAGAAAGGGATGAAAGTCGGGGTAATCTGTGCCGATACATTCCGCCCGGGTGCGTATGACCAGATCTCTACCCTTTGTACTAAGGTCAATGTGCCCTGTTTTGGCAACCCGCAGGAAAAAGATGCAATCAAAATCACCCGGGAAGGGCTTGAAAGTCAAAAAGATCTCGAACTGATCATTATCGATACCCAGGGAAGGCATGCACTCGAGACAGACCTGATTAAAGAGATCATTGAGCTCAATATCATCACGAAAGCAACCCACCGCTGGCTCGTTATCGATGCAGCACTCGGTCAGCAGGCAAGTGAACAGGCCCGGCGGTTCCATGAAGCAATTGATATCGATGGGGTGATCATCACCAAGATGGACGGGACCGCGAAAGGGGGAGGCGCACTTTCCGCGGTTGCAGAGACGAAAAGCGGGATCGTTTTTATCGGAAGCGGGGAGACTATCGAGGATCTCGAACGCTTTGATCCTGACGGATTCATCTCCCGTCTTCTTGGCATGGGCGACCTAAAAGCGCTGGTCGAACGGGCAGAAGAAGCCATCAAGGCTGAAGATGTTGACGTCAATGCCATGATGAAAGGGAAGTTTACTCTCCGTGACATGTATACGCAGCTTGAAGCGCTCAACAAAATGGGCCCCCTCAAGCAGATCATGGGCATGCTCCCGATGGGCAATATGCAACTTCCTGACGGGGTTTATGATGTCACGAGCACCAAGATGGTGCGGTACCGCATCATTATGGATTCAATGACTCCCGGTGAACTTGATGACCCGGCCCTGATCAGCAGTTCCCGCTTGCATCGGATTGCCCGTGGTGCCGGTGCTACACCGGACGAGGTGCGTGAACTCCTCAAGTACTACAAAATGATGCAGCGTACCCTCAAAGGATTACGGGGTGGCGGCGGAAAATTCAATATGCAGCGCTTAATGAAACGCTTCTCCGGAATGCAGTGAAATGACCTCGTTTGCTGTTATCGGGCACATTGCCCGGACCGACGGGGCTTTTTCCTTAAATGACCTGCCAGGGACTGGCGGACGCATGGATGTGCTCTGCCGGTGCGTGAACTCCTCGCTCTTCCTTTCGCATGACCTGCGCCGTGATACGGATTGTTACCTCGTCCTCTGTGGTGAACCGGCAGGACCAAAGACGGTCCGGTTTTTGGGATCTGACGTAAGGTCGCTCTCACCGGATGAACGGAGTGCCGGAGCCCTGATTAAAAAAGCCCTATCCATTCCTGTCGGAAGTGAGTTCCGTGATGCTGCACCAGGAATATCGGTGAGGAAAGGCGGGCTTGCACGACTTATGAGCGAACACGCATTTGCAGTGCTTGACGAGAAGGGACCCGATGTGCGGCAGGCAGAAACACTACCGGACGCCTTCCTGCTCTCAGATCACCTGAATTTCACGAATGAAGAAGAATCGTTACTATCTGCCTGCCCCCGCTATTCGGTCGGACCGGTATGCCTTCATGCCAATCATGCAATAACGCTTGTGAATAATGAACTGGACCGGAGGAGGTGCGGATGGAACTAGATGAACAGGTAACATCGATACTTGCATACGGGGAATGCTGCGACCATTGCCTCGGGCGGTTTTTTGGGAAACGCTCGCATGGTCTTTCCAATGATGAACGGGGGCGCGGCCTGAAGATTGCCCGGGCACTCCGTGAGAACCAGCCGTATACGAAATTTTCCGGCACCTGCTGGGTCTGCAGCAATTTCTTTGCTACAATCCCGGAATGGGCGGATCGTGTTGTTCGGGCTGTCAGGGGAATCGAGTACTCGACGTTTCTGATTGGGTGCAGGGTACCCCCGCTCATTGCCGAAAACGAGGAGATGGTCTGGAGCGATCTCTCGCTTAACGAACCAGAACCGTTCAAGTCCGAGGTGAATCGTGAAGTGGGCAAAGCAGTATCTGCACGAACGGGAAAGATGGTGGACTTCAAAAAACCAGACATCGTTGTCATTCTCGATCCCTCAACAGGTATAGCTGAAGTGCTGATAAATTCTGTCTTCTTTTACGGGAGGTACCAGAAGTTTGAGCGGGGTATCCCGCAGACTCATTGGGACTGCCGTGCATGCAGGGGTACCGGCTGCGAGAAATGCAATTTCACCGGTGCACAATATCTGGACTCAGTCGAGGAACTTATCGGGAGACCGGTCATTACTGCGTTCAATGCACAAAACGCGGTTCTTCATGGTGCGGGAAGGGAGGATATTGACGCACGAATGATTGGTACGGGTCGACCGTTCATTCTGGAAGTGGTGCAACCCAAAAAGCGTTCTCTTGACCTTGCCGCGCTTGAACAGGAGATTAACCGGGTTACCGAAGGGCGGGTTTCTGTTTCGATCAAACGCTGGAGCGAGCGTGCGGAAGTGGAAACCCTTAAATCAAACAAAGCGCATAAAAAATACAGGATCCTGGTCGAGGTTGACGGTGCATTATCAGCGAATGAGTTCGCAAATGCCTTAAAAGCCTTACAGGGCGCCACAATACACCAGCGCACACCCGAGAGGGTCGCTCACCGGAGAGCAGACAAGATCCGTGAGCGAATCGTCCTTGATATTGAGTATGTAGGGGAACAGGACGGCAAATTTGTTGTCGAAGTTCTTGGTGAAGCCGGACTCTACATCAAAGAACTCATATCCGGTGACGGAGGAAGAACCCGTCCGAGTCTAGCCGAGATCCTGGATAGACCGGCGCACGTATTCAGCCTCGATGTCGTGCAGGTAGAAGGAGCAAAGGAGGGAGATTAGATAATGGCACATCACAATGGACCGCGAAAGAAAACACGGTATAAATTCAAGAAGGATTTACGAGAGCGCGGGCTTCCGCCCGTAACCTGCGTGATCCAGAAATACGAGATCGGCGACCGGGTGCACATTGTCTGTAACCCGAGCATTCAGAAGGGAATGCCACACCGCCGCTTCCACGGTCTGACGGGAACCATCCTCGGCCAGCGTGGGCGGGCGTGGATGCTTACCATCCGCGATGGCAATGCAGATAAAGTCGTCATTGCACGACCACAACATCTAAAAGCACAAAAGTAAATTCTCTGTCAGGTTATTGGCATGAAAGTGAAGGGTATCATTAGCGAAGAAAGGGTCACGCTTCCTGAGATGCGCGGAGTCCTGTTAGGAGTGGAATCTGAACGGATTGCAGCAGAAAAGGAGATGTCCTATGAGTTCCGGCGTAGTATCGAGCATGCCAATAAACTAGCAAAAACTGCTCCTGAAAAATCACATGCATTGGTAGCGGAACTGGTAAAAATGGAAAAGATGAAGCCTGAGATCGCTTACAGGATTGCAAACATCATGCCAAAAACCCGTGATGAAGTGCGGGCGATCTTTGCAAAAGAGCGGTACACGCTATCCCCCGAAGAACTCGATAAAATCATCGAACACGTAATGGCACACTTCTGAGGTGTGACACATGAAGGCGGAAAAAAAAGAGGTTAATGCGATCGTACTGGATGTTTTAATCAAAGGACACCCTGAGGATCCACGCCCTCCTTTTAAGAGAGAACCGATCATCCAGGCTATGGGACTTGAACAGTTCAAACTTCTTGAGCTCGTACCCAAGAACAATGTAGTAATCGAGCTCTATGACAAAGTCTATATTGGCGACGCAGAGCGTGATAAGATTGAGCGGGTAAAGCGTCGGATAGGGTATAATGACCTGACCCAGACCGCCCGGGGTGAACTCCCTTTTATCATAGAGAAAGTGATAAAAGAGCGCGAACCCGATTTTGTTGCTTTCTTCAACAAGGCAATCTCGATTACGCCAAAACTCCACATGCTGCACCTGCTCCCGGGCATCGGTAAGAAGCTGATGTGGGAGATTTTAGAGGAGCGCAACAAGAAGCCGTTTGTTTCCCTTGCTGATATTTCCACCCGGATAAAATCGATTCCGCATCCGGAAAGGATGATCCAGTCGCGGATCCTTGAAGAACTTCAGGATCCTGATATCAAGTATCACGTATTCACGACAAGATGAAAGCGCATCATGATCAGCATTTCCTTATCGATCCGCATGCGGTTGACCGTATAGCGAGCCTTGCCGATGTGAAAGGTAAATGTGTGCTTGAGGTTGGGCCGGGTAGCGGGGTACTTACCCGTGCACTGCTCGATCGCGGGGCCATTGTGCACGCGGTGGAACTTGATAGTCATCTCTGCGAAGAACTCACCGACCGTTTTTCTGACGAAATTTCCACGGGGCAACTCACGGTGCAACAGGGTGATGCAATAAGGTGTGAACTTCCCCTTTTTGAGATAGTTGTTTCAAATCTCCCGTATTCCGTTTCGTCCAAGATCACCTTCCGCCTTCTTGATATCGGGTTTACCGAGGCAGTACTGATGTACCAGAGTGAGTTTGCGGAACGGATGGTTGCCCCAGCCGGCACCAAGGATTGTGGGCGGCTCTCGATTATGGTGCAGACGTATGCCGTTGTGCAACAGTGCTTTAAACTACCCCCAAATTGTTTCACGCCCAAACCCCAGGTACATTCGACCGTTATGAAAATAGTTCCCCGGCAGCATCCTCTCTTTCCCATCAATAACCGTCGCCTGTATGCGAATGTTGTGCGTGCACTCTTTTCACACCGGCGTAAAACTATTCGAAACTGCCTGAGAGTATCCGGAAGTATGCTCGATCCTTCATGGGTTACACGGGTGATCGCCGCGTTGCCGGAGGAGATCCTCAAGAGCAGGCCGGAGGAATTGTATCTTGAGGATTTCGCAACGATCAGCAATATGGTATAAATCACGATTGTCATCGATGTAAGCAGGAGAGAATTTTAGGTGCTTCACGGGATTTACTGAATTCGTATTTCTGCATTTCCTGTCAACCGCGCAAATCCGTCAGGGATTCTTGAAATGTGGTGATATCCTGAACAATTCCGTTGATAAAGATAAGGTTCTTCTGCTGGTCGAATTCCGCGAGTGCTGTCACGCTCACGGTGATAGGGGTGTTGTCTCTTCGTTTCAGGTGCAGAATCCGGTTTTTTACAAACCCGATTCTCTGCAGCTCATTGATTAACTCCAGCCTTCCGTTTGGTTTTGAGAAGATATCCATGACGTTAACTTCACCGAGATCCTGCAGGGAGTTATATCCGAGGATATCGAGAAGTGCCGTGTTCCCCCAGACAAATCTGCCCCTCGGCTCAGCAGTGCTCCGGTAGATGCCTACATTGAGGTCTTCGACAAGGGTGCGGTACCTGTCCTCATATTCACGCAGATGCTGCTCGCGCTTCTCGCTGGTGATGTCCCGTATGATGGATGACGCCCCGACTATGTGATCATTCTCTCCCCGGATTGGACAGAGGGTCATCAGGGTATTCATTGTTGTGCCATCCTTGCGAACCATATTCATGTCATACCTATGGATACACTGCCCCTGCCTGAGGCGTGTGAGAAATACTTCCAAAACTCCCTGAAGATCCGGAGGAACAAGGATGTGGACCGGCTTTTTAAGTATCTCTTCTTCAGAGTAGCCGAAGAGCAACTCGGCCGCCGGGTTCCAGCTGACCAATCCGCCGTCAGTTGTCATACCAATGATGGCCTCCCCGGATGACTGGACTAACCCCCGGTATTTTGCCTCACTGATCTCCAGCATCTCCTGGTCCTTTTTCTGGGTTGTAGTATCCTCAATAATGTAAGTATAACCTTCACTTCCGTTTTCAAAGACAGTGGGCACCTGTTTTGTCCGGAAATGCCGCAGTTCTCCCTGCACCGTGCTTGAGAAAGTAGTATCCTCGCTTTTTGAGTGTGTATTGTCTTTCTTTACACTACTCCAGAGATTATGGATAAACGGATTATCAATATCCTGAACACGTAACCCGGTCAAAGCCTCCCGTTTCGTATTAAGCAATGCCGGAACATGTTCATTTACCTGAAGAATTCTACCCTCCGTATCTACCACAATCACAAGATCAGAAGAAAATTCCAGCATGGTCGAGATAGGCACCCTTTGAGTCAGAAAATAGACTTTTGCCGGACCAATTTCCTGCATCTCTACCTGACCGGAAATGAGGAGTATCTCAAGATATTTTGCGACCAGGTTCCTGTTCAGCTTCATCTGTGAAGAGAGGTCCGAGATTGTCATTCCCCGCGGGCGCCATTTAAGGATTTGCTTGATCCTTGTGATCTTTTCCTGATCGAGATTTCCCATGTGGGGTAATTGGATATAAAAGATAATAAATAAAATCTTTTTCTTAGCAGTGATCGGAATGTATTCCCATCCCGTTTAGGTACCCATCAAAATACGGGGTTTATCTGCATACTCATCTGCGTGGCAGATATGGTGGCATATTGCTGTAGCACTTATGCAGCGCAAATTTTGATTATCTTACCAAAACCACCCACGATTATTCCCAAATGGGGGAAGGTTGAATGACATGGAGCATACTCCTGATGAACAGGTGAATAAACGCAGTCCGGACACGACAAAGTCTCTTGAGGCGCTTGAAAAATTTACCCTGCCAATCGTTGAACATTTCATCAATGCCCTTACTAACGAAGATAAGTGGGTCAGGTATCTGGCGGCTGATGGCCTTGGCAACATGGGGGATCTTCGGTCAATCGCTCACTTAAATCTGCTCCGGTCTGACAAAGACCCGGATCTGCGGTTTGTTTCTGGCCAGTCTCTTAGTAAGATTGGAACCTTACGGGAAATATTAACTGATTCGAGAAAAATGGGATGCGATACCTGTCTTATCCGGTATATCGCGGAGGAAGTACTTGTTCAACGGAGCCGCATATAGTCAGAAAAAAAGACCGGTGTTTCTGTTGAAAACAGGATAGTAAAAATTACCTGCTCAATGCCTGCACCCGATGAGTGTCCGGTCAAAACGGGAAAGAAGATTTCTGGAGAAGAGCATAAAAAAATGGAGGGAATGATTATGGGAAAGAATAGTCAAGTACAGATCCCGCTGGAAATACAGGTTCTGAACCGGCGGGCAATGGAGATGTCAGACCACGGCAATTACCTCGACGCATTGAAAATATTTTCCTGTGTTGTATTTATTGCCCCACGCTTTGCAAGGGCACAGTATGAAATGGGCAGATGTCTTGAAAATCTCGGTCGGCACAACGAGGCAATCGAAAGATATGACAAAGCGATGCGGTTTGATCCGCTCTTCGCTCAGGTTCGACCTGTAACAGATAAAATATTGAAAAATATGGGGTCCTGTCACGAGTAATACCGAAGTACTGTAAGGTGTCAGGAACCTGTACGTGCAGGTACCATAGGATTTGCTGGACTATACCTGATGGCTCAACCCAATATTGATAGCTAATTTTCCCCCTTGTAATCCAAGGGGTTGTCTGACATCATTGGCCACGAAGGAGGAGCTGTTTTTTTCCAGGCAGGTGATGGAATTTGGGATGTTTTTCAACATGGTGGGAATAAAATCCTTAAAATTCACGCATAATCCTGATCGCACAGAACTCCCCACACATAGTGCACTCCGGATCGCCATCAGATAATTCCCGTGCCCTTTGAGGATCCATGGAGCAGCGGATCTGCCCCTCACGGTCAAGGGCTGCCCGCAGCTGTGCTACCTTTGTGTCCTCCGCTTCCCTGCCATACTTCACGGTGTCCCCTATATGCGCAGCAATCCTGAATGCAATCAACCCCTCTTTTACCGCATCCGGACCTGGAAGACCCAGGTGTTCGGCAGGCGTGATATAGCACAGGTAATCTGCCCCGGCGGCACTTGCAGCACTGGCTCCCACAGCTCCTGCAATATGATCGTACCCAACCGCAATATCTGTGGGCAGCGGGCCGGCAACAAAGAGCGGGAATGGTGACTGTTTTTTGTAGAACTTCACCATGGGGGCGATACGGTCGCTGCGGATATGACCCCCGGCACCTTCAATAATCACCTGCACACCTGCTGAACGGGCCTGGTGTGCGAGCTGCACATTCTGCCGGATCTCGGCCAGCTGCATACGATCACGGCGATCATGGATGCACCCGCTCCTGGCGGTATTGCCCAGCGAGAGTACGATGTCATGCCGCCGGCAGATGGAGAGTACATCATCGAAATGCTCGACAAAAGGATTTTCGCACTGGTTCATGAGCATGAACGCGCTGGTAATTGAGCCGCCTTTGGATACTATCCCAAGGAGCCGTTTTCTCCTGCGGAGCTCACCGAGCATCTCACGGTTCACGCCATGGATAACCATCGAGCTGATGCCCTGCTCTGCCTGCATTCTGAGCGTGGCCATGATGTCGTCAACAGTCATCATCTTAAGGCCCTGCTCTGCCACTGCCTGGTATATGGGAACGGTGGTGATTGGGAGTGTGGTGTGGGAAAAAATCTCCTTTCTTATTGCATTAATGTCCCCGCCCATGGAGAGATCGCTGATGGTGTCCGCACCAAATGTCTCGGCGATTTTTGCTTTTTGGATCTCGTCGTCAAGGCAAACCTTGGTAGATGAGGTACCGAGATTGACATTGACCTTGGTTGACAGGCTTTTTCCTATCCCGGTATACCGTTTACCGCGTTGCATGATCACAGCACTCCCCGCTGCTATCCACTCACAGAGTTTTTCAGGATCTATACCCTCTGTCCGGGCAACGCCCCGAATCTGCGGGGTGATCGTTCCCTGCTGTGCCTCATCTGACTGTGTGCGCATATTTTTCCGTGTTCGCTGACGGCTCCCAATAGTCATGGGTGCTTTTTGGATATAGTGATGACATTCAATGTCATAAACTTCCGGTGAGTTTATACCAGAAATGTCAATTCCGGAATCTCATAAGATTTGAAGTCAGAAGACCAACGTTATTACAAGTGTTTATTCATGCCGTACGATCCGTTACAGGTCTACACCCCTGATGCCGACACATATCTTTTGCTCGATGCAGCCCGGTTAGAGGTTAAAGCCGCTGATCGGGTTCTTGAAGTCGGGACCGGTTCCGGGCTTATCGCTGCTGAACTGACAAAGGTTACCTGGGTTGTTGCAACTGATATCAACCCACATGCAGTGCTCTGTGCCCGAAATAAAGGTGTGGCAGTGGTGCAAGCCGATCTTTTTTGTGGGATCCGGAACTCATTCGATGTTATTCTGTTCAATCCTCCCTACCTTCCCACACAACCGGAAGAGCGGATTGACGATTGGCTCGAGCATGCACTCAATGGCGGCCTGAACGGTCGTGCGGTTATACAGCGGTTCTCTCGGGATGTCGATGGAGTGCTTGCACCAGGTGGGAGAATTTTATTGCTCATTTCTTCGCTCACCGGGCTGCCGGAAGTACGTGACCTTTTTTTTAAAGAGGGTTTTTTTTCAGAAATTCGGGCAAAGCGGAAGGTTGAGGATGAGACCCTGTATGTGCTCAGGATTGTCCGGCCGGTTTAAACGTTATGGGCCCTGTTGAAACCTTCTTTTCGTTATCATCCATTAATTCTTTGGAGTAGTTATGAGGGTGACCCCCTCTCTCCCCCACAGGGGGAGGCAGCCTCAGGGAGCATTTCCCTTGACTCCCTCGGGTTTTCAACACAACCCATTTTTGATACACCACATAATCCGTCTTTTACCGTGATGTATAGTACCGGCTAAACGATCAACCGTTTTCTCATGAGGTTGATCGAAATAATACAGAAGATTACGGTCACGATGAAAATCCATGCAAGATTGAGTACAAGCGCACTTGTTATGGCGGGTAACGTGAGCATACGCATGATGGCAACAAGATGGGTCAACGGGAAGACAATAAGTGCAATATACTGGAGGATCACCGGCAAGAGGGTGAGCGGGAAGAATGTGCCGGAGAATAGTGCCATAGGCGTGATGAACAGGAACGAGGGATAATTCAGGGTATCGATGCTGGGGGTAATTGCCGTGAAGCACATCGCGATACCGCTAAACATCAGCCCGCCCAAAAACGCGAGCGGGATAGCGAGCAGCGATGTGGGAAGTGAAATAACGCCAAAGGCGACAAATACGGGAAGCATAATGATGACATACAACAGGCTTCTTGTCGCCCCCCAGAGGAGTTCCCCTGCGATCACATCTTCGATCGAGAGCGGGGTCGCAATCATCGCATCAAAACTTTTCTGGTAATACATCCGCACATACGACCCGTATGTGCACTCGAAGAATGCCGAGTTCATCACTGAAATGGCAAGGATCGCGGGTGCAATATAGTTGACGTACGGGATGCCTTCTATCTCCTGAACATAGCTGCCAATCCCCATACCGATGGCAAACAGGTACAGGAACGCCTCGATCAGCGGGGGGAAAAAATTCACCTTCCACGTCCTGAAAAAGACCACGAGGTTCCGGTGCCAGACTTTCCACGCCCGACGGCTGATCTTGGGAACTGTCCAGACGTGGTTCATGATCACTCCTTTAACTTCCTCCCGGTCAGTTTGAGGAAGACATCCTCAAGGGTTGCAGGGCGCGTCAGCACTTTGTGCGGTGAACACTGGTCAAACAGGATTTTTGCGATCTCACGGGATGAATCCGTTGCCACCTGCACACTGTCACCGATCGCTTCAAAGGGGATACTGTTTTTCGACAGGCAGGAAAGCACCTCG
>JADDYB010000402.1_pt1 | contig 13720 bp, 13 predicted proteins | sample 8641941 | NCBI WGS metagenome assembly JADDYB01 (sample SAMN16275377, study PRJNA637457) | freshwater sediment metagenome | isolation source: Lake Kineret sediment | place: Israel: Lake Kineret | collected 2013
CTTGGCCGCGGTCGACTCGCGCATCAGCACCAGCGCCGCCGCGCCGTCGGAGATCGACGAGGCATTGGCGGCGGTGATCGTGCCGTCCTTCTTGAACGCAGGCTTCAGTCCCGGGATCTTGTCGAGCTTGGCCTTGAACGGCTGCTCGTCCTTGTCGATCTTCACCTCGCCGCCCTTGCCGGGAACCATCACCGGCGCGATCTCCCAGGCGAAACTGCCGTCGGTGTTGGCCTTCAGGGCGCGCTCGGTCGAGGCGATCGCGAACTTGTCCTGCGCCTCGCGCGTGAAGCCGTACTTGGCCACGCACTGCTCGGCGAACACGCCCATCGCCTTGCCGCGCTCGTAGGCGTCTTCCAGCCCGTCGAGCGCCATGTGGTCGAACATCGTCGCCGCGCCATAGCGGTAGCCCTTGCGCGCGTTGACCAGCAGGTGCGGCGCGTTGGTCATGCTCTCCATGCCGCCGGCCACCAGCACGTCGGCCGAGCCGGCCACCAGCATGTCGTGCGCAAACATCATCGTGCGCATGCCGGAGCCGCACATCTTGGACAGCGTGACCGCGCCGGCAGACTGCGGCAGGCCGGCGGCGAGCGTCGCCTGACGCGCCGGGGCCTGGCCCTGGCCGGCCATCAGGCAGCAGCCCATCAGCACTTCGTCGACCGCTTCACCTTTGACGCCGGCGCGCTCGACCGCCGCCTTGATGGCCACGGCGCCGAGCTGCCAGGCCTGCAGCGCGGAAAAGTCGCCGAGCAAGCCGCCGATCGGCGTGCGGGCTGCGGAGACAATGACGATGGGATCTGACATGGCGAATCCTCCACAAAGGAGCGTCGGTTAATGACTGGTTTATGCGCGCTGCTCGGCCGGGCAGCCCGGTCGGGCCGGGTGGCACGGCTGAGCGCTTGATCGGTGCAAAGCGACCTTCGCCGCACGGGCTTTGCCTTGCAGTGACCGCGCGGAAATTATCCGCCGCCGCGCCTGCCAGAACCGCTGCCGGGTGCGTGAACCTTGACCAGGGTCAGCCCGGCGCGTCCGCGCCGTCGCTCGCTGGCCGTGCCGCCTCGATGCGGTCAGTTCGGTCCGGCGGGAAACCGGTACTCGAAGCGCTTCTCCGGCGGATACGGGAACACGTCCTCCAGCAGGCCACGCTGGATCCGCTCCTTGCGCGCCTGCCAGAAGTCGGGGGTGAAGAGATCCGCGTGGTACTTCATCAGCGCGGCGCGGATGCGCGCATCGCCGAGCAGGAAAGGCCCCCAGTTCTCGGGGAAGACGTCGCCCTTCTCGACCCGGTACCACGGCTCGTCGGACATCTCCGCCTCCTCGTCCGGCGCTGGCGGGATGCGACGGAAGTTGCAGTCGGTCATGTACTCGATCTCGTCGTAGTCGTAGAAGACGATCCGTCCGAGCCTCGTCACCCCGAAGTTCTTGTACAGCATGTCGCCGGGGAAGATGTTGGCCGCGGCCAGGTCCTTGATCGCCTGGCCGTAGCCGCGGATCGCTGCCTCGAGCTCGGCGTCGGTGGCGTGCTGCAGGTAGATATTGAGCGGCGTCATCCTCCGCTCGATGTACACGTGCTTGAGCACCACCGTGTTCGCGTCCAGCTCGAGCTGGCTCGGGCACATCTGCATCAGTTCGCGGATCAGGTCGGGATGGAAGCGCGCGCGCGGCAGCGCCACCTGCGAGTACTCCCAGGTGTCGGCCATGCGGCCGACACGGTCGTGCAACTTCACCAGCTGGTACTTGCCCTTGATCTGCTCGCGGTCGGTCTCCTTCGGGTACGGGATGACGTCCTTGATCATCTTGAACACGTACGGGTAGGAGGGCAGCGTGAACACCGACATCACCATCCCCTTGATGCCCGGCGCGATCACGAACTTGTCGGTCGAGTGCCGCAGGTGGTGCAGGAAGTCGCGATAGAAGAGCGTCTTGCCCTGCTTCTGCAGGCCGACCATCGTGTACAGCTCGGAGGCCGGCTTGTGCGGCAGCATCGTGTGCAGGAAGTCGACGTAGGCGCTCGGCGCCTCCATGTCGACCAGGAAGTAGGCGCGCGTGAACGAGAACAGCGTGGCCAGCAGGTCAGTGGAGAGCAGCACCGTGTCGATGTAGATGCGGCCGCGCTCGTCGCGCAGCAGCGGCACCGCGATCGGGGTGAGCCGCGTGCCGTTGATCAGCCGGCCGACGATGTAGGCGCCCTTGTTGCGGAAGAACAGGCTGGACAGCACCTGGATCTGGCAGTCCGGCTCGGCGTGCCAGGGCCTGGCAAACGCCTCGCGCTTGCGGTGCGCCTCGCACACGGCGCGGAGCACGCGCCGGATGTCGCGCTCGACGTCGACGAACGGGCAGGCCAGGCCGAAGTCGATGATGATCCGCCGCAGCGTGGCGCGCAGTCCGGTCTTGCCTTCGCCGCTGCCCGGGTAGTAGCTGCGGTAGCTGGGCGGGTCCGAGTCCATGTAGTCGGTGGCCACGCCGGGCCGCACGAACAGGAAGTCGTTGCGGAAATAGTCGCGCGCCAGCAGCTTGGTGCACACCGAGTTGAAGAAGGTCTCGGCGCACTCCGGCTGCCGGTGCTCGGCGAGCAGTCGAACGTAGTGCCGCTTCACCGCCGCCCACAGCGCGTCGCGTTCGCTATCGGCCAGCGAGTCGAAATCGAAATCGGCGCGCACCCGCGCCACCGCCTCGTTGGCGCGCTGGTCGTAGAAGTCGATCCGGCTGCGGGCCGACTCCTGCATGCGGCGCCAGGCGCCGCTTTCGTAACGGCTCTTTGCCTGCTGCGCGACGTAGCGGAAGAGGCGATAGTGGCGGTCGAAACCCTCGAGGATGGCCTGGGCGATGGCCGCCGGCTGCGGCGCCGACCGGTCGGGGTCGCCGGCAGTGGCGAGGCTGGGTGTTCTGGGCTCGTTCATGGCCGTTCTTCAGTTGACGCTCGTGTGACGCGGCGTGGCGGCCAGCCACACGGCCAGCGCGCCGAAGGCGGTGCCGAGCAGCCAGCGCTGCATTTTCATCCACAGCGGGCGGGTGACGAACCAGGCCGCCAGCGCGCCTGCCACGGTGACCAGCAGCCCGTCGACCACCGTGGACACCAGCAGGTGCACTACGCCGAGCAGCAGGCTCTGCGCGAACACCGGGCCGGCGGCCGGCTCGACGAACTGCGGAAACAGCGACAGGTAGAACACCGCCACTTTCGGGTTGAGCAGCGCGGCGATCATCGCCTGGCGGAACAGCACGCGGTCGGGCACGGGTTCTAGCGGCTGCGGGCTGAACGAGATGCCGCCGCCGCGCAGCGTGTTGATGGCCAGCCACAGCAGGTACGCCGCGCCGGCGAGCTTGATCGCGTCGAAGGCGAACGGGACCGCCAGCAGCACCACCGTGATGCCGAGGGCCGCCAGCAGCACGTGCACGATCACCCCGGCGGCCACGCCGAGCAGCGAGAAGTAGCCGGCACGCCGGCCCTGGGTCAGCGTGCGCGACAGCAGATAGACCCACACCGGCCCCGGCGTGAGCGCCAGCAGCATCACCGCGAACGCAAACAGCCACAGCCGCTCGATGCTCAGTCCGAAAAGGTTCATGCTGCCCACTCGAAGCGCTGCTCGCGCACGGTTGCGCCCCAGGTCTCGCCTTCGGCCTCGCGGACCAGCCGAAAGCCCTGCTGTTCATACAGCGCGCGTGCCGCGTCCAGGCCGGCGAAGGTCGTCAGGTACACGCTGCCGTGGCCCGCGCGTCGGCAGAAGGCCATCGCCGCCTCGAGCATCCGTCCGCCCAGCCCGCGCCCGCGGACCTCGTCGGCGACGATGAACCAGCGCAGATGGGCGCCACCGGGACCTGCGCCGTCGATAGCGATCGAACCAAGGATGCGGCCCGCATCGACGAGCAGCCACAGCCCGTCGCTTGCCGGGTCGAAGCGCGAGCAGAACTCGGCGCACTCTGCCGCGACCTTGGCCTCGAAGAAGACGCCAAAGCCGTGCTCGCGCTCGTAGAACGCGGCGTGCAGCGCGGCGATCGCGCCGATCGCGCCGGGCAGGTAGCCCGGCACGATGCGCGTCCCGCAGTCGACCGGATTCAGTGCCGCCTCGAACGGATAGAGCAGTTCGAAGCGCTCCAGCTGCACCGGCACGTTGTCGGAGAAGGCGATGCCGAGTCGCCCGCATTCGCGGGTGAAGAAGCGGCGATGGCCGGCCATCCAGTCGGCGAGCGTGCGGTCGCCTTCGCCTTCGTCCCAGGCGAAGCCCGCATCGACGTCGCACAGCGCGCGCCGCTCGAGCCACGCGGTGCGGATCACGCAGCGCGGCGTGCCGTCGAACTCGGTGACGACACTGTAGCCGTCGGGCACCGGCGCGTCGGCCGGATGGCGCTCGTTGTAGGCGACCAGGCCGGCGGTGGCGCGCTTCGGCCCGTGCACCACCAGCTGCGCCAGTTCATGGGCAAGCTCGGCCGAGTCGCCGAAGGGCCAGGCCTGGTAAGGCGTGGCCGCGGGCAGACCGGCGCGGCGGCAGTACTCGCCCCAGAATTCGGCGATGTGCGCGTCGCGTGCGGTGTTGTCGAGCGACGCCGGTTCGGTCATGGCTTGCCCGTCCTAGGCGGCCGCCTCGAGGAACAGGCAGGTGGTTGTGCCGTGCGAATACGAGCGCCCCTCGGCATCGACCAGGCCGGACTCCCGCGTACGGGCGCGCAGCCGCTCCACGTCGGCGAGCCAGGGGTGCTGCCGGGCAGCCATCACATCGTTTCCGAGAACAGCTCTCGGCCGATCAGCATGCGGCGGATCTCGCTGGTACCGGCGCCGATCTCGTACAGCTTGGCGTCGCGCCACAGGCGGCCGAGCGGGTACTCGTTGATGTAGCCGTTGCCGCCGAAGACCTGGATGCCTTCGCCGGCCATCCAGGTCGCCTTCTCGGAGCAGTACAGGATGACGGCGGCGCAGTCCTTGCGCACGCGGCGCACGTGCTCGCGGCCGAGTGCGTCGAGATTCCTGCCTACGGCGTAGCAGTAGCTGCGTGCCGCCTGCAGCGTCGTATACATGTCGGCGACCTTGCCCTGGATCAGCTGGAACTCGCCGATGCTCTGTCCGAACTGCCTGCGGTCGTGGATGTACGGCACCACGTTGTCCATCACCGCCTGCATGATGCCGATCGGCCCGGCCGCCAGCACCGCCCGCTCGTAGTCCAGCCCGCTCATCAGCACCTTCGCGCCGCCGTTGATGGCCCCGAGCACGTTCTCCGCCGGCACCTCGACGTTCTGGAAGACGAGCTCGCCGGTGTGCGAGCCGCGCATGCCGAGCTTGTCGAGCTTCTGCGCGATCGAGAAGCCCTTCATCCCCTTCTCGATCAGGAAGGCGGTCACGCCGCGCGCGCCCATCTCCGGCTCGGTCTTGGCGTAGACGACCAGCGTGTCGGCATCGGGGCCGTTGGTGATCCACATCTTGGTGCCGTTCAGGACGTAGTGGCCGCCCTTGTCCTCCGCGCGCAGCTTCATCGAGATCACGTCCGAGCCGGCGCCGGCCTCGCTCATCGCCAGCGCGCCGACGTGCTCGCCGGAGACCAGCTTCGGCAGGTACTTCTTCTTCTGCGCCTCGCTGCCGTTGCGGTGGATCTGGTTGACGCACAGGTTCGAGTGGGCGCCGTAGGACAGCCCGATCGACGCCGAGGCGCGGCTGATCTCCTCCATCGCGATCATGTGCGCCAGGTAGCCCATGTTGGCGCCGCCGTACTCCTCGGCCACGGTGACGCCGAGCACGCCAAGCGCGCCCATCTTGCGCCACAGGTCCATCGGGAACCGGTCGGAGCGGTCGATCTCGGCGGCGCGCGGCGCGATCTCGGCTGCGGCGAAGTCGCGCACGGTGTCGCGCAGCGCCTCGATGTCGTCGCCGAGGCCGAAATCCAGTCCGGGGAGTTGCATGTCTGTCTCCTGAGAGCGGGCCTTGCCCTTCTGCCTTCTAGATTCGCTCGTCGCTCATGCCGTGCATCACCATCAGCGTCTGCTGGGTCGCCGCGACCAGCGTCTCGCGGCCGGCTTCGACCGCCCAGACGTCGGCACGGACGATCGACAGCGTGCGGCCGGGCTTGAGGACCTCGCCGCGGGCGATCAGCCGCTCGCCCTTGGCCGGCGCCAGCATGTTGATCTTGTACTCGACGGTGAGCACCGACGCGTCGGCCGGCATCAGCGTGAAGGCGGCGTAGCCGCCGGCCGAGTCGGCAATCATGCCGACCACGCCGCCGTGCACGAACCTGTGCTGCTGGGTGAGTTCCTCGCGCACCGGCAGTTCGATCTCGCAACGGCCGGGCGCAACGCGCGTCATCGTCGCGCCGATCAGCGTCATCGCAGCCTGGCGGGCGAACGAGTCGCGGACCCGCTGCTCGTAGTTCGGGTCGAGGATCTTGAATTGCATGGCGGCGTGCGGGCGGCGGGGCGGGAAGGCCCAATCGTAGCCGCGCGCCGGCCGGCGCACGGCTGGTCCACCGCCTGCCTCAGGGGGCCGGACTGCGGTCGGCCAGCCGGAAGGCGCCGCGGACGACCCGGTACAGGTTCCAGATCCACACGACGACGATGCCCAGCCCGCCGAGCATCGCTGCGCCGACGGTGGCGAAGATCGAATCCCAGGCGATGGCGAAGCTGAACTCCTGCGCCTGGCCGCCGCTGCGGACGGCTTCGCGGACGATGTCGCTGATCATTGGCCATGCGCCGGCAAGGATCACCGCCAGGCAGACGAGGTAGCCGAGCGCCGTCCACCAGAAGGTGCTGATCAGCCAGCGGTGGTGCGAGGCGATGAAGCCGGCCCCGGCAGCATCGCGGCGGAGGTAGCTGATGACCAGACCGACCAGCGGGCCCAGGACGAATCCGAAGACGCCGGTAGCCTGCAGCGCGTAGGCGACCCAGGCCGTGCTGTACTCGGTGCCGGACGGCTCGCCGTTGGGCGCATCGAACTCAGCGGTCATCGATCTGCCTCCTTGAACTGGCGCAGATCGTAGCTCGCGGCACTGCTGCGGAAGCGCAGTCCAGGACGCGAATTCCGCAGCCTGTCGCACTGCTAACCTCGCCGCCCATGAACCGGCGCAGTGCGCAGTCGATCCTGCGCGAAGTCTTCGGCTACGAGGAATTCCGCAGCTTCCAGCGCGAGGTCATCGACCACGTGGCCGGCGGCGGCGACGCGCTGGTGCTGATGCCCACCGGCGGTGGCAAGTCGGTCTGCTACCAGATCCCGGCGCTCGCCCGCGACGGCGTCGGCGTCGTCGTCTCGCCGCTGATCGCGCTGATGGCCGACCAGGTGGCGGCACTGCAGGAACTCGGCGTCCGCGCCGCCTTCCTGAACTCGACGCTGACGGCGCGCGAGGCGGCCGCCGTCGAGGCGGCGATGCGGCGCGGCGAACTCGACCTCGTGTACATCGCGCCGGAACGGCTGCTGACCGAGCGCTGCCAGCGGCTGCTCGACGAATGCCGGATCGCGCTGTTCGCCATCGACGAGGCGCACTGCGTGTCGCAGTGGGGGCACGACTTCCGCCCCGAGTACGGCCAGCTGTCGGTCCTGCGCGAACGCTGGCCGCAGGTGCCGCGCATTGCGCTGACCGCCACCGCCGACGTGCCGACGCGGCAGGAGATCGTCGAGCGGCTGCTGGTCGATGCGCGCGTGTTCGTCGCCAGCTTCGACCGGCCGAACATCCGCTACCGCATCGTCGAGAAGTACCAGCCGCGCGAGCAGCTGCTGCGCTTCATCACCGAGGAGCACCCGGGCGAGGCCGGCATCGTCTACTGCCTGGCGCGCAACACGGTCGAGGAGGTGGCCGAGTTCCTCGTCAGCCATGGCATCGCCGCGGCGCCGTATCACGCCGGCATGGATGCAGCAGCGCGGGCGGAGAACCAGCGCCGTTTCAAGACCGAGGACGGCCAGGTGATCGTCGCCACGATCGCCTTCGGCATGGGCATCGACAAGCCCGACGTGCGCTTCGTCGCCCATCTGGACATGCCGAAGAGCATCGAGGGCTACTTCCAGGAGACCGGCCGCGCCGGTCGCGACGGCGGGCCGGCCGATGCCTGGATGACCTACGGGCTGGCCGACGTCGTGCAGCAGCGGCGGCTGATCGAGATGTCGGAGGCGCACGACACCTACAAGCGGCTGTCGACCGCCAAGCTCGACGCCATGCTGGGACTTGCCGAGGCCGCGGACTGCAGGCGCGTGCGGCTGCTGGCCTATTTCGGCGAGGACAGTTCGCCCTGCGGCAACTGCGACAACTGCCTGTCGCCGCCGCAGGTGCGCGATGCCAGCGACGACGCGAAGAAGCTGCTCTCGTGCATCTACCGCTGCCAGCAGGCGAGCGGCTTCGGCTTCGCCGCTACGCACATCATCGACGTGCTGCGCGGCAAGCTCACCGACAAGGCGCAGAAGTTCGGCCACGAGAAGCTCAGCACCTTCGGCATCGGCGCCGACGTCGCCGAAGCCGAGTGGCGGCTGCTGCTCCGGCAGCTGGTGGCGCAGCACCTGGTCGAGGTCGATTACGAACGCTTCAACGTGCTGCGCCTGACCGAGGCCAGCCGCGCGGTGCTGCGCGGCGAGCGGAAGATCGAACTGCGCCGCCAGGTGGCGGTGGCGCGCGGCAAGGCGAAGAAGGCGAGGCTCACCAGCGGCGGAACGATGGACGCGGCCACGTCGACGCTGTTCGACAGGCTGCGCGCCTGGCGCGGGCAGATTGCCAGGGAGCACGGCGTGCCGGCCTACGTCGTCTTCCACGACAGCACGCTGCAGGCGATTGCCCAGGCGCGGCCGGCCAGCATCGATGCGCTGCGCGCGATCCCGGGGCTCGGCGAGCGCAAGCTCGCCAACTACGGGGCGCAGCTGCTGGCGCTGATCGGGGGTTGACCGGCCGTCAGCCGGCGGCGTCCCTGGCCCGCATCTTCGCCGCGATGTAGTCGCCGTGCGGCACGTGCAGCAGTTCGGCGATCTTGCGCAGCACGTGCTGCTCGTGCGCGCCGAGCGTCGCGTCGGCATAGGCGACCTGCCACATCAGTTCGATCACCCGCAGCTTCTGCGGCGGCGGGAAGCTGCGGTTGATCAGCGAGGTGAACTGGTAGGTGTCGCTGGCGAGCCGGCTCTCCTGCTCGGCGAGGTCGACCAGCGCCGCGGCCTCGTCGGGCGAGAGCGCGAACTTGGCGCCGATGGCGGCCAGCATCGCCTCTCGCTCGGCCGGCGAAATGGTGCCGTCGCTGCGGACCACCTCGACCAGCAGCGCCGCGGTCGCCAGCTGCAGGCGGTGCGGTTCCTGCGTCGGCGCAGGCGCCTGGCCGATGTGCTGGTCGAAGAAGTCGCGGATCGCCTTGAGCATTGGTCCTCGGTCGGTGTCGGCCGCCCTGCGGCGGCGGATGCGGCATCGGAGCGACGATAATGCAGGCCAGGAATCGGCGCGCGCCGGGGCAGTCCGCTGCGGGCGGCGGCCGGCCGGACAACAAAGCACAATGAATGCGCGTTTTCACATCGTCGGCTGCGCGGTCGCCGCACAGCCCGACCCGGAGGCGACGGACGAGTTCGTCGAGTGGGCACGCCGCTTCGGCGCCCGCATGCTGTCGCAGGACGAAGGCAAGACGGTGTTCGTGCAGTTCGACGCGCCCGGCGCGCAGTTGATCCTGCACGGCTGCCGCACCGCTGCCGCGCGCCGTCAGCCGCCGCTGCGCTTCGGCTTTGCCTCCGGCGTGAAGGAGGCCAACGGCGCCGACGGCGAGCCCCGCGTCGGCAGCCGCGGCATCCAGCAGGCCCGCGACCTGGCCGCGGCCGCGCGCCCGGGACAAGTTCTGATTTCGTCGCAGCTTGGTTCGCTGCTGCAGCTGGCCGAGCTCGAGCCGCATGAGCGCCTGCTGTCTACCCGCGTCATACTGCCCGACGGCCGCCCGGCCTCGGCCTTCCTCGTCCAGCCCAGGCGCGCCCAGTCGTTCGCCGATCGGCCGCCGGCATGAACCCGCTCGAGCACGAACTCGCCTATCCCTGGCCCGAGGTGCCGGCGCTCGGCGCGGTCACCGAGGTGCGGCCGGGGCTGCACTGGGTGCGCATGCGGCTGCCCTTCGCGCTCGACCACATCAACCTGTGGCTGCTCGACGACGAGGTTGACGGCGTTCGCGGCTGGGCCATCGTCGACTGCGGCATCACCTCCGACGAGACCAGGGCGGCCTGGGAGAAGATCTTCGACACGGTCTTTGCCGGCCGTCCGCTCCTGCGACTGATCGCCACCCACTTCCACCCGGACCACCTGGGGCTGGCGCACTGGCTCGCCGTCGGCGGCGAGCACCGCCGCTGGAGCGCGCCGCTGTGGATGAGCGCCACCGAGTGGACCATCGGCCGGCTGCTGTCGCAGACGAAGGGCGAGCTCGGCGAGGAGGCGGGCAGCCGCACCGCGGCGCACTTCGCGCGCCACGGCCTGGCCGACCCGGAGTCGCTGGCCAAGGTCCGCGCGCGCGGCGCCGGCTACTACGCGAAGCTGGTGCCCGCGGTGCCGCCGTCGTACCGGCGGATCCAGAACGGCCAGTCGATCGCCATCGGGCCGCACGGCGCGAAGCGGGTGTTCGAGGTCATCGTCGGCCACGGCCACGCGCCCGAGCACGTGTCCCTGTTCTGTGCGGAAGACCGCCTGCTGATCTCCGGCGACATGGTGCTGCCTCGCATCTCGACCAACGTCAGCGTGTTCGAGGTCGAGCCGGAGGGCAATCCGCTGCCGCAGTACCTGCATTCGATCGATCGCTACCTGCAGTTGCCGGAGGACACGCTGGTGCTGCCGTCGCACGGCAAGCCGTTCCTCGGCCTGCACAAGCGCGTCGCGCAGCAGCACGCGCACCACCGGGACCGCCTCGACGACGTGCTGGCCGCCTGCGCGCGGCCTGCCTGCGCCGCCGACATCGTGCCGGTGCTGTTCCCGCGCGAGCTCGACCTGCACCAGATGACCTTCGCGCTCGGCGAGTCGCTGGCCCACCTGCACGCGCTGTGGTTCGACGGACGTGTCGAGCGCCGCGCCGGCAACGACGGTGTCCTGCGCTTCGTTGCGCTCTAGCGTCCGCGCCGCGGCCCTGGCGGCCGCACTGTCCGCCGCCGCGACTCCCGCATGGGCCGCCGGATCGCGGGTGGTGGAGGGGCCTTTTGTCGGCACGCTGCCCTGCGCCGACTGCGAAGGCATCCGAACCGAGCTGACGCTGTTTCGGGACGCGGCGAGCGGCGCGCCGTCGCGCTTCCTGCTGCGCCGGACCTACCTGGGCAAACCGCTGCGCGAGGCGGTCTTCGACTCGAGCGGGCCGTGGCAGGAGGTCGACGACAGCGTGGCGGCATCGGCGGGCGGCCGCGTGCGCGTCGACCCGTATCAGCCGAGCGAGCGCCTCAGCTTCCTGCGCGTCGGCCCGACCACGCTCGAACTGCTCGATCGCAGCGAACTTCGGATCAGGACGCGGGCGAACCTGAAGCTGGAGTCGGCGGCATCGTCCGCGCCGGAGGAGCCGGCAGCGCGGGTGCTGCTCGCCGGCACGGTGCGCAGCGCCGGCCCACAGGGCCTGCAGTGGCAGCCCTGCGGCGGCAGCGGCACGCAGCGCGTGATCGACGTGTCTCCGGAATCGATGCTCACGGCGGTGCTGACCGACCTCGGACTGGACCGCCGCGGCGAGCTGTACATGGAAGCATTCGGCCGCATCGTCGACGGGGTGGCGCAGATCGAACGCCTGAACCGTGCCGGCGTCGAAATGCGCTGCCCGGATCCCGGTGCCCGAGTCCACTGGCAGGCGCAAGGCAGCGAACCGTTCTGGGCGCTTCGCGCGCAGACGGACCGCATCGCGTTCACGCAGCCCGGCGAGCCGACGATCGCCCATCCGGCCACCGAGCCGACCTGGCGCTGGCGCGGCGGGCGGCGTGACCAGGCCCGGGCGCACCTTTTCTCGCAAACCGAGTCCGGCAGCATCGAAGCGCTGCTGGAGCCCCGCATCTGCCGCGACACGATGGCGGAAGCGGCCTATGGCTATCGCGCCGAGGTCGCCGTCGCCAATCCATCGGCGCGACGGACATTCCGCGGCTGTGCCTACCTCGGCGCCGGCACGGCGCTGCCCTGATCCGGACGGAGAGTTGATGACCGACAACGACAATCGATCGGCGACGAAGCTGGTCACCCTCGGCCGCGACACGAAGGCGAGCTTCGACTTCGTCAATCCGCCGCTGGTGCGCGGCTCCACCGTGCTGCACGACGACGTGGCGGACATGCGCAGCCGGGTGGCCCGCCGCAACGCCGGCGAGGACGGCGAGGGCGGCACGCCGGCGGCCTATGGCATCTACGGCACGCCGACGCATCTGGCCTTCTACAAGGCGCTGACCGCGCTCGAAGGCGGATATCGCAGCTGGGCGTTTCCCTCGGGGCTGACCGCCTGCACGATGGCCATCCTCGCTTACGTCGCGCAGGGCGACCACGTGCTGATCCCCGACTCGGTGTACGGGCCGACGCGCCGCTTTGCGCTGCAGACGCTGCCGCGCTACGGCGTGCAGGCGGGCCTGTACGACCCGCGCGTGGGCGAACAGGGCCGCGCCGCCGTCGAGGCGCTGTTCCAGGCGAATACCCGCGTGCTGTTCCTCGAGTCGCCTGGGTCGCTCACGTTCGAGATGCAGGACGTGCCGCTGCTGGTCTCGGTCGCGCGCCAGCGCGACGCGATCAGCGTGATCGACAACACCTGGGCCACGCCGCTGTACTTCCAGCCGCTGGCGCACGGCGTCGACGTTTCGGTGCACGCTGCAACCAAGTACATCGGCGGCCACTCGGATCTCGTCATCGGCACGGTCACCTGCAACGAGCGCGCCTGGCCGCGCATGCGCGAGACGATCCATCACTACGGCCTGACCACCAGCCCCGACGACTGCTGGCTGGCGCTGCGCGGCCTGCGCTCGATGGGCGCGCGGCTGGCGCAGCATCGCGCCACCGCGGAAGCCTTGATCGCCTGGCTGAAACGGCAGCCGGAGGTGGAGCGCATCCTGTACCCGGCCGATCCCGATGATGCGGGCTATGCCCTGTGGAAGCGCGACATGAGCGGCGCCTCGGGGCTGTTCGGCGTGCTGCTGAAGGCCGGCTTCGCCGAGGCGCGCTTCCTTGCCTTCATCGACGGCATGAAGCTCTTCGGCCGCGGCTACTCGTGGGGCGGCTTCGAGAGCCTGCTGATCCCGGCGCTTCCCGAGCGCACGGTGACGCCGTTCACCCATGCCGGGCGGCTGTTCCGCATCGGCGCCGGGCTCGAGGATCCGGCGGACCTCATCGCCGATCTGGACGCCGGCTTCGCGCGGCTGCGCGCTGCGGCCTGAGCTCGGCCGGCTTCAGCGCTGCAGGCAACTGCGGCGGAACTGCGCCAGCTGCTCGAGGCCGGCGATCGCCCGCGAGCCGTACCAGCTGGTCCACTCGCCGTCGACGAGATCGACCGGCTTGCCGGCAAGGCGCTGCCGCAGCTCCTGCGCGTGCTTCTCGCGGAAGCTGAACGGCTCGGTGGACAGCAACACGCGATCGACCCGCGCCGCCTCCGCGTCGAGATCGTTCACCCGGGGGTAACGCGCGGCGCCGGCAGGCCCGCCGGCGCCGCGCGGCACGTGCCAGCCCACCGCCGCCAGCGTGCCGGCGATGTAGGTGTCGGCGGCGATCGTCATCCACGGCGCCTGCCAGATCAGGTACAGCACCGTTTCGGGCGGCCAGGAGGTGGCGGCAAGCGCGTCGAGTTGCGCCTGCAGCCGCAGGTACAACGCCTCCGCGGC
>JADDYB010000403.1_pt1 | contig 13692 bp, 11 predicted proteins | sample 8641941 | NCBI WGS metagenome assembly JADDYB01 (sample SAMN16275377, study PRJNA637457) | freshwater sediment metagenome | isolation source: Lake Kineret sediment | place: Israel: Lake Kineret | collected 2013
CATCTCGCGCGAGAAAAATTATGCAAAGAAAAAGCAACAAAAATATTCTCGTTAACGGAAGGGGGAAAATCTCTCTATCTGCTCTAACCAACGCTGCCAGCATAAAGCTTTGTTGGCACTTTTACCACTATTCTGGTGCCTTTTCCTTCTTGGGAATTGACTTCAAGTTCCCCACCTATTAATTGAACTCGTTCCGCCATACCCGTAAGCCCCAACTTACCTTGACCAGCAAACTCGCTTAACTGCCGGGGAAGCTCAAAGCCCTTGCCGTTATCACTTATGGTCATCCTGATTTCAGCACCCTGGCATTCCACCGTAATGCTGGCTTGAGATGCTTGAGAATGTCTGTGAATATTGTTAAGGGATTCCTGAACAATACGGAACAAAACTAGCTGTGTTTCTGGAGGGAGTGTTGGTATGATATCTGTCTTCACCCGGATTTCGATTCCACTAACTTGGTGTATTTCCTCAGCCAGCCATTTAATAGCTGACATCAAACCTAAGTCATCTAAAATACTTGGCCTGAGGGCTTGAGCATAGCGCTTTATGTTGTGGTAAGTGTGCTGGGATAGTTCATATAGTTTCCCCAGCTCATTTCTTAGCTCTTGAGGCGAATATCTCTCAGCTTTATAGGCAATGTTATCTAAGCCGTGGGTTAAGAGCAATATTTGCTGGGAGGCATCGTCATGTAGTTCACGAGCAAGGCGTTTGCGTTCTTCTTCTTGGGCTTGTAGAACTTGCCGGAGATAGAATTGCAAATTATCCTGTAATCTTCTCTCCTCGGTTATATCACGAGCCATATTTTGAAAAGCTTGAGGTTTACCATCACTAATAATAAGGCGTGTAGCTAATTGCATAATAGCTTCAGCGCCATCCTTTTTAATTAATCGTTGCTCATATCGCTGTTCTATTGCTTCGCCTCTCAATAGCTTATCTTTCACTTGTCTTGCCAGAGTTAGCGCCTCTAGGTTAAGGAAATCCCGGATATTTTTACCGATTAATTCTGAAACCGAATAGCCCGTAAGTTTCTCACAAGCTTTATTAACCAGAGTGATATTGCCTTCTAAGTTGTGGACCCAGATAGCATCGCTGGCGTTGGTAAACAACTCTTCGTAGTTTTGCCGCGCCACTTTCATATCCTTCATAATTATTCTTAGCTTCTCTCGTTGCCGTTTATTCTGACGATAGGTTGATATAAGCGTAATTGTAAGAGCACCAATAACAAGGGTAAAGAGACTTTCCAGCAATGAATCTCTGAAGTTAGGGGAAATCAAGAAGGTGCGAAGTAACATTGCCACAGCGCTTGATAACCATACTGCGACGCCCCCGACTATCCCCAGCGTCCAGCCCGCATACAACATCAGAAAGAGATAGAAAAATCGCTCCAAACTGTGTCGCGAAAGTTCTAGAACTGCAGGAATTGAGATCTCACTCAAGAAAGGTATTTGAGATACGAGCTGGGTAAAATGAGATATGGTTAAGAAAACAAATAAGACAATTATGATCCAGAGGTGTGGGTTGCTTAACCCCGGAGCTTGTCGTCGGTATTTTCTAAGGTAACTAATCCCCATTGTAATCCTTTGACTATGGCCTCGCTGCGTGAGGCAACATTCAATTTATTAAAGATATTGGTTAGGTGCGCTTTAATTGTGCGCTCGCTAAGAAACAGTTTTTCTGCTATCTCTTTATTGCTCATCCCTAGGGTGACTAATCTGAGTATCTCTGATTCTCGCTCACTCAGTATTTCCGATGCTTTGTGTTCTGCAAACTTTGCTGCCATAGCTCGCTTTAAGAGCTTGGCGATAATTTTGGGGTGGAGCACTGATTCACCCGACTTTATAGCTCGAATAGCTCCAGCCAAATCACGCCCTCTGGCGCTTTTGAGGAGATAACCAGCAGCTCCGGCATCAAGCAATCCCAATACATACTCATCGTCATCATAAGCAGTGAGGATTAGGATGGCTACGTCAGGAGTAATCTCTTTGATCTTTCTGGTTGCTTCAATCCCGTTTAGTTTGGGCATAACGATGTCCATCACCGCTACATCGGGCTTCAACTCCGAGGCAAGCTTGACTGCCTCCTCACCGTCAGCAGCCTCAGCCACAATTTCCATGTCCTCCTCACCGTCCAGTGCTTGACGTAGCGCTTCACGCACCAAGGGGTGGTCGTCAGCGATTAAGACCGTTAATTTGTCTCTTGTCCTCAAATTTCCAGCTTCCGAAGTAATTATAAGCCTATGTGTACATTTGGGCAAGCCGACTGCCCTTTCGGATACGACCAAAGTACTGTTGCGAATTATAACCTATGGACGATGGCAAGCAATCAGGCAGCGTCTAGAATTACAGTGAAATGCAGAGAAAAGGAGACGGAAAATGACTAAAGATGTTGCAGTAATAAGAGAAAACGTCGAGGTCCAGGCTGTGCCAGGCAAAGGAGAGTTGCTCGCTGTTTTGAAGAGAGCGGCTACAGAATCGGAATTTCTGGCGCAATTAGCTGATGATCCACATGAGGCTCTCAAGGAATATTACTCTTTGACCAGCGAAGAGAAAGCAGCACTAGCCAGCGGCGATATCAAGAAAATAGAGTCCTGGGTGGGCAAGCTAGATAAAGAGCTGGCTACCTGGCTATGGTGTCGGCTGTCACAAGAAAAATATTAATTAGTGAGGAATAAAATGGCATATCCTTCAATAGTGCAGGAGACCCAGGTACGTCCAGAGGAGCAAGAAAGGACCAGTGAGAGTCGCCTAAACGAGATTCTATCCTTCTATCAGGGCAAGAAGGAGGAGCTTATTCCAATCTTGCAGCAAGTTCAGCAAGCTTTTGGTTATCTGCCAGAGCCGATCATGAAAAAGATAGCCAAATTTCTCCAGCTACCAGAAAGCACAGTCTTTGGGGTAGGTACATTCTATGCACAATTCAAGCTTGTCCCTTCAGGTCGGAATATCATTAGGGTTTGTCGCGGCACTGCTTGTCATGTACGTGGTGGGGCCCGCATCCTCCGAGAAGTGGAAAAACGTCTGGGCATCAAGCCGGGGGAGAGCACTCCCGACCTCGAATACAGCTTGGAAACTGTGGCATGCATTGGTGCTTGTGCTTTAGCACCAACAATGGTGGTAAACAACGAGACGCACGGGCAAATGACAACTAAAAAGGCAGCCGAAATTTTAGACCAATTTAAAGGAAAGAAATGATGGAGAAAAAACTCAATGTTCCTTCTAATGGGCACCGCAGGGTACTAGTTTGCCAGGGTACTGGTTGTACATCTTCCAAATCGGAAGAAATTCGGAGTGCACTCGAGCATGAAGTAAATCGGTCAGGATTGAGCAATATCGAGGTGGATTTTACTGGCTGCCACGGCTTTTGCCAGCAAGGACCAATAGTGGTTGTCGAGCCTGAAGGTGTCTTCTACACGCATGTTAAGGTAGAAGATGCTACAGAGATTGTCCATTCACATTTAAAAGAGGGTAAACCGGTAGAGCGTCTCTTCTATCGCGATCCTGTTACTGGTGAGGTAATACCTACTTATCAAGAGATAAATTTCTATAAGAAACAAACCCGCTTGATACTACGTAATTGTGGGCACATTAATCCCGAGAGAATTGAAGACTACATTGCCACTGGAGGCTATGACGCACTGAGGAAGGTATTATTACAGATGACTCCAGAAGGGGTTATCAGCGAGATTAAAAAATCAGGACTGCGTGGTCGTGGTGGCGCTGGCTTCCCTACGGGAGTAAAGTGGGAATTTTGCCGTAATTCACCAGGGAAACAAAAGTATATGATCTGCAACGCTGATGAAGGTGACCCTGGTGCTTTTATGGATCGAAGTACCATGGAAGGTGACCCACACACCGTTATCGAAGGGTTGATTATTGCAGCCTACGCTATTGGGGCCAGCGAAGGTTACATTTATTGCCGTGCTGAGTATCCTTTGGCTATAAAGCGTTTGCGCATTGCTATTAAGCAGGCTGAGGAGAAAGGATTATTGGGCCAAAATATTCTTGGCGCACAATTCAACTTCACTGTGCATATTAAGGAGGGTGCCGGTGCTTTTGTCTGTGGGGAAGAGACAGCACTTATGGCTTCCATTGAAGGCAAGAGGGGCATGCCCCGCAGTCGCCCTCCCTTCCCAGCACAATCAGGTCTGTGGGGGAAGCCAACTAATATTAACAATGTGAAAACCCTTGCCAGCCTCCCTGTGATAATTAGCAAAGGTGCAGACTGGTACGCTAGCATAGGCACTGAGAAGAGCAAAGGGACTGCGGTTTTCGCCTTAACAGGCAAGATCGCCAATGCCGGGTTGGTGGAGATTCCTATGGGCATCACCTTGCGTGAACTTATCTTTGAAATCGGCGGAGGAATCCTTGGCGGCAAGCGCTTTAAGGCAGTACAGACTGGTGGACCATCCGGAGGGTGTCTACCAGCAAGCTTCCTTGATTCGCCAATTGATTATGAATCGTTGGCGTTGGCAGGCTCAATTGTGGGTTCTGGCGGTATGGTAGTGACGGATGAGGATACTTGCATGGTTGATATGGCGCGCTTCTTCCTCTCTTTCACTCAGCTTGAGTCTTGCGGTAAATGTATACCATGTCGTTGGGGCACTAAACAGATGCTAGACATACTGGAGGATATAACAAGTGGAAGAGGTAGGCCCGATGATATTGAATTGCTTCAGGAATTAGCGGAATCAGTCAAAGATAATTCCCTCTGTGGTTTGGGACAGACAGCTCCTAACCCAGTGCTTACCAGTATCCGCTACTTCCGCGATGAGTATGAAGAACATATCAGAAAGCATCATTGTCCTGCTGCGGTGTGCAAGGGCTTGGTCAAGGCGCCTTGCAGTCATACCTGCCCTGCTGGTATAGACGTTCCTCGTTATCTCCGCTTTATTAGTGAGGGTAAGTGCGACCAGGCATTAGCTGTAATCCGAGAAAAGATACCCTTCCCCTCTATTTGCGGACATGTTTGTCCTCATCCTTGTGAAACCAAGTGTCGGCGAGGGCAAGTTGATGAAGCTATCGCCATAAGGGCACTCAAGCGATTTGCCGCAGAAAAAGGGAACGGGCTGTGGAAGGCGAAGGCAAAGATGGCTAAAGCCACTGGTAAGCGAGTTGCTATCATTGGCTCAGGTCCAGCAGGACTCACTGCAGCTTATTATTTATCTAAGCGGGGACATACCGTCACTGTATTTGAGACACTTCCTGAGCCAGGTGGCATGATGAGGTATGGCATTCCTGAGTATCGCTTGCCAAGAGAAGTGTTAGCTGATGAGATTGAAGAAATAAAAAGCATGGGAGTTGATATAAGGACAAACACCAGAATCAGCTCTGTGGATGAACTTTTTGAACATGGTTACCATGCTATTTTCCTGGCTATTGGCGCTCATCAAGGAGCTAAATTAAGAATTGAAGGAGAAGACAGCCCTGAAGTTGTGGAGGGTGTGTCTTTCCTCAGAGAGATAAATATAGGAAATAAAGTTGGAATAGGAGATAGGATAGCTGTCATTGGTGGTGGCAATGTTGCCATAGATGCTTCCCGCAGTGCACTTCGTCTCGGCGCTAAAGAGGTAACAATTGTCTATCGCCGCACCAGGGATGAGATGCCAGCAAGTGGGGAAGAGATAGAGGAGGCATTGCTTGAAGGTGTAAAGATAGAGTTCCTTGCTACCCCAATTAGAATAGAGAGAAGAAATGGTGTGGTAGAGCTTACATGCATCCGTATGGAGCTTGGAGCGGTAGACGAAAGTGGCAGAAGGCGCCCAGTGCCAATTGAAGGTAATGAATTTAGTTTGCTTTTTGATACTGTGATTGCCGCTATCGGGCAAGTGCCAGAGGCTCCGGAGAAATTTGGACTTCCTCTGGCAAGGGGAAATACTATCCGGATTGACGCTGATACTTTAGCCGCACCCAGGGAAGGTGTTTTTGCTGGTGGCGATGCTGTGACTGGCCCAGCCACAGTCATTGAAGCTATTGCTGCCGGAAGGCAAGCAGCGGTTTCTATAGACAAATATCTGGGTGGTAGCGGGATAATAGACGAAGCGCTGGCGCCACCTGAAGAAATAGAGTCATTACCTAAGCTTGAGGAAGGGGAAAAGCACCGTATTTCCATACCTACCTTGACTCTAAGCGAGCGATTTTGTAGCTTCGCTGAAGTAGAGCTCGGTCTTGGAGAAGAAATGGCGATTGAGGAAGCAAAGAGGTGCTTAAGATGCGACCTAGAAGAAGATTAGTAAAGAGGAGGCAACAATGACTGTAGTCGCTCTAACCGAAGCAGAGGAAAGAAAAGTGGATACCATCAAGTTGACCATCAATGAACGCAAGGTCACAGCGAAAAAGGGAGAAACTGTGCTTGAAGTGGCACTCCATGCTGGAATTTATATTCCTACGCTTTGTTATGACCCTGAACTTAGGCCCTACGGGGGTTGCCGCCTCTGTATGGTTGAGATTGATGGAATGCGGGGTCTGGTTAGCTCGTGTACCACGCCAGCAACCAATGGTATGGTAGTCCACACCGAGACAGAACGGGTAAATCGGTCACGTCGTATCACCATGGAGCTTATCATCGCTAATCACTACGGCGATTGTTTTACCTGTGCCAAAAATCAGGACTGTGAGCTGCTTAAAATTGCCCGATATCTGGGCATAGAACAGGAGCATATTGATCGCCTGAGAAAAGGTACTCAAGTACTTCCTATGGATAAAAGCCATCCGGCATTCATCCGTGACCCGAATAAATGCATTCTTTGTGGTAAGTGTGTGCGAGCTTGCCAAGAAATAGCTGTGGTCGGTGCCATTGACTTAGCTTTCCGAGGTTACTCAGCAAGGGTGGCTACATTCGGTGATAAACCGATTGTCGACTCCATATGCAAGTCCTGCGGGGAATGTGTTGCCCGATGTCCTACAGGAGCATTGATGCCCAAATGGGAAAAACCACCTGCCAAAGAGGTGAAAACCATTTGTCCCTACTGCGGGGTCGGTTGCTCCATCTACTTGGGTGTTCGTGATAATAAGATTGTTGCTGTGCGCGGTGACCCTGAGGGTCCGACTAATAAGGGCAGCCTGTGCGTGAAAGGGCGCTGGGGGTATGATTTTATTAACCATCCTGAAAGATTAACAGCGCCCCTTATCCGATTACCAGATGTTGCCCGACAAGCGGGTCACAATGGGAAAGTGCAAGAGATCTTCCGTGAAGCTAGCTGGGATGAGGCTCTTAAGCTGGTGTCAAGAAAGCTCCTTGAACTCAAGCAGGATCACGGGGCAGATAGTATCGCTGCCTTGAGTTCAGCTAAGTGCACCAATGAAGATAACTATGCTATGCAGAAATTCGTTCGTGCTGTGATAGGAACCAATAACATTGACCATTGCGCCCGACTATGCCATGCCTCTACTGTGGTCGGGGGAATTGCTGCTTTCGGTCAAGGAGCGATGAGCAATTCTTATTCCGATTTTGAGATGACCGAACTTTTCTTCGTTATTGGCTCTAACACTACGGAATGTCATCCCGTTATTGGCGCAATAATTAAGAGGAGAGTCAAGTTTGACGGAGCTAAACTTATCGTGGCTGACCCTCGCTCTACGGAACTTGGCGAATATGCCACTACCAAGCTTGTCCACAAGCCAGGGACAGATGTTGCCCTTATTAATGGGCTGATGCATGTTATCATCAGGGATGGCCTTGAGGATAAGGAATTTATCCGGGAGCGTACTGAAGGTTTTGAGGATATGCGCCAGCTTGTGGAAAGATATACTCCTAAACTAGTCGAGGCAATAACTGGGGTTTCTCAGACTGATTTAGAGACGGCTGCCCGCTTGTTTGGTGAGGCGAGAAGTGCCTGTATCCTCTATGGGATGGGAATAACCCAGCATACCACGGGAACAGATAATGTGAAAAGCGTGGCAAACCTGCTGCTGCTGACTGGCAATATTGGCAGAGAGGGCACGGGATTCAGTCCCCTTCGGGGCCAAAACAATGTTCAGGGCGCCTGTGATATGGGAGCACTCCCTAATGTCTATCCCGGTTATCAAAGGGTTGATGACCCCGCTGTGAGAATGAAATTCGAAACTGCTTGGGGAGTTAAATTGAGCGACCATCCCGGGCTGACGGTTACCGAGGTGGCTGATGCTATACTCAGGGGAGATATTAAAGGACTTTACGTTATGGGTGAGAATCCTATGTTGAGTGAACCTCACCTTGAGCATACAAAGCAAGCGATGGAGAAGCTCGAATTCCTGGTAGTGCAAGATATCTTTCTTTCCGAGACCGCCTGGCTCGCTGACGTTGTTTTTCCAGCTGCTGCCTTCGCAGAAAAGGATGGAAGTTTTACCAATACTGAGAGGCGAATTCAAGGAGTGCGACAAGCAATTCTGCCACCCGGAGAGGCAAAATCTGACTGGGAGATTATTTCTCTACTGGCAGAGAAGATGGGACAACCATTGGACTATCATAGTGCCAGCCAGATTACGGAAGAAATTGCCTCCCTGACTCCTATTTACGGTGGTGTCCTTTTCGACCGCCTCGACCATGGCGGTTTGCAATGGCCCTGCCCGAATGCCTCACACCCTGGAACCAGCTTGCTTTACCAGGATGGTTTCGCACGCGGACGAGGCAAGTTCCATGCTGTAGACTACATCCCACCGGCAGAATCAATATCCAAGGGCTTTCCTCTGGTTCTCACCACAGGGCGTGTGCTGGAACATTGGCACACTGGCACCATGAGTCGACGCTCTAACGTGCTCAGTGAACTTAACCCTAATGGTGTAGTTGAGATGAGCCCCAGCGATGCGTTGAAGCTCGGGCTTATTGAAGGCGATTCAGTAGTAGTTGCCTCAAAAAGAGGTCGAGTGGAAGCGCCATTGCATATTACGGAAGAATTACCTCCGGGAGTTGTCTTTATGCCCTTCCACTGGCATGAGGCGGCGGCGAATATCCTCACTAATGATGCTCTTGACCCAGTGGCTAAGATCCCGGAGTACAAAGTCTCCGCGGTAAATACGGTGTTGGCAGTTCTTGATAGAGCTGCCCAGGATAATGCTTTTTTGGCACGGCTGGCAGAAAATCCCGCTGACGCCCTGAAAGACTATGACTTGACGGTAGAAGAAAAAGCTGCACTGATGAGTGGAGACATACGCAAGATAGAAGCATGGCTGGGCAAGCTGGATGAGCGCCTTAAGACCTGGCTTATGCTGCGATTATCTCAGGAGAAATGGTAGACTATAATCGGGGACTCCTTGTGAGCTCCTGCAAATTGGGAGGGATGAAGTAGGCGGTTGCTAAGGACGTGGATACAGATTGGCCGCGTTGCAGATCTTGAGAACGAGTTCCTCTCTCTGGAGAGTCATGATATGGGCACCGGCTACTCCTTCTATTTGCTTTAATTGATTTATTGTTTCGACAGCGATCTTTATCCCCTCCTCTGCCGCTTCTTCCTTGTTACGAACATTCTTGAGGCGTTCAATAAGGCTGTCAGGGATATCCATATTAGGGACCTTTGTTTTCATATATCTTGCAGCTGCAAGGGATATTACTGGAGTAATTCCAGCAAGAATTCTTACTTCTTTATGTAATCCTTTTTCTCGAACGAGTCCCATCCATTTCTTAAATCTATCAATGTTATATATGGGCTGGGTCTGGACAAAATCTGCTCCGGCAGTAACCTTCTCTTTAAGTCGATTTACCGCAGGCTCTAACTCCAATGGTTGGGCAAAAGGGTTTATGGCAGCCCCGATGAAAAGCCTGGGTTCCGTTCCCACAATGAGCTCCCCATTATCAAATTTCCTCTCATCTCTTATCTGCTTGACCATCTTGATTAGCTGGAGAGAATCGACGTCGAAGACGGGCTTTGCCTTGGGGTGGTTTCCAAAGTGAATAGGGTCCCCGGATAGACAGAGTATATTGTTAACGCCGAAAGCGGAGACTGCCAGGATATCCATCTGGAGGGCAATACGATTTTGATCGCGGCAGGTCATATGAACTATGGCGTCGAGCCCTTCCTGTATTCCCACAAGACAGACTGCCCAGCTTGCCATAGCTACCACGGCTGCCTGTCCATTAGGGACATTAAAGGCATCGACATAGCCCTTGATGAGGTTTATGTTCTTTCTGATGGTATCGAACTCAGTGTTTTGAGGAGGGGTGATTTCAGCAGTCACCGCAAATTGGCCGATATCTAGTATCCTCGCTAGATTGCTTTTTGTCTTCATCTTTGAACTCCCAATAGAACTTTAATATAGTATGCCAGAATGCCACATTTAGAGCAACATTGTAGAGTTACCCTCTCTTCAATTTTTTGCAATAATCTCTAAAAGTGTTTATAATTTGTAGCGGCCAATGAAAACAATAACCGAATTAAACTCAATTAAGGAAGTATTAAAATCTTCAGAGATATTCCAGGGCTTGACCAACGAAGAGCTAGATAAACTGCTGCCGCTTTGCCAGGAGCAGTACTATGAAGCAGGGGCAGTCATGTTCTGCGAAGGCGCGCAGTGTAACTATGTCCAGACTCTCAAATCGGGCAAGGTAGCTTTGGAGACAGAGCTTACTCTAAGCCGTGGCGCAGCTGAAAGGGCTACCATTGACGTGTTATCCGATGGCAGCAGTTTTTGCTGGTCAGCACTGATGGAACCTCATATTCTTACCTCTTCGGGTCGGTGTCTGGAAAAGACCGAGATTATCGCCTTGGATGGAGAAAAGCTTAAAGCCCTGCTGGATGAAAACCCTCAGATGGGTTACAAGGTGGCAAACAACCTTGTGAAAGTAGTCGCTTCGAGGCTGCAGCATACTAAGCAAACGATGGAGCGTATTCTGTCCGTCATTTTCCATGACTTGAAGGCCCCCTTGGCTGCCGCGGAGAGCTACAATCGGCTTTTGCTTGATGGCTTTGTGGGAGAACTCAGCGAGGAGCAGAAAAACATAGTACAAAGGAGTAGCAAGAGACTTTCTGACTTACTCAATTTAATAAGTAACATGATTGATTTCTCCCGCGTTGATTTCGGAAAATTCGGGACAGAAGAGGTTTCTCTGGCGAAAGTGATAGAAGATTGTGTTGAGACCATCCGTCCATTAGCTGTGGAAAAAGGGTTGCAACTCGATGTTGCACTACCCAGACAACTTCCTACAATCCTGGGCAATGCTGATCGGCTTAAGCAAGTAATGACAAACTTGTTATCCAATGCTATCAAGTTTACTCCCTCCGGTGGAATAACAGTTAGAGCTAAAGATTACAAAGATCATGTGCAGGTTGATGTAATAGACTCGGGAATCGGAATTCCTACCGAGGACTTACCCAAAGTATTTGATGGTTTCTATAAGGGTCTGGATATGGAAAAGAGAGGGGCTGGTTTGGGGCTTTCTATAAGTAAGAAGATAATTGAAGGTCACGGTGGTAAAGTATGGGCAACAAGTCCCACTCCCGAGACAGGCAAGGGAACCAGATTCTCCTTTATTTTGCCCAAAAACTTCAAACAAGTGGAGTGAGGTAAATGGCAAGAGTTTTGATAGTGGATGATGACCCCGATATGAGACTGGCAATTTCTAGTGTGCTAAAGTCTCGTGCTTATCAAGTAATTGAGGCTAGTGATGGATATGAGGCGTTAAGAAAGTTAAAAGAAGAAAAACCGGACATAATGCTTTTAGATCTCTTGATGCCAGGAATGGATGGTTTTGCTGTGGTTAAGGAACTAAGAGATAGTCAAAAGAAAGGATATCCTGCTGTTCCTATACTGGTCATAAGTTCAGTAAGGGAAGAAGCCAGTCATCGGCGCTATGAGTTGGAGGTGGGCCGTAAACTTGATATCGATGATTATATAGAAAAACCCATCGAGCCCTTTGTGTTGCTCCAGCGTGTAGAGAAGCTTTTATCTAAAGGAGGGAAGGATGCCAAAAAAGACTAAGATTTTGGTCATCGATGATGACCCTGATGTGCACACAGTGGTGCAAAAAATCCTTGTGCCCAAGTCATATGAAGTATTGTCTGCATACGACGGGTCCGAAGGTTTACAAAAGGTAGTGGAAGAAAGGCCTGACTTAATCATCTTAGACGTAATAATGCCTGGTAAGCATGGATTTGATATTTGCCATGAACTTAAAACCGACGAAAAATACCATTTTTTCTCTCATATCCCTGTGTTGATGCTCACTGTTTACCCTGAGGATAGAGAAAAAGCACACCTTTCCATACGAGAAGGAATGATGATGGAGGCGGAGGATTACCTTCAGAAGCCAGTCGACCCCCAGGAATTAGTAAAAAGGGTGGAAGACTTGCTTAAAAAGTAAAAAAGGGGTAAAATGCTACGATTTATCGAATTCAAGGAATGGATTTGGAGAATAAAAATGTTTTGGTTGTTGGGTCGGGTATATCGGGGCTATCTTCAGCATTGGAGCTGGCTCACGCTGGTGTAAATGTATATTTGATAGAGAAGGAGGCAGTGGTCGGTGGACGCAGTGCCTCTTTCTGTTGTAAGGCCACAGATATCTGCTCCAAATGTTCTGCTTGCGTAGTTCCCGACAAGATTAAAGAAGTAATACTCAATCCTCAAATTAGGCTCCTAACTAACTCCACGATAAAAAAGCTTAACGGTGAGCTTGGCAATTTTCGCGTTGAAATAACTCAACATCCTCTATATGTCAATGAAGAAAGATGCATAGCTTGTGGCCTTTGTACTGCGGTCTGCCCTACTGATCCCAAGGCAGTCTATCCACCTCCGGCAGAAGCGACGCCTTTTTCCTATATTCTCGATGAAGGACTTTGTCTGCGCTTTAAAGGGGAGAAATGTGATCTCTGTCGGAAGAATTGCCCTACAAAGGCTATAGAGTTTGAGCTCAAGCTAAAGAAGCAAGAGTTGAGCGTCGGCGCTATCATTGTCGCCACCGGATTTGATATTTTTGATGCCAGGCAAAAAGGCTCTTTGGGTTACGGCAGATATCCTAATGTCTTAACCGGCCTCGACTTGGAGCAGATTTTCAATCGGAAAGGCTGTCTTAGACTTCCCACAAATGGTAGCGAGTCCCAAAACGTTGCCTTTGTTCAGTGTGTTGGTTCCAGAGACGAAGGTCACGGTTATTGTTCACATGTGTGTTGCAAATATGCTATGAAACTTGCCGGGCTTATTAAATATCAGAGTCCTGATACAAAGGTGACTATCTTTTATATTGACCTACAGACTGCCGGGAAAGGCTTTGCTCAATTCTATGAGGAATATAAGGAAAGCATACGGTTTATCAGAGGAGTGCCAGTCGAAATTTTACAAAATGTACCTGGCGAGCTTGAAGTAAAGTTTGAAGATATCTCTCAAGGAAAAGTCTATCGGGATAATTTTGACCTCGTAGTCCTTTGCGTGGGTATTTCCCCCAGGAAAAATTCTTGGGATTTAGCCAGGATTTTGGGCATAAATTTGGCTGACGATGGATTCTTTGATACAAAGGATTCTCGCAGTTCTAATGAAACTAATGTTGAGGGAGTCCTCCTTGCCGGGACCTGCCAGGGCCCTAAGGATATACCTGATTCCGTCGCTCATGGGATAGCAGCGGCATCGAAGGCAATACAAGTGCTAGCCGAATTTACGAGCCAAAGGCCAAGTAATCAAAGAGAATAGTAAGTGGAAACCAAAATAGGTGTTTTTCTCTGCAATTGCGGTGGAGCTATAAAGAACATTGATTTTGGTGCCGTTGTAGAAGAGGTAGCAAAATTCCCCGGTG